>Ga0209591_10003644_pt1 | contig 17789 bp, 12 predicted proteins | sample MAT01_FD_187207 | JGI IMG/M metagenome (GOLD analysis project Ga0209591, IMG submission 187207) | Freshwater microbial communities from Lake Fryxell liftoff mats and glacier meltwater in Antarctica - MAT-01 (SPAdes) (version 2) | ecosystem: Environmental > Aquatic > Freshwater > Ice > Liftoff... | reverse complement strand
CAGCGTTGTCGCGACCGAAGCCCTTTTCGATAAAGCGGTTGTAGGAGGCACGAACGTTAACGACTGTGGTGGGGTTCACGGTTGTGACCCAGTCCAAGACGTAGGCGTCGTTGATGCGTTGGAAGGGCTGTTGGCCGTCCATTCCGGGCCCGGCGCAGATGCCGTTCGCGCAGCGCTCTTCCGTACGATCGTTGGAGGCGTGGCGGATAAAGGCGCGATGTTTGTCGCCGAAGTTCCAGTCGAACTTGAGGCCTAAATTGTAGAAGTCGTCGTTGTTGACGTAGGTGTTCTGGAAAAAATTGTTTGTGCCGTAGCGCTGGCCCGGTGTGCTGCCATTGGGGGTGGGCATGAACCTCATTACGTTGCGGGCCACCGGGTCGATGCGGCTGGCGGGGATTACGTTATTGGGAAATTGCGAACGAATCGGGTCGCCATTGGGCGCGCGAGAGACGTTGATTGGGTCAAAAATCAGGACAGGTTGGCCGTTGGCCTGCGTCAGCCTGCTGAAGTCTCCGCCACGCATTTCAGTGGCGGCGAAGGAGTTGCGCAAGGGGTTGGGAGTCGTTTCCTTATACCCTTCGTAGGTGCCCATGTAGAAGAGCTTGACTGCGGACTCTTTCTTCAAGAGTTTGGGGATGTAGATCGGGCCATCCACTTCAATGCCATATTGGTCCATTGCACCATTGGGGCGAGGACCGCGCGCCGTTCCGTCGCTGAGGCGGCCGAGCGCGTTGTTCTGGAAGGAGTTTGCATTGAGGGGTGCCCGGCGGAGGAATTCCCAGGCTGCACCGTGGTGTTTGGCACCACCGCTCTTGAGGATTACGTTGATCACGCCACCGCCGGTGCGGCCGTAGGAGGCGTCGTAGGAGTTGGTTTGAATCGTAAATTCCTGCACCGAGTCCACAACCGGCACGAGGGCGATGTTATTACCGCCGAGTTGGGCGTTGTTGGGCGCACCGTCCAGGAGGAATTCGTTGCGGCTCTGCTGGCCGCCATTGATGGACCATTCCGCAATGGCACCGTTATCGAAAGGACGCTGCCAAATGGCTGCGCCGCGGAAGGTAACACCAGACTGAATCGCCCCCAGCATGAAGGGATTACGGGCATTCAGCGGAAGGTCGGTGATGGTTTTGTTGTCGATGACGGCCGAGCGGCTGGCGGTCTGGGTTTCGAGTATGGCGGCATTGGCTTCTACCGTCACCGAGTCGGTCAATGCACCCACTTCGAGAGTGATGTCGAAGCCGGCCACCTGGCTTATTTGTAACGTGATGTTGCTACGAACCGCCGTCTTGAATCCGGGATGGGTAACGGTGACCGTGTATTGGCCGGGCCGCAAAGATGGAATCGAATAGATGCCTGAGGTATCCGTTTTGCGTACGTTGCTTTCGTTGCTGCCCGTGTTAACAGCTTTGACTTCGGCACCGGCGATGGTGGCACCGGAACTATCTAAAATCCGCCCCGTGAGTGTGGCGCGAATGTCCTGCCCAAAAACGACAGAACTTAGCGCAGAAATCAGAATCGCGATCAACAACGATCGTTTGTTCATGAAAGAGCCCCTTTAGGTTGACTACTTGGTAATTGCTGGGACAAGTGAGAACACTGTCCATTTGACAGGCACTCTATCACAAATACGGGAAAGTAAATTAACAATATTTTAAAATGAAACCATTTTTATCATTCCAATGTCATTGTCGCGTCGAAAGGCGGCTAGCCGGTCAAGGCCTAGATGATGCGATTTGTGGATTTGTGGATTGCCTAAGTCTGGCGATGCAGGGAGAGTCCCTGAATTCGATACGGATCTGAACCCGCGAACGAGAGGGGACAAGAACCACATCTTTCCAGGCTTAGATTGGTGCTCCATTGGTTCCCTACGGTTTTGGACAGACTTTTAGTCCATTCAGAGACGGTACTCGGCCTTGAGCTGGCGAAGGTCGGCCTCAAACTGATCTGCCATGGCGTAAGTATAGATGCGGGTGATACCGCCGCTATTTTGAAACCCAACGATCTTTCGGAGGTCGCTCTTGCGCTGCTTCCACGTTAAGCCGTCCGTGAAAAATAACAGAGCCGTGTCCGGACGTTTCGCCCGCATGATCTGCTCGATGTCGCCGATGATGTCCGTCATCTTCGAACCCGTAGCGCCGTAGCCTTTAGATTCGATCACGATGCGAGGATCGCTCTTCGCGGGAATCGCGAAATCGCACTTCGCCTTCTCCTTCGGCCCGCTGAACGTACAGCGCATATCGAAGTTGGAGCCGAACACTTTCCTGACTATGGCTTCGGCGAAATCCTCAACGCCGCGTCCGCGCTTTTGGCCGGATATCGCGCTTCCGCGCCCGCTGCGTAATCTTTCGACGAGAACGTCGCTCCAGTGCGGCTTGCGGTTTGCTTCTTCCGCCATGGCTTCCAGTAAGCCCGTGCTGAGAAGATCTTCAATGAAGCCGTTGCGGTCAGCGCGGTAGCTTTTGATGCCGATGCTCTTCTCGAGGCGGATGCCGCGCAAGTTTGATTCAAACTGGTCTTTCGACAAGCCTATGAATAGCCGCAATATCAAGATCCCGTCATCGAAGTTTTCATCCAAAAGGGCCTTCACGTCCCCTATGGCATAAGCCTTCTTGACCGGGAAAGTTTTCAGCCGTTCGATGACGCGGCGGGCGGTGTCATCCTTCCATTCGACGGTAAGAGGTTGAAGGCTGTCAACGATGTCGTCAAGCTTCTGCGCGATGACTTCCATTTCACCGTCCTACGATCAGGTATTCATGAACTTCGGCTCGTTCAACGCTGCTATGCGTTCCGAAGTGGTAGCGGTGGGGCTTCTCGAAAGCGGTCACGGATCCTTTGTAGCGCCGCAAGAGATTCTCGAGCTCGTCGCGATCGGGGTAGCCGTTGGAACTGTACGATAGAACGATAATGCTATCGCGGTAAATCTGAAACATGCGATCGAAGGCATCAACAGCGCTTTTGCGGTAGCTAAATGGGGTGTGGGGCTTCTCGATCTTCTTGACCCGCGTTTCTTCCATGATCCGCTGGCCCTTCCAGTAACAAGAAAGACCTTCCAGGAAGTGGTAGCGCTTCATATAACAATTGTCGTCCGAGCGCGGCACGTACGGAGGGTCCAGGTATACGAGATCAACGTCTTTCGGCTTTAGGCTGAAAACGTCGGCCCGCTTGACCGTATGGCGTCGGCCGTTGTCGAAGACTACGCGGTTAAAGGCTTCAACCTGTTCGATGAAATGTTCCTCGATGGATAACCGGAGATCGCGGCGCCCGTCATCGTAGCGAGAAAGGTCGCCGGAGACGGTGAACACGCCCCGCGGCTGTTTCTTCAGGCAAGACCGTATGAGGGCAGCGCGGGCAAGCGCCCGCTGGGCAGGTTGGTCTAGAGCTTCAAGGTTCGCAGCGACGCGGTCGAGGAAACGTAGGTCGCCGGGCGTATAAAAAATTCCTTCAAAGGTCTTCTCAATGAAGTGCGGCCCGTTGAGGCGGGGCGAGAGAAGTTGTTTGATTGCGGGTCCGTCCAGCTTGTAGGTGTTGTTGGCGAGAGTCGCCGCCGCCAGAACGGCTGGGAAATTAAGAAAATCGGAAGCGATGACGCGCTTGCCCATAGCCTTGAGCAAGTAGGCGACGCAGCCGCTTCCTACGAACGGGTCCGCCGCCGTTTCGAAGGGCAAGGTCTTCAGAACGCCGTGGATCCATGGAAGCAAGCGTCTTTTCGATCCCATGTAGCGAAGCTCCGGGTAATCTGCGACGCGCTCCGGCAGAGGAACGGTTGCGAAGTTGTCCCGGCTGTAGACGAGTTTGATCTGGGGGGCGGGAGCGGTTGCGGCGATTGCCGGGTTAGACATATTTGAGCTCATCCTTAACAGTTCATTATCGGTCGTTTCGCCCTCGTAAAAAAATGAGGGGCTTTTGTTTAAAGCCTCCCCGTGATAGTGAAGGTCCCGCTGTCCCGACTCGAATCCAAGAACTAGCTGAAGCGGAGTATTGCTCATAGAGAAGCATATCGGACAAGAGTTGTAGATTGAACCCTTCTGGTGAAAAACACTAAACGAGGACAACCGTGCCCAATTCTACTCGAATCTCAATCACATTCTGCATTTGGATATCAGTTCGAGACCCTCGCGTAAAGCAAGTTTCGGATATTCTCCCGGCTTGCTACTTCGCAATAATGGCCTGACATGAGTTATCGCGAAGTGTTGGGTGTGGCGCAGGAGATTGCGGTTGATTATCTGGAGGGTCTGGACCGGAGGCCGGTGGCTGCCCGGTGTGTCGAGGCGATTCGGGTGGCGCTGGCTAGCGCTTGATGGTGAAACGGTCGAGCTCTTTGCCTTCAGCAGAGATCTGCTTGAGGGTAAGCTGCTTTGCTTCTGCGTCAATAACTGAGAAGGAATGGATGTTGGACACGAATTGTTTGGTGAATTCCTGCCAGCTTGCGGGGTCGGCGTTTTGTTCTGTGTTGTAGAGGTTGGCACCGCCAGCACCGGTGGTGATGTAGATTACGCCTTTGGGGCTGGTGTTCTTGTCGCCGTCGAAGGACTTGTCGAGGGTCCATTGGCCAGGGACTTCGGCGTTCTTGCCGAGGATAAAGCCGGGAGCGACTTTGAAGGTGAGGGGGTGGGTGCGCTGGTAGTTGTGGACGTGGCCGGCGAGGACGAGGTCGACTTTGCCTTCTTCAAAGATGTCGGCGAGAACGCGGACGCGTTGCTCTTTGAAGTGGATTTTTGAGGAATTAAAAGGTGGGTGGTGGAGACCAACAATGCGCCACTTGGCCTTGGAGGCGGCCTTTAAGTCGTTGCGGACCCACTGGCGGAATTCTTCTGAAGTCCAATCTACGTAGACGTTGGAATCGAGGACCGTCCAATGGACGTTGCCGTAATCGAAGGAGAAGTTGGCCATACGGGGGTATTGGCCGGCAGTGGCATCGAGGAATTTTTTCTTGATCGCTTCTGCACCCTGGAGGATTGGAACTTGCTTGTCGCCGGGTTGGAGCATGGGGCCGTTGGTGGGTTGGGCCCAGTAGAGGTAATAGGCGAGGCCGTCGGGAGTCTTATCGAAATCGACGATGGGTTGGGAATCGTGATTGCCGATGACGCCGGTGAAGAGAGTGGATCGGAGGAGGGGCGCGCCCTGGGTTGGGTCGGCTTGATCGGCATTGTAGATGGGCCAGAAGTTGGTTTGGTATTCGGAGACGCGACCGCGGCTGTAGACGATGTCGCCAGTGATGAAGATGTAGTCGGGCTTCTGCTGGGCGGCGTGGAATGCGACTTCACGCTGGCCTTTGGTGTTGGCGGCGCAATCGCCGAAGACTACGAAGCGGGAAGCTTTTTTTGCCGCCTTGCGGGCGATCGAGGCAGATTCGAAGATGACTTTGCCGTCAGCCGAGATGCGGTAGGAGAAGCGCTTGCCGGGCTTGAGGTTGGACAGAGTAGCGGCGTAGACACGGTGGGCCGCGGTGCCGGTGAAGTCGACGCGGCGGATTTGTTTGGGGGTGGCGTTTAGCCAGGTGCCAGCGGGTTTGTATTCGACGTTGAAGGCGACGTCTTTGTCGTGGCCGATCCACATGAGTTCGAGAGATTCTTTGGCATCAAGGGCGGGGCGGTTGCCGAGCTGGAGGTAAGGCTTCTCGAAGAAGTAAGGGTCTTTGGCGAGGAGCGGAAGGGAGAGGGCGAGGAGGAGCAGCGTCTTCATTGGTACTTATTCATATTGTGCGCCTAACGGTTGCAATTGAATTACGCAGTGTCAGAAAGTGCGATTTTTTTTGATTGTTCGCAGGGCCGGGACTTCGAATCCGGCGGATTGGGGCGCTGGTTTGCTAGATTGGTATTGTTCCAGGGAGTTCATATGAATCTACGTCCGTTGCACGACCATGTGCTAGTAAAGCGTCTTGAGACGCAAAGCAATAAGATTGGCAGCCTCTACGTGCCTGACAGCGCGCAGGAAAAGCCCCAGGAGGCCGAAGTATTGGCCGTGGGTGCCGGCAAACAGCTCAAGGATGGCCGCCGCGTGGCCATGGAAGTAAAGGTTGGCGACAAAATCCTGTTCGGTAAATACTCAGGATCTGAAACCAAAGTGAGCGGGGAAGAGTATTTGATCTTAAAGGAAAGCGAAATTTTAGCGGTTCTCGGCTAGAGCGTCGCTTTGAGATTTTAGGAGAAGTCAGCAACCATGAAGACGATGATGATGCGATTGGCGCTGGGCGCCTATATGACAGTGGCGCTGTTTGGCCAAGTTAAGATTGCGATTCTGAACACGCAAAAGGCGCTGCTCGATACGGCGGAGATTAAGAAGGCGCAGGCCGATCTTGAAGCAAAGTTCAAGCCGCGTACCGACGATTTGAAGCGGTTGGATATGGAACTTGCCGACATCCAAAACCGTCTCAATGTTGGAGCGGGTAAATTGACCCCGCAGGTAGAAGCCGATTTGCAGGGCCAAGGCAAAAGCAAGCAGCGCGAGTTGCAGCGGAAGCAGGAAGACTTGCAGGCTGAAGTCGAGCGCGACCGGCAGGAAATCTTGCTTAAGGCCAGCCAGCGCATGCAGGATGTTGTGAAGAAGCTTTCCGAAGAGAAGGGCTATGATGTCGTGCTCGATACGTCGAACACAGTGCACTTCAAGACGACGCTTGAGATCACAGCGGATGCAACGACGGCTTACGACAAAGCACATCCCGTTAAGTAGGCGATGTCCTCTTATCTAGATACTTACGGAGCTGGTGAAGAACGGCGGAACAAGAATATTGTTCGCGCCGTTCTCGGCATTTTAGGGCTAGTAGTATTGGTGACGGGCGGGTATTTTTACCTGCGCAATTCCAAGGAGCAGACGAAGCTGAACGAGTTTCGCGCGTTGCTTGAGAAGAAGGATTATCAGGGAGCTTACCGGCATTGGGGTTGCACGCCGGAGAAGCCCTGCAAGTATTATTCCTACGAGAAGTTTCTTGAGGACTGGGGCGAGAAGAGCGGGTACACGGATTTTGCGTCGATGCAGGTAGTGCGCAAGGTGACCTGCAAGGATGGCTACGGGAATGGGTGGAAGTTTGGGAATGACACGGTGCATGTGTGGGTGGTGCGGGAAGACAACACGTTGAGCTACGACCCGTGGCCGAACTGGAAGCAGAGCTGGCTTGCGGGGTTGTTTAACGATTGCAGCGGGTTGAATCGTACGTTGCCGGATGCGCGGCCACTTTAGTTGAAGTATGATCTTGTGGGCGGGATTGATCGCGCCCAAAGGAGAATTTAGATGCCCAAGTTTTTAGTGCAAGGCCATTATACGGCTGCCGGTTTGAATGGTTTGCTCAAGGAGAAGGCTTCCGGCCGCAAGGCTGCTGTGCAGGCAGCGGTGAAGAGCGTGAAGGGCAAAATGGACTGCCTTTACTTTGGAAGCAGCGGAACAGATGTTGTGATGATCATTGATGTTCCCGATAGCGCGGCTGCGGCTGCATTGTCGGTTACGGTGAGTGCGAGCGGGAGTGTTGAGTTGCATGTGACTCCGCTGATGACGGTGGAGGAGCTGGACGGGGCGCTGGGACTGGCAACGAAGTACCGGGCGCCGGGCGCTTAGTTGTAGAAAGCTTTTTGGCTAAAGGGCACCGCGATCCTTAGGGGTTGCGGTGCCCTTCTGTATTTGGGACGGATACGAATTCTCGCTCCGGGTAGCGGAGGGCGGTGAGGGGGCCGCCCAAGACTGCGCCGGTGTCGATGTTGACAGTGTTGTTGCGCCACTGGGGTGTTTCGATTGGAGTGTGGCCGTAGACTACGGTTGCTGCGCCGTGATAGTTGGCGGCCCAGTCGAGACGGATGGGCAAGCCCTGATCGTCGGTTTGGCCATTGGTTTCGCCGTAGAGGCAGAGTGAACGCGCTTTGGGGGAATCGCTGCCATGCATCTCTTCGCGCAGGCCTGCGTGGGCGACGACGAGGCTGCCTTCGTCGAGGATGAGGTGACTTGGGAGGGATTCGATAAAGCTGGCGATGGCTGTGCGTTGCGTTTGAGGCAGTGGTTGAAGCTCGGCAATGGATTTGTCGAGTCCGTGGGTATCCTTAACTTTGCGTCCGCGCAGCCATCGCGCAAGTTTGTCGTCATGATTTCCGCAGACGGTGAGGGCGTGTCCTTGAAAGGTCATGTTGAGGACGATGGTAAGGACGTCGAGAATCGCTGGGCCACGATCTACCAGATCGCCAACGAAGACGGCCTTGCGGCCTTCAGGATGGACCCAGGACTCGGAGCCCCAGGGCTTGGAATGGATCGAGACCGGCTGCCAGCCCAGCTTTGCCAGCAGGAGGCGTAGTTCTGCAGCACAGCCATGAATGTCGCCAATGATGTCGTAGGGGCCAGGAGTGAGATTCACCAAGCTTTGATTATGGCTTGAGCATGAACCTGTTTGTTGGCGCTCGCTTTGTTCACTTGGTGGCGGAGATTGTTTGGGCAGGTGTTCGAAGGCTATGATGCGAGGGTGAGACTTGTTATTTGTTTGATTGCTTATTGTGCCGTTGCCCTGAGTCAGGGGCTGGTTGGGGAGCGGCGGCTGGAGCCTGATTTTGATCAGCCGGTGAGGAGGGTGAGCGCCGGGGTTTCGTTTCGAGCTTTGGGGCTGGTGAGTGAGGAGCACTTTCATGCTCGGGTGCGTGGGTCTCAAGATGGAGTGAGTTGGACGGAGTGGCGCGATGCGGCGCCAGGGCATGAAGGCGGGAGCCTGGTCTGGTTTGATTCACCCGTAAGTTTTGTGGAGGTAATGGCGGCGCGGCCGTTGCGGCTCTTGTTTATTGAACCGGGTGGGGTGAAGGCTAGCTTTGAGCTGCGGCGTGGAGCGGCAGGGGAAGCCGAGGTTGTGTCTCGAGCGGGCTGGGGATGTGGGGCTAACTGTGCGCCCAGAGAGGCTCCGATTTTTGCTGCTGTGACGCATCTTGTGGTGCATCACTCGGCAGGGGCAAACGAATCGCGTGACTGGCCGGCGGTGATTCGCAGCATCTGGGTTTTGCATGTGCAGGGCAATGGGTGGAATGACATTGGCTACAACTATCTGGTGGATCCCAATGGCGTGATCTATGAGGGGAGGGCAGGTGGGGATGGGGTGATCGGAGCGCATTTCTCAGGTGTGAATACCGGGACGATGGGTGTTTGTATGGTGGGGACTTATAGCTCGCAGGCCCCGAGTGTTGTTGCGGTGGAGAGTTTGAAGAAGTTGCTCACCTGGCATGCTTCGCGGCTAAAGCTGGATGCGAGCGGGCAGACTTTGCACGTCGCCAGCGGGTTGACCTTGAATGTGATCAGTGGCCACCGTGATGCCGGTTTGAGTGCAAGAGCGAGCGGGACTACGGAGTGCCCCGGCAATGTTCTTTATAGTTATTTGCCTGGGTTGAGGCGCGAGGCGAGCAATGGTGCGGGGTGTTCGATTGCGTTGGCCCGTCGCAATTATTGCTTCGGTTCGCAGGCGGAAGGGGCGCTGGTGGAGTTTGAGAATCCGCTTGGGTGTGAGGTGGGTGTGGAGAGCTATAGCAGTTGGGTGAGTGTGCGGGAGGGGCGCATCGAGGTGGCAGGCAATGGTGGCAGCAGTAGACGGAGTGCTGACTTGCGGATCGGTGGGCAGGTAGTGCAGGTGGTTCAGGGGGCCGGCAATGAAGCTGATTTGCCTTGTGTGGCGCGTGGAGGGGTTGTTAACAGCGCGAGCTTTGATACCAGACCCGTGGCTCTTGGGTCAATCGTGAGCCTCTTCGGGACTGGCCTATGGCGCGAGGGCGGGCAGACGCAGGTAGTGGTGAATGGAAATTTGAATGCGACTGTTTTTGCAGCTACAGCAAATCAGGTGAATTTCGCGCTGCCGGGGAATGCGCGAATTGGTTCGGCGCGGGTAGAGGTGGTGAGGGATGGGGTGAGAAGCCCGGAGACTATGTTCTGGGTGACGGAGGCTGCACCGGCTGCTTTTGTAGCGCAGAACTTTGACGATGGTGCATTGAACAGTTTGCAGAAACCGGTTAAGGCAGGCAGGCCGCTGGTGGTTTACTTGACGGGGATTGGAGTAAATCGCCAAGTTCCCTGGGAGGTTCGGATTGGCGGGCAGAAGGCGGAAGGTTTGTTTCTTGGGGCGACACCGGGCTTTATCGGGCTCGGGCAGGCAAACGTGGTTGTGCCGGAAGCAATCGGGGCTGGCGAACATCCGCTAGTGGTGATTGTTAGCGGAGTCGCCAGCCCTGAGTTGCGCGTGGCTGTAGTGAAGTAGATTCCGTTTACTTCATGAAGCCAAGGTTGCGAGTTGGGAAGTTGATCAGGTTGGGGAAGACCGAATCGAGTTGAACGGAGTTTACGCCAAACCAGGAAGACATGGTTGCGCCGTATTGTTCCACTGATGTCGAAGGCAACCAGAGACCACGGTTGCCAACATCGTCAGGGCCCGCGATGGCGAGATTGGGGAAGGTGCCGTACATGCGGCCACCGTTGACTGCCCCGCCCATTACCAATTGATGGCTGCCCCAGGCGTGGTCTGTACCGTTGTTGCCGTTGGGGCCGAAGGTGCGGTTGAAATCAGACTCGGTGAAGGTGGTGACAGCGTTTTCCATGCCGAGTTCGATGGTTGCGTCGTAGAAGGAGGAAAGCGCGCCATTGAGGCCGGTTAAGAGGCCCTGTTGCGCTGCGAGCAGACCGTCGTGATTGTCGTAACCACCGGTTGAGACAAAGAAGATCTGGCGGCTGACGCCGAGAGTCTGACGCGAGCGGATGATGCGGGCGACCTGTGCGAGCTGGCCGCCAAGACCATTGTTCGGAAAGACAGTAGTGATGCCGCTGGGGCCGGTGAGCACACTATTTAATACCTTGCCAACCTGAATTCCGTTATTGATGGTCCGATTGGCTGCCTGCACCAGGGTGAGGCCGGACTGGAAGTTGATGACCTGCTGGAATGCGGCGTCGCGGGCGTTTGCCGTGGCCGAGCCATCGGAGCCACTGAGGCCGAGGCCGTTGCCGCCATTGATTATGGCAGGGCCAGTTACCTGTCCGATGGTGAAGAGAGCACCACCGGATGTAGAGACCGACATGGGGAGAAGAGAACCCGTGTTGGACGGCTGCATGACATCGGCGGCACGACCACCCCAGCCGCTGCGAATGCCGCTGGTGGAGGCTTGCTGCCAGGCCTGTTGTTGATCGGAGTGAGAGTAGAGATTGGAGGGCACAGCCTGATTAGCCCGGTACTGCGTTTTGGTAATCGGACGGATCAGCGGCCCTACGTTGAGCATGGCCGCTGCCTTGCCCTGATTGTAGAGTTGCTGAATGCGTGGGAGCTGCGGGTGGAAGCCATATGCTTCGCCACGATCCATGATCGGAAGCAAGACGTTCTGAGCCAGACCGGTTGCTGGACCTCGGACCTTGGAATAGTCGTTGTACTTGACGCCCATCGGGACGATCGTGTTGTTGGCATCGTTTCCGCCGAAGAGGAAGACGCAGACAAGCGCCTTGTAGTCTCCGGTCTGAGCGAGAGCATCAAGTACTCCGAAATAGCCCAGGCTGGCGGTTGCGATCGATCTGCGCAGCAGTGCGCGACGGCTGATATTGAGTTTGAAAATAGACATGTTTGTGGATCTCTTTCTTGGTTTGGGCTAGTTCTGGATTTGGAAGTGAGCAGAAGACAGCGCCAGATAGAGAGCCAGTCTGGCGCGCCGGGTTGGATCGGTGGTGGTGGCCAGGGTGTCACGAATTCCCTGCTTCAGGATGTCGGGCATAGCACCGTTTAGGAAGTGGGCATTGATAGCGGCGATAAGCGATTCGACATCGGTTGCCAGAGCAATGTAGGGCGCCAGGTTGGGTTTGGCTTCAGCGTTGACATCGAGCTTGAGGAGGTAGTCGATGTAGTTGACACGTTCGAGAGCATTGACCGGCGTGAGGCTCTGATATTCGGGGCCGTAGAGGCCAGGGTTACCAGGAGCACGGGTGAGCGGTGAGAAGTAGCTGAAGACACTAGCCGGGTAAAAGAGCTTCTGGCCCATGCGTTCGAGGTCGGCTTCGATCGGATTGTCGAGAACGATGGTGCCCTCAAGACCTTTAAGCATGTGGAGGAAGGACAGGATCGGCTCACGCAAGTGCCCCGCGAAGGCACTGAAAGGATTGGGAGTAGCCGGGTTGTCGCCAGCCCGGGCTTCGGGGTCAAGCAGGATGGCACGTATGACAGCGAAGAGATCGCCACGGACGCCCTGGCCATTGTTGTTGAATGCGGCATTGACGCGCATGAGGTAGGCGGCCGATGGGTTTGAGGTGACATGGCTCTGGATGAGCCGGAGCGAGTAGAAAGGTGCGATGTTTGGATGCTCAAAGAGAATCTGGATTGCGGAATCGATGTCCATCATTGCGGTCTGGCCGGCGGGAATTGTGCGGCCCATGATGAGCTTAGATCTGGTGTCGTGGTTCAATTCAACCGCTACCATGGGTGCGCCGTAGTTGCGCTTATTGTGATTGTTAGAGCCTATGCCCTTGCCCGGGGGATAAGTCCAGCCGGTAAAGACGTGGGATAACTCCAATACGTCGTTCTGCGTGTAAGAGGGGTATGGCACGCCATTCGGGTCACGTAAGGGAGAGCCATCGGCGCGAAGGAAAACGGTACCGAGTGAGAAAAGCTGCATGACTTCGCGGGCATAGTTTTCATTGGGCTCAAGACCTTTGGCCGGGTTGGCCTTGTCGTTGTTGACCATGTCGAGGTATTCGCCCATGGCGACGTCGAGGGTCATTTCCTTGAGCAGAGTTTTAAAGTTGCCCAGAGCATTGCCGAGCAGGACGCGGTGGTAAGGAACCAGATAGTGTGTGTCGTCGATTTCGACAGCGGAGACAACCATTGTCTTGTGAAGCGTGAAGGCGACACGTTGACGAAGCTGGTCTGGCGCTTTCATGGCGTTGTTGAAAAACTCTGCCTGCAAGTCGTAAACCGGGATGACACCGTTGGGGGTGGGCATCGAGTAATTGGAACTGGGCAGGTTCTTCTGCTCAGTGAGCCAATCGTCAAAGCCGAGCTGCATCACTCGAAAGATCTCAGTGGGGGAAGCGCCCCAGGTGGCTTGTTCGAGGAAGCGCTTGGCTGCCGGGTAAGAGACCTTGGGGTTGGCCGGTGAGATGTTTGCGATGAGGGGCGCAGAGGTGGTGGGGCCGGGTGCGGGGTTAGAAACCGTGATCGCAGCTATGCCTCCTGGTGTTGCTTTGGTGAGTCCGGATACGGAGATCTGTGTGAGTGAGTTGACCGTAGCCGTCATTGGGACTCCACCGACATTCACAGTGGCACCTGGTGCGAAGCCATTTCCGTTGATTGCGAAGTTTGCGTTGCCGAGAGGGATTATTGCCGGGTTGACCGAAGTGATCGTGGGCACGGGGTTTTGCAGTGTGACTGTAGATTCGCCTTTCGCATTCGGATCTTTGACGCTGCGTGCACCTACCTTGACAGAGCCGTTGACTGCTGCAATGTTCAGTGGTGCGGTGAAGGTACCGTCGCTGGCAATGGTGCCGGTGGTGGCATTTCCGCCAACGACACCATTAACCATCCATTCGACTGTTGTGGTGATTGTGTTTCTTACCGTTGCGGTGAAGATGCGAGTTGCGCCTCCGCGAACTGTAGCTGTAAGTGGCGAGGTGCTAACCGTGATCGCTGCACGGACGGTAAAGCACTTCTGCGCTGAGTTTGCTGTCGCAGGCGCGGGGTTCTGGACGATGACGCAATACTGCTGCGCATTGGGCAAACTCACAGCAGCCCGCAGTTCGGTTGAGCTGATGAATTGAGTTGTGACAGCGGTGTTCTGGAGGAGGATGGTTGAACCAGCGAAGTATTTGGTGCCTTTGACGATCAGCGTTGTATTACCGATATTAAGATCTGTTGGATCTACCGTGGAGATGGTGGGAGTCGGGTTTTGGAGGCTGACATTGGCTTCGGCAAATTTGGTGGTGTCGACGACACTGATTGCGCGAACTTTGATGGTTGCCGGATTTGGGGGTATTGAGGCAGGTGCAGTGTAGAGGCCGCTGATGGAGATCGTTCCAACCGTGGTGTTACCTCCGGTAATACCATTGACGGCCCAAGTAACATTGGTGTTGGCATTGCCAGTGACGGATTTGGTGAATTGTCGAGTAGAGACGATAACGACGGTGGTCGAGATCGGTGAGATTGTGACGGTTTGCGCGGCGATGGGCAGGGCGAGCGCGAGAATCAGGAGTGGTGTTTGTTGCCAGTATTTTCGTACCATAACGCTTGAAAGCGATGGTAGGTCCAGGGGCCTTTTAGAAACAACAGGAAAATATACCTACTAAGCACTTACGTTTAGGCATTTGGTCTTGAGGTTGGTACCTAAGTTTGCGGCATTGGAAGGGGGGTGCGGAGAGTTGTTGCCGGGGCTATGATGTGCTCATGAGAGCAATTCTGGTTGGTTTCTTTTTGATTTTGTAATGCTTCGCGGGCGAGGACGTCTGGTCTAAGGTAAAGGCACTGAAGAGTGGCACCGAGATTAGGGTTTTTCAGGCTGGAATCAAAGAACCTTTGGTTGGGGAAATCGACGAAGCCGATGAGGAACGCGCGGTTTTTGGGACAGCGTCACGCGCAACTCCAGCTTTTTGTCCTATGGCAGCAAGCCTGGCTTCGAGCTGGTCTATCGCAAAGGACTGAAATAGTCTTCGATCGATTGGCCGTTCGAGAGGTAAGTGGTGGGAACGGGCAGATTCGAACTGCCGACCTTCCGCTTAGGAGGCGGACGCTCTATCCAGCTGAGCTACGTCCCCACTTATTAAACAGTGTAGCGTTTTAGTCCCTTTTGGCCAATATCTCTTCTGAACTGCATGCCATCAAAGCTGATGTTTTCGACTGCGGCATAGGCATGGTTCAGAGCAGTCTTGAGATCCTGGCCAGAGGCAGTAATGCCAAGAACGCGTCCGCCAGCAGTGACTAGAGCGCCATTGTCGATTCGGGTACCGGCCTGAAAGACGGTGGCGCCTTTTACTTTTTCGATACCTTGTATTTCGTCGCCGGTTCGGACTTTGGCCGGGTAGCCGTGAGCGGCCATCACAACACAGGCCGTTGCGCCGTCGCTGAGCTGCAGTTTTGCCGAAGGCAGCTGTCGATTGGTAGCGGCCAGAATGGTTTGCACAAAGCCTCCTTCGATACGGTAGAGCAAGGCCTGGGTTTCCGGGTCTCCAAGGCGTACGTTGTATTCGAGAACCTTGGGGCCATCCGGAGTCATCATCAAGCCGGCGTAGAGGAAACCGCGGAAAGGAGCACCTTCATGGGCCATGCCGCGGAGAGTCTTGAGGATGATGTGTTCGAGGACATGGGCCTTTTGATCGGCGGTGAGGATGCGATCGTCACAATAGGCGCCCATACCACCGGTGTTGGGGCCTTCGTCGTTATCGAAGATGTTCTTGTGGTCCTGGGTGGGAGGCAGTGGTAGCGCCGTATCGTAGTCGCAGATGGCAATGAAGCTGACTTCTTCACCGCGCCAGAAATCTTCGATCAGAACGCGCGAACCGGCCGCTCCAACGAGCGCGCCAGAGAATAGATCTTCGAGCGCCTGCGTTGCCTCTGCTTTGGATTTGGCAATTACAACACCTTTTCCGGCAGCGAGGCCATCGGCCTTAAGCACGACGGGATAGTCGAAGCGAGCAAGAGCGGCCTTGGCTTCGTCGAGAGAGTCGAAAACCTGGAAACGCGCGGTTGGGATTCCATGCCGCGCCATAAACTCTTTGGAGAAGGCTTTGCTGCCCTCAAGTTGTGCAGCCCGGCTGGTGGGGCCGAATACGCGGCGGCCATGAGCCTCGAAGTGATCGACAATACCCGATACTAGCGGCGCTTCCGGGCCAACAATGGTGAGATCGGCATTCACCAAATTGGCCACCTGCAGGAAAAGCTCGGGAGTTTGTTCGGCGAGCGGGATGCATTCGGCGACTTGAGCGATACCGGGGTTTCCGGGTGTGCAATAGACCTTGTGGCCTTCTTGCGCGCATCGCCAGGCAATGGCGTGTTCACGGCCGCCAGATCCGACAATCAAGATGTTCAAAGAGAAAATGCCTCCAAAAGCTAGAATAGGCTGAAGACTACCCAAAATGCAGTTTCCGATGAAGCAAAGTAGATATGACGTAATTGTGGTTGGCGCAGGCCACGCAGGTTGTGAAGCGGCGCGGGCATGTGCGCGTCTGGGCCTGAAGACCGCAATGATCACGATGAACATTGATCTGATCGCTCAAATGTCATGCAACCCGGCTATTGGCGGTATCGCCAAAGGACATCTGGTTCGGGAGATTGATGCCCTTGGCGGCGTGATGGGTGAAGTGACCGATGCAGTTGGGATCCAGTTTCGTTTGCTGAATACGAGCAGAGGACCAGCCGTTTGGAGCCCTCGGGCGCAGTGCGACAAAAAGCTCTATCGGATCAAGATGAAGGAGATTCTTGAGCAGGAAGCGAATTTGCGGATCCTTCAGGCAGAAGTGGCTTCGTTTGTCATTGAAGGAGGCAGCAAGGTGAACGGTGTTCGTCTTACCGACGGCCGGGATCTTTTGGCGGGTGCGGTGATTGTGACGACCGGGACTTTTCTGAAAGGCGTGGCTCATGTGGGCGAGACGACCTACAACTGCGGCCGGAATGGAGAGGCACCAAGCAATTTACTCGCAGAGCAACTGCGCGGTTTGGGATTGCAGTGGACGCGTCTTAAGACAGGAACACCGCCGAGGCTTGATGGACGCACTATCGACTGGAAGAAGTTTGAGCCTCAGGACGGCGATGTGGTTCCTACGCCGTTCAGCTTTTTGACTGACAAGATCACACAGAAGCAAATTCAGTGCTTCCTGGCCTACACCAATGAGAAGACCCATGCCGTCTTGTCGGAGGCTATACCACGTAGCCCCCTATATAGCGGACAGATTGAAGGGATTGGCCCAAGATATTGCCCTAGTATAGAGGACAAGATCGTAAAATTCCCAGACCGGATCCGGCATCAGCTATTTCTTGAGCCGGAGGGACTTGATACAAACGAAGTCTACGTAAATGGCATGTCGACCAGTATGCCGATTGATGTACAGGCGGCGATGATCGCTTCGATCGAGGGGTTAGAAGACTCGGAGATGATTCGCCCGGGTTACGCGATCGAATACGATGCTATCGACCCTCGGGAGCTCGATCATCGGTTGGAAGTGAAGCGATACCCAGGTTTGTTTCTGGCTGGACAGATTAATGGCACCAGCGGCTATGAAGAGGCGGCGATTCAAGGCTTGCTTGCCGGGCTGAATGCAGCGATGAAGGTTTCTGGAAATGGGGAAGTAGTTCTCGCCCGGAACGAGGCCTATGGCGGAATCCTTGTCGATGATCTGGTAAGCAAGGGGGCTGACGAGCCGTACCGGATGTTTACTTCGCGGGCAGAGTTTCGTCTGAGTCTGCGAATCGATAATGCGGATGAGAGATTGACTCCTATTGCCGTTAAGATCGGTTTGGCGTGCGCCGAGCGGAGGCGGCGTTTTGAGGAGAAGCTGGCGCTGAAAGAGCGTTTGTTGGTTGTACTGCAGGAAAAGCGGGTGGCTCCGGGGCGAATTGCGGGTTTGGACCTTCATTTTGACGATCGTCCGATCTTGGCGCAATGGTTGCGTCGGCAGGACGCTTCAATTATGAAGATTCAAGGTTATCTGGAGGAGCAGGTAGGTGCTCCGCTGAAGTTCGGCTTGCTGACGACCGTCGAGACTGAATTGAAGTACGAGGGGTATCTTTCGCAACAACAGCGGCAGGTGGACCGGTTACGCGAGGGCGAAGCGCGCAAAATCCCGGCTGACTTCAACTTTGGGACAGTACCTGGTCTTTCAAATGAGGT
>Ga0209591_10003643_pt1 | contig 17791 bp, 14 predicted proteins | sample MAT01_FD_187207 | JGI IMG/M metagenome (GOLD analysis project Ga0209591, IMG submission 187207) | Freshwater microbial communities from Lake Fryxell liftoff mats and glacier meltwater in Antarctica - MAT-01 (SPAdes) (version 2) | ecosystem: Environmental > Aquatic > Freshwater > Ice > Liftoff... | reverse complement strand
GGCTGCCGCGCCGGCCGCGACGCCACCCACGGCACCGGCGTAGGCGATCCGCTTCCCGGTGATGATCCGCACCTTCTGGTCGGCCCGCTCGAGGACCGCGAGGGTCTGGGCGAGGAGGCCGGGGGCCGCTTCGACCTGGTGGTGGCGGAGGAGTTGGAGGGAGCGCAACAGCCGGCGGTACCGGGCCAACTCGGCCTGACTGCGCAGGTCCGACTCGACGAACTCGAGCACCGCCGGCTCGACGCCGTCGGGACCGTCGACGAGCCGGGGGAGCAGGTCGGCGACGTCGTCATACCGCACGGGCCGACCTCGCCAACGTCTCGTCGAGCTGCTCGCGGAGACGCTTGCGCCCCCGATGGAGCCGGACCTTCGCCGCGGTGACCGAGATGCCGAGCTCCTCGGCGATCGCCTCGTGGGGGAGGCCGTAGACGTCCTTCAGGACCACGACCGCCCGGAGCTTGGGCGCCAGCGAGTCGAGGGCCGCCGCGACCAGGGCGAGATCCGCGGCGGATTCGGCCGCCTCCTCGGGTCGGGACGCGAGCCGGTGGTCCTCCATGTCGTGGAGGTCGTCGAGGCGCTCGGTCCGCAGGCGGCGCCGCTTCTGCACCGTGGTGGACGCGGTGTTGGCCGTGATCCGGTAGAGCCACGTCGTGAACTGGGCGTCGCCCCGGAACCGTCCGATGCCCTTCCAGGCCCGGAGGTACGTCTCCTGCACCACGTCGCGTGCGTCCTCCTCGTTCGCGGTCAGACGCAACGCGAGGGTGTAGGTGTCGAGGTACGTCCGGCGGACGAGCTCCTCGAACGCCTGCCGGTCACCCGCCTTGGCGGCGGCGATCAGCTGGTCCACGGGTTGCTCCGGCTCAGTGTCGGCGCAGGTACGACCGCCGGAGTGGAGAGAGGGTTACCTACTTGATGGTCGAATCCGCTCCGACGCCTCGACCGCTCACCCGCGGGCGTGCCGTTCCTCATGACCGGCGCCTCCGCTTCTTCTCCTAACGCGTTTCCTTGTGGAGGGTGTGGCGACGGTCAAAGCGGCAGTACTTCTTCATCTCGATCCGCTCGCGGTCGTTCACCTTGTTCTTCTTGGTGATGTAGTTCCGGCGCTTGCAGTCTTCGCAGGCCAGGGTCACCTTGATCCGCTTCTCACTTGCCATCGTTGCGTGTCCTGTCTCGTCGAGTTCGTGTTACTTGAGGATCTTCGTGACGCGGCCGGCGCCCACGGTGCGGCCACCCTCACGGATCGCGAACCGCAAACCATCTTCCATCGCGATCGGCTTACCCAACTGCACGACCATCTCGGTGTTGTCGCCCGGCATCACCATCTCCGTACCCTCCGGCAACACCACCGTCCCCGTCACGTCCGTCGTGCGGAAATAGAACTGCGGGTGATAGTTCGCGAAGAACGGGGTATGACGCCCACCCTCCTCCTTCGTCAACACATACACCTGCGCCTCGAAATCAGTGTGCGGCGTGATCGACCCCGGCTTCGCGAGCACCTGCCCGCGCTCCACGTCTTCTTTCTTCGTGCCCCGCAACAACGCACCGATGTTGTCGCCCGCCTGACCCTGATCCAACAACTTGCGGAACATCTCCACACCCGTACACACCGTCTTCGTCGTGTCCCGCAACCCGACGATCTCGACCTCTTCACCCGTCTTCACGATGCCTTGCTCGACCTTGCCGGTCACGACCGTCCCCCGACCCGTGATCGTGAACACATCCTCGATCGGCATCAAGAACGGCTTCTCCAACTCCCGGACCGGCTCAGGGATGAACTCATCCACCGCATCCATCAACGCCACCACACCAGCAGCCGCGTCGGCGTCACCCTCCAAGGCCTTCAACGCCGACACCCGCACGATCGGAGTGTCATCACCCGGGAACTCGTACTCGTTCAGGAGTTCACGAACCTCGAGCTCCACCAACTCGAGGAGCTCCTCGTCGTCGACCTGATCCACCTTGTTCAACGCCACCACGATCGACGGCACACCCACCTGACGGGCAAGAAGCACATGCTCACGCGTCTGCGGCATCGGCCCATCCGTCGCCGCCACCACCAGAATCGCACCATCGACCTGCGCGGCACCCGTGATCATGTTCTTGATGTAATCCGCATGCCCCGGCATGTCCACATGCGCGTAATGCCGATTCGGGGTCTCGTACTCCACATGAGAGATGTTGATCGTGATCCCCCGAGCCTTCTCCTCCGGCGCCTTGTCGATCTGATCGAACGCAGTCGCCGTCACATTCGAATCACGATCCGCCAACACCCGCGTGATCGCAGCCGTCAACGTCGTCTTCCCATGATCGATGTGACCCATCGTCCCGATGTTCAAATGCGGCTTGTTCCGCTCGAACTTCGCCTTCGCCATCTCAGATCGCTCCGTTCACTACTCGGCGTGGCAGTTGCGAGGTTCGTCGTGTTGAACGCTCACTCCACATTTCGGACGTACTCCTCGTGAGACTTGGTGCGGGTGGAGGGGGTGGGTTCACTCGCCGCGGACGCGGGCGGTGATCTCCGTTGCGATCGACTCCGGGACCTGTTGATAGGAGTCGAACTGCATCGTGTACGTCGCGCGTCCCTGGGTGCGCGACCGGAGGTCGGTAGCATACCCGAACATCTCCGCGAGCGGCACCTGGGCCTTCACGACGTGCGAGCTGCCCCGCTGCTCCATGTTCTCGATGCGACCCCGCCGGGAGTTGAGGTCGCCGATGACGTCGCCCATGTAGTCCTCGGGGGTGACGACCTCGACCGCTTCGATCGGCTCGAGCAGCGCGGGCTTCGCGAGGCGGGCGGCCTTCTTCACGGCCATGGAGCCGGCGATCTTGAACGCCATCTCGCTCGAGTCGACGTCGTGGTACGAGCCGTAGGTGAGGATCACGCGCATGTCGACCAGCGGGTAGCCGGCGATGATGCCGCCCTGGAGGGCCTCCTGGATGCCGGCGTCGACCGCGGGGATGTACTCGCGCGGGATCACACCACCGACGATCTTGTCGACGAACTCGTATCCACCACCCGGGCCGGTCGGCTCGAGGGTGATGACCACGTGGCCGTACTGGCCCCGGCCACCGGTCTGGCGGATGTAGCGCTCCTCGACCTTCTCGACGGTCTGGGTGATCGTCTCGCGGTAGGCGACCTGCGGCTTGCCGACGTTGGCTCCGACGGTGAACTCGCGCATCATCCGGTCGACGAGCACCTCGAGGTGGAGCTCGCCCATCCCCTCGATGATGGTCTGGCCGGTCTCGTCGTCGGTGTGGACCTGGAAGGTCGGGTCTTCCTCGGAGAGCGACTGGAGCGCCTTGCTCAGCTTGTCCTGGTCGATCTTGGTCTTGGGCTCGATCGCGACCGAGATGACGGGCTGGGGGAACGTCATCCGCTCGAGCACGATCGGGTGCGCCGGGTCACACAACGTGTCACCGGTGGTGGTGTTCTTGAGCCCTACCGCGGCGACGATGTCGCCGGTGAACACGGCGTCCTTGTCTTCGCGGTGGTTGGCGTGCATCTGGAGGATGCGCCCGGCCCGCTCCTTCTTGTCCTTCGTCGCGTTGAGCATGGCGCTCCCGGCCGACATCTTGCCGGAGTACACGCGGAAGTAGGTGAGCTTGCCCACGTGCGGGTCGCTCATGATCTTGAACGCCAGCGCCGAGAACGGCTCCTCGTCGCTCGCGTCGCGGTGGATGATCTCGTCGCCCTTGATGTCGGTGCCGTCGACCGGCGGGACGTCGAGCGGGCTCGGGAGGTAGTCGACGACCGCGTCGAGCAGGGGCTGCACGCCCTTGTTCTTGAACGCGGTGCCACAGAGGACGGGCACGACGTCGCCGGCGATGGTCGACGAGCGCATGGCCCGCCGCAGGTCGGCCGCGGTGATCTCCTCCTCACCCACGTACTTCTCGAGGATCTCCTCGTCGAACTGCGAGAGGACGTCGATCATGTCCTGATGGGCGGCCTGGGCGGCCTCGAGGTGCTCAGCCGGGATCTCGACGGTGTCGAACTCCTCGCCCATGCCGTCGTCCCACACGAGCGCCTTCATCTCGAGCAGGTCGAGGACACCACGGAACTCGCTCTCGGCCCCGATCGGGAGCTGCGCGAGCACGACGGTGGCATCGAGGCGGTCGCGCATCATGTCGACGCAGCGCATGAAGTCGGCGCCGATGCGGTCCATCTTGTTGACGAAGCACATCCGCGGCACGTTGTACTTGTCGGCCTGGCGCCAGACCGTCTCGGTCTGGGGCTCGACCCCGGCGACGGCATCGAACACCGCGACCGCGCCGTCGAGCACGCGCAGCGACCGTTCGACCTCGACGGTGAAGTCGACGTGGCCGGGCGTGTCGATGATGTTGATCCAACAGTCGCGCCACTTGCAGGTGGTGGCCGCGCTGGTGATCGTGATCCCGCGCTCCTGCTCCTGGACCATCCAGTCCATGACGGCCGCGCCCTCGTGGACCTCACCGATCTTGTACGTGCGACCCGTGTAGTAGAGGATCCGCTCCGTCGTGGTGGTCTTGCCCGCGTCGATGTGCGCCATGATCCCGATGTTGCGCGTCTTCCCCAGCGGAAACTCCCGCTTCGCCTGAACCTTCTCGTTCGCCATCTCGTCCTCTTCTTCTACGTCTCTTCTCGTCTTCCCGAAGGAAGCGGGCCGCGCCGAACACGGTGCACCCGATTGTCAATGGTCGCGCGCCCAGCGAGGGGTCCGGGCCGACCGGCCGCCGCCCCGCCGTACGCCCCACCAGAAGGGGTGGTGGTCGGGCGGCCCGGGCCCCGGACTATCGCCTCTACCAGCGGTAGTGCGCGAACGCCTTGTTCGACTCGGCCATCTTCTGCAGGTCTTCTTTGCGCTTGATCGCCGCGCCCAGCCCGTTGCTCGCGTCGAGCAGCTCGGCCGAGAGGCGCTCGGCCATCGTCTTCTCGCGTCGCTGACGCGAGTACCCGACGAGCCAACGGATGGCGAGCGTGGTCGCCCGCCGCCCGCCGACTTCCATCGGCACCTGATACGTGGCTCCACCGACCCGGCGGCTCTTCACCTCGAGTGCGGGACGGACGTTCTCGACTGCACGCTTCAGGGTCGAGACGGGCTCGGAACCGGTCTTGCGTTCGATGTCGTTGAGGGCGTCGTAGACGATGCTCTCCGCGACCGAACGCTTGCCTTCCTGGAGCACCTTGTTCACGAGCTGGGTGACGACGACCGAGCGGTGGACCGGGTCGGGCTGCAGCGCACGACGGGGGGCGGGACCCTTGCGAGGCATTGCTAACCCTTCTTCGCGCCGTAGCGACTGCGCGCTTGCTTGCGATCGGCGACCCCACTGGCATCGAGGGCACCGCGGACGACCTTGTAGCGGACCCCCGGGAGGTCCTTCACGCGACCTCCACGCACGAGCACGATCGAGTGCTCCTGCAGGTTGTGGCCGATACCGGGGATGTAGGCCGTCACCTCGACGCCCGTGGTCAGACGCACCCGGGCCACCTTGCGCAGCGCCGAGTTCGGCTTCTTCGGGGTGTGGGTGAAGACGCGCGTGCAGACGCCACGACGCTGAGGAGAGCTCTTCAGCGCGGGGGTCTTCGACTTCTCGGTCTTGGACTTGCGGCCCTTGCGGACCAGCTGGGCGATCGTCGGCACAACGCTCCTACACGAACTGTTCGGGGGTTTCCAGAATAGGGATCACACGGTACTCGGGCAAAGGAGAAGGAGCGGAGCCGGCGGACGCGCACTCATCGGACGCGATGGGTGAGCGGTCGAGCCGGCGCAGCGGATTCGACCATCGAGGTGTTCAGCCTTCCTCACCTGCGGCGACGTCGGGCAGCACGATCGGCTCGGGAGCCGGTTCGGTGGTGTCGTCGCCGAACGACGCGGTCATCGCACCCGATTCGCCTCCGCCCCCGGTGAGGAAGCCCGCGATGTCGGCGGTCGAGTCGGTCTGACGCGAGGCACTGGCCGCCAGCCACTCGGCGATGTCGGTGTCGTCGCCGACCTCGCTCGAGTAGAAGGGCAGCGGCTCGTAGTCGGGCGCCTCGGTACGGATCTCGCGGTACCGGGGCATCCCGGTTCCCGCGGGGATCAGCTTGCCGATGATCACGTTCTCCTTGAGACCCTCGAGGCCGTCCTTCTTGCCCTCGATGGCCGCTTCGGTGAGGACGCGGGTGGTCTCCTGGAACGATGCCGCCGACAGCCACGAGTCGGTGGCGAGCGACGCCTTGGTGATCCCCATGAGCTCCGGACGACCCTCGGCGGGCTGCTTGCCCTCTTCGACCAGGCGACGGTTCGTCTCGGCGTAGAGCCGGGCGTCCTTCTTCTCGCCGGGCAGGAAGGCCGAGTCGCCCGACTCCGACACCGCGACGCGTCGCAGCATCTGGCGGATGATGACCTCGACGTGCTTGTCGTGGATCGACACGCCCTGCTCCCGGTAGACCTTCTGCACCTCGTCGACCAGGTACTGCTGGGTCTCCCGGATGCCCTTGATCTCGAGCACCTTCTTCGGGTCGAGCGGGGTCTCGACGTCGCCGACCAGACGGTCGCCGGCCGACACCTCGTCGCCGTCGGTCACGTTGAGCTTCTGACGCCACAGGACGATGTGGACCTCTTCGGTGCCGTCGTCGGCCACGATGGTGACGGTGCGCTCGCCCTTCTCGTTCTCACCGACCCGGATCACTCCCGAGCTCTCGGCGAGGGTCGACGCGCCCTTCGGGGTACGGGCCTCGAACAGCTCGACGACACGCGGCAGACCGTGGGTGATGTCTTCACCCGCGACCCCACCAGTGTGGAAGGTCCGCATGGTGAGCTGGGTACCGGGCTCACCGATCGACTGGGCCGCGATGATGCCGACGGCTTCGCCCATGTCGACCGCCTTGCCGGTGGCGAGCATCATCCCGTAGCAGGATCCGCACACCCCGGAGAGAGAGTCGCAGGTCAGGGTCGAACGCACCCTGAGGTCGGTGACGTCTTCGTCGGAGGCGAGCTGGTCGAGCACGCGCTCGGTGCACAACGTGTTACGAGCCAGGATCGTGCCGTCGGCCAGCTCGACGTCGTCGAGCAGGCACCGGCCGAGGAGACGCGTCTCGAGGAGACGGCGGCTCTCGGCGTCGTCGAGGATGTCGTGCACCCAGATGCCGCGTCGGGCGCCGCAGTCTTCCTCGCGGACGATGATCTCCTGGGCCACGTCGACGAGTCGACGGGTCAGGTAGCCGGAGTCGGCAGTACGCAGCGCGGTGTCGGCGAGGCCCTTCCTCGCGCCGTGGGTCGAGATGAAGTACTCGAGCACGGAGAGGCCCTCACGGAAGTTCGACCGGATCGGCCGCGGGATGATCTCACCACGCGGGTTGGCGACGAGACCACGCATACCGGCGATCTGACGCACCTGCATGACGTTGCCTCGGGCACCCGACCCCACCATCATCTCGATGGGGTTGAAGAAGTTCTGGCTCATCTCCGCCGTCATCGCGTCGGTGACCTGCTGGGTCGCCTCCGTCCAGATCTCGATCTCCTTCTGGCGGCGCTCGTCGTCGGTGATGATGCCCCGGTCGTACTGCTGCTCGACCTTCTCGGCCTCACGCTCGTGGGCCTCGATGATCTCCGGCTTGGCGTCGGGGGTCTTCACGTCGGCGATCGAGATCGTCACACCGGCGCGAGACGAGTACTCGAAGCCGAGGTCCTTCAGCTTGTCGAGGGACACGGCCACGACGGCGCGCGGGTACTTGTCGACCAGCTTCTGGACGACCTCGGTGATCTCGCGCTTCTTGACGATCCGGTCCTCGAACGGGAAGTCGGGCGGGAAGGCCTCGTTGAACAGGAACCGACCGAGAGTCGTCTCCACGAGGGCTGATCCGGTGTCGTTCGTGTGGGCGCCGTTGGAGCCCTGACGTCGCAGCACCGGAGAGTCGCCCGCGTCGGGGTTCGCGACCCAGGCGCCGTCGGATTCGTTCCAGATCATCTGCGACGGGAACTGCGCTTCGGGGAAGCGGCCGAGGGGCATGCGCACCTTGATCCTGGCGTGCAACGACAGACCCTGGCTCGCCGAGCCGGGCAGCGACTGGCGCTCGTCGGGGAGCGCGTCCCAGCCCCGCTCCTCGTAGGCGGCGCGGGCCTCCTCGAGCGACGCGAACGCGCGTCCCTCACCCGGCGCGCCCTCGCTGTGCACGGTGAGGTAGTACGCACCGATGATCTGGTCCTGGTTCGGGACCGTGATCGGGCGGCCGTGCGCGGGCGACAGGATGTTGTGGGCCGACAGCATGAGCAGACGCGCCTCGGCCTGGGCCTCGGCGGAGAGCGGCAGGTGGACGGCCATCTGGTCGCCGTCGAAGTCGGCGTTGAACGCGGTGCAGACGAGCGGGTGGATCTGGATCGCCTTGCCCTCGACGAGCACGGGCTCGAACGCCTGGATGCCGAGACGGTGGAGCGTTGGGGCCCGGTTCAGGAACACCGGGTGCTCCTTGATGACCTCTTCGAGCACGTCCCACACCTGCGGGCGGGAGCGCTCGACCATGCGCTTGGCCGACTTGATGTTCTGGGCGTACTCGAGGTCGACGAGCCGCTTCATCACGAAGGGCTTGAACAGCTCGAGCGCCATCTGCTTGGGCAGACCGCACTGCTGCAGCTTGAGCTTCGGGCCGACGACGATGACCGAACGGCCGGAGTAGTCGACGCGCTTGCCGAGCAGGTTCTGACGGAACCGGCCCTGCTTGCCCTTCAACATGTCGGAGAGCGACTTGAGCGCGCGGTTGCCCGGGCCGGTGACCGGGCGTCCGCGGCGGCCGTTGTCGAACAGCGCGTCGACGGCCTCCTGCAGCATGCGCTTCTCGTTGTTGATGATGATCTCGGGGGCACCGAGGTCGAGGAGGCGCTTCAACCGGTTGTTGCGGTTGATGACCCGGCGGTAGAGGTCGTTCAGGTCGGAGGTGGCGAAGCGGCCACCGTCGAGCTGGACCATCGGGCGCAGGTCGGGCGGGATGACCGGGACCGCGTCGAGCACCATGCCCATCGGTTCGTTGATGAGCGTGCCGTCTTCGCGCTTGTTGAACGCCGAGATCACCTTGAGGCGCTTGATCGCCTTCGCCTTGCGCTGACCCTTGGCCGTGGCGATGACCTCCTTCAGCTCCTCTTCCTCGGCTTCGAGGTCGAGGCGGGTGATGAGGTCCTTCACCGCTTCGGCACCCATGCCGCCGCTGAAGTACTCGGTGTAGCGGTCCTGCAGCTCGCGCCAGACGCGCTCGTCGTCGACGAGCTCCTTGCGCTTCAGCTTGCTGAACGTGTCCCACACCGTCTTGGTGAAGTCGATCTCGAGCTGCGCGCGCTCGCGCACCTCTTCGATCTCCTTCTCGGAGCCCTTGCGGAGCTTCGCGAGCTCGGCGTCCTTGGCCCCCCGTTCCTCTGCCGCCGCGAGCTCGACCTCGAGCGCGTCGTACTTCTCGCGGATCCGGAGGTCGCGCTCGCGCTCGAGATCGTCGATCTCGGCGCGGATGTCGGCCTCGAGGGTGGCGAGGTCGGTGTGGCGCTTCTCCTCGTCGATCCAGGTGATCAGGTGCGCGGCGAAGTAGATGACCTTCTCGAGGCTCTTCGGGGCGATGTCGAGCAGGTAGCCGAGTCGGCTCGGGACACCCTTGAAGTACCAGATGTGCGTGACGGGAGCGGCCAGCTCGATGTGGCCCATCCGCTCACGACGGACCTTGGAGCGCGTGACCTCGACGCCGCAACGCTCGCAGATGATCCCCTTGAACCGGACGCGCTTGTACTTGCCGCAGTAGCACTCCCAGTCCTTCGTCGGACCGAAGATCTTCTCGCAGAAGAGTCCGTCCTTCTCGGGCTTGAGCGTGCGGTAGTTGATCGTCTCGGGCTTCTTGACCTCACCGTTCGACCACGTGCGGATCTGGTCCGCAGTCGCGAGCGAGATGGAGAGGCGGTCGGAATCGTTGACGTCGAGCACAGACGCCTGCTTTCTTCTCTACAGGTACGCGGGTTTCGAGATCGTGCTGCGGTGCAGGGGTTCAGGTGCGGGTGTTCAGGTGCGGGTGTTGGCCGCTTCCCGGCGACGCTCGTCTTCTTCGTCGGTACCCCGTTCGGGGCGGGAGAGGTCGATGCCGAGCGACTCGGTCGTGCGGAACGCGTCCTCGTCGAGCTCGCGGATCTGCACCTCTTCGCCGGCGACGTCGATGACCTTGACGTTCAGGCAGAGGGCCTGCATCTCCTTGATCAACACCTTGAAGCTCTCGGGAATGCCGGGCTCGGGGATGTTCTCGCCCTTGACGATGGCCTCGTAGACCTTCACGCGGCCGAGCACGTCGTCGGACTTGATGGTGAGGATCTCCTGGAGGGCGTACGCGGCGCCGTAGGCCTCGAGCGCCCACACCTCCATCTCACCGAAGCGCTGGCCACCGAACTGCGCCTTCCCACCGAGGGGCTGCTGGGTGATCATCGAGTACGGGCCCGTCGAACGGGCGTGGATCTTGTCGTCGACGAGGTGGGCGAGCTTCAGGATGTAGACGTAGCCGACGGTGACCGGCTGGTCGTACGGCTCACCGGTCCGACCGTCCCAGAGCTGGGCCTTGCCGTCGAGGCCGACGAGGCGTCGACCGCCGACACCGTCGGGGTGCATGCGGTCGAAGATCGACTTGATCGTGCCGAGCTTGTTGGCCTGTTCGGTCTCGTCCCAGTGGGCTCCGTCGAACACCGGCGTCGAGACCCAGACCGCGGGCTCGGTGACGGTGCGGGTCTTGTTCTCGGCGGCCGGCGCGACGCGCTGGCCCTCCCAACCGTGGCGGGCCGCGTAGCCGAGGTGCGCTTCGAGCACCTGGCCGACGTTCATGCGGCTCGGGACACCGAGCGGGTTGAGGACGATGTCGACCGGCGTGCCGTCGGCGAGGTGGGGCATGTCCTCGACCGGGAGGATCTTCGAGATCACGCCCTTGTTGCCGTGGCGGCCGGCGAGCTTGTCGCCCTCGCTGATCTTGCGCTTCTGGCCCACATACACCCGGACCAGCTGGTTCACGCCGGGCGGGAGCTCGTCGCCGTCTTCACGGGAGAACACCTTGACGTCGATGACCTTGCCGTTCTCGCCGTGCGGGACCTTGAGCGACGTGTCTCGGACCTCACGGGCCTTCTCACCGAAGATCGCGCGCAGCAGGCGCTCTTCCGGCGTGAGCTCCGTCTCGCCCTTCGGCGTGACCTTGCCGACGAGCACGTCGCCGGGGCCGACTTCGGCACCGACGCGGATGATGCCGCGCTCGTCGAGGTCCTTCAGGATGTCTTCGGAGAGGTTCGGGATGTCGCGCGTGATCTCCTCGGCACCGAGCTTGGTGTCGCGCGCGTCGATCTCGTGCTCCTCGATGTGGATCGAGGTGAGCACGTCGTCGCGCACGAGCCGCTCGGACAGGACGATCGCGTCCTCGTAGTTCTGACCCTTCCACGGCATGAACGCGACCAGCAGGTTCTTGCCGAGCGCGAGCTCACCCTGGTGGGTCGACGGACCGTCGGCGAGCAGGTCGCCCGCAGCGATCTTGTCGCCCGTGTCGACCAGTGGCTTCTGGTTGATGCAGGTGCCCTGGTTCGACCGACGGAACTTCGACAGCCGGTAGGTGGTGCGGCCGGTCTTGGCGTAGTCGACGATGATCGCGTCGCCCGAGACCTCGAGCACCTCACCGTCGTCTTCGGCCAGGATCACGTCGCCGGCGTCTCGCGCGGCGCGGCCCTCGACCCCGGTGCCGATGAACGGCGCGGTCGGGCGGAGCACCGGCACGGCCTGGCGCTGCATGTTGGCGCCCATGAGGGCACGGTTCGCGTCGTCGTGCTCGAGGAACGGGATGAGCGCGGTCGCCACCGACACGATCTGCTTCGGCGACACGTCCATGTAGTCGACCTCGGTCGGCGGGACGTACGCGATCTCGCCGCGCTTCGACCGGACGAGCACCCGGTTGCCGATGAAGCGACCGTCGTCGGCCAGGTCGGCGTTCGCCTGGGCAATGACGTAGCGGTCTTCGTCGTCGGCCGCGAGGTACTCGATGTCGTCGGTGGCCACACCGTCGACGACCCGACGGTAGGGCGTCTCGATGAAGCCGAACCGGTTGATGCGGGCGAAGCTCGAGAGGTACCCGATGAGGCCGATGTTCGGACCTTCCGGCGTCTCGATCGGGCACATCCGGCCGTAGTGGCTCGGGTGCACGTCTCGGACCTCGAACCCGGCGCGCTCACGCGACAGACCGCCCGGCCCGAGGGCCGACAGGCGCCGCTTGTGGGTGAGCCCGGCGAGCGGGTTCGTCTGGTCCATGAACTGCGACAGCTGCGACGACCCGAAGAACTCCTTGATCGCCGCCACGACCGGGCGGATGTTGATCAGGGTCTGGGGGGTGATCGCCTCGACGTCCTGGGTCGTCATGCGCTCGCGCACGACCCGCTCCATCCGGCTCAGGCCGACGCGCACCTGGTTCTGGATGAGCTCACCGACGGACCGCACCCGGCGGTTGCCGAAGTGGTCGATGTCGTCGGGGAAGTAGTCGACGTCGTTGTGGTGCAGCTTCACGAGGTACGAGACCGTGGCGAGGATGTCGGCCTTCGACAGGGTGAACTCACCCTGGATCGGCGCCTCGAGGCCGTAGCGCTCGAGCGGGAGCTTCGCGTACTCGTCGCGGAGCTTCTTCGACACCTTGTGCCGGCCGACCTTGGCCATGTCGTAGCGCTTCGGGTTGAAGAACAGGTTCTCCAACAGACCGCGGGCGGAGTCGGGGGTCGGCGGCTCGCCCGGACGCAGCTTGCGGTAGATGTCGATGAACGCTTCGTCGGCGTCGAGGGTGTTGTCCTTGTCGAGCGTGTTCCGGATCGAGTCGTACGGCTGACCGGTGGGGTCGAGGATCAGGCTGAGCAGCTCGTCTTCGGTGTCGCCGAAGCCGAGGGCCTTCAGCAGGATCGTGACCGGCTGCTTGCGCTTGCGGTCGATCCGGACGTAGGCGATGTCCTTCTTGTCGACCTCGAACTCGAGCCACGCGCCGCGGCCCGGGATCATCTTGGCGCCGACGACGTCCTTCTCCGGCGAGGTCTTGTCGGCCGAGAGGTCGAAGTAGACGCCCGGCGACCGGACCAGCTGCGAGACGACGATGCGCTCGGTGCCGTTGATGATGAACGTGCCGCGATCGGTCATCATGGGGAAGTCGCCCATGAAGACGGTCTGCTCCTTGATCTCACCGGTGAGCGCGTTCATGAAGCGAGCGGTGACGAAGAGCGGGCGCGCGTAGGTCATGTCGCGCTCGCGGCACTCGTCTTCGGTGTGCTTCGGCGGGTCGAAGACGTGGTCGGCGAGCTCGAGCTTGAGCTGACCGGTGAAGTCTTCGATCGGGGAGATGTCGCGCAGCACCTCCTTGACGCCTTCGTCGAGGAACCATTGGAACGACTCGCGCTGGACAGCGATCAGATCCGGGAGGGCGAGCACCTCACGGAGCTTGCTGAACGAGAGACGCTCACGGGAAGCGAGACGGGCCACCGTCACTCCTTCACAGAGAAGAACAGTGCGCCCAGGAACCTGGACGCAGGGGTGGGGCTCGGGAAGGCGCGGCTCAGAACCGGAGGTTCGAGCGCGCGCGGACCAGGGCCAGGGAGGATCAGCAAGAGGCGGAGCGGGAAGACACGGCTTCGGGAAGGATAGCCGCGTCGACCTGCCGACGCAAAAAGACGTCGGCGGCCAGGCACCCTTGGGCGCCCCGGGAGGATACGACGCCCCCTCCCGGGGGTCAAGCATGTGCCGATGGAGCCCACTCCGCTTCGAGCGTGGGCCCCCTGGTTACTTGAGCTCGACGCTGGCGCCGGCGCCTTCGAGGGCGGCCTTCGCCTTCTCCGCGTCTTCCTTGGTCACCTTCTCGAGCACGGGCTTCGGCGCCCCGTCGACCAGGTCCTTCGCTTCCTTCAGCCCGAGGCTGGTGAGGCTGCGAACCTCCTTGATGACCTGGATCTTCTTGTCGCCGGCGGCGATGAGGATGACGTCGAACTCGTCTTTCTCCTCTTCGGGCGCGGCAGCTTCGCCGCCTCCGCCGCCACCGGCCGCGGCGACCGCGACGGGAGCCGCGGCGGTGACGCCGAACTCCTCTTCGAAGGCCTTGAGGAAGTCGTTCAGCTCGAGGACCGTCATGTTCTTGAAGACGTCCAGCAGCTCAGTCGTGCTCGGGGTAGCCATCACTCGCTCTCTTTCTCTGTCTCTACGATTTCGGGCGCCTCGATGGCGCCCTCCGGGTCGGCTGCCGCGGGCGCGACATCCTCGGACGGGTTGGCCTCCTCGCCTGCGGGCGCGAGGTCCGGGGTGACAAGAGCTTCTCCGCCCTGCACCCTCTGGTCGACGTACGCCTTGATGCCATAGGCGAAGTTCCGGGTGAACGCCTGGAAGAGACCGGCCGCCTTCACCAGCGGGGCCTGGAAGCCACCGGCGAGCCTGGCGAGCAGCACCTCGCGGGGTTCGACGTCGGCGAGGGCCTTCACGGCACCGGCGTCGAGCACGTTCTCGCCGAGGAGACCGCCCTTGATGATGAGTGCGGGGTTGTCCTTGGCGAAGTCGCGCAGGGCCTTCGCGGCGATCACCGCGTCGCCGCGGATGAACGCGATGGCGACCGGACCTTCGAGCATCGGGACCAACTCGCCGAGACCGGCGGCCTCCGCACCCCGGCGAGCCAGGGTGTTCTTGAAGACCTTGTACTCGGCGTCGGCCGGGCGCAGCGTCGCCCGGAGCGTCGCGAGCTCGCCGACGGTCAGGCCGCGGTACTCGGTGAGCACCGCCGCGTCGGCCTCGGTCAGCTTGGCGCTGATCTCGTCGACGACAGCGGACTTCTCGGGTCGGGCCACGCGTGACTCCTCTACAACCGGTGCGTGTGGGGCGATCGGGACACCTCGGGCCTCAGGGCCGACGAGGACACCCGGTCTCCGGCCGATCACGCGGCGTCGGGGAACGGAGTCACCTCGTCCGGCCGGGCGGCGGGCCGCCCGATTACCCCGGGAGTGGACCCGGGACCGGAGGTCTTCGGTGCGTGGAACAACGTGCGAAGCGAGAGACTAGCCGGAGAGGGGCGTTCGCGTCACACTGCCCGAGCCGCACCCCGGCGGGGTGGATCAGGGTGTCTCGGTGGCGGTGTCGACCTTGACGCCGGGACCCATCGTCGACGACACGGTGACGCTGCGGAGGTAGCGACCCTTCGCCGACGCGGGCTTGGCCCGCTGCAGCTCGTCGAACACAGCGTTGTAGTTCTCGAGCAGGGCCGCCGGCTCGAAGCTGGCCTTGCCGATCGGCACCTGGACGTTGCCATTGCGATCGGTGCGGTACTCGACCTTGCCGGCCTTGAACTCGCCGACGGCCTTGGCGATGTCGGGGGTCACGGTGCCGGTCTTCGGGTTCGGCATGAGACCGCGCGGCCCGAGCACCCGGCCGAGCTTGCCGACCTGGGCCATGAGGTCGGGGGTCGCGATGGCCACGTCGAAGTCGAGGAAACCGCCCTCGACCCGCGCGACGAGATCCTCGGCCCCGACGACGTCGGCGCCGGCCTCCTCGGCGGCCCTGGCGGCGTCACCCTGGGCGAACGCGGCGACGCGCACGCTCTTGCCGGTGCCGTTCGGCAACGACACCGTGCCGCGCAGCATCTGGTCGGCCTTGCGCGGGTCGACGCCCAGACGGAACGCCGCCTCGACGGTCTCGTCGAAGTTCCGGGTCGCCAGAGACTTCACGAGCTCGAGCGCCTCGGGAGCACTGTGGTGCTTCTCGCGGTCGAAGCGTCGGGTTGCGTCGAGGTACTTCTTGCCTTGCGCCATGTCGTTGCCGCTTTCGCTCGTGAGCTCCCTCAGGTCCCGGATCCGGCAGCGAGGTCGTCTGCCGGGGGATGGTGCCGCCTTCTTCGCTCAGCCGGTGATGGTGATGCCCATGGAGCGGGCGGTGCCCTCGACCTGGGCCATGGCCCCGTCGATGTCGATCGCGTTGAGGTCGGGCATCTTCGTCTCCGCGATCTTCTTCACCTGGTCACGGGTGACGGAGCCGACCTTGTCGCGCAGGGGGTTGCCCGAGCCCTTCTCGAGGCCGGCCGCCTCGCGCAACAGGAACGGGGTCGGCGGGGTCTTGGTGATGAACGTGAACGACCGATCCTCGTAGACCGAGATCTCGACCGGCACGATCTGGCCGCGCTGGGCTTCGGTGGCCGCGTTGTAGGCCTTGCAGAAGTCCATGATGTTGAGTCCGTGCGGACCGAGTGCGGTACCGACGGGCGGCGCCGGGGTGGCCTGACCGGCCGGGATCTGGATCTTCACGATCGCCGCGAGCTTCTTCTTCGCCATTGCTCTTGCTCTTTCCGTTCGTCGCTTCGGCGCACGATGGTGCGCCGTGGGGTCCTACAGCTTGGCCACTTGGCCGAACTCGAGTTCGACCGGGGTCTCCCGGCCGAAGATGTTCACGAGCACCTTGAGCTTCGACCGGTCGAAGTCGATCTCGCTGATCGCGCCGTTGAAGTCGGCGAAGGGGCCGGTGGTGACCCGCACCTGCTCGCCCTCGTCGAACGCGAGCCGCGGGCGGGCCTTCTTCTCCGGTGCGCCCTCGGGCTTCACACCGAGGATGTCTTCGACCTCACGGCGCGACAACGGCGTGGGCTTCGCGCCGCTGCCGACGAAACCGGTGACGCCGGGTGTGTTGCGCACCACGTACCAGGAGTCGTCGTCGAGAGCCATCCGCACCAGCAGGTAACCGGGGAAGACCTTCTTCTGCACGACGACCTTGCGGCCGTTCTTGAACTCGATGACGTCTTCCATCGGGATGACGACCTCGAAGATGCGCTCCTCGACGTTCATGGAACGCACGCGGCTCGCGAGGTTCTGCTTCACCTTGTTCTCGTAGCCGGCGTAGGTGTGCACGACGTACCACTCACCCGGCCGGTCGAACGGGCTCGGCTCCGACTCTTCTTCTTCCTCGTCGTCGTCGTAGACGTCGATGAGCTCGGCGTCGGCGAGATCCACCTCGGCCTCGACCTGGACGACGACCGCGTCGACCTCACCGTCGCCGTCGACATCGATCGCAACCACGACCGCGTCGACCTCACCGTCGCCGTCGACATCGATCGCGGCGACGACGGCATCGATCGTTCCGTCGCCGTCGACATCGACGGCTTCGAACACGACCTCGCCGTCGGATGCGTCGGTCTCGGCTTCGTTGGCGCTTGCGTCTTCAGGAGTCACAGGGTCGACCGTCATTCGTAGAGGAAGAGAACGAGCTTCGCGGAGGCGTAGTCGAACAGGAAGATCAGAGCGCCCATCACCACGACGGCGATCAGCACGATGATCGTGGAGTTGATGACCTCTTTCTTGGTCGGCCACGCGACCTTGCGCATCTCGCCGCGTACTTCCATGAGGAACTGACGCGGTCCGACGCGTTCCTTCGCGTGCTGCTGCGCGGGCTTCGTCTTGCGCTCGGGCGCGCGCGGCTTGTCTCCGCCCTGCTTCGCCATCATGCGCTTGCTCTGTCGGTTCACCCGAACGCCTTCATGCAGGTGTGGAGATCCAGCCGTGTGGCCGGGTCGGTGCAGGGCAGGAGGGACTTGAACCCCCAACCGCCGGTTTTGGAGACCGGAGCTCTACCAATTGAGCTACTGCCCTCCGGGGGTCCGGACGCGAAAGATTAGCCCACGCTCCCGGCGAGACTCATGCGGCGGCGAACGAGCACCACCGCGGTGGCTGCCGCGCCGGCCGCGACGCCACCCACGGCACCGGCGTAGGCGATCCGCTTCCCGGTGATGATCCGCACCTTCTGGTCGGCCCGCTCGAGGACCGCGAGGGTCTGGGCGAGGAGGCCGGGGGCGGGC
>Ga0209591_10003641_pt1 | contig 17805 bp, 15 predicted proteins | sample MAT01_FD_187207 | JGI IMG/M metagenome (GOLD analysis project Ga0209591, IMG submission 187207) | Freshwater microbial communities from Lake Fryxell liftoff mats and glacier meltwater in Antarctica - MAT-01 (SPAdes) (version 2) | ecosystem: Environmental > Aquatic > Freshwater > Ice > Liftoff... | reverse complement strand
GGCTTGACATCAAAGTAGAGAAATTTGTCAACATTTTTCAGGATAGCTAAGGCGGCTTTTAGGGTAGGGATTTTTTCCTCTGAAAATTCATCGCTAAACCATTTACCCGCATTGAGTGTCTGCAATTCTGACAGGTTTTTTTCCCTGACTTTACCGGAAACTCCTGTGATTCTATCCAGTGTAGCGTCGTGGAAAATCACGGGCACGTTGTCGGCGGATAGTTGGATGTCAAATTCGATCGAATTAGCTTTGCGGGCGATCGCCAGTTCAAAAGCTGCTAAAGTGTTCTCAGGGGCGATCGCCGAAAATCCCCGATGTGCGATAATTTCTAAATTCACTGTTTCGCGCCCTCTAAAAAATCTGCCACAGTTTGATTAAAAGTATCCGGTTGAGTCAAAAAACACCAGTGATTCCCCGGTACTTTTTGAATTACTAGATTTTTCAAGTATCTCTGATAGGGCTGCATTTGCCAATCCATGCGATTTACGCCTTTTTCCGGCTGTACAAACAAAGTTGGAATATCAATATTTTCAGTCAAACCGGCAACTTTCATCACTTCTACAAATATCTGATTTCGGGCGGGAATCGTAAATTTACTTCCCCAACTTCCGTCTAATTTTTGTTCGATTTGGTGTTGGAATACCATTTGCTGCGCGTCACTCCAACCCGCGTATTCTCCCGATTGTTTGGCTGCTGCTTCTGCTTGGGCTAAAGTCGCAAACGGGCCCATACATTTGAGACAGTCTAATTTGCGGTAAACTATTGGTAGCGTGAGTTTCATCACGGCGGGCAGTTTGGTGATGAAGATTGGGTCTACTAAAATCATACTGGAAATGCGATCGGGATTTTGTCTCGCCCAAATCGGTGCTAGTTTTCCCGTCCAAGAATGTCCTACAATATGGGCATCAGGCCAGTTGAGATGTGCCATCAAAGCTTCTAAATCTGCGATCGCACTTGCAAAAGTATAGCCGGTTTCCGGTTTGCTGCTCTCTCCGTGGCCCCGCATATCTGGCGCTACAATATGATAGCGGTTCGACAAGTAATTGCCTAAGCCCGTCCAGACAGCGGCACTATCTGCTAAACCGTGCAATAGCAGCAAGCGCGGAACTTTTTCTGCTTCTTTTTTTATCTCTGTTGCTGAGTTCCATTCTAGGTAAGAAAGTTCGATTTCTGGTAAGTGTAAGCTCTTGCGCGCCGGCATAATTGACTGTATTTTTTAGTAGTTAAGCTACGGATATCAGTAAGACCAATTTCATAAAGTAGCGCTACAGTTTACCCCCCCAACCCCCCCTTGCTAAGGGGGGGCTAGGACTTCATCCATAGCAAATCTTTAGAAAAATGGTATAAGGTTCGTAGTGCGGACTTTAGTCCGCAATATTGAGCGGACTAAAGTCCGCACTACGAACGAAACGGTTTTTGTGATGGCGATCTACCGGATATCATATCATTTTTGAAACAAGCATTTTTTACAAAGCGTGGGAGCACCTCAATAACTCGCACTATAATAAATCCAAAACCCAGATGTTCCCCGGCTTGACGTACCGCCGGAGCCTTTTTTGGGTTATTTTGAATGTTTTGACGGTTGAATTGGCTCATCTTCAACTACTTTATGGTTGTGGTTGAGATACTTCAATTTGGACGATCGGCTCTTTAGCAATTTTGCCCAATTGCACTGAATCCAACAAGCTTTCCCAATCAGCCTTGAGGACTAGATCGTCAGGCTTGGCGCGCCGGGCCTCCGCTAGGGTGCTGATGGCATCTTGCCAAATCCCATTTTCAGCATAAATAAAGCTTTTCTGGCGCGGATCTGCCTTTTCTAATTGACTGCGGATATCTGCACTGAGTTCAACTCGCCGCACAGTACCCATTTCGAGCAAATCTGCAGATCTGTCTTGAGAGTCGCAAATCACTGTAAAACTCCAACGGTAAGTTTTTCCTACTTCCAAGGGCGGCACATTTTTATTAGCGGGGATACTAACCTCGATCGTCCCTGATAAATTGCTAATTGGGAGAGTCTGTTTATAAATCTGCTTGTTGTTTGGATCTAGCAGGGTAAATTCGGCTAATGTCGCCTTTGTTTGAGGCCAGTTGAAAAAGAATGTTGGATAGTCGGAAACAGTCCGCGCGAGCTTATTTTGAGGGACTAAAGCTGTGAGATTTATTGGATTTGGGTTGGAGTCGATCGCGCAGCCACCACCGCGCACACCTCTTGCTGGTAGATTGCGCTGTCGTATATCTATATCTTCATCGGGCTGAACGAAGCGCGGCCCTCCCGATTGAGTTTGCGGTCGGCCTGGGTCTTCCCTCGGCATTGGTTGTCCCAGACTTGCCAATTGGCAAGCGTTAAATGCTGTTATTAATAATATGGAACCAAAGGCGATCGAGTTGAAGCGAAAATTACTAATTTTTTTCATAACCGTTGCCGATGTTTTTTAATGTATATAGCGGTTCTCAAGCGTGGTGAGGATAGCCCTAGGCCCTAGGCCCTAGGCCCTAGGCCCTAGGCCCTAGGCCCTAGGCCGTTCGCACCTCATCTTTCTGAGACTCGGCTATATATTGTCTCTGTTTACTGTACCGATTTTTTTTCTCCCAACACGCGGTATACATTAACTTCTTGTTCCCTGCCTTTTAAAGGTAAAGCTCCCCAAGATTCTACTTCAAATTTTCCTTCGAGATGCACTAAAGTTTCTTCACCAATCAAGATCCGGCAGGTGTCTTCTTGCCGATGTTTTTCGCAGCTTTCGAGGCGAGAAGCGATATTTACACTATCGCCGATTACTCCATATTCTAAACGGGTTTTGCCTCCCAAACTGCCGACCACGATCGGCCCTGTAAAAATTCCGACTCGCATTTTTGCCGCTGGTAAACCCCGATCGCTCCAACTTTGATTCATGGCTGGTAAGCGCGAACTTATAGCTAGAGCGCAAGATACCGCAAAGCGAGCATCTTCGGCAATTGCTTCGGGAGTTGTGCGGGGAATGGGCACGCCAAATACTGCCAGCATTCCATCTCCGGTAAATTTATTAATCACGCCTTGATGTTTTTGCACTTCCTCGGCCATTGCTGATAAATACTCATTTAACCAAGGCATTACCACTTCTGGCGATAGTTTTTCGGAAATCGTGCTAAAACCTTGCAAGTCAGTCAGCAGCATTGTAGCAGTTACTCTTTGCCCTGGCAATAGCCCGGACTGGAGGAGATGGACGCGCTCTTTCCACAAAGCATTGGCGATCGCCGGTGAAGTTTGCTGTCCTAACAGTTTCATGACAATTTCTTGCTGCTGTTTTGACTGTTGGTACTTGTAGGTGATGACGGCTGCTGGGGCGATCGCCAAGGCCAGAGTCGGCCCTGTCACAGGTATCCACCCCTGTTGAGCGAATATAAAAAATGTGAATCCCCATAATATGCCGCCAAGTGCGATCGCGCTGACGGTGAAACTGAGCGTATTTTCTAGCCGCCAAGCCAAACAGCCGCCAACTCCTCCCCAAACAGCGATCCAAAGCATTTCTTGCCATTCATCCCAAAACCAAAATAGCCCTTTACCGTCTAAAACGGCGCTGATAATTTGGCTAGTTGCTGTTGCGTGAATCAATACCCCAGGCATCCGGCGGTTTCCGCTGACAGTAGCGCTGTAAGGAGTAGAAAAGATATCTTTTACAGTTGGGGCTGTAACGCCGATTAGCACTATTTTATCCTTGACCAATTTGGGGTCAACTTTTCCATCCAAAACTTGACTTAGTGTCACCGTATTTGCGACATTTTCAGGAGAGCGGTAATTGAGCATGATTTGATACCCTTGACTATTAATTGTCTGATACCCTCCTGAATGCGATTTAAGTCGCGGAAACACTGTTTTTCCTATTTGAATTTCGTTATTTGCTGTAATTATGGTTTCTATATTTTTGGTGTCAAAATAGTTATATGCCAACCGCATCGCCCAGGAATTAAGCGTCGAATTTTCATAAAAAGTAAAAAGAAAATTGCGGCGGATTATGCCGTCTGGATCGACGATTAAATCGCTAAATCCTATCTGTTTTTTGGGTAGGTTGGGAGGCGGCCCAGCTCGCTCGCGCTCGGAGTTACCGAGGGAGGTAATGGCGATGACTTTGGGGTTTTTGAATTGAGCGGCTAATTCTGCATTTCCCGGTTCGTAGGGGATATCGCGAATCATATCCACACCAATAACTGCGGGTTCGAGACGGGATAATTCGGCGATCGCTTTTGCTAAAACGCGATCGGAAATTGGCCATTTATTAAAAGCACGAATGTCCTCTTCTGTGATTTTTACTACCAGTAATCTAGGGTCAACACCTGCATCGGGGTGCAACTGCACCATCAAATCAAACGCTTTTAATTCCAATGGCTGCAACCAACCTAAATGTCGCACTCCTAAGAGAGTTCCCGTCACGACAATCCAGATAATTGCCAGAGGTTGCAAGTCAGCGAAGGGGAAGGAATTAGTTAAGTTTTTCCAACTCCAACGTTTCTCTCCCAATTGATGATGGAATCTCTTAAAGAATTTAGGCATAATAATTCTTTTTTCAACCCTATTGGACAAAGTATGGGAGCATCTGTGTTTGGCATCTTGTATTGTGTCCTCGCCGATCGCGTATTGTACAATTCACGAGTTTTTAAGCCGCACTATAGCAATTCTAAATCAATTTAAATAACTGGTAACTGGTTCCAAGGCTCTGCGAAAGGAACCAATGTAAGGGAGGACGAGCCTCGACGGAGAAAATGGACAATCGAGGCTCTTCCTCGCTTATCTGCGTTAGCAGGCTCTGCCTGATAGCGAGTTGTCCCACAAATCCTGCAAGGATTCCTAATATAATAAAAAAATGCTGTGCGACAAAAATGAGATGCGACCCAAAGTGTGCTGAGTAGGCGGTCATAACTAAGAGAATAATACGCTATACCATAAGTTCCTTTTACTGTCAGGAAACTAGCTTTTCAGGTTAAACGTTTATTTATGCACGCCTGCTGGCATTTTAAGGTCAATAAGGCCGATGATTGATGCCCGATTTTTAATTGTCCTGTGCGGTTTTGGCGATCGCATTTAACTGCAACCCCTGGGGATAAATGTTTTCTTCTTTGCTGCGCTTGATGTCGGCGATTGAAATCTGGGGTTTGAGGTATTTCGCCAAAACTTTCACGATGTCGCCCCGATCGATCGTCCCTACGACTGAACCAATGGGCGAGAGAACGATGATTCGGGGGAGTTGACGGGCTTCCATGCTGTTAATCACTTCGGCGATGGATGCTTTTTGTGAGACTGTGGGGGTTTTTCCCAGGGGTTGCAAAATGTTGTGCAAAGTCTGAATTGGCCACTGACTGCGTTCTGTCAAGCGGATATCGTCGATCGACACTAAGCCCAAATCCCGCCCGTTGGTCGCAGCAATGTAAAATGGAAACGGATTAACTTCTAACAAATAGCGATCGGCAAATTCTCGCAGAGTCAAATCTGCATCTACAACTCGAAACTCGCGGCTCATCGCATCACTGGCTTTAGTTTTGAGCAGGGCTTCTTGTAACACAGCAAAGTCTCTGTAGGCTGTGGCATTGCGAATCGCAAACCAGCCGATCAGCGCAATCCATAAGCCGCCGTACTGGCGCGCTAACAAACATACACTTACACCAAAAACAACCGCCAACCAACCCAAAACTTGTCCTGTTTTTGCCGCCCAGCGAATGCCGACAAATCGAGAGCCGGTAATTTTCCAAATTGCTGATTTTAAAACTTGTCCTCCGTCCAAAGGCAAGCCGGGAATTAAGTTAAACAATCCCAAAACTAAATTTATTTCTGCTACCCTCTCTGTTACAATAGCAATCAAACTTGTTTGAGGCAGAACTTGAGAACTCAAACCGAGGATTAAAAACAGCGCGAAGCTGATCAGAGGGCCGGCGATGGCTACTTGAAAAGCTTGACCGGGAGTTTTTGATTCCGAGTCGATCGATGCAACGCCGCCAAATAAGAATAGAGTAATAGAATTAACTTTAATCCCTTGCGACATGGCAGCCAAGCTGTGTCCTAGTTCGTGCAACAGCACCGAAGCAAACAGCAGCAGAGCTATGGCTAACCCAGCACTCCAGGAGAGCGCAGGCCCCCACAAGCGGTAACTGCTAGCATATTCGCGGGTTGCGAGGGCTAAAATTATAAACCACGAATAATCTATCAGTAGGGGGATGCCAAATAAAGAGCCGATTCGCCAACCTGTCTGCATGAAATTTTCCTGGGAAAGGAGAGCAAGAAAGAGTTTCTATTATATCTGTTCTTCTCCTTGCCTTTCCCGTTATCGCGGTTTCTAAAGAACTCCGGCGTTACCCAAGCCCAAGATTACTCCAGCCCCCAACAAGTGGCCGAGGCTGGTTGTTGCGAGCAATTCCGGGATGCCGAAGCCTTTGAACATTCCGGGGACTGCAACGGGTAAAGCAGGGCCTTTGCCTCGGTTTTGCTTGTTGATGCCGTAGTAGCCGATCGCGATCGCCAGCAAATTGCATAAAATCATTGTCAGTCCTACCATTGGCGACCACTCCGGCGTTGAGGGAGTGGTAGACTGTACGGCTAACAGTAAAGATGAGTTAATCATGTTGTTATTTCCTGATTTTACAGATCATATCGATCGTGACAAAATTATAAAAAGCATTCTGCATTAAACTAAGATTTGTTTTAATAGTTAACAATTTGTTTATATTTTGATACAAATTCATCGCGGAGGAAAAAAAGTGCGGGTGAAAATTTGCGGAATCACGAAACTCGATCAGGGAATGGCGATCGCCCGTTTGGGAGCTCAGGCTTTGGGGTTTATCTGCGTGCCGGCTTCACCGCGCTATGTCAGCCCCCAAACTATTCGCCTGATCGCGATCGAGTTGCCGGAAAATGTCGATCGCATCGGCGTTTTTGCTAACACCACAATAGAAAACATCTGTCAAGTAGCGATCGAGTCAAATTTAAGCGGGGTGCAGTTGCACGGAGATGAAACAGCAGAATATTGCGGGAGACTGCGGGAGTTTTTGCCGGGAATTGAAATTATCAAAGCCCTGAGAGTTAAGACTCCTGAAACTTTAGCGGCCGCTGCTATTTATGCCCTGCGCGTCGATACTTTACTGCTGGATGCTTACCATCCCGCTCAACTCGGCGGTACTGGCAAAACTATAGACTGGATGATGTTGGCAGAGTTTAAACCGCCTTGTCCTTGGCTGCTGGCGGGCGGTTTAACACCGGAGAATGTTTTAAATGCAATTGATAGCGCCAGGGGCAATAATTTCAGCGGTGTTGACCTTTCGAGCGGCGTAGAAATAGCGCCGGGAGATAAAGATTTGACCAAAGTTGCTCAGTTGTTCGATCGATTAAAAGCTCTCAAATAAACAGTCCTGAACGTATAAAAAAATATGTAGGGTGCGTAATGCGCACCGAGAACCCTATAAAAAAATGCCTTTTCTCTCTTGCTTCTTGCTTCTTCCCTGGGAGTTACTCCCACGCCGCCTCACCCTGGCTTTTTCAACTATTCCCGATTTCACCGACTGGCTGGTTACAGCTATGCTGGTGCTAGCTTACACTGTGATCGCACTTCCCATCGGTTATCTGTCGGGATTTCTGAAAGTAGACGTTCAAACCTCTGGGCCTACCATTACCGGAGTGCTGATAGGCTGTTTGTTAACTCCGGGGCTTAGCGAGGAAGTATTTTTCCGGGTGTTAATACTGCCGCACCCGTCTGAGAATGCTTCTGGCTTAATGCTGTGGTTTTGGGGATGGGCGAGTTTGGTGCTGTATGTAGTTTACCACCCGCTGAACGCGCTAACTTTTTATCCGATCGGTCGATCGACCTTTATGAATCCAGTGTTTTTGCTGCTAGCGGCAATTTTGGGAGTAGCGTGCTCCATCGCATACCTGCAAAGCGGTTCCATCTGGCCAGCGGTAGCGGTTCACTGGCTGGTTGTGACAGCTTGGCTGCTGCTATTGGGCGGTTACAGGAGGCTATATGGTTAAATGTACAAAGTCCAGCATCACTATATTGTCGGGAGGAACTCAATCGTGGGTATCATAGGAGCGATCGTAGGTTTTTTGGCAGGGGTAGCAGTTGCTTACTCATTAGTGGAAAAACGCTTAAAAAAGCAAAAGCAAGAACACTTGAAGCAAACCCGAAGAATAGCTCAGGATATAGAACTAGCTCAGATATCTCGGATGCAGCAAACTGCCGATTCCCAGCCAGGAGAACAGGAAGATAAGCTTAGACAAGCCGCTGTCGAACACGAAAATTTACTCAGACAAGTTACAACCCAATACGAAAGTCAACTCCAACAAATTGCCGCTCAATACGAAAATCAACTCCAACAAGTTCGAGCAGAACGCGATCAACTCCAACAAGTTGCTGGCGCAAACGACGAAAATCAGATCCGACAACAAGTCAGCCAGGAATTAGAGGCCGCTCACAATGCTAAGCTGCAAGAAAACCTGCAATCTTTGCAATCAGAACACGAACATCATTTACTCAGAGTTGCTGACGAATTGCATCACAATTATCAAGCTCAAATCGAGGAACATTTGCAAAACCTGCAAAGCGAACACGAAATTCGATTGAGACAAACTGCCGAGGAATATGAGAACCGCGAGGTTGAAATGCAGTTAAGTATGGAAGCTTTGCAAGAGCAATACGAGAGTCGGTTGCAAGCAGCTCACGAGCAGTTGCAAGCTCACGAAGCTCAGATGCAGGCTACTATCGGGTCTTTGCAACAGCAGTACGAGAATAATATCCAACAACAAGAAGTTCCCGATCAGCAGTTTGGTCAGTTAAATCAAACAGAAGTTGGAGAATATTTACCAGAACCAGAAGTAGGACAGGAACAGTCAAGCGAGTTAAGCCAAACAGAAGTTCAACAAGAGTTAAGTGATACAGATTTTTCCGAGCCCGAATCAATTGATTCATATCAACAAACCGAAGTTGAACAACAGCCTGAAATAGCCAGACAATTAGCAACCTATTCGGTGGCGCAATTGATGGGATGCGTTCAAAGTCAAGACTCAGAAACCCGCAAGTTTGCAGCGTCTGCTTTAGGTAACTTGGCTGCTGCTAATGCTCTGAGAGACGACAGCGAGCGAGTAATAGAAACCTTGGGCCAATTACTTCGAGATTTGCAGCCGGAGGTGCGCGAAGCTGCTGTGGAAGCACTAGGATCTATCAAGTCAGAAAAAGTAATTCCGCTGTTGGAACAAGCTTTGCGAGATACAGATAGGGCTGTGGCGGTGGCGGCAAGTGCTGCGCTCAATAAGTTTAAGTTTGATCCGCAGACTCCGGCGGTGAAACCGAAAATTGTTGATATTGAGGAACCAAATCGTTAAGCGGTTACTGTAGGGAGCATCTCATTTTTGAAAAAAGCATTTTTTACGAAGCACGCGAGCTCTTGCGCGATCGCATTATCAAATCAAAACTGAGATTCTCCCGACGACTTTCGCTATAAGAAAAAAGTTTTAACCCCTAGCGGGCTATAGCTTTAACGAGCATGAATCAGCCCTGCATTGTTGTGTCCAGAATCTTGTGTCCTTACTGATATCAATTTCGTAAAGTAGCGCTAGATCTTACCCCCCCAACCCCCCCGAACTCGCGGGGTGGCTCAGACTTCATCAGCAGATCTTTAGAAAAATGGTATAAGGTGCAGGTTGCGAACCCTACTAATGATGAGATTGCGGACTTTAAAACCGCTGTTTTGTACCGAGCACAAATTTAGTTTCGCCGGAGTCGCCAATACCCACGTCTAAGCGAATTAATCCAAAGGGCGATCGCACCCTCACACCCAACCCAACAGCCGCCCCAGTCCCCGGTTTATCCCTCACCGAAGCCGGTTTTCCCAACACGCTGTCACCGGTTCCCAAATCCGAAGCAAAATCCACAAATATCACGCCGCCGACATCCCTACCGACGGGAAACCGATACTCGCCGGAAGCCAAAAAATAACTCCGCCCGCTACCAATATCCCCGCTATCGTAACCCCGCACGGAATTGCGCCCGCCGAGACGAAACGCTTCCGTTGGCGGCAAATCTCCGATGACAGTCCCCCCTTGCAAGTTAAAAGCCAGCATTTCTGGCAAGGTTTCGGACTCGCTGATGCCGAGCAAAGTGACTGGTACATATTGTATATAATTTGCTAAGAGGCGGTTGCTCACAATGTTACCGCTTCCCAGAGGTATCGACTGCTCGGTGCTGAGGGTGAAAATCGAGCCACTGGTGGGGTTAAAGGGATTGTTTCGCCGATCGCGCGTCGCGTCAAAAGAAACAGTGTATAACTCATCCACGCCGGAACCGCTGAATGTGAGAGGATTGCCACGTTCGTCGCGGCGAGCAATATTTAAGTTGCGATCGCGCGTGCTGATATTGGTATAATTCAGTCCTAAAGTTCCGCGCCAATCGCCCAAAGGTCGCGTAACTGCGAGATTTCCGCCGATCCGAATTTCCCGAACTCGATCGCCATTGGGTAAATCGATATCCTTGTTGAAAATTTCGGAGATTTTGCGATCGCCAAAAGCTCTCACACTGTATCCCAAACGGTCTTCTGCAGCAACGTAAGGGCTGACAAACTCGACATCGTACTGGATACCTCGGAGACTGGGCTCAAGTTCCACCGACAGCCGCTGCGGGGTGGTGCCGAAAGTGCGATCGACATAGGAAAGAGGAACAGCAACACCAACATCATCGCTAATGCTAGCGCTCACGCCAAAAGAGCGAGCCGATCGCTCTTGGACATTGTAAATTACATTAATATCCGTCCCAACTTCTTGAGTAGAAACCGTCACCTTGTCAAACAATCCCAACTGCTGCAACTGCTGCAAATCCGATCGTACAACTTGCTGGCTGTAATTATCTCCCGCCTTGAGTTTGAGCTCGCCCCGAATAAAATCTTCCGAAATTCTGCCCTGAATCGGATTCCCTTTTTTATCAACTGCTTCGCCTCTGGAATTGACAAAGCGAATTTTCACCTCAGCCACGTAAACGCCCTCAGCATTGCCCGCTTGACTGATTTGTCGAGTACCGCCTAGTTGTTGCGCGTTGCGGTTGACTGGTTCGGTTTCGGGTTTGGTGGCGATCGTCCCCGGAGTTGTTAACAGAGATGTAAAATCTTTAGGGCGATCGGACTTGAGAGAAGGCGATTTAACTTCTCCAGTAACCGCGAGCTCATCGGATGCCGGCAAATCCCGCACAATTGGACTCACCTCATCCTCATCCCTCTGCGCCCTCTGCGCCTCTGCGGTTGCTTCTCTAACCTCCACCTCACGCGGTGCGTCTGTCGGATCAAGAGCCCGCGCCGCCAAATCACCACCAGCCACCGTCGCTAAAGCCAAAAATGCAATAATCGGAATTCGCATAAGCATAAAATTAAAGCATACTCAACGCATATTAACCAAAATTGGTCAAGATGCCTAATCCCAAACCTGGATTTAATATCCCTCTATTCTTCAACCCGCGCACCATCCGGGTTTTGTCTGTGTAGACGCGGTTTCAACCGCCGTCTCAACCGCCGTCTCAACCGCCGTCTCAACCGCCATCTCAACCGCCATCTCAACCGCCATCTCAACCGCCGTCTCAACCGCCGTCTCAACCGCCAAAAGAAACCCGGTATTTTTGAAGATACCGGGTTTCTGTGATGCGCTGAAAATTTGCCAAAAGGTCGATCGCGGGCGATCGTCAAATTGGGGAAACCAAAAATTTATTTAAAGAGATTGTCGAGAAACACGCTTCTCAAAATTAGCCTGAGTCTGCTGCAACAGTTGTTCGCGACTGTCCTTAGCAGTGGTAATGTTAGGGAGCAAGTTGCGAGCTTGTAAAGTCATGTGAAGCTGTAGGTCTGCTACGTACTCACTGACATCTTCGCGCAGGGAGCAAGCCGGGTAACGTTTTAAAGTAGAGTTCAAAGTGTTCTCCTGCTTTGAGTTTGCAGTAGTTTCAATAATATTAGAGAGTATCACGGTCTACATCTAATTGCCTACTCCGCAATGAAGTTTAACCTTTGGGAGGCTTTTTTGTTACAATTGTTTACATATGATATTGCTTAAATAAGTAAATCTACCTGATTAAAGGTAAAATATCGATCGCTAAAAAGCCTGCTGTGTATGTCTTCTTCCTTCTCTCACGACAATAACAAAAGCCCTCTTCCCTCGAACCTCTTCCTTGACTTTTACATCCGTTACATCCGTTACATCCGTTACAAAATCCGTTGCCGAACTTCCTTCTACTTATCAGGAGTCGATCGCCCGTGCAGTCAATAGCAGTAGCACACAAGCACACAGTAACCACATTTGTCAATAGCAGCAGCCAAACAGCCGCCTACCTCGACATCGGAAGCGGCCCACCGTTATTGATGCTGCACGGTTTCTTCGGAGAAAAGACTTGCTGGCTGCCATTAATTGAAATATTGCAATCTCAGTTTCGGTGCATCAGTTTAGATATGTTAGGTTTTGGAGAATCCAGCCAACCACAAATCCAGTACAACGTAGCCGTAGAAGTTGCCTTTGTGCGACAAGTTATAGAACAACTAAACATCGAACCCTGCGGCATCATCGGACATTCTTTTGGCGGTTGGGTAGCCTCTGCATATGCCCTAAAATATCCCAATTCAGTCAGCAGTTTAATATTAGCAGCACCAGCAGGAATTCGGGACGACAGTTTTTGCGGTCAATACGATGCTTTGCGGCCGCTGCTGTGGCAAACCCCAGTAGTTGATTGGGCCTTGCAGTTAGCCAAACCTTTTGCTCGTCTAGCAGGAAAAAGTGACAAATTGCAGGAAATTTCCGGGTGGCGGCGCGAGTTAATATCTCAACCAGTAGCCAGGTCATTTTTGATCGGCCGGATGCGGCCAGAAGACGCAGTTGATACAGTAGAAAAAGAAATTCATAAATTGCAAATTCCTGCCTTAGTTATCGCAGCAGCTAGCGACGAAACCATTCCTCTATGGCACTGCGAAACCTACGCTAACGAGATACCAAGGGCTGAGTTAGCAATTATTCCCAATGCTACTCACGGGTTGCCACAAACTCAAGCTCAAGTCATCGCGCAGTTGATCCGGAAATTTTTGGATAATTAAGAAAACCTTGGCCACAAGCCGAATTCTAAAAACTGTGATAGACAACCAATTAAAAATAATTGTATTTTAGGATACTACTTCAATAGAAAATACAGAATATATTGGTAGTATTGTATATTTTTTTTTATGTCTATCACATCTTGTGTCAGCACGAAGTACAGACATTTAGTAGATTCTGAGGTATTAGGAATGGCAGCGCTGAGCAACTACTTTAATCTGGAAGAAATTACCACAGCCAGAAAAGTTAGTGCTGCGGTAATTAACATCAGCGGCCGCCAGCGAATGCTTTCCCAGCGATCGGCTTTTTTTTGCATGAGGTTAGTTGGCTCTGTGAATGCCGCAGAAAGAGCAAAACTGCGAGGGAATTTGTTAGAGGCGATCGCGCTTATGGCAAAATCGCACCGCGACTTAATTAATACTGACAGCAGCAACTTATTGAGTCCCCCTTCACTCACCGTCAAAGCAATGTATTTTGAGGGGCCGCTGTACCTAGACAAGCAAGTGCGCGAATATATCGATCGAATAAAAGCATTAGTGCAAGTTCCAGATGCCGAACTCAGCCTAGAAAATCCCGATCTACAGTACATTATCGCAGCAGCGGGCGACAAATTGCTAGCAGCTTTCGATGCCGTCGTGAGTCAGTACCAGCAAGAAAGCGAAATCGAACAATTTGAAATCGACTTCAAACAGGTTGAACTGTATCAAGAAAGCTGTGCTGCTACCTCGAAAGCCGAAGCTCAAGCCGCCGAGATCGATCGCGCACTTCGCGAGATAAAAGAAACTCAAGCCCAACTGATGCACAGCGAAAAAATGTCTTCGATAGGAGCCTTAATGGCCAGCATCGTTCACGAAATTAACAACCCAGTTAGTTTTATTCACGGCAACTTGAGCCATGCCAATATTTATACTCAAGATTTGCTGCACCTGCTGCGTCTCTATCAAGAATACAATCCCAATCCCTGTGCCGAAATTAAAGATATAATCGAAGAAATTGATCTCGATTTTCTAGTTACAGACTTGCCTAAAGTTATGTCTTCCATGCAAATGGGTGCCGAACGAATTCGCGAAATTGTCAAATCTATGGGCAGCTTTTCGCGAACAGATAACAGTAAAATGACACAGTGCGACTTGCACGACAGCATCGACAGCACCATCTTAATTTTGCAAAACCGTCTCAATGCTAAAACAGACCGTCCCGACATTCAAATAATTAAGAATTATGAAAAATTGCCTGGTGTAGAGTGTTATGCCGGACAGATAAATCAAGTATTTATGAATCTAATTAGCAACGCGATCGATGCTTTAGATGAGACAGCACAAAATCGGCCCAATGCTCAGTTAAAAATTTATATCCGCACAGAAGTAGCAGAGGGCGATCGCGTAAGAGTGCGGATTGCTGACACGGGATGGGGAATGACCGCAGAGGTAAAAGAACGAATGTTCGAGCAATTTTTTACCACAAAGGCGATCGGTAAAGGTACCGGCTTAGGATTGTCTATTGTCTACAAAATCCTAGTAGAAAATCACCGAGGAACGCTCAGGTGCGAATCTGAACCGGGGAAGGGAACCGAGTTTATCATTGAACTGCCGGTGCAGCAAACTTAAGCAATTTATCAAAGTCAAAATTTATCCAATTTATCTGTAAAATTCGCCTGGGTTCGAGCGTTACCATTGAAAAATTACACATATCCTACTTTAATTATAGCTTTAAAATAAAACAAGTCGTAATAATCGCCACCCACTTCATCTACCAGTTCCATAAATCCGGCAATTTCTAAATTTTGAATAGCTGCGAATTCAGCAGATTGAGGTAGAATCAAGTGCTTTATTTCTGGGATGATATCGAGTTCGGAACTCGCGCGCATATTTTCGGTTTCAGCCGCTGGTTGAGAGCCGCAATTTCTTGATTGTTCGTGCCAAATTCCGAAGTAATTTATATAACTAATATTGCCTAAATTGTGAAAATTAGTATTGAAATAGACAGCTAGTGTTATCATATCAAAAACTAAACAAACATCAACCAATCTGCGTTAATCAGCGCTCATCAGCCAGCATCAGCGGTCAAACAATCAATATTAAACAAAAATGCAAATTACTCAACCCCTCCACTGTGCCATCCTAGTTTCCCAACTAGAAACATCAGAACACTTTTACAGCAAAGTATTAGGACTGCAAAAAATCGATCGAGAATTAAAATTTCCTGGCATCTGGTATCAAATCGGCAACTTCCAGCTTCACCTAATTTTAGCGACAACAATTATACCAGATGCCATAGATTTCCAAAAATTGGGACGCAACCGACACTTAGCATTTTCTGTGGCAAACTTAGAGGAGGCAAAACAACAATTAACAGCCAGCAATTGTCCGATGCAAATGAGCGCTTCAGGTCGATCGGCATTATTTACCCAAGATCCCGACGGTAACATCATCGAACTCAGCGAGTAACAGATGAAAGATCAGAGTCGGCGGTTGAAACCGCGACTAGACAAACGATGTCCGCCGGACGCCGACTAAGAAGTACAGCCGGATTTGGTAAGTTCCGTTTTTCAATAATTACTAAAAACCTTGATTTTATTCCTTCTTCCTTCTTCTATAAATGAAAATCATCGCCTACTCTTACAGCGAACCGCTGCTAGAATCCACGCCAGCAGCCGAAATTTGGGGTCAAGAGGTCGATCGCACATATCAAGACTTAGGAGGGCGCCAGCAACTCCAGCAACTCCTCAAAGACTGCCAAACAGAACCAGTCAAATACCTGTTAATTCAGCGCCTTGAAGAACTAGGCGACACAGTACAGCAAGTGTGCGCGCACCTAGAAAAACTCGAAAACCTCGGCATCCAACTAATTGTCACAGACGAAAAACAAACCGAAAACAGAGCAAACTTACTCAAACTCCTCGCAGAAGTCCAGCGCAGCCAGCACAGCCGCAGCATTCGCAAAGGACACGCCCGCAACCGCATCAAATCCCTTCCCCCACCCGGAAAAGCCCCCTACGGCTACCGGCGCGGCAAAGACAAATATGCGATCGACAAAACCGCCTCCCCCGCCGTCAAAGACTTTTTTGAACACTTTATCATCTACGGTTCTTTGCGCGGTTCCGTGCGTCATTTAGCAAAGAAATATAGCAAAAAAATTTCCGTCAGCACAGGCCGCCGCTGGCTGACAAATCCCGCCTACCGAGGCGATTTGGCATATCAAAACGGCCAAGTAATTTCTAACACCCACATCCCGATTATTTCCAGAGAAGAAGCCGCCCAAGTAGACAGATTGCTGCGGCGCAACCGCAGCCTTGCTCCCCGCAGCGCCAGCGCCCCGCGTTCCCTCGCAGGATTAGCAATTTGTGCCGAGTGCAAATCGCCCATGACAGTAGCAAAAGTCACAGCCTACCGCAAAGAAAAAGAATACCTTTATTTGCGACCGATCAACTGTCTTAAACAGCCTAAATGCAGCGGCATTTCCTACGAAGAAGTATTGCAATTAACCATAGCAGGAATTTGTCGGGATTTGCCCGATGCTGTTGCTAGCTTGCAAATGCCGGACATGAAGGGGATTAAAGCAGGAATTGCTGGGGCTATCTGCTCAAAAAAACAAATCTTAGAGCAACTTACCGCCCTGATTGAAAGCGGCATTTTAGACACAGAAACGGCAGAATTGAGAGCCTACAAAATCCGCACAGAAATTGCAGAACTGCAAAGCAAATTAGCGCAACTGCCACCTGTAAATTTGCGAGAAACCGCTCAAACTGTTTCTCTTCCCCAATTTTGGCTGGACTTGTCGGAATCGGAACGCAGGTTCTATTTTCGAGAGTTTATCGATCGCATTGAGATAGTCCGGGAAAATCAAAATTTTAAACTGCAAATTATTTTCATTTTTTAAGCAACAGTTGACGCTTAACAGTTAACAGTCAACAGTCAACAGTCAACAGTCAACAGTCAACAGTCACCTGACAGTGCAACCGGAATTGATATCATCTAACATTTTTAGCCTTTAGCCAATAAACAATCATGTCTCCTTTACCTTTAACCGCGATCGCGCCTCTTTCCTCAAATACATACCGATCTTTTAACTGCTCATAAATATCAATAGTAACTTGAATATATCCCGGCAATCCTTGACATTCCATCCGAGAAGCAACATTAACAGTATCTCCCCACAAGTCATAGATAAATTTTTTAGTGCCAATTACGCCAGCAACTACTGGGCCTGTATGAATCCCAATCCGAATTTGAAGTGGTTCGCCTGTGTCGGTTTGAAAATGGGCGATCGCATCCTGCATATCCAAAGCCATATTTGCGATCGCCTCAGCATGATCTGCCCTCGGCACCGGCAACCCCCCCGCTACCATATAAGCATCTCCAATTGTTTTAATTTTCTCCAAACCGTGTTTTTCAGTTAGTTCGTCAAACTTGGAAAAAATCTTATTAAGAAAATCCACCAATTCTAAGGGTGAAATTCTCGCAGCAAGAGAAGTAAAATCGACAATATCAGCAAAGAGGACTGTTGCTGACTCAAACCTCTCAGCAGGAGAACCCTCGCCCTTTTTCAAATTTTCAACAATCGCTGCTGGTAAAATATTCAGCAATAAATGATCCGACTTTTTTTGAGCAAGCCGTAAAGCTAGCTCAACCCCCTGCCGCTCTTTAATTTCGTTTTGCAAACGTTCGACAAGTCCTTCTAATTGCTTCGTTTGCTCTTGAAGTAGCTTTTGTTGACTTTGAATTGTCAACTGACTT
>Ga0209591_10003638_pt1 | contig 17825 bp, 21 predicted proteins | sample MAT01_FD_187207 | JGI IMG/M metagenome (GOLD analysis project Ga0209591, IMG submission 187207) | Freshwater microbial communities from Lake Fryxell liftoff mats and glacier meltwater in Antarctica - MAT-01 (SPAdes) (version 2) | ecosystem: Environmental > Aquatic > Freshwater > Ice > Liftoff... | reverse complement strand
GCCCTTGGGGCGGCCGAGATGCGACATGAGCACCACGCCGTTGGCGCCATGCTCGATCAGGTAGCGAATGGTGGGGAGGGCGGCGCGGATGCGGGTGTCGTCCGTGATGGCGCCGCTCTCGTCCTGCGGAACGTTGAAATCGACGCGCACGAGGGCGCGCTTGCCGGCCCACTCCACGTCGCGAATGGTCTGCTTGTTCATGGGTGTCTCCTTGCCTGTTGCGGTGGGGGGATTGTAGCATACCGCGTCATTATGATGAATGGGCGCCTGGCGAAGCTGCTGGTGAAGCGTGCTGCCGCGTGGAAGCCCGCCTTTTGATAGAGCCTGATGGCGCGCAGGTTGAAGTCGGCGACGGTGAGGCGTAGCAGCGTAGGCTGGAACTGCGCGATACCGAACGCGAGCACGGCGCCCAGATAGCGCATGCCATGCCCGCGCCCCGTGAGGTCGGGGCGTAGCCCCAGCCCTAGATCTAGGGCCTGTGTGCTGTAGTCGCCGCCTGGCACCTGCGCCTCCGCGCCGAAGCAGCAGAAGGCAACGAGCTCGCCCGCCGCGTCGCGGAGCTGAAAGTAGCCGCTGGCGGCGCTGCTGAGGAAGAGCGCGGTGCCGAGCGGGTCGTCGCTCAGGGTGTAGAGGTCGTAGGGGGGCGGGTAGCGCCAGCGCGTGATCGCGAGCGCCGCAGCGTGATCGAGCGGGCTTACGTGCAGCTCGCTCATTGGTGCAGCCCGTAGGCGTGGCGGGTGGACGGGCGGGAAAGCCAGGCCAGGCCCAGCGCGGGCAGGAGCAGCGGCACGTAGCCGTAGCCTGCCCCGAAGCCCGACCAGACCGTCGTCGCCGTGAAGCGCGTAGGCAGGGCCAGGGTGAGGGCGCCCACTAGCAGGACGCCGGCTAGCTCAAGCGCGCAGACGGTTACGGCCAATCGCCAGGCACGCGGCGAGCTGCGGGCGAGCCCGACGCACGCAAGGAGATAGAGCAAGGCGGCAAGGGCCGAGAGCCCGTACGCGAGCGGCGCTTGCTCCCACTTCGTGAGCAGCTGAAACAGGGCGCGCGCGCCGGCTGCCAGCGCGAAGAGCAGGTAGAGCGCAATGAGCAGGCGTCGGGGGCCTGAATGGTTGATCGGATTGAGCCGAGCATTATCCACAGATGACACAGACACCTGCCTGGGCTTCCATTGGGGCACAATGCGCACACGTTCAAGGCCAACATTCCCTGCGTGAAGCAAAACGCGGCGGCGTGGAAGCATCGTGGGCTTGCGTTGAAGGCCAACGCGGCGCTGATCCCCTTATAAGACAAGGTTCAGATGTGCGTTACCCTTCCCGTACTGCCCTCACCCCCACCGCTGGCGCGGTTTCCCCCGCTCCCGCGCGCGGGAGCGGGGGCCAGGGGGTGAGGGCCATCTGGCAAACGGTCACGTACATCGCCGCAGGGCGAAACCTTGTCTAAGTTCAGAACTAACCGTATCCCTTCTTCTACCTGGGTCAATGTGCTTGTCGTAAGATGTCCCACATATTCGTCAAGCAGAGCTTTATCAAGGGTGATGATTTGCGACACATTTACGACAGCGTCTCGTGGAAGTCTAGACTCTGTTGCAGCAACAAAGCGATTGCCAGGCGCAGTAGCGAGCCGGAGATTACTTGTGATTGCTGCGACAATAACGGTTGCAATGCCACTCGTGGTGAATGCGTCGGCTTGAATAAGTATCCTCGCAATAACCGGGGGAGTCAGGAGGTTGCCCACGAGGCGCCAAGGTTGAGCGCTTGGGCACGTTGGACGATATCACTTGCGCCGTTTGTGTACGCCGACTATAGCGCGTAAATTCAGCAATGTCAACAAACACCTTCTTGGAGCTTTATCTCAACCGTAATTTTGCTACCAAGGGGCTTGATTCTCACCCTTGGCTCTGCTAAAATTGATCTCAATTCCACTCAGTCTCAAGACGCTTGCAGCTCTGCCCCAGTTTGTGTACGATGAGCGCAATGGAACAGGCTGAAGCGACACTATCCAAGCTGGCGCCCACGGCGCGGCTCACGCTTGAGCTGCTTGGCCCAGCGCAGATCGCCCGCGATGGGCTGCCGCTCACCTTCGCGTACGCGAAGGTGCAGGCGCTGCTGGTCTACCTCGCCGTCGAGGCGGGGCGCGCCCATCGCCGCACCGCCCTGGCCGAGCTGCTCTGGCCGGAGCAGGACGAGGCAGCCGCGCGGCATAACCTCAGCCAGGCTCTGTTCATCCTGCGCCGCGCCCGCTGGAGGCCATCAATTTTAGGAGCGTCCAGGGGACGCACGTCCCCGGCGCGGGTGTTGTTAGGGGGGCTGGCGGCAGCCCCCTGACGCCGGGGCGCGGGGCGGCAGCGCCCGCTAACAAAGGAACGCAAGCATGCAAGAGCTCCGCAAAGAGTACACCCAGCGCGGCCTGGCCGAGCACGAGGTCGCGCCGGACCCGATCACACAGTTTCAGCGCTGGTTCGAGGCGGCGGCGGGGGCGGGCATGCGCGAGCCCAACGCGATGACGCTGGCCACCGTTGGCGCGGGCGGGCAGCCCTCCGCACGCATTGTGCTGCTCAAGGGCTACGACGCCAATGGCTTTGTCTTCTTCACCAACTACGCCAGCCGCAAGGGGGGCGAGCTCGACGCCAGCGGTGCGGCGGCGCTGGTCTTCTACTGGCCCGAGCTGGAGCGCCAGGTGCGCGTGGAGGGCAGCGTGGCCCGCGTGGAAGCCGCTGAGTCGGACGCATACTACGCCGTGCGCCCCGAGGGCAGCCGCCTTGGCGCCTGGGCCTCGCCCCAGAGCCAGGTGATCTCTGGCCGCCCCGAGCTAGAGGCGCGCCTGGCCGAGGTTACGGCGCGCTTCACTGATGGCGCCCCAGCCCGCCCGCCGTACTGGGGCGGCTACCGCGTCGCTCACACGCTGGTGGAGTTCTGGCAGGGTCGGCCTAGCCGCCTCCACGACCGCATCCGCTACCGCCGCGACCCTGATGGCGCATGGCGCATCGAGCGGCTCGCGCCGTAGCAAGCGAGCGGATTTGCTCATGAACGCCTTGGTCTGCCAGCGCCGTTTGCCTCACACCTTGAGGTAGATTATAATTCAGGCGCCGCCTACCCCAGATGAGCGTGCAACCTGATCGACGAAGCAGCCGCGACTCGCCGTTTGTAGTGTAGGCAGGATGATCGAGGAGAAAGCGTCAGCATGTTTGGCACCAACAAGAAGACTCAGCCCGCTCCCCAGACGATGAACAGCAAGCCCGAGACGACCATCGGCGCCAACACGCGCTTTCAGGGCACGCTCACCTCGGACGGGAATATCCGTATTGATGGCTCTGTCGAGGGCGACATCGAGGTGCTCGGCAACCTGATCATCGGCGAGACAGGCCGCGTCATCGCCACCGTGAAGGCCCAGAATGTGCATGTCTCCGGCGCCGTGAAGGGTGAGATCACCGCCCTCGAGCAGCTCGAGATCTCGCCCACCGGCAAGGTCTGGGGCGATATTATCACTGCGGCTCTGCATATCGAGCCGGGCGGCCTCTTCCGTGGCCAGAGTGCGATGACCACCAACATCGATGAGCCGCTGCTGCTCGAGGCGCCCCGCAGCGCCGAGAGCTAAACGCTCGCTGGGTGCTTTCGCCGAGCGCCCCGAGAACCTTCCATGAAGCGACACCCGCGCCATGCTGCTACACGTAGCCTCTTCGGCCACCCTCCGCGCCGCCGCCCGGCCTTGTCGAGCGACCCGCAGGCCGCCGACAGGCTGCTCGGCGCGTTGCAGCTCGGCGGTCGCAGTGCGCTCTCGCTCGCGGTCGGCGCCGTGATGCTGGTCTTCATCGGCCTGCTCGTCGTGAACTTCGTTGGCCAGGTGATCCAGAGCGCCGGCCTGGAGGCGCGCCGCAGCGAGCTCGAGGCCGAGGTGGCGCAGATGCAGGCTGCCAACAGCGTGATCGAGGGCGGTGTGGCCTTCACCGAGTCCGATGTGTATGTCGAGCGGGTTGCGCGTGAGCAGCTCGGCTACGCCCGCGAGGGCGAGACGGTGATGCTCCCGCGCCTGGTTGCGCCCGCCGCCGCCGCCCCTGCCGCCGCTGCCCTAGAGACGCCTTTCATCACGCCCACCATGCCAAACTGGCAGCTCTGGTGGCGCGCCCTCTTCCCCACAGACGTGTAGCGATCCCGGTATCAGACCCCGCAAATCGGTGCACTCAACGCTATTAATCGGTGCACTCTAGGAATCGCGTCCTGATGCGGTAGGGCTCGCCGTACGTCTGGGGCTCGAGGTACCGGAGGCGCTCACGATAGGTGCCGGTGAGAAAGGCGGGCAAGGCGGTGGCGCGCTGCACTGGGCGCTGGGTGGCGGCGCTCAGCGAGACCCGGATCGCCATCTCCGACACATCGGCCGGCTCCCAGGTTACGACGTGATACTGCACTGCCCGCAGCACGCGGGCCTCCATCAGGGCATACATCTCGGCCGTCTGCTGCGCCCAGGGGATGCGCCAGAAGGCGCGATCCATCGCAGCGATGAAGGCCTCCCACTGGTCGGGGGCCGCCTGGCCCGTACGGCAGGCTGCGAACAGCTCCGCAGGCAGGGCGATGGCAGTGGCAAGGGCAGCCTGAAGTTCGCCGGGAAGCGTGGCAAGCGCCGGGGCGAGGGGGGTGCAGAGGGCCGCTGCGTTGTCAGGTCAAGGTCGGTGAAGCGGCGTGGCGCGGTGTCGGTGTCATACGGGACGAGGGCCTGGTCGTCGCCGGAGGACTCCTCCGCGTCAGCGAGCGCGCCACGGCGGCGCGGGGTGCGCGCGGCAAGCTCGCTGCCGACCGCACGGCTCCAGTTGTCGATCGCGACCCGCAGTGGGGTCACCCGCACATACAGGCGCTCGGTGGCGCCATGATCGGCCCGCAGCCGTGCGATCGGCTCGTGCATCGGGAACCAGGTGGAGTGAGCGAAGAACCGCATGGGAAACTCTCGCCCATAGCAAAAGTCCCCGAGCCGCTCTTCGACGGGATCGATAGATCTGCATCAAATCCACCCGGCCCTGCGCCTCCGCTACATCGAGCAACTCGTGGGTCAGCTGCTCGATCCGTCCTTCGAGGCGAGCGAGCGCCCGGAGTGTGAAGGCCTTATGAACCAGGTTGCGCAGGCGGCGATGCTCGGGCTCATCCGCCAGGATCATGTTCCTGGCCAGAAGCGCGACCGCTTTGGGTACCGGGATCGGCAGGCGGTTGGTGCCGCCGGTCACGGTGGTGCGGTCGCGCACAAACCGTGAGTCCTTGAGCATGGCGACGCAATCATCGTAGCGTGACAGCAGGTAGGCGTTGATGATGCTCAGCTTGCCCTTGTAGACGGGCGCCTCCTCACGCAGCCAGCGATAGTAGGCGTATTTGTTTTGGATGAACTCCCACGAGCTCATGTCAATCGGGTGCTTGATTGGACCGTGGCTCTGTACCGCAGGTGCGCTCATCGCCAAACGCTCCTTTGCACGGAAAGAAAGGTCGGTCATTCAAGGGGGTGGCCTATGGTCATCCTCGGCCAGCTTGGCTTCCGGCATTGCACGCTGCACTGCACTGCGAGGCCGAGGCAGCCTGGCTCGGAGCTCTCGATCTAGGCGAGCTGCATACTGCGTCGGTTTGCCGGTGTCAAGAGGGCTGGCACGATCAGGATGTCGGCTCGACGCGCCCACGGCGGCGCTGGCGTAGACCGCGTACCGTCACCACCGCTACGGTCACGAGCGTGAGCGGGATGGCAAAGAAGAGCATCGCCGCGCTGAAGAGCGGCAGCGTGCGCTGGCCGGTGGCAGCGAGAACGATGTAGGTCGTGTAGGCGATGTAGTAGGCCAGGAACAGCGCCCCCTCCCAGCGGGCGATCATCCGCCCATTGAAGAAGATCGGCAGGCAGGCCACCGCGGTGGCGACCAGCACCGGCAGATCGAAGGCGAGCGCGCTCGGCGGCACGGCGATCGGCTGTGGGGCCAGCAGGGCGGTCAGCCCGAGCACGCCGAGGATATTGAGGATGTTGCTGCCCACGACGTTGCCCACGGCGATCTCGCGCTCGCCGCGCAGGCTCGCCAGCACCGTGGTGGCGATCTCGGGCAGCGAGGTGCCGACGGCGACCACGGTCAGGCCGATGATCAGCTCGCTCACCCCCAGCGCCCGCGCAAATGTCACCGCCCCGTCCACGAGCCACTGCGCACCGGCGACGAGCAGGATCAGCCCACCGAGCAGCAGCCCAAGATTGCGCAGCACACCCCGGCGGCTGCCATCCGGCGGCGTGGCTGGCGCATCAGCATCTCCGGCACGGCGGCCCATCACGACGGTGGCGGCGAGGAACGCGCCGAGCAGCACGACGAGCAGCACGCCGTCGCCCCGGCCAAGGCTGCCGTCGGCGACGAGCAGCCAGAGCAGCAGCGAGACGCCGATCATCGTCGGAACCTCGCGCTGAAGCACGCGGGCCGCGACCAGCAGCGGCGCCGCCAGGGCCGCGAGGCCGAGGATGAGCAGCACGTTAGCAATGTTGCTGCCGAGCACGTTGCCCAGAGCGATATCGGCCTGGCCCGCGAGGGTCGCCCGGAAGCTCACCGCCAGCTCGGGCGCGCTGGTGCCCATCGCCACCACCGTCAGCCCGATCACCAGGGGCGAGATGCCGGCCAAGGCCGCCAGGTGGGCCGCACCCCGCACCAGCAGGTCGGCGCCCCAGATCAGCAGCACGATCCCCGCCCCAAACAGCAGCAGCGTCACCAGGCTCATCGGCGTTGTTCTTTCCGTTTCCAGCACGGTATGCGGAAACGCAAAACGGAGGCAGCACAAGAACTGTGACAGCCTCCACCGATGCTCGGACACCCTGGAACCGAGCGCTCCGCTTCAGTTTTGATCCCCCTGCTGCCACAACTATAGCAGAACGCGCACGCCGATTCAAGCGCCAGGCGCTCCGCCGCTGGGCTGATGTCCCGCTCGCCGCACTCCGGCGCGGCGTGAACGAGCGCGCAGGGTCGGCGCGCTCGTCGCACGCTCCCCGAGCAGCATGCGTCAGCGTGGCGCCGCCAGGGCTGCTGATTGCGCCGTGCAGGCTTCGATCTGAAGCACGGCCTGTTGCATGCCATCCTCAGCCCAGATCGCGGCGCCAAGGGCCGCTGCGCGCTCCCGCATCAGCGGATCGCTCACGGCGGTGGCGATTGCGGCGCTCAGGGCCTCGGCCGTGAGCCGGCGCTGCGGAATGGGCTGGGGCCCGGCGCCAAGGGCCGGCACCCGGCGCCCCCAGAACGGCTGATCGCCGAAGAAAGGACAGATCACCGTTGGCACGCCCGCCCGCAGCCCGGCCGCCGTGGTGCCCGCGCCACCGTGGTGGACGACCGCCGCCAGCTGCGGCGCTACCTGAAGGAGACACAGGCACGCCATGGGCCGCTGTTCCGGGCGCTGAAGAACGGCGACGGACAACCGCTGCGCTACTCCCAGCGCAGCGCCGCAATAATATTGAGGCGGGCGGCCCGCCGCGCCGGCAGCAGGGCGGCCAGCACGCCAAAGAGCAGCCCCACCACGCTAGCGAGCACAAGCCCGCCGAGCGGGAAACTATAGGCGAAGCTCAGCCCGCCCCGGTTGATCGCCCCCACCAGCGCGTAGCCAAGGCCCACCCCGGCGAGCAGCCCGCCCAGCACGCCAAGGCTCGCCAGCAGCAGACTCTCGGCAATAATAATGCGCTGGATCTGGCCACTCGTCGCCCCGATCGCCCGTAGCACACCCAGCTCGCGGGTGCGCTCAAGCACATTGATGCCGAGCGTGTTGGCCAGCGCTATGAGCGATGGGATCGCCAGGGCCACCATCAGCCCATACAGGATATTGGTGCGCGCCTGATTCCCCGCCAGCTGCTCGGCGCGCCACTGGGCGAAGGAGATAACCGAGAAGGCCGGGTAGTCACGCACCAGATCGCGCAGGCCCTGCTCAAGCTCAGCCTGGGCAGCGGCGGGCGCGCGATTGGCCATCAGCAGGCTATCGCTCTGCTGCCCCAGGGCGGCGGCAAGATCGGCCTGGCTGAGGTAGGCCGTGGCCAGCCGCGAGTTGAGGTAGTCGATCCCAACCCCCACGATCTCGTAGCGCTGCGGGCCAGCAGGCGTCTCTAGGCTTACGCTATCGCCAACTGTGAGGCCGAGCTGCGCGGCAAGCACGCCGTTGACAATGATGGAGCCGCCCGCTGTGAGGCGCTGGTAGGCATGGGCGGGCTCGCCGCCCGTGAAAAGCAGCCCGGCCAGCTCAGGATAGGTGGCCGGGTCGATCCCGATCAGCTGGGCCTTGTTATCATTCAGCCGGCCTGTGGTCTGGCGCAGGGTGGTCACCGCGCTGACGCCGGGGAGCGCGCGCAGCCGCTCGGCGAGCTCGGGGCCAGCGCCCACATTGCCCTGGCCAAGGATCAGCGCCTCAGGGACGAGCATATAGTCAGCGCGCATGCTCTGCTCAAGATAGCCCAGCAGGCCGCGCGTAAAAGTGCTGGTCAGGCCGCCGAGCGCGACCAGGATCGCGATGCTGATCAGCATCGCCGAGGCGGTCGCCGCCGCGCGGCCGGGGTTGCGCAGCAGGTTGCCCCTGGCGATCGCGCCCGCCTGCGGAAAGAGCAGCGTCAGGAGGCGGCCGCCAGCGCGGGCGAGCGGCGGCACCAGCGCTGGCCCAAGCACGATCAGCCCAGCCAGGCTCAGCAGCGAGCCAAGCAGCGCCAGGCGGGCCTCGCCGCTGAGCAGGCCGAGCAGCGCCAGGCCGAGCAGCGCCAGGCCGCCGAGGCGCGCCCGCGAACTTTTAGGCGCCGCTGCCTCGCCAGATGGGCGTAAGGCCTCAAGTGGCGACAGCTGGCCGGCCCTTAGCGCGGGGATCAGCCCGCTCAGCAGCGGCACGCCCAGGCCCAGGCCGACGCTGATCAGCCAGACTGCTGGCCCAAAGGTGGGTGCGCCCAGCGGCGCGCCAAAGTAGCGCGCCCAGGTTGGGCCGATCGCGGCCACCAGCCCGCTCACCAGCGCATAGCCCGCCAGGATGCCGAGGGCGGTGCCTGCCGCGCCGAGCAGCAGGCTCTCAAGCACTACAATACCCACGACGGTGCGGCGGCTCGCGCCCACTGCCCGCAGCATGCCGATGTCGCGCTGCCGCTCTGCGACGCCTGTGCGGAAGGTATTAAAGATGATAAAGCCGCCCATTGCCAGCGCTAGGCCGCCAAAGAGCATAAAGGCCGCCGCGCCAATCTCCAGCACGGAGTCCCACTCGCTGCCGCCAGCCTCCACCGCGCCCGCCGCGTAGCCCGGCCCCAGCTGCTCCAGGATCTGCCCGCGCAGCAGCTCGGCGTCCTGACCCTCAGCAAATTGCCCGGTCAGCGCGTTGATCTGGCCGGGCAGGTTAAAGATCTGCTGCGCTGTGGCCAGCGGCAGGTAGATCTCTTCGTCGCCAAAGACTGGCCGCTTGGGCAGCACGCCGATGATCGTCAGCTCCAGGGTGCCGCTGGCGGCGGGCAACCGCAGGGTATCGCCCAGCGCCAGGCCGCTTGCCTCTAGCAGGCTGGCGCGCACCAGAATGGCCCGGCTATCATCGCCCGGCCCAAACCAGCGGCCGGCGCTGGGCGCGATCGGGATAGCGGCGGCGGCGCTAGCCGGGTCGACCCCGTTGATAAGCAGCGTACGGATAGGCTCGCCGCTGGGCGCGGGCAGGGCCAAGGCGGCGGGCAGGCGCAGCGCACGCTCAAGGACTGGCATCACCAGCGCCACGCCCGGCGTTGTGGCGACGGAATCGGCCACTGTCTGGGGGAAGAGCTGACCATCACTGCGGGTGACGATCAGATCAACACCGTGGGCCGCCAGCTCAAGATTCCCCGTAAAGGAGGCGCGCACCGCAGGGATCACGCCCTGCATGCCAAACATTATCATCACCCCAAAGACGATCGCCAGCATGGTCAGGGCGCTCCGCAGACGACGCCCCCACAGGTAGCGCTGGGCAAGCAGCAGCTCGATCTTCATAGCACCTCCATCACATCGGCGGTCGCGCTCAGGGCGGCTGAGGGCGAGCTACTGAGCTGGGTCTCCTCGACAATCGTGCCATCTTTGAGAAAAATAATCCGATCGGCATAGGCGGCGATGCGCGGATCGTGGGTGACCATCAGCACACTGCGGCCCCAGGTGTCCGAGACCTGGCGCAGCAGCTGGGTGATCGCCTCGGCGGCGTGCGAGTCGAGGTTGCCGGTGGGCTCGTCGGCCAGGATCAGGGCCGGCTCAGTGACCAGCGCGCGGGCCACCGCGACACGCTGCTGCTGACCACCCGAGAGCTCGCCCGGCAGGTGGCTCAGCCGGTCGCCCAGCCCGACGCGGCTGAGCCACTCGGCCGCGCGGGCTTGGGCCTCGGCGGGACGCACGCCGTCGAGCGCAAGCGGCAGGGCCGCGTTCTCCAGCGCGCTCAGCACCGGCAGCAGGTTATAAGACTGAAAGATAAAGCCGATTCGCCGCCTGCGCAGGGTGGTCAGCGCATCATCGCTGAGACCGGCCAGCGCCTGGCCCTCGATCAGCACATCGCCGGAGCTAGGCCGGTCGAGGCCGCCAAGTAGCTGGAGCAGAGTCGACTTGCCGCAGCCGCTTGGCCCCATCACCGCCACAAATGTGCCGGGCTCAACGCGCAGGTTGAGGCCGTGCAGCGCACGAGTGGCCAGCGCTCCGCTGCCGTAGATCTTGCTCAGGGCGCGGGTTTCAACAATTGCCATTGGGAGGCTCCTTTCTCATTCACTGCGCGGTGGGCGACCGCGCGGTCGTAGCTCGGGCGCGGGCAGCGGCTGGCGGCGGATCTCATCCAGCCGGGGTTCGAGCATCTCTAGCCAACGCAGATCAGCCTCCACATGCATCGCGGCGCGCTCAAGCAGCAGCATGGTGGCGAGGGCCTGGGCCGGGTTGGTGGCGCTCCGGCGGCGGGTCAGGCCGTGCAGCTCGCGGTAGAGCCCGGCGCGCTGGGCGCGTAGAACCAGGTAAGGGTCAACTACGCTGGTGGCGACGCTCAGCATCAGCTTGAGAAAGAACTCATTGCGCTGGTGCTGGCCCTCCACCGGAGTCTGGAGCCACTGCGCGAGCTCCTGCTGGCCGACCGGCGTGATCGCATAGATCCGCTTTTCCGGGCCGCCGTCCTGAGCGACACGCTCGGGGGTGATCAGCCCGCCCTCCTCAAGCCGCCCCAGCGTTGTGTAGACTTGGGCCGGCTTCAGCTCCCATATCTCGCGGCCGCCTGCGAGCGCCTCAAAGGCGCTGTGCAGATCGTAGCCGTGGCGCGGGCGCTGGGCCAGCAGGCCCAGCAGTGCGTTGCGAACCGACATGCTGAAGCTCCTAACCAGGTTACTAGTTTCCGGATTTACTATAAACTGAGTTATGAGTTTTGTCTAGAGGGCTTACGCAGGCAAAATGAACACCGTCTGGCAACAGCCTAACTCCTCGCCTACACAGACTTCTGGCCGATCAGGGCGGCTTTGTGACCAGGTTGTGATCATCAGCGGTTGGTCGATCGCCGATCTTGAGCGGCTGCTCGGCCTTGAGCCGCTCCCCGAGCTATGGGGTACTCACGGCTGGGAGCGCCGCCTGCCGGATCTGGATGATCTGGTCGTAGAGCTGCGCTGTGGCCGGGCCGCTCAGGAGCGTGACGTCGTGCGCCGCCGCCTCAAGCGAGATACCCAGCCGGCGCCCGATCAGCTCGTGCAGGTTTGCGGTCAGCCGGCGCAGCAGGAAAGCGGCCAGCTCCAGGTCGAGGATCGGGTCGATCTCGCCGCGCTCCACACCCTGCGCCAGAAGGCTCTGGATATGGGCCTCGCGGCCGTCTGGAGGCGGTGTGCGACCTCCTCGCGGAAGGGCAGATCGTCGGTGGAAGCCCGATACATCAGCCGGGTCAGCTGTGGCGCCGCCAGGCCGACCTGCACGCTGGCCTGCATCTGCCAACGCAGCAGGGCGAAAAAGCCCGGCTGCGGGGCGAGCGGCGCCCGCACGGCTTCTAACCAAGTGACTCGTTTCCACGTCAGCGCCCGCTCCAATGCTGAAAAGCATACCGGAGCGGGCGCTGACGGTCGAGCGCGCGCACGACCGTCAGGAAAGCAGCGGTGATCCGAGAGCGCGCTCAATCCAGGCTATCGTGTGCTCCACGCCACGCTCGGCCCGCAGACTGATGCCGAGTGCTGCCGCAGCTGAAGCGATCTGGGGGTCGGTGGTCGCGGCCTTGATGGCATCGGCGAGCCGCTCCACACTCAGCTGCTTCTGGGAGATCGCCGCTGGCCCGGCGCCCAACGCCTGCACGCGTCGGCCCCAGAAGGGCTGGTCGGCGAAGAACGGGCAGATCACTGTTGGCCGGCCGGCGCGCAGCCCGGCCGCGGTGGTGCCGGCTCCTCCGTGGTGGACCACCGCGGCGACCTGTGGGAACAGCCACTCGTGCGGCACCTCCTGGATCGCGAACTGATCACCCCCGAGCCGCTGTGGAGCCAGGCCGCCCCACCCGCTGGCGAGCAGCCCGCGCCGTCCTGCCAGCCGCAGCGCCTCCAGGACGATCGTGGTAAGCCGGGCCGGATTGGATCCAGCCATGCTCCCGAAGCCGATGTACACCGGCGGCGGGCCAGCGGCTAGGAACTCGACCAGGGCAGCAGGTGGTGTCCACCTGGGCGAAGCGCGGAGTGGCCAGTACCCGACAGTGACCGCGCTCTTCGGCCAATCCTTTGGCGTCGGGCAGACGTGCGGGCTGTAGCCGTGCAGCACCGGGATCGGCCGCCCCTGACCATCGGTAAGCAGGCCGATCTGGGCTGGCCGAGGTCCCAGCCCGTTAGCCCGGCGCCAGGTGCGCACGGGCCCACCACCGATCCGGCTGGCGAGCCGGTCGACGATGCGGTAGGTGAGCCGCCGGTACCCCGCGCCCAGCGGTAGGTTGGGGAAGCCCAGGCAGGGGAAGTCCGCGGTTGGCACGTACTGCGGGAAGAGCGCCGCCATGATCGCCGGGATGCCCAGCGTGTCGGCGATATCCACGACGCCGGGCAGCTTGGGGTGAAACAGGATCAGGTCAGGGCGCAGCGCCCGCGCCGCCCTCCAGGCATCCTGGAGGGTCTCGAACTGCAGCGGGCCGACTTTGGGTGCGAGCCGGGCGACGGTCAGCAGGGTGCCTGGCAGGCTCTGCATCCGCTCCAGCCCTGCGCGGCCCTCGAGCGAGGCGAGCAGTTCCACAAAGCCGTTGTTCATCGGAAGGTAGGCCAGCCCGTGGCCGCTTACGAAGGCGGCGAAGTGTAAGCTGGTGCAGAGGCCAACGCTGTGCCCTGCGGCCTGTAGCCCTTGGCCGAGCGCCACGTAAGGCTGTACGTCGCCCCGTGAGCCGAAGGTCACGATCAGGATCTTCATTGACAACCTTTGTGATAAAGCGTCTGCTCACGCACATCGCCATGTCCCGCGACACTACATCCCGCCTGACCGATACTGGGAAAGGCGCCGGCATAACCGAGGATACCGCAGATTGCCCTACGTCATAGCAGCAGCCGCAGCCACGGGCTTCCGGGCTGTACTTCCTGGAGCGACCCGACGCCGAGGAGCAGCAGGCAAACGGGTGGGGTAGGCACAGCCGGCACTGGCTCAAGGGCCCACGAGCAGCCTATCGCGAGTTACAATTAGGACTTACGCAGTTGCCCGCTTGTAGGCCATTCCTGCCTGCGGGAAGCCACGTAGCACTGCGCTTGGGTCCGTCAGAAACTGTTGAATGGCAGGACGAAATCAGGCGCAGATACGTGCGGAGGTATCCTCTCCAAAAGCGCTGGATTCAGCCTGTAGGTTGTTGCGCCAGGCGGGAACGCTCGACAATGCGCTCGGCGAGTGACGATGTGGTGTCGGGCTTCATCAGCCGGTCGCGCAGATAGTGGAACAGCCCCACACTAAGCTTGGCGGCGGTGGCCGCGAGCGTCTGGAAGGTGTCCCAGGCACGCACACCCGCCCGCGACTGTGGCCCGAAGCTGACGTCACGTTTGCGCACCCGCCGGCGTGCCGCGAGTTCCATGGCATTGTTGTGCAGTGGTACGTCGGGAAGTTCCAACACGGCCAACAGCTGCGTGCGCTTGTCTGCGGTTTTGCTGATCCGCGCATCAAGGGCTGCGTAGCCCGTTTCTCGCGCTATCAGGGTGGCGAAGGCCTCAATCAAGCGTGCCCGTTCCTCCGCTGTTGGTGCCTGCCGATACGCCAGCAAGGCCCGGTACAACGCCCAGTAGTCCGTGCGGTACGCGTCAAGCAGGCGCTGATGGCACGCCAGCATCGGCCGCAGTTTGGCATAATGGCGCCAGTCGTGGACCCAGCACAGCCCATGTCCCGCGCTCAGGTGGTCGTACACCGTCGCGTCATCGCTCAGCAGCCACGCCACGATAGGTGCCTGCGTCTGGGCGTGGTACGCCGCCACTGCCAGGGCGTCAGAGACCTGCTGCTGCTGGCGACCCAGCGTGATGCCCGCCGCCGTCAGCTGTGCTCGCAACTCCACGCCGGTCAGTTCCGTATTCCACGGCAACGCGAGCACCAGACGTTTGTGCAGCGATGGGGGCAGGCTCGTTGTCGCCAGCGAGTTCAGGGCTTCGTCGTTCAGGCGAAAGACCGGCTCCTGACCCCACAGCACGGCCAGGACGTCCTGCCTGGTGCCGCCGGGGCGCGTGTGGTAGCTGGTGAACAGCGTGTTGCCCACCACGTGGCAGACCACGTTCTGCCCGTCCACGCGGGTCGAGGTCTGGTCGGTGGCGACCCAGTTCACACTGGCAAGCCCCGTCTGATGGATGGCATCAGCCTCGCTGTCCCAACGACCGCGCGTGTCCAAAAGCAAGCGCGCCAAGGTGCCAGTGCCAATCGAGACGCCCACCGTGCGCAGGAAGTGCAGCAGGGCCGGCTGGGAGACATGAGCGCTATCCTGGCCGAGGGCCAGCACCAGAGCGTGGAGGGTGGGTCCAAAGGCGCCGTGGTAGCCGGCCGGCAGCGGAGCCAGCAGCGTGGTCGGGAGGCGGGGGCTGCACCGACGGCTTGATAGCAGGCTTGCCCGAGCTGCCCTTCAGCCGCGCCAGTTCATCGCGCAGCTGCTGATTCTCGGCCCGCAGGGCGGCGATTTCCGCAGCCTGCGCCTCAATGAGGTTGAGCAGTTGGGCCACGAGCTGGCGGAGAGCCAGGTCGGGTATCGCGTCGAGATTGACGTCGGGGAGCTGCATACCTGGGTAGTGTACCAGACCTCAGCGGGGCCGTCACCGAGCGCTCCAGCAATTATGGAGCAAATACGGATAGACCTGATGCTCAACCGTGTGTTTGCTGAGGTTTGGTCCAGGCGCAATGCCCGCAATCCCCAGCTCACGCATAGACCGTTAGACCCGCTTGCGATTGACCGGGCCAAACTCCTCGCTGAGCACAACTGCCACCTTCCGTGAGCCATAAAAGGGGTGGGCCGTGTACAGCGCATCAATCCGATGCTTGAGTGCCACTTCCTCCGGTGGTGGCGGGACGGGCTGATAATACAGGCTGCGGCGGCTGATGGAGCGCAGCTCGGCCTGGATGCGCAGCGCAAGGGCCGCGGCCTCGTGCTCCACCAGGGCGCGACGTTCCGCATGGCTCAGGAGGGCAACTTTTTTTTCAGGAAGTTCACGTGGGTCGTGAGCCGGCCGATCTCGGCATACAGGTCTTCGAGCTGGCGCTCGTGGGCGGCCTTGAGCTCGGTCACGGAGTCACGCTGCTCGAAGACATCGGCCAGCCCCTTGACCGCAGCCAGCTTCCATTCCCGCAACACCGTGGCGGCGACCCCGTACTCCGAGGCGAGCTGGTTGAGCGTCTTGGTCTCCTTGAGCAGCTCCAGAACGGCTTGGGCCTTGAACGCAGCCGTGTAAGACTTTTTTATAGACCTATGCTACCGAACCCTGGCCGTCGGACTGTGCAGATTCCTGGGTCCACTATAGGTAAGTTGCATGGTAAGTGTGCATCCGCAGATTACGCAGCTGTGCCGCATGCTGGCCCTACGCACCAAATGGCCTGGAAAGCTGCGTCGTCTGCTGGGAAATCTGGCTAGATTTACACAATCGACAGATAGCGCTCGATCTCCCACTGCGAGACATACGCCCGGTAGCTCTCCCACTCCTGCTGCTTGGCGTCTACGAAGCGCTCGAAGACATACGGGCCGAGCGCCCGCTGGATCAGCTCGTCCTCGCGCAGGGCATCCAGGGCGGTGCCGAGCGAGAGTGGCAGCGTGGCGAGGCCGCGCGCGCGCGGATCAACGTGGAACAGATCCTCCTCGGCCGCCTCGCGCAGCGGCAGCTTGCGGCGAATCCCGTCGAGGCCGGCGGCGAGCATCACGGCGTAGGCGAGGTAGGGGTTGCACGAGGGGTCGGGGCAGCGCAGCTCGATCCGGCTGCTCTGGTGGCGCCCGGCGGTGATGCGGGGCACGCGCACCAGGGCCGAGCGGTTGGTGCGGCCCCAGGAGATGTAGACCGGCGCCTCGAAGCCGGGCACCAGCCGCTTGTAGGAGTTCACGAGCGGGGCCAGGATCGCGCACATGCCGCGCGCGTGGGCGAGCAGCCCGGCGATAAAGTGGCGTGCCGTATCCGAGAGGCCGTAGGGGTCGTTCGGGTCGGCAAACGCGTTCTGGCCGCTCGCAAGCTCCACCAGGCTCTGGTGGACGTGCATGCCGTTGCCGTTCACGCTCGCGATCGGCTTGGGCATGCAGGTGGCGTAGAGCCCGTTGAGCTGGGCTACCGCCTTGAGCGCCACACGCGCGGTGACGGTGTTATCGGCGGCGCGTACGGCCTCGGCGTGGTGCAAGTCGATCTCGTGCTGGCCGGCGGCGACCTCGTGGTGGGCCGCCTCGACAGCGATCTCGAGGCCCTGGAGCGCCCGCACCATCTGGCGGCGAATCAGCGTCGCCTGGTCGGTGGAGACATCGAAGTAACCTGCGGTGTCGTGCGGAATCGGCGCGGGGCGTCCGTCGGGGCCGCTCTTGAACAGGAAAAACTCGATCTCCGGGGCCACATCGAAGCGGTAGCCCGCGCTGGCCGCGTCGCGGCAGACACTCGCCAGCACATTACGCGGGTCGCCGACGAAGGGCTTGCCGTCGGGCGTGAAGATCGAGCAGATCAGGCGCGCCGTGGACAAGCCCTCGTGCTGATCCCAGGGGATCAGCGCGTAGGTGCTGGGGTCTGGCACAAGATACATGTCGCTCTCGACCATGCGGGCGAAGCCCTCGATCGAGGAGCCATCGAACCAGACACCGTGGCCCAGGGCGTCGGGCAGCCCGGCGACGGGGATCGTCACCGTCTTGACCATGCCGAGCACATCGGTGAACTGGAGGTTCACAAAGGCGACGCGCTGCTCCTCGGCGCGCCGCAGCAGCGCCTGGCGGGGATCGTCGCTCATGGCGTAGAAACTCCTCAGTGTGGCAACAGATGCGTTTATTGTACCACGGGCCCAGGCTCCGCCTGTCCGTTTCACCCCAGGGCAGTGTGGGGAAGCGCTCGAAGTCCAGATCGTGCAGCAGGGCGATACGCTGATCAGTATCGCGCGGCGCTACGGCGTGAGTGTCGAGGCGATCCTGGCAATCAACGATCTGCCGAACCCCGCGCGCCTGACCATCGGCACGACGCTGCGCATCCCAGCCGCTGGCACGAACGTTTTTATCGAGCATACCGTGCAGCAGGGCGATACGCTGATCAGTATCGCGCGGCGTTACGGCGTGAGTGTCGACGCGATCCTGGCGGTCAACGCGATCCCCAACCCGCGCAGCCTGACAGTGGGAGCCGTGATCCGTATCCCGCGTAGCTAAAGCGCCCTGAGCCAGACACAGAAAAGCACCGAGGTTGTTCCTCGGTGCTTTCTGATTTGGTAGCGGCGGCAGGATTCG
>Ga0209591_10003637_pt1 | contig 17838 bp, 12 predicted proteins | sample MAT01_FD_187207 | JGI IMG/M metagenome (GOLD analysis project Ga0209591, IMG submission 187207) | Freshwater microbial communities from Lake Fryxell liftoff mats and glacier meltwater in Antarctica - MAT-01 (SPAdes) (version 2) | ecosystem: Environmental > Aquatic > Freshwater > Ice > Liftoff... | reverse complement strand
TTAGATTCGCTGTCTACAGCTCACCAATCAACGATGTCTAATTCGGTGATTTTAATAAATGGAAAACAGGCGGTGAATGGTTTAAGCGCATCCGACTTCCTCAATATGAGTTTCATGACGAGTGGTAAAGCTGCCGTAAACGGAAAGCAGGCAGTCAATGGCAAGCAAGCGGTAAACGGAATTACTTTTGATACCACTTACTTTATACCGGTAGCACCACAATCCGTTTTTGATTACCAGGTTGATTCTGCTAATGCAGTCATCTACAATGGCAAACAGGCTGTAAACGGAAAACAAGCTGTGAATGGCAAAGCTGCCGTAAATGGTAAACAGGCGGTGAATGGCAAAGCTGCAGTGAACGGTAAACAAATGGTGAATGGCAAGCAGGCAGTAAACGGCAAGCAGGCGGTAAACAGCAACACCTTCAATGAAGAAACAAATGAGAATGTAATGCTGATTGTAGATTCGTTGGATGTTTTTGGAGATGATGATGGCGTATTAAGTGACTTCGAATCGATGAACATGATTACAGGATATGAAGTTGGTAACTGGCTGATTGGACCGGGCGTTTTATTGTCTGAAAACTTTGACATCACGTACGGTCTGGGCCACCTGACTATTATGCCAGAAACATTAACTGTAAAAGCTACAGACACAACTGCCGGCTGTGGCGGTGTGCAACCTGCTTATTCCTTTACCAACAGCATCTACCAATTTGAAGATGCAGATAGCAATGTGGTAGCAAGCGGTCCTGTATTTACAGTGTTGAATAGTTCAAATGTAAATGTTGGCTTGGGTAATCTTGCCGCAGGTAATTACCAAATTGAACCTTCAGGTATAGTATTAAAAAATGCTGTTCCTAATTACACCATCGAATATAAGAAAGGCACTTTAACTGTAGAGGTACCATTATCAGCCACCTACACTGCATCACCTATACTTTGTTATTCTGATTCAGTAACAATTGTAATAACAGCAAGTGGTGGCACAGCACCGCACAGTTATACAAATCCAACTGGGCTTATTACAATTGCCAATCCAACCGGTATTTATACAAATTCAACTGGCTCTTTCAGGCAGGCAGTAGGTACAGTCGTGTATAACATAACGGATGATAAGGGGTGTACATCCAGTATATCAATTAATCTTACCGAGCCGCTACCAATATCTGTTACGCCCACGGTAATGAATACCAGTTGCTTTGGATTAAAAACCGGCAGTATCAGCCTGACTTCGATTTCTGGCGGCACGCCAGCATCGCCAAACACTTATACTTTAAGCTGGACAGGTCCTGGTACATATACTTCCACCAGCCGGAACCTTACAGGTCTTGGTGCAGGTACTTACAGATATATAGTAACAGATTCAAAAGGTTGTTCAGTTAGTGCAGATGTGATTGTTTCGCAACCAAACCCTATCGTTGTAGCCGAATCTCATACTGATGTTGCTTGTCTTGTAGGCGGTATTTCAACAGTAACCATTACAGCAGCAGGTGGTACACAGGATATTGTATTCAGCAACCCAACTGGTTATAAGTACACGGCTTCCGGCCCGGCGCAACTGCCGGCCAGCCTCACCAGTGGTATATTTCAGCAAATACCATTAAGCCCGTTGGTCTATACCGTAAAAGATAAAAACGGATGTTCAGGAACTTTAAACCTTGATATAGTTCCCGGTGATTTTATACCACCATCCTTTACAAGACCTGCGGATAAAACCATTCCGTATAATCAAGGCTCAACCTGTTTCAATGTTGCAACGACTATTACAGGAGATGTGACCAACGAATCGGATGCTACCTGGTCAGGTTTGCAAGCCAGTTATTCGGATGTTGCTTATCAATGTGGTTTTTCAACAGTAATTAAGCGTACCTGGAAACTGGCGGATGGATGCCTTAATAAAGCACCTGATCAAATACAAACGATCACAGTCACCGACAACAGTACGCCCTACATTGTATTTGCAAAAACGGAAGCTAAATTCGGACAGGGTAATTTAATCAATGGCTCAGTAGGTGTTTCGTCTTTAACTGGCAAAGCAGCGTTTGGTAGCGGCAGCAAACTACTTGCACCTAATTTTGTAAAAGCAGCAAGTATCACTACCAGTAATGGGGCTGTGGTAAATACACAATTTAAAACAGCGGCAAATGATGGACCAGCTCCTACATTCTATCCGTTTGCAGGCAACACTAAAAACCTGGGGAATTTTACAGTCAAAAGTTCAACAAACATTCCGGTATCAGGTAACTTTAAAAAGCTCACCATCAAAAAGAATGTGTCGGTAACAGTTTCCGGAACGTTATATGGAAAAATTCAAATTGAAGGTGGAGCACAAGTTACCTTCAGTCCAACGGGAAGTATCATCAACATTGAGACACTCAAAATCCAGGGAAATAAAAATTCAAAAACCAGGATTAGGTTTAATGGATGCACGTCAATACGGGTAAAGGATAAAGTAGATGTAGCAGAAAATACCGAAGTAAATGTTGGAGGCCAGAATGTAACTTTCTATTTGGGCGATGATAAAAAAGATGAAGAGAAATTTATGATTCATGGTGGTAACACTAAGGTGACTGCGAATATTTATATCAAAGACGGTAAACTAAAAGTAAAAGGTGGCGGCCGGGATAGAAATGACGGAGATCGGGATTGTGATGGTGAGGAAAGAGATAGAGATGAATACAACAGTGATACCACTTTTATGACGGGATGGTTTATTGCAGAAAAAGTAGAGTCGGATGGAAACAATGTGGTATGGAGTAAAAACATTTGTAACCTGCCACTATCAAGGAATTCAGCACAGCAACCAGTTGCCCGTATCCCGGTAACCGGAGAACATTTTGAAGTAAAGGTATTACCTAACCCTAGTGCTGTTAATTTCAGAATACTGGTAGAAACCTATAGTAAAAGTCTGGTGCAAATTCGCTTACTGGATGCTTCTGGCAGAGTGTTGGGAGTTTACTCAAATGTATCGCCCTACTCTATCATAACAGTGGGAGACAAATTTATCAAGGGTATTTATTTTGCCGAGGTGATACACGGCAGCCAGCGCAAAGTGGTTAAGTTGGTGAAATTGTAAAACAATAAAATTAGGAGGCTGTCTCAAAAGTCTGGGGCAGCCTCTTTTTTATTTAGAACTGGGATGTATAAGTTTTTGGGGTTATCGATGTAAGGATACTTATTTTTATTTTTGATGCAGCGCCTTATTTCGTTTATTGCAAAAAGAAGACTGATCAACAAATTGGATTTTTTTCGTTAGAATAAAATATATTTCAACAGTATAATGGAGCAGTGCGTTCCAACACGAACAATGTGGCATTGAAGCTAAAGAGGTAAAAGTGATAAAAAAGTGCAGATCAAATAAGGGGAAATCAAATTTCAACAAGATAAATTTCTCATTAAAGATTATTTCAATAACTTATCTTTCGCATTATAAAACAGAGGCTGTGAATCACATTCTTCAGTATTGTCAAGCCAAAATACTCAACTAAATGAAAAGGAACATTAGCCGGTTTATTTTATTACCTATTCTTTTTTCCTGTTGCTTTTATCTGAAAGGTTTTTCAAACGAAGCAGATAGTTTAAAGAAAATACTTTCTACCAAAATAGATGACATCACGAGGGTAAATCTTTTGAACGCCCTGAGTAAGAATTTGTTTAGCATAAACCCAGACACCTCTGTTACAATCGCTTTATCATCCAAAGCATTGGCGGAAGGTATCAATTATCAACCTGGCTTAGCCCTGGCTTTTAAGAACATTGGCATCGGTTACTACTATCAGGGAAAATACAAAGAAGCCGTTTTAACCTGGCAACAGGCCATTGAAGTGTATAAATTAATTGGTGATAAAAAAGGCATTGCCAATATGTTGAGTAACCAGGGGGCCATTCACTTTAATGAAGGAGATGAAGCCAAATCATTGGAACTGCATCTGCAATCCTTAAAAATGTCGGAAGAGATTGGCGACACGTTGAGGATTCTTACTTCTCTTACAAATATTGGGGCTGTTTATTTAAATAAGTCTGCCACGTACAAAAAAGCACTGGAGTATTTTCTGCGATCCTACAAATTAAGTTTGGCCATCAACGATCCGTATTCAATTGGAACTTCTACTGCCAACCTGGGGGAAACCTATTATAAAATGGGCGATGATACAACGGCATTGGTTTACTTATATCAATCTAAAAAAGCCTATCACGACAATGAAAACCTTCCCTATACATTGAATTACATCGGAAGAGTTTTTATCCGGCAAAAAAAGTTTGAAAAGGCAATAGACATTCATAAGGAAGCCTACCAGATTACTAAAAAACTGGATACACGGCTTGATATGACACAATCACTGATTGGGCTGGGGCAGGCTTATGCTGCAAATAAAGAAATGGAATCTGCCATTCAAACCTATAAGCAATCACTGGATGTAGGTATTCCAATTCATGCATCTACAGAAATAAAAGATGCCTACCAGGGCTTGTCCGAAGCGTATTTATCTCTATCTGATTTTACCAATGCTTCCAAATATCAAAATCTTTTATTGGCAATAAAGGATACCATCTACAATAGAGAAACAGATAAAAAATTAGGTACACTTCAGTTTACTTTTGATCTTGAGAAGAAAGAGTCACAAATAAATTTATTGAATAAGGATAAAGAAATTCAAGAGCAGGAAATTAAAAGACAGAAGTTGGTAAAATATGGATTCATTGGCGGCTTTACCGTTGTGCTGTTGTTTGCCAGCATATTTTTTAAACAGCGGAACCGCATCAGCAAAGAAAAAAAGAGAAGTGATGAACTACTGCTCAATATTTTGCCGGAAGAAACTGCTGAAGAATTAAAGGCAACGGGCACTGCAAAAACAAAAAGCCTGGATATGGTGAGCGTTCTGTTTACCGACTTTAAAAATTTTACACTCGCAAGCGAAATACTAACGCCGGAAGAACTGGTTGCTGAAATCAATCATTGTTACTGTGAGTTCGATCGTATCATCACCCGGCATGGGATTGAAAAAATAAAGACAATCGGGGATGCGTATATGTGTGCCGGTGGATTACCCGTAGCGAATAATACGCATCCTTTTGATGTAGTATCTGCGGGGTTGGAAATGGTACAATTTATTGAAGCAAATAAAAAAGAACGACAAGAGAGAGGGCAGCCGTTTTTCGAATTGCGCCTTGGTATTCACACAGGCCCTGTTGTTGCCGGCATTGTTGGAATCAAAAAATTCGCTTACGATATTTGGGGCGATACCGTTAATACCGCTTCCCGCATGGAGAGCAGCGGAGAGATTGGTAAAGTAAATATCAGCGGAAGTACTTATGAATTAGTAAAAGAAAAATTCAGTTGCATCCATCGTGGTAAAATTGAAGCCAAAAACAAAGGGTTGATTGATATGTATTTTGTGGAAGGGTAAGCGCATTGATGTATTTACACATTCCCGAATTATACAACATTGCAAATAATTAAGCCATTGTCAGATTCTTCGGTAGTGCATCATCCTGACTTTTGAAATTTAGGCATCACGAGTTTATTGAAATCATAAGTGATATTACTTGAACATCATTTTTTAAGCCTGCGAATTTAACTGTTACGTAAACCTCTAATCAGCCTGTTATAAAAATCGTCGGTCTTTTATATAACAATTGGACACCTGTTGCGATTTTGTCATTCAAGCAGCATAAGTGAACAAAACCCTTAGATGATTTGCTTTTTTTAAAAAACAAGATTTACACCCAAATTTAGCCCGGCACTTTCCGGCACAAAACGGCACACACCACCCACGCAAATCAGTCCGCCGCGTTGCCGTCCGTAGTTGGCTTGTACCCTTGCTGCACCTTGTTTGTAAGCCAGTCCAATGTTGTAATAATGTATTTTTTTATTAGCATTATCGTTGCCATAGTTGTACAAATCAATGGCAAAAAATGACCAGTTTGATTTTAAATTAAACTCCAGTTGCGATGCAGCCCAGTTTTTAAATCCTCCATCAGCCCACTGGTGTTGCAATTCCCATCGTATTGAATTTGCTTTACCAACCTTCAACGTATTTTCAACAATGACAGTGTTGGCATTTACTTCGCCCACCGCTTCCTCTACAAACCTTGTATTGTAATATTGATTTAAATAAGTAAAAACGGAGGCTAATTTTGGATTCCATTTCTTTCTTACTTCCAGACTTAATTCACGATAATATTTTTCACTGAAACCCAATAAATCTGCTTCGTATTTTCGCTGTGCTGCATCGTATATTCCTTTAAGGCCGTGCCATTGAGCAAAATTTATACTCACGTTGGTGCCATACTTTCCACCCAATGGGGTATTCTTTTTAAACTGATAAATCACATCCAGTTGTCCGCCAATTTCGCCAGCCTTATTTCTATCGGGCTCAAAACTTAAATTAGACTGTGCAGGATATACGTAAATATTACCCAGGCTGTAATCGTATTGCTTGGTTAATGAAGGTATATAATTTACAAATCCCTCATTGAATACATTACCCGATAAATTTCTTTGAGAATAGGCAGCAAAATTCTCAAGCCGCCGAAAACTCGTATTAATACCCAATCCTTTTCTTGAGTAGCCAATATTAAGAAGATAAGCGCTGCCATCAAACTGCAACTCCGGTCGTACATTACCAAATTCCACCAATGCATCTTTCGATTTAAAAGCATATTCGGCATCTGCAGTAAAGCCTCCTTTTTTTACATTGCCACGGATAGAAGTTAAAAAAGTAGAAGGCGGGAGTGCATTAAAGTCCGTCTTTTCATTTCGGTTGACATAGCTCAGGCCAAGGCCGTAACTGATCTTTCTTGCTTTGAATAATGTTGACAATTCAAATTCAGTATTTAATCCGAAAACTGAACCGGCTGTAAAATCAAAGCCCAATCCATTTCTTTGTTTGCCATACAAGGCAGTAATCTGAACAGATTTAAAGGGAGCATATTTTACCCTGCCGCCTGCAATGGAATTGGCAATCCCCAACTGCCTGTCTTCCCAGGTTCTTAATACCAGTCCGCTACCAAACTGTTCGTAAAAATGTCCAGCCGTAATATCTAACCCTATGCTATCGTTTTTATAATTGACATAGTAAGATCCTAAACCAGCCTCTTTTAAATTGGGTGAATAATTCAGCAACGCTTTTGGAACATAAGATTCTAACTGTATACCTGTGGTAAAATGTTTGTACTTATAGTCTAAACGCAGGTAACTATTAGAGCGCAACCTGTTTTGCGCTTCGATCTGTTCCAGTTTAATTTTGCTGTCATCCACATAGTAAGATGAGTTGGATTCAAAGCCACCGCTCAATTGCGCTTTAGCGCCTGCTGCAATAAAAATCAGCAGGAAGACAAATAGTTTTTTCATTTGGATCATTTTATTGGTTGTCTTTTACGGCTTTAAATAGTACTTCTTCATCACCGGTAACATAACCGGCGTGACGGTAAATTATTTTTCCATCTTTTACAATCAGGGTGTAAGGTATATTCAGCAGGTTGAGTTCCCTTTTTAAATCCTGATTTTTATCCAATAAAACGTTGAAGTCCCAGTTTTTTCCATTCACCATCGGCTGTACCCTTTTTATTGTGCGGCTATCGTCTTCAGAGATAGCATAGAATTCAAAATCTGCCTCCTTTTTCCAGCTTTCATATTTATCATTGATGATAGAAAGCTCATTAATACAGGGAATGCACCAGGTAGCCCAAAATGCCAATACGACGGGCCTGCCTTTTGTATCGTTGAATTGACCCGTATTAAAAACGTTTCCTTCTAAATCAGCAAGTTTAATGGCGGGGATCTGCTGAGCTGGTACAGACAGTCCTAAACATAAAAAAAGCATTACAACAGTGGCAGACTTTTTCATAATTAATGAGCTTTTGGGATAATTTTATTTTAATGCGCTAAAAAGAATGCAACCTTACAGGAATTTCTGCGTATATAACAATAAATCAGTGGATCTAAAACCAAAAATTAAAAAATTAAGTCATGAAAAATGTTTTATATACCGCCCTAATTTTTGTGAGCGGTCTTTTTTTAAACGCCTGCACAAAGACAGATTCAAACGTACCTGCCGCCACTCCTGAAAACATCACGGTAAGCGCCAGTACCTTAAACGCGGCCACCGGAGCCGTTGTTAATTTTACTGTAACAACTTCCATCAACAATGCAGATGTAACAAACCAGAGCAAGGTATATGTAAACGGCACTTCGATTACCGGAAACAGTTACACATTTTCTTCAGAAGGTGCTTATTCGGTGTTTGCTGAAAAGGGGACAAAAAAATCAAACATTATTACCATAAACGTAACGCAGGTTAACAGCGGTAGCGGGTTTATGAGTAAGGTATTGGTAGAAGAATATTCTGGAACCTGGTGTGGCAATTGTCCAAGAATTTTACATGCGGTTGATTTATTGAATCAGCAAACTGATAAGGCAATTGTTGTAAGTACCCATTTATTTAATGGCGATCCTTTTATAACCACACAGGGAAACACGTTGGCTTCCAACCTGGGTGTTACCAGTGTACCTACAGGCAGAATCAATCGCACAATTAATTGGACCGGGCCACAACATGAAAATGTAAACCAGGTAATTACTCAAATACAGGCATCATCCAATGCCGGACTTGCTATCAGTTCAATTGTTAATGGTAATAATTTATCGGTTTCAATAAAAGTAGGTTATACGCAACCCTTAAGTGGCAATGCTAAACTAACAGTTTACCTGGTGGAAGATAAATTACTTTTTACTCAAAGTAATTATTCTTCTAACCTTTATGGCGGCTTTAGCAGCATACCCAACTTTGAATATAATGGTGTTTTAAGGGCCGTTGTTTCATCTTTAACCGGTGATGCTATTGCCAATACAGGAGCATCCAATGAAAAGACTTATTCAGTGATTTTACCTTCTAATATCGCCAATATTGCAAATGCTAAACTGGTAGCTTTTGTTACCAATGCAACAGGCACGGTGGTAAATGTACAATCGGCAAAAGTAGGAACTACCAAAGATTTTGAAAAATTGTAAATTTAATCCAGGTGAGTTTCCTGTTTAGTCATATATTTTAATTCATCCCAAAGTATAAAATCAGAATTTTTTATAGTAACAAAATCATTGTTGGTAAAGCTGATTGCAAAACCTGGAAAAGAGACGGCAGTCGAGGAATTTTTAAAAGGCGGCCTTGGACTTTTAACCGAAGAACCACTGACAAAAATATGGTATGCATTAAAAATTTACAGATTGCAGCTATGGTATTTTTGATTCGTTTGATGATGAAGCAGGTAGAGATGCACACCTGGGTGGAAAAGTGGCAGGTCAATGACTTTTTAAAAAATAATATTTTTTTTGTAGAAGTGGGAAGGAAAGTTGTAAATAAAAAAATTAACTTATAAACAGAAACGCCAGAACTTACAAGTACTACATTAACCCACATTGCAGCAAAACGCCCATCAAATGTTAAATTTTTATTTTTTTTAAAATATTTTCACGCTTCGTCAGTGCTTTATCCGTACTCCCCTCCAGGAGTAATTTTTTCAGTGCTGCTATAAAGCGATCTTTCAGTTTGTAGTACACAGGGGGGTGTTCGTAAACCGGCAGCTATTTTTAGCTTTGTTGCTGATGTATTTAAAAGCTTCATTCAGACACAATCCCGACATAAAGGATATTGCTGCCTACTATCGGTTGGTAGAAAGCTATCGTAATGAAAGCGACCGGGTTTGCCATAAAACGCTTTTAAATATTGGCTTTTGGCCAGATGCTACAAGAGAACAAAAAGATAAAGTAGTGCAACTTCTCAATGAAAGATATAAAAATGAGCTAGCTCTTTTTGAAGAAGCAGATGAGCAAGTAGCGGAATGGGTAAATCGTTTTTGGAATGAGATGATAGTAAACAAAACCATCGATCGTAAAACGATGGAAGAAAAACACAGGCTGGTAAAAGCTGACACCATAAAACATAAAGAAGCCAGGGAGATAGGCACCGACCCGATGGCTATCGAATGGATATGTGCCAACATATGGAATCAGCTAAAACTTACAGAGTTATTTAAAACACTTGGCTGGAGTGAAGAAAAGATACAACTGGCAATCACACAAGTGGTAAGCAGGGCTGTGTACCCAGGCTCGGAACTGGCAACCAGCAAATGGATAAAAGAGAACTCGGCAATCTGCGATATTACTGGCTATGATGTAAACAATATCAACAAAGACAAGCTTTATCAAAGTGCATTAGATTTGTATCAACACAAAACAATTATTGAAAACTATCTGTCAACCACCACCAATGAACTGTTTGATTTACAAGACAGAATAATACTCTACGACCTCACCAATACTTTCCCGATAGCCATCGGGATTGAAGGCAGTAAACGACATAGCAAACTAGCCAAATATGGACGCAGTAAAGAAAAGCGCAGTGATGCCAAATTAGTTGTACTGGCAATGGTCATCAACATAGAAGGGTTTATCAAATATTCGGCCATCCATGAAGGGAACTATGCCGATACATCAGACATTAAATCACTCATTGAAAAATTTGGCTGCAATATCAACACCGCCGTAAAACCAATAGTGGTAATGGATGCAGGTATAGCTACCGAAAAAAATCTGGATACGTTAATCCGGGAGGGATACAAATATGTTGTGGTGAGCAGGTCAAAGCTAAAAGATTACCAGCCCGTGCAGCAGGGAAAAGAAACTTATCTGCTTACAAAGTCTAAAAAAATAATAAGGTTGTCATTGGTGAAAAGTGAAAAATATACAGATAGTTTTTTGAAGGTAGAAAGCCCGGTCAAAGGAATGAAAGAGCAAGGTATTAAAAACAGATTGGAGCAGGGATATGAGCAAATGCTTGAACTGATCAAACAAGGGTTGTTTAAACCAAGAGGCATTAAAAAGGCCGATAAAGTGCAACAAAGAATTGGCAAGGCCAAACAAAAATATCCATCCATTCATCATCTGTACAACATCACGCTTGATATTGACACTGCTACACAAATAGTAAAAAATATTTACTGAAAAAAGGATATGGAAAAAGCCGAAGAAGCCAGTAAAAAATAGGGAATCTATTTTTTAAGAACAAATCTGGAAGATACAGATGAAGCATTGGAATGGATGATTTACAATACCATAAGGGAGATAGAATCTACCTTTAAAATATTGAAAACAGATTTAGACCTGCGGCCGATCTATCATAAAAATGATCAATCAACCATGGCGCACCTGCATCTGGGAATATTGGCCTATTGGCTTGTAAACACCATCAGGTACCAGCTAAAACAATCAGGTATTAAAGATGACTGGAAGGAAATAAAAAGAAAAGCATCCACACAAAAATCTGTGCTGACAACAGCGCAGAACAGTTACGATAAAATAATACAAATAAAGCGATGCACCGAACAAACCGAAGACCTCAGAAAAATCCACAATGCCCTGAAACAACAAAAATCGAAACCTTTTAAGCAAATTAAATTTGTAGTACACAAACCGCCACTCGAAAAAATTAAAACGCAGGCTATCGCTCAATTTAGCGATTCATAACTGCAATGTGGGTTAATATAGCTTACCTCAGTTATTTTCCAGCCAATCTACCTTCAAAAAACGGATGAATCATGCTCCAAAAAAACTCCCCCTAAACTATCACTATTCGTTGTTTGCGGTTGCTTTTGTTCGTAACCCCTGCACTGCTGGATTTTTGAAACATAAATATTTTTTATGCAAATTATATTAAACATTAATAAAAACTTATCGGTTATTTCCGTCAGATTTGCAATATCAAAAAATAAAACCATGATAGCAAAGGCTTAAAAAAAATTCCAAATAAATTAAAATAGCTCCATCGAAATACTATAAGCGTTTACATACTATGTCACAAAATCTCACATCACTTATTGCAGTTCTTTCCCCACTGGCTTTTGTCGCCATCGCCATCGCTTCCTGGTTTCAACCGGGTTTTAAACCCAAACAAATCATAACGATGGGCAAAACTGTCACCGTTATAAGCTTAGCCATCGTTTTATATTTAAGCATCAATGTCTACCAGCATGCGCTCATTCAATCTGAATTGATAGGTATTGCAGATTTCGGTTTTAGCATACGGCTTGACTCCCTAAGTATCATTATGCTTGGTATGATTTCCCTACTTGGATTTATTATTGTAAAATACAGTGTGAACTACCTGGATGGTGACCAACGACAAGGCGCATTTATGGGCCGGCTTGCTGCAACCATTGCTGCCGTTCAATTGCTTGTAATCTCCGGGAACCTGGGTGTACTGCTGATATCATGGATTTTAACCAGCATCTCCTTACACCGGTTACTACTATTTTACAGCGACAGGCCGGGTGCTCAACTGGCAGCAAAAAAGAAATTCATCCTTGCCAGATTGGGCGATGCTTGTCTATTAATCTCCATCGTTTTACTCTATCTTCAATTTGGTTCCGGAAATCTTGAAGTCATTTTTAGCACTATTAAAAACAGCGGTTTATCTTCACCTAAGCTGGAATTGACAGCATTGTTTTTAGCACTGGCGGCAATGCTTAAATCAGCTCAATTCCCTACCCATGGCTGGTTGATAGAGATTATGGAAACCCCTACTCCCGTCTCTGCCTTGTTGCACGCAGGTCTTTTAAATGCGGGCCCATTCTTACTGATCCGAATGTCGTTTGTAATGGAAACAAGCGCCTATACTTCCATATTCTTAATCATTGTAGGTGGGTCAACGGCACTCTTTGCCTCGGTAGCATACCTTACGCAAACGTCGGTAAAAACTGCACTTGGATACTCCAGTGTGGGTCACATGGGCTTTAGTTTAATGACCTGCGGTTTAGGTGCATATTCGGCTGCATTGCTCCATCTGGTAGCTCATTCATTTTACAAGGCGCATGCATTCTTATCATCGGGAAGTGTAATTGATTTGGTGAGAGCTGCTAAAGTGACCAGGGTAAAACAATCTTTTCATCCATTTAAAATTGCATTGGGTGTTGCAATGGCTTTAGCGCTTTACACCACTTTCGCCTGGTTTTGGGGAATTGATCCAATAAAAGATCTATCGCTTTTGCTTATTGGCACCATCATTATAATGGGACTTTCCAAATTGTTTACGTCGGCCATTTCAAGCAAATTGAATTTTAAATTACTGGCCCAGGCAACAGGGCTCGCACTATTGGTAACTGTTGCATTCTTCTCTTTAGAATCTGGAACCCACGCACTCATTGCTTCGCAAATACCGGATTTAACCGTGCCGCAATGGGGAAAAATAATTGCAGTTGGGTTTATATTAATCGCTTTTGCCATGGCGGTTTTTATCCAGCTAATAGCACCTCAACTATCCCAAAAAACATTTTACAGGGCACTTGCAATTCACATCAGAAACGGATTTTATGCAAATGCGTATTTTGACAAATTGGTAGGTGCGTTGCACATTCATTCAACCGAAAAAAGAACTGAAATTACGCAGGTTGAATTTGAAAATACTATTAAAAAAACTCTGGAAACAAAAGTATTGCAAGAACAAGTTTCTTAAACAAAAAAGATTAAAACACACAAATGGAACAACTAGTTTTAACCTCAGATAAGGAAATAGAAGCAACCACACTTGTAGCCTGCATGCGCAAGGCTTGTAAAAAAATTGCCCCTGTTTGGCCTTTGGAAAACTTTGTAGCGGTGAACCCATACCTGGGATTTAGTAATCAAAAATTCGAAACAACGGCTCAGCAACTGAACTCCATAGCTGGAATCCAAATGACCTTACCTACTTCCTTCTACCAAAATAAATGGCTGGAGGGAAAAATAGTTCGTGAAGATATAGAGAATGCATTGGCAAAAAAATCTTCAATGATAAAGAATGCGGATGCCTTCCTGAAAGGACTCAGCAAAATGGATGATGCCAATCAAAATTCTTCCTCCATCAAAACCTTAATAGATGTAGCAGCACAAGTCACTAAAAAAGATTGGAATCGTTTTGTCATTGCCAGGATATCTACCTGGGCTGCTTCCTATTTTGACAACGGACAAGCTAGTTGGGTAGCGGCCGATAAAGAAGCAGGTATTTTTATGGCCTGGAAAAGTGAAGCGGAAGTGGATCCTACGCCGGAAATTTCGGGATTGAAAAACTTTCGAAAAACGGTAAAGAATTTGCCGGACGATTCATTCCAAGCCTTGCAGGCAGCGCTACAAATACTCAATTTATCGCAGGAAGATTTAGACTGCTATTTTCATCGCCTGTTGATACGGGTTGGTGGGTGGTCGGCATTTGTGGCCCGGCTGGATTGGGATAGCGAATTGTATGGAGGAAAAGATGGAAAACTAATTGAATTCCTCGCTGTTCTTACCTGTTGGGAAGCCTGTTTATTTCAATGCATTGAAGGCCCGGAATTACGAGACAAATGGATGCTGGCTAAGAAAAACGAAGTTCCCACCAGGCTTAATCAACAGCTTGCAGAAAAACTTATTTTACAGGAAGCATTTGATGTAGCATCTCAGCGGGAACTCATAGCGAAATTTAAAGAATCCAACGCATCGAATCCAGATAAAAACGAACAGCTAAAGGCGCAGGCAATTTTTTGTATTGATGTACGCTCTGAAGTATTTCGCAGAAATCTTGAACTGGTTGATCGGGGAATTGAAACCATTGGCTTCGCCGGATTTTTTGCCTTCCCAATTAATTTTATACCGCTGGCACATGCAACCGGAGAATCTCAATGCCCGGTACTTTTGAAAACAGGCCCAACCATTTTAGAAGAAATTCCTGATACAGAAGCCAACACGTTGGCCTATAAAAGCCGTGTACTTCAGTATCAGGTAAAACAAATTTGGAGATCCTTTAAATCAGGAGCTATTAGCTGTTTCAGTTTTGTTAGCCCCATCGGTCTATCCTACCTTCCCAAACTTTTTACAGATGCATTTGGCCTTACCCGTCCTGTACCGCATCCTAACAATTCGGGTTTGGCAAAATCGGTTTCAAAACAAAAAAATGTAAGCCTGGAGGTGGCGAAACATGAGCATCTGACCGTTGGTGTACCGTTGGAGCAACAAATTCAAATGGCAAAAAATGCGTTGAATGCGATGTCGCTTACCGAAAACTTTGCACGTTTTGTATTGATCGTTGGTCACGGATCTACAACAGTAAACAACCCACATGCAACCGGTCTTGATTGCGGTGCTTGCGGAGGACATTCCGGAGAAGCCAATGCGAAAGTGGCAGTTGCAGTGCTTAACAATAAAGCTGTTCGGAAACAGTTAAAACTTGAAAACATAAACATACCAAACGATACCTTTTTTCTGGCTTGCCTCCACGATACCACTACAGACGAAATCAGCATTTATAACGAACTTAATGTGCCCAACCACCAAACCCAGTATTTGATTGAACTTAAAAAATCATTGACCAAAGCAGGTCACGCCGCCCGTGCCGAAAGAGCCTTACGAATGACAATTGAAGGAAACGTAGATGCAGCCATAAAAAGCCGCAGCAAGGACTGGTCGCAGGTTCGTCCGGAGTGGGGATTGGCGGGCTGTACTGCTTTTGTAGTTGCACCACGGGAAAGAACCAAAAATTTAAACCTCGGAGGTCAATCCTTTCTTCACTCCTACGACTGGAAAAAAGACGAGGGGTTCTCTATTCTTGAGTTAATAATGACGGCACCGATGGTGGTTACCAACTGGATTAACATGCAGTATTATGCCTCCACGGTGGACAATAAACACTTTGGTTCTGGTAACAAAACCCTGCACAATGTAACTGCCGGCTTAGGCGTATTGGAAGGTTATTCCGGAGACCTGAGAGTTGGGCTGCCATTGCAATCGGTACATGACGGCGAAAACTACCAGCACGAACCAGTGAAGCTAAATGTAATCATAGAAGCTCCACTTGAGGCAATGAATGCCATCCTTGAAAAACATAAGCATGTAAGAAACCTGTGTGATAATGAGTGGCTTCACCTGCTTGCAATGGATGCAGAAGGGAAAGTAGCTCATCGTTATATTGGCAAGTTAAATTGGGAGAAGATTTAATCAGTCTGCCATACAAAGATGATCTTAAGAAAAATTACAAATAGGGTAATTAATAGTGCCATTTATGAATAAGCTAACTTCCAATGAACTTTCAGGATAATGTTAATGCGGCAGTTTATAAGAACAATGAAATTGGATTCTTACGAATGCGCATCCGGTGTTAGTTTGTGATTTTTTTTTGAACCAGACAGCAGTTTTTCATCCGATAGCTATCGGATTAAGCTTTAGTGGCGTTGCAGTCGATAGCTATCGGCTCTTGTACATTTTATCATTACGGAGCAAAATATCAAATGAATAATTTATTCATTACGTGAGATAGTATTGCTGCATAGGTATATTGCACAAGTGTGCAACCCAACCCTATCCGAATGAATCCGTTTAGGCGGGAAAGATGTCATGAAAAACTTTTGTTCGGTCAACAAATAAAAAGCCCACGTCTTAAAACAAGCGGGCTTTTTTAACCTTGATATGGAATACCGATTTTCAGTAGCAGCAATTAATTTTTCAAACCTATTCTGGAGCATACTTTACTTGCTTCCAGGTGTTCCATTGCTTCGTTCACTTTTGCCAACGGAAATTCTTCTATTATTGGATAGATATCATGGCGAACACAAAACTTGAGCATTGTACGGGTGAGTGCCGGACTACTCAATTGGCTTCCCGCAAATGATTTTTCGCCTGCAATCATTTGAAAAGCAGCGATCAAAAAGGGTTCTAAAACTACTCCCACATTATGCAACCTTCCCTTGGGCGCAAGTGCTGCTATAAGGGAATTCCAGTCTAAACTTACAGCAGTTGTATTCAGGATAAAATTTAAACTTCCTGCTATGGCCGCTAGTTCATCCGGGTCTCTTGAATTGACCACTTTCGTGGCGCCCATAGCCAGTATCTCATCTTTTTTATCAGTGATACCGCACCAATGGGTTTAACCAACCTTCGGTGTATTTCCGGGCACAAAGTTTAGAAAGGAATTGAAAGAGGCATTGTATTTTTTATTGTCCACCTTGTAATAAAAGGCGCCTTTTTTTGAGTTGAGTTTATCTTTATCTTTTAGTTTCAGCAACAGTTTGGTGGAAAGTATTTTGCGGTTGAAATTGCCCTTATCAAATTCTGTATCGTAAACAGCCTGGTACAAACTCTGCAACTGTGGCATTGTAAATTTAGCAGGCAGTAGTTCAAACAACAATGGATGCAAGGCTGCTTTGTACCTTAATTTTTCTTTGGCGAGGTCAACAAACTTTGTGTGATCAAAAATAAGGTTCGGCAGTTCGTTGATCGGCACCCAGGCAGGGTGATAATCTTCGTTGATTTGCTGTTTGTATTTTTGAATATCAATCAATGCAAAATAAGCAACCGATATTGTTCTTTCAACCGTATCACGGTCAGGTGCGGAAAAAGTATGCAATTGCTCCATATAAATACCATCCAGGCCGGTAAGGTTTTTCAAGACCCTTACTGCGGCTCCATCTGAGCTTTCGTTTTCTTCCACAAAACCTCCTACCAGGCTCCACATACCTCTAAATGGTTCAAGGCTTCGCTGAATTACCAATAACTTCAGGTCAACACCATCATAACCAAAAATGATGCAGTCAACCGCAAATAAGAATCGCTTTTGTAAAGAATAACGTTTCATGCCTAAATTAATTTTCATGCAGACTATAAATACTGGATAAAATATCTTAAAAATGGATGGTTATAAAATTTGATTTCCCCTCCTTTTTTACAGTTTAAAAGACAGGAGTAGCCTATTAAAAAATTAACAGTAAACAAATAAAAAACACCTCCGAAGTATTGAAAACTCCGGAAGTATTGATGCAATGATGCAGTGCTATGTCAAGA
>Ga0209591_10003636_pt1 | contig 17841 bp, 13 predicted proteins | sample MAT01_FD_187207 | JGI IMG/M metagenome (GOLD analysis project Ga0209591, IMG submission 187207) | Freshwater microbial communities from Lake Fryxell liftoff mats and glacier meltwater in Antarctica - MAT-01 (SPAdes) (version 2) | ecosystem: Environmental > Aquatic > Freshwater > Ice > Liftoff... | reverse complement strand
CTCCTCCCCCACCCCCTACTCCCTTGCGGCGCTTAACAGCCGCAGGCGTTCCATGGGCAGCGATGGCGGCAAAAAAAGATGCATGTTGGTGGGGATCGAAATCAAGCCACAACCCAACCCATAAAAACCGCAAGCAAACAGAAAATCTGCCATCCCACCCACATAGTAGGCATAAGGGTGAGACGCGGGCAGCGTGGTCGTCGCGCCAAAACAGAGGTCAGCCACGAACAAAATCGCCATGCCCACGGCCATGACGCGCAAGGCTACCTGCGCGCGCGGCAAGGCGGGGGGAAATCGATAGGATGACAAGTGCCAGAGCACACGCAAACTTATAACATCGGTGACGGGATAGAGACAGTCCAACAGAAACTTCCAAGGTTCATTTGTGCCAGTCAGCTGCCACCCGCGCAGATAGCCCATCCAGCTGGCAATGAGCGCCAGGGCTATGCACGCATAGAGTAGGTGGCGGCGTAAAAAGCGCTGCTTTTCGAAAAGCGACGCTTCCATCAGCAGCAAGACAGTGGGAAATAAGAACTGATGGCTGCCGTAGCCTAGGTCGGGCCAGAAAGGGTATGGGACATCTTCGCTGTAACGAAAGTTATACCAAGTCCAAGTTAGCGCGCCCACGGTCCACAGCAAAAGTGACAAACAGAGCGCTGCATAGCCGACATAGAAGCGATGGCGACCCCACAGTTGTTTGGTGTGGATACGCCTCAACCCATAAATTCCGATCGTGGCTGGGATCAGGGCATAGATGTTGGAAAAGTAGTTAAACGGCTCATGTCGATAGTCAAACAGGTAGATAGGTATAAAGACAAACAGCACGACCAGCAAGAAAAGAATGGTCAAGCGCATCCGGATCACTTGCCGATATTGCAATACCCAAGCGTGGGCCGACAACCCAGCGGGTACCACCTGCAATGTGGCCGTGCTTTGTACGCCTACAGAATGCGCCGTGGGCAGGGTTAGCGCTGGGCTAGCTGCTTCAGTTGGCAGGGCAATGCTCGCCTGCTCCTTTTCGGCGCGCACCCGTTGGTATGCTTCAGGATAACGAATCGCATATTGGCGCTCAATGGTCTTGATACTGCTTGCATTCAAGCGATAGGGAATTGAACCCAGTTTTTCTGCCTGGCCATGCAACAGGCGCTGGACGTGTCTTCCTTTTAGACCCAACTGCTGGGCAATCGACGCTTCATCATAACTCAGCAGAAAGAGACGTACAACGGCATGTTGCTCTGCCGTTAACGCATGAACCGCGTCTTGCCCCGCTGGATAGAGCAGATCCGTGGCCCCGAGGCGTTTGTATTGTTCCAATTCATCAATCGTCAGCGGATCCCAGCCCCATGTCATTACCATCACGTCGTCCCAAAGCTGTTTGAGCATTTCCGGCTGTTGCGAAAGCCGCAATGTATCCCATAGATAACCCAAAAATTTTCTGCGCCGGGTTTGACGGGGCGGACTTTGATTGTTTTCCCATTTGCGGATCGAACCCGCGTCGGCAATGTCAAAGTATCCCGCTGCCTTTTGCAGAGAAATACCCTGGTCTAAACGAAGTTTGCGCAAAGTACGTGGTGTATACTGTGACATAGGACTCCCCTTTCCTTGCAACATCTCTGTGGAGCGAAAACAATGAAATAAAGGGTCCAATGATCGGGCAATGAAATTATACTATCAGCATACACATGGAACTGCATTCTGTCAAAATGAAAACAAACTAGTTTACATTTTCAGTTTATATCTTGCGTAAGGTGCTCTGTACACCGATTTGATGGTGATTAACAAAATAAACCGGTCATCGAGCGTAGGCTGAGCTTGTCGAAGCCGGCGCCACTCCGGCTTCGACAAGCTCAGCCTACGACAAGCTCAGCCTTCGACAAGCGCCGGCTTCGACAAGCGCCGGCTTCGACAAGCTTCGGCTACGACAAGCTCAGCCTACGACAAGCTCAGCCTACGACAAGCTCAGCCTTCGACAAGCTTCGGCTTCGACAAGCTTCGGCTTCGACAAGCTCAGCCTACGACAAGCGCCGGCTTCGACAAGCGCCGGCTTCGACAAGCTCAGCCTACGTTTACCGTATTAAATCGTTAATCACCATCAAATCGGTGTACAGTTAGGCGTTCGCCGTGCCGAACAAGGTTTCCTTGTCAACCGGGCGGATTTCCGCAACGACTGCGCCAATTACCGCGCCGGCCGTGGCTCGCGCAGGTAATCGTGTAACCAGTTAAGCGCGCGAACCTCATCCATGATAAAAAGCGTCAAGGTAGATTCTACGCCGTCGATCACCTGTAATTCTTCAACAATGAGTCTGCCGAGGGCGGCTGGGCTATCGGTTTTCACTAACATAAATAGATCATAAGGTCCCGCCGTTGGCAGCACTAAGCCAACCGCCTGATGGCTTACCAGTTGCTCGGCTGCTTCAATGGCAAGTCCAGTTTTCATTTTTGCCAGTACACAGGCATATAAACTCATTAACTCGCCTCGTCCATCACTAATCTTAATACATACATTAACACCCGTCCGAGCTTGGCGTAAGCCGCATCAAGCAGGGGCAGCACACTATCTTCACCTGTCAGTTGTAGTTCAACGGCGCACTGGGCTAGCGTCATCCGCCCGCCATCAATGCAAAGTAATACATGCTTTTCCCGCGCTACAAAAATTGGCAGTGCGCCGATTTTTTCCACCACGGTGCGCCATGCTTCAACTGTCGGATCATGGCTCCATAATTGCAAGGCGCTCAACATTTGTTTCGCACCTTGTTGATATAGCGCGTCTTGCTTAAGAAATTCGAGCGCTTCTCGAAATGGTCTCCCCTGGACAATAAGATACTTCAGACGATTGATCAGGATAACATCATCTTCTGTAAACTCATACGCTTCTCGCTTCCCGTTCTCTTGCGTCTTGGGCGGTTCAATTAGCTTATACCGAACGATGAGGTTGTTAATGTACTGTGCGGTTAAGCCTGTCTTATCTGCCACTTCCGACAAACGGTATGTGTGTTGTAGCTGGGGGTGCCAGGCGTTGCCATTCGCGTTACGGGCCTGCAACTTGATAATAGTAGAGACAGAATTAATCAGGCCATCGCGCGTGGAAGATAAATCAACGCTGCCCGAGGCTGAATATTCAACTATATTCTGTTGGTGATAAGCAGGGGTATCCGGATGGGCATTCTTGTGATTGATTGAATCACTGACTTGTTGAGCAATGTGCGAAGGATCATGCTCAATTACTTTGGTGGACATCTCTCTCCCTTGAGATACTATAAATGCGGAAAATACTATGTAGAGGCCTATAAATACTCAGCTGTGAGGATAAAGTCGCTGTATGAGCACTGCCCAGATCGTGAGGTAATTGTAAACATATAAACCGGAATAATATACCAGTTGATAAATACTGTCAAGTTAAAGCTGAATAAATCTGCTATTTTTGTTCTCTATAGGCCATTGCAAAATAAATTGGCTCAACCGGATGTCAACCCCGGCCGCGAAGGCACACGAAGAAAAGCTTTTCTTTGTGTGCCTTCGTGGATCATTTAAATTTGGGATTGGCCTATAGCAAGAGTTTTGCCCGGCAAACGCTTATTTTCGACAGAGTTTTACCTAAGTTACGCTTTTTCCGTCTTGCTTACCACCAGAGTTTTCCGCTACGTAACCCATTTCCTCCCCTGCTATACTCCACCCAGGCGAAAGTATACCAACGAGCACCAAGCAGGTACACTTTTTACAGGAGCTAAAGGTGACTGCTTGTGCTGCTCGTGAGTATATAAAGTGTAAAAGCACCGGCCAGACCGCATTTTCAGCTTTCAAATATTCACTTTTACTACTTAGCGGAAGCGCCGCCCGTTTCATGCTTTAATGGGCCAACAAGCAGTGCGGTTGAACAACTGCCCATGTGATGGACAAACGGAGGCAAACCATGAATCTAGTACGCTTACTCCATGATCCGGACCAAATTAACGAGCAAGCCATGCTGGCCGCCAAAGCCAGGCCAGCCTGGCGCCACAAAGCAACCAAAGCGCGCCCGCTTGGTTGGGCGAAACAGCACACACTTTCCTGCCATGCGCAATTACGCACCATGCAACGCGGGCTGCGCCAGGCCGACATCCATTATGTGTTGTGCTATGGCACCCGCTATTACGCCGCCAATGCCATCATCTATTACCTGCGCGGCACTGATATTCCACCCGAACACCGGCGCGGCATGGCGCGCTTGGAAGGTACGGCCATCTTTACGGCGCAAGCGCGGCCGTGGGTGATCACGGCCTGGCGCAACAAAAGACATGGCACGCGCAATCTGCACCACAAGTTGGGCCAGATCTGGCTTCAACTAACGGGCAATGCCGACTGTCGATTGGGTAGGCTAGACAGGGCGGGAAAGGGCCACGCGCACCCGAAATGATGAAACGGCTTTGGCCCTTTCCCGAAATGCCCAGTATGACTTACCTGATCATCAATCAATAAGGAAACCACCCGCATGAACCGCTTTCAAAACGCTTTATTCGCATCACTCAGGCCACATCTGGTCGGCGGCGAGCCGGCACATAGCCATACGTTTGCCCAAGATTCTACGACCGGTTTTGCCGGTTTGGGCAACCAACTGCGCCAAGGCTTGCAAGGGCGCACCTACGAATTTGACCAAGTGCAGGAAGAAGTGGCCACCGAACAGCGCGGCCAAATCTGGTTGGCCGGACGCCATGCCGATGATTTACACACGTTGCTTGCCCAGCTTTGTCAGCCGCCAATCCCCAGCGGGCCGCGCGTCACCAATCCGCGCTATGAAGGCTTATTTACCCTTTTGACGCTGCCCGACGAAACCGTAGCCCAAGCAGCTGATGAACGTACGGAGGACGCGGCGCGCGGCTTTACACCCGCCAACGATTACAACGCAACCCACCAAGAAGCTTGGTCGGAATGGCAAACGGTGGACTTGCTGAACGAAGCCAGCCGCGCCGACTGTGTGCTCTACATCTGGCGGGCGCTGGCCGGTTGGCAAGCCATTGATCAGCAATGGTGTACGCGGTTGCGCAGCCAGGGCGTCACTTTGTTGCCCGTCGCGCTGATGGGCCAGCCATGCGCAGCGGATTGGCCGCAACAAGCGGAACAGGCGCGGCGCCAGTTGGGCATTCGCCCTGTATTGATCAGCGTGCCATCCCCACCGCTTGAAACTAGCGGCCTGCCGCTCGCCAACGATGTGACTGAATTGCTCGATCAACTATTGGCGCTTCGTCCACGGCTAGCCATTCCACTGGCCCAAGCGGTGGCGGGCCTGCGGCCAACGATTTTACGCCGGATTGTGCGCCAGGGATCGCTCTTGACGGCGCTTTTAGGGGCCGAGCCTGTGCCGCTGATCGACTTGCCGTTGCAGGTCGCCATCAGTTGGAAGATGGCATTGCAGATCGCCGCGGTCTATGGTCGGCCAGGTTTGGACTATCGCAGCCGCGAAATGATGGGTACGTTGATCGTGAATCTACTGGCGCGGACCGTGAGCCAACAATTACTCAAATTGACACCCTTGATCGGCTGGGCGCTCAGCGCGCTGGTTAGCGGCGGCAGCGCTTGGCTGTTGGGGCGATCGCTTGTCCGCTATTACGAACAGGGCAAGGTTGTCGATCTGTCTGCCAACCGGCAATGGCTTACGCAAGTGCAGCCGCATTGGCCCTTCTTTCGCAAGCCGCACACCCCATCTACAGCAGAGCCGCGGGTTGAAACGATTCCGCTTGCGTCCGCTGTGGTTTTGGCCAGTGAGGAGGAAACAGCCTTATGAACTGGTCATTTTCTGGGCGGAAGGGGGCCAAGCCACCATCGGCGTCTACCGCGGCGCGGCCCAACGCGGCAACGTCTGGCGCGCCAACGGATGCGGCGCTGCCCAATCGTGCGGCCAAAGACCCGATACCGACAGTGGCGAACAACCGGGCGCCAAACAAGCTGCCGACGGTTTTTTCTGGCCCAGCCTTTACCCCTGCCCAACAAGCTATGACAAAGCATAAGCCGGCGCGCACCAGAACGATTTTTACACTCGACGCCGTGCGCCGGGCATGGCTGGCCATCAAGCAGGCGGGGGGCGGGGCTGGTGTGGATGGCGAGACGCTTGCCCAATTTGGGGCCGCGTTGGAGATAAACCTGGGCGAGCTTTATCAAGCGCTGGCCAGTGGGGGCTATCGTCCTAAACCTGTGCGCCAGGTGCTTGTACCCAAAGAGCAGGGGGGCTTACGACCCTTGGCGCTGTGGGCACTGCGCGATCGGATTGCCCAACGCACGGTGTATGAACTGTTGTTGCCCCAGTTTGAGCCAATTTTTCTACCCTGTAGTTTTGGGTTTCGGCCAGAACGTCGCGTGGAGGATGCCGTTCAACAAGTCGTGCGCCATCGCAACACGAACCTGCGTTGGGTGGTAGACGCCGATATTCAGCGCTGCTTTGACGAGATCGACAGCGATCGGCTGTTGCACTTGCTGCGGGCACGGGTGCGCGAACCGTTGCTCTTGCGCTATGTGGCGGCCTGGCTACACGCCGACATCTTGAACAGCGCCGATGGCATGCCGCGCAAAGCGGGCGCCAGCCAGGGCAATGTGCTATCCCCGCTGCTGGCTAACATCTACCTGCACGAATTCGACCAGGCGCTAACGCGCCAAAATCTGGCATTGGTGCGCTACGCCGACGACTTTGTCATCTGCTGCCGGCGCAAAGAAGAAGCACAGCGCGCCCAAGATCAGGTGGTTCAAGCATTGGCTGGCTTAAAACTCAAGGTTCATCCCAATAAGAACCAAATTGTCCATTTCGACCAAGGTTTCGCTTGGCTCGGCTACTTTTTCATTCGCAACGAGTGTTATCGAGTGTAGTGGATTGACGATTTTCGATTTTCGATTTTCGATTTTTGATTGACGAGATCCCAGGATGGCACCACGTGATTCTTCTGCCGCACCATCGAAAGCAGGATCGAGATAGCAGGATCGAGATTGCCTGCCCACCAATCTTCGTCAATCGAAAATCGTCAATCGTCAATCTAAAAAGGAATCCTAGCATGACCATCATTCATGTTCGTGAACAAGGCGCGGTTGTGCGCCGCGATGCAGAACGTATTGAAGTGACGGTGACTGAAAAGCCCGCCGGGCGCAAAAAAGTGCTGCTCTCCGAGCCAATCCACACGGTTGAACAGGTGAATTTATATGGCAACGTGCAAGTAACGACCCAAGCCATGGCCCTGCTCTTTGCACATGACATTGAAACCATCTTTCTCTCGCTGGGGGGACGTTATCGCGGTCATGCGCTGGTCAATGGTTCGCGCTTTGCGCGCCTACGCCATCAGCAGTTGCGCATCTCGGGTGAGGAACGTGCCTCGCTGGCGATCGCCAGCCAGATTGTATTAGCAAAAGTGCAAGGGCAACGGCAACTTCTAGAAGCATTGGCCGCGCAAAGTGTGGGGGCACTGCCGGCTCAATTAACGCACGCCGCCCACGGTATTGAACAGATGCAGCGCGAATTGCGCCGTGCCAACACGCTCGACGAATTGCGCGGTTTTGAAGGCAAGTCGGCTGCCTATTACTTTGGCGTGTTGCGGCAACTGCTCGACGCTACCTGGGGTTTCAACGGGCGTGCGTTCTACCCACCGCCCGATCCGTTCAATGCCCTGCTCAGCTTTGGTTACGCCCTGTTGCAAAAAGATATTACCGCCACCATACAGCAGGTGGGGTTGGACCCCTATCTGGGCTGTCTACATACGGTTGAATATGGCCGTCCCTCTTTGGTGCTCGACCTGATGGAAGAATTTCGACCGCGTATTGTCGACTGGGCCGCGCTCGATCTAATCCTGGCGGGCAAAGTAAAACCAAGCGATTTCACCTTTACCAACCGCCCCGAACGGCCGGTCGAGATCGGCGAAAAGTTGTTGCCCGTCGTGATTGCCGCCTATGAAAGCCGTTGTGATGATCTGATTTTGCACACGCCCAGCCATTCACAAAATCAGTTGCGCCGCTGCTTCGAGCTCCAGGCCAGAATCTACGCCCGTGTGGTCAGCGGTGAGCGCGAACGCTATGAAGGTGTGTAGTAGACAGGGAGATAGGGAGACAGGGAGACAGGTGATATTACGCAGCCCTGAAATGATGGTCATTAACGATGTAATGCGGTAAACGTAGGCTGAGCGGGTGCCCCTTGGGCGCGAAGCCGGCTTCGCGCCCAAGGGGCACCCGCTCAGCCTACGCTCGATGACCGGTTTATTTTGTGAATCACCATAATTCGAGGCTTTACAACGGCGCTGCGTCACAGGACTTAATAAGTGAAGCATACCTGTTTCCCTATCGCCCTCTTTCCCTATCTCTAGTAGAAAGACGAGGTCCAGCCGATGAATTTCTTTCAAACAAGCAAACCATCCGGTCCAATCTGGCTCTTCTGCGATGGCGGTGCTGGTGAAGTAATTACCCTGAGCGAACGACCACCATCGCCCACCAACAACCAGCCAAAGCGCGCGGCGCAGGTTACATTACAGGCCGGCTGCGGCGCAGTGGCCCGCAATGCCGAAGGCGAAATTTTGCAGTGGGCCTGGCGCAGCTTGCCGCCGATGACCAACAACGAGGCCGAGTATGCCGGTCTGTTGCTTGGGCTGCAATTGGCCGAGCATCTGCGCTTGCGGCATGTGGGCTGTGTGTTGGATAGTGCCGTCGTCGTGATGCAGATGCAGGGCAAAGCCGCCGTCAACAGCCCAGGGCTGCGTCATTGGCATCGCCAAGCCTGCGCCGCCGTGCGCCGTTTCGACACGGTCGAGTTTCGGCTGATCCCGCGCGAACTCAACTACCTGGCCGATTCGCTCACCTGGCAAGCACGCCAGCCGTGGGCGATTACACAAGAATGGTTAATGGTAACGGCTTAGCCCTTGCGTAGCTAGGCAGACAAGGAGCAATGAATGGCATCCAAGCATTTAACCCAACCCGCTGCAAACCTGTTTGCGCCCAGCACCCGCCGGCGTAAACAGTGGTTGGCGGTCTGCTACGACATTCCCAACGATAAACGTCGCTTGCAGGTGATGAAGACGCTAGAAGGCTTTGGTCAGCGCGTGCAATACAGTGTCTTCGAATGTGAAATCAAGCCAGGCGATGTCATGCGCCTCCAGCGCCGCCTAGAAGCGGTGATCGACGAAGCGGTCGATGACATTCGCTTCTATCAACTGTGTGAGTCGTGTATTGGCAAAGTCGTGCTCCTCGGCAAAGCCAAGCGCCATCAGCATGAAACGTGGAAGATTGCGTGAGGGCGTGGGGAAGCGGGCGCGATCTAAATAGGACCTACGCAGTGACTCCTGGGAACGCCGGCATCCTGCCGGCTGCCGCCAGGGATGGCGGCGCTCCCGGTGGGAGAGCGGGCGCGATCTAAAGTGTAAAACCGACCCGTGGAAGGGCCAACTTAGACCCAAACAATGCCCTTTTACACATTCGCCCCATCTACCGCGCCAGCCGTGCTATTGTACCAGCATGTCGGTGCGTACGCTTTGTAGGAATACTGCTTATAAAAAATGAGGAACCCAACCATGCTTCACATTGTAACCAATCTCTTCAAAATTTTGTTTACCTGTCTCGTGGTCACGCTGATATTGCTGGTCATCGCCATCGCCGCTTTGCTCTTCTCGTGGCGCAAGGCAGAGGCAGCAACCGTGCCATTATCCGTGCCGGGCAGCGAGATCATCGTTGCCATAGACCAGAGCGGATCGATGTCTGATTGTGAAGGCCAACCTGGCTCTGATCCCCAATTGTTGCGGCAAGATGCGGCGCGCCTGCTTGTGAGCTATCTGGGCGCCGATAGTCTGCGCACACCCTACCGGGTAGGCGTGATCGATTTTGGCGGCAATACGCGCCAAGTTGCGCCGCTGACCAATGTGGGTGACGAAGCGGCCCGCCGGGATCTCGTCCAACGCGTCAGTTCACCACCCGAACCGATTGGCTGGACCGACCCGTTAGAGGCGCTGCAAGTCGCGCGGCAGATGTTGCAAGCGTCGACGGGCCAAGTACAGCGCACAGTGGTATTGCTAACTGATGGGGCACCTGCCTGGCCAGGTAAGAGCAGCAGCGACGATCTGCACTATCAAGAGCAACTGCGCCAAGAGATCGGCGCCTATGCGGGTGAGCAGATTACGCTCTTTATGGTGCTGTTGCGGGGTACACCCAACGACTGCAACCGCAACGTGGCCGACTACTGGCTGGCGCTTTGGCAGGAACTGGCCGATAGTACGCCCCAAGGGTCGCTCTATCAAGTGGCCAACAATACCGATCTACTGCCTACCTACCACGCGATTGTGCGCCAAATGGTGGGGGCAACCGACAGCCGTCAGTTGTTGGGTGCCGCGCCCATCAGCACTGCGCAACCGGTGGAAGCACCTGCTGTAGTCGAGCAGACGGTAGAAGGCGTGGTGTTGACCATTCTCAAGCAAGGCGATGTGACGGTGACCCTCTTTAAGCCAGATGGATCGCCGGTGGCGATGGGTGAACAGGGTGTTAGCATGGTAGAGACAACGCAGGAGACGATCTACTATCTGACTGCGCCCACGCCGGGTCATTGGACGGTGCGGATTGAGGGGCAAGGGCAGGCTTCAGTTTTTCAGGATCAAATTGGGCTACCCGAACCGCTGGCCACGGCAACCGCGACGGCAACCGCAACACCGCTGCCAACGCCTACCCCAACGCCTACACTAACGTCTACGCCAACGGCCACGCCAACACCCTTGCCGACCGCGACGCCATTACCGACGCCATTACCAACGTCATTACCAACGTCATTACCAACGTCAACACCATCGCCGACATCGCTACCGACAGCCACGGCCACGCCAACCGTAACGCCAAGTGCAACCGCTTCACCGACTACGACCGAGACGCCTGTCCCGACTGCGACCGAGACAGCCACCGTGCTGCCAACGGCTACCAATACCGCAACCGTGACGCCAACGCCCACGCCGGTGCCGAATCGTGCTGGACGCACACGCATACTCTGGCCGGCTCTGATCCTGCTGATGGCCATCGTGGGGACCGGTGGTGTGGTCGGTGCCCAGCGCAGTCGCCGTCCCTATCTTACTGGCGAATTGGTGATGATGGCCGTGCCAGCCGACCAGCTGGAACTGGCAATGCCGCGCGATTTGGGGGGTAAGCGGCGCACCAAGTTTGAAGTCGGTGCCAAGTCCACAGAACGCGAATGGCAGCTGCCGGGCTGGGGTGGCGCACTCCAACTCCAGGCTACCCGTGATGGCGGTGTGCAGCTGGAACCGACTGCCGGCGATGTCGCTGTCAACGGTCGGCCCGTGCTGCGTGCCACACGGCTGCACGACGGTGACCAGATCCGTTGCGGTGAGTATCTAATTCGTTTCGACAATGTTCGTTTGAGTTTGTGAGTAATCCACTTGACCCAAGGAACCCAATCAACCATGAACCCTAGCATGCAATCTCAACCCAAGAACGGTCATCCAGCACAGAATGGCAATATCAGCCACGCGCGCGGTAGCATCGGATCATTGCCCACCGAATCATTTTCCAACTTCAATCTGTTTAGCCCCAAGCAGGCACTTGGCCAAGCTTTGCAACAGATGGTGCAGCCGCGGCGCGAGCCAGGCAAAGGGGCCGATCGGGTGCGGGCGGCGGTGCGCATCAAACGCCCGTTGATTGTGATCGGCGCCGGCGGCACAGGTCGCTGGGTCGTTACCATGATTAAGGCGCTGTTGCTGAAAATGTTTGGCACCATTCCAGAAAACGTCGTCTTGATCGCATTTGACTCTGGCGCAGAAGTGATCAACACGCGCGATGAGCAAGGACGAACGGTGCAATTAGAAAATGGCAACGAATTCTTATCGCTGGGTAAGGTGCCGATTGCTGGCATCAAGCGCAACCCAGCCTACCAAAGCGAATTGGCCAATCGTCTGGGTGAGGGTTTGTTTAAGATCTATCGCCAGTCGATTGTCGATGGCTGTTCACAGAACCGCATCGAAGGCATCGCAACGCTCTATTATCACTTTGACGCGGTTTTCAGCGCACTCGGACGCGCGATCCAACGGGTAACGGCCCGCAATAACGATCCTGATGAAACCGGCGAAGATGCCCAAAAGATCAACATCGTGCTCATCGGCTCCACCGCCGGCGGCCAAGGGTCGGGGATCTTGTTGGATTTGGCTTTGCTTGTGCGCGAATTGCTCAGTATCCAGGGTGGTTGGGAAGATACGGCCCAACTAACCGGTTTCTTTTCCCTACCAAGCGCCTTCAACGATGTCAAGGAAAGAGACAAGCGCAACATGGCGCCCAACACAGTGGCCTTCCTGCGCGAGCTAGAGATGTTGCAAAGGGGCGAGCGCATCGAGATGCAATACCCCAATCGTGTGCTTGTGCGCAATGTCGATGCCCCATTCGACCATGTTTATGTGTTGGAAGGGATCGACGAGCGTGGCTTTGTCTGGTCGAATCAGCGCGATGTTTGTCACATGGTGGCGCGCTGTATTGTCTTGTTGACCGCTGGTCAGGTGGGGATGGCAGAGATTGCCTTTGCCCTCAATCAGCAAGCGGTGCTGATGAACACCAGCCGCACGGGCTACCGCAGCTATCTCGCTTCGCCCGGTCTTTCCGAACTCTACTACCCCGGTGATCGCGTGCTCAATGTGGCGTTACTCCGCCACCTGTATGCCATGCTGACAAGCGCCTTGCAGCCACCACCAGACGTAGCCGAGGTGGCAACCGTGACACCCGAAGCACCGGCCTGGACGCTGGCGCAATTGGTCGCCCAGTTGCAAAACGGCATTGCCAGCCGTGTCCAGATCCAATTACCAGCCGATCTGCGCGAAGGCGATGTCGCCCAGATTCCGGTCAAAGCCCGCGATTATGTGGTGCGTCTCAAAACAAAACGTGTCTACGAATTGCTGTTTAGCCAGCTCGATCAACAAGCCAGCAAAGTGCTTGCCCAGTACCAAGCAACCAATCAGCGTTGGCTGGATCGCCTGAGCAGCGTGCCTGCCTTGCCGCTGATTCAGCACGCGCTGCGCACATCCATGCGCCAACTTTCGGCCCAGATCAGCCTACTGCTGCAAGAGCAAAAGACGGTTGCGGCAGAAATCGAGCACAAAAAGCGCGAAGCAACGGCCGCGGATGTTGCCATGGTGCAGGCGGTCGAGAGCTTCTTCTTTGGCCGCAAAGAGCGCACACTCAACGCGGTCAACCACTTTGTAGATGAAGCGGAGCAGGCCGTGCAACTGGAAGTGCGCGAGCGCGAGTTGACGCTGGTGCAAGCGATCCTCCAGCGCCTGGCCGCGCAATTGGAAGAATTTCTCACGCTGATCGACGATATTGCGCTGCGCTTGCAAGCATTGGCCCAACACAGCCAAGCGGAAGAACAACGGCTGCTGGCTACGCCTATGAGCCAGAATGTGATCAACCTGGCGGACGCCGATTTGATCGATGCGCTCTATCAATTTCATGCACCGGCGGCCGTCGTAAGCCTGCAAGCGGCGCTGGTCAAAGCCAATGGCTGGTGGCAACTGGGGCAACAAGCAGACGAAACACTTGTCCAACAATTTCAAGCGGCCGCGGCACCCGCGTTTCAAACGCTGGCAACGCTTAATGTTGAGGATGTATTGCAACAACGCTGGCCGGATCGTAGCGCTACGGCGTGGGTCAATCTGCTGGGGGAAAAGGCTGCCGTGGCTTGGAATGTGGATCGTGCCAAATTGCCACCCGGTGCCGAATCGTTGGCGGTCTTCCTAACCCTGGGTGTGCCCGACGCAGACAACAGCATCTTTAGCAAGAGTGGGCAGACCTGCACATCCACCGGCGACCCGCAACGCATCATCGCCCTGCGCACCGTCTATGGCGGCGCGATTGATTCGCTTAAATCTTTGGCGCGCTGGGAAGTGGAATATCAGGCGGCCATCAAAGCCAACCTGCCCATCCACCTCTTTGGCAACTTTGAACCCAACAAAGATCGTGTGTTGAGCCTACTCGGGTTGGGTTTACTCTTCGAGTTCTTACGGCGCAAGCAGACCTGGTTTATCTATCAGCCCGAAGATGTGCTGGACAAAGCGCAGCAGGTGGCGCAAGGGTTGGAAAAAACCATCGAAGCGCTTACCAGCAACGCCATGCTACTGGGCGAACTGGAGCGACGCGTCCACAGCAAAATTGTTGCGATTGGCAATGCCCAAGCGGCGCTGTTGATCCAGCAATGGCTAGACCAACAGCAGGCACGCGATGAAGAATTGTTCACGGCCGTGTTACGTGCTGTACGCAGCTTTGCCGACCAACTGAAGGCATAAATCCTTGGTGGGGTTGGTAACGATGTCGCCCTTAAACAGGTACACAGGGAGACAGGTAACACGCGGTTGGCCCCTGTCTACGCTTCTATCGCTACGCCTAAGTCATCATTCAAAAATAACTTGTAGATTTGTCACCCTGTAAGGGTCTCGTTGCCAGAAACGGGCAGACCCTTACAGGGTGACAATCAGGAACTTATTTTTGGATGATGACTAAATAGTTATGTTTGTTGGAGCCTACCCATGAACGCTTATTTAACTTTTAACCAAACTTTTGCGCAAACTGTGGCTATACAACCGCCACAATTCGCTGTGCAACGGTCACTCTTATTGGCGCAGGGGGCTGAAGCAGTGGCTGTGGCGCAGCAGGCCATCACGGTGAGCCGCGATTGGCTGCGCTTGGAACCATTGCCCACTTGGTTTGTAGATGCCGAAGAACCCAACGCTTGCACCGCGCTCGTGGCTGGCTGCAATGCGTTGGCGGATACACGGTTTGTCCAACAGATGCAGCACCAGGGCTATACGATCAAGCAGCGCGACGAAATCAATCTCTGGTTGATTATCGATCTCAACCCGGCCAATCGCCAGCTGGAGCAAACCGTAGAACAGATGATGACCCTGGTGGAGGAAAGCGCCCAGCAGGTGCGGGCCAGTTTAAAAGTGCAGCTCACGCCCCATGCGCTGCTTTTGTGTGAACCGCAACATCAAGCGCGGGCGGCGCAGTGGGCCAAGTGCTTGCAAACTGTCTGTGAGAATCGGGTTTATCTTTGTGGGCCTGTTAATCAGCAACACTTACGCGTTGAAGCTTGGTCTTTGCTGGCGGCCGAAACATTAGCCGCACTCCTCTGGAGCGAGCGGTCTGCGCCCGGCATCACCGGCTGGGCAGAAGGCGCAACAGGTTGGCTGACCGCGGTGGGAGCTGTTGGCTGGCGCGCACCTACACCAGAATTGCAGACCTGGCTGGCAATTCAAGCGCTTGAACAGCAGATCGGCCGGCTGGAAGCGCGCAGCCCAGAGGCTTCACAACACAGTTGGCTGCGTCCGATAGAGAGCCTGATGCGCGCCATAACCGCCCAGGTTGCGCCTGTTCCACACCCACAAGGGCAACTGCCGCGTTGGCCGCGTTGGGAACAACTCGCCCTGTTTGCCGATCGACTTCCGGCCTTGCTGCAATCCCTCTGCGCGCGCCGCATGCCGCAGCAGCGCGCCGCACGCAGCCAATGGCTGCAAGCTGAGCTGGAAGGTTGGGACGCGGCGCTCACTGCGCACTTGGGTTCCCAATCTAGTGAAAGAATGGGCGACAGCCTGGCTGACCTGCAAACTTCGATAGGGCAAATCAAGCAGAGCCCGCAAGTGTCAACCGATGCGCTCGACGACCGACTAGAAGCCATCGCCGCCGAGCTGAGCGAGCAGGAGGCGCGCTGTCTGCATGCTTACACTGCCCTGCAAAATGTTTGCCGTCAGTTTCCGCGCGTCTCATTTTTCGGAGTTTTGGCCGCGTTAAGCATGCCCTGGCGTTGGTGGCGCTGGGGAGCACTCTATCTTTTGGAATTGCCCGAGCGCGGCCAACAACTGCTCCACACACAGATCAGCAAAGCCGAGCTGCTTTGGGCGCAGGAAAATGCACTGACGATTCGCCAATGCTTGTTGGCGATGGGCCAAAGCATACGCCAACAGGAAGAATGGCGCAACGGGCTACAAATTCGCCTGGACGCCGTCAAGCGATCGGTTGCCGAACAGCAGGCGACAATCGCAGATGGTGTGTTGTGGCCTTGGTCTGCACCGCGTTTGCAGTGGCTGGCGCAACAGATGGCGGCAACGGCAGCCGGCTGGCCAGCGCAAACACTAACCCTGGCGCAACTGTGCCAAGCGGACACTGATCTGCTCTTTGCCACTTTGTGGCAGCACGCGCGCGCGCTCACCACCATCCTGTTAGACTGGTCGCCACCGGCGTTGGTCGAAGGCGCATTGCCGGAACAGTGGCAACGCCGGCAATGGCTACAACAATTATGGGATGCAGCAACACCGCTTTGGCCGGGGGAGGAACTGCGACCGCGTGCAGAATGCGTCGATTGGCTACTGTTGCCCACTGCTGAAGAAAGCGTGCTGGCCAGCGATCTGCCCATTGCAATGCGCCAGGGTTATTGCCATTTTAACGGCCTGCTGCTTGTACGCGAGATTGCTGTGAATCTTGGGCCAACCTAATTGACATAGGACTTACGCAGTGACTCCTGGGAGCGCCGCCATCCCTGGCGGCAGCCGCCAGGGATGGCGGCGCTCCCAGGGATGGCGCGGGTACCCTCTGGGTGCCCGGTGTGTAAGTCCTATGTCAACGGAGCGACGCTTGAGATTTTCGTGTAGGGAACTAGAATTTATCTCGCGCACAAAACCCCCAAGCGTCTAAAGCGTACATACATCTTTCACCGTGGCCGCTTTTTTGGCTTGCCTGCCTGCTTGCCGCGCACTGGCCGCTGATGCAAGAGAATAAAGCGACAGGTTATGTGAATTTGGGTGGTGGGAACCGCGCACTTTAGCAATAAATCAAATGGGCGGCTGTAATCCAGTCGCCCATGCAGATGATTACAACGCACAATCAATGGCGCGTTCCTATCCAACGTTTTTGGCAGCTGAGGGTGAATTAGAATCAGTTGCGGCTCGCCCTGTTCTACCGCTTGCCAGATCAGGAATTGAATTTGGTGCAAGCTGGCATAGATTTCGGCGTCGCTTAGCCCGGCATCCGGTCGATAGGATATTTCTAGCTGAGTAGCGTCGAGGTGGTGTGCGGTTGGGTGTGGCATTGCAACCGCGCGCACAATGGCTACATCGGCCAGCTCGAATGACAACGGTGCGCTGACCCAGCGCGTTTCGGCGTGAATCCGTTTTTCGACAAAGAGCTGCAACACGGTTTTGGCAGCGGGAATATAAGCCAAAGGTCGTTTTTCCAGATAACGATCAACCGCGCCGATAAAGCTCTCCAGGCGTTGCAAATCGACGCTGTCGGCAAGAATAACGCCAGCCCGAATGTACTCATTCACCAGGGTATTCCACAAAGATTTGGCTTGATCGACGGGATGACAACACGCCCGCAAAAGTTGGATAAATGGGTTGATCCAGGGCGTATCCTGCGCGCGCGCAGCGCAAAAACGTGTCTGTAGTTCGCTGGATGACCAGACGGGCGGTGACTCAAATATCGTGATGTGAAGCCTGTGGGTGCGGGGCGCCGGGTGCTCGTTGACGGGTGCCAGCGTAAGTGCGGCCAACATGCGTAATTGTTGCAGAGCTGTTTGAATTTGGTCGCGCGTGGGTTGATCTTCACCGAGCAGGGAACCCAAGACTATCAGTAAGTCATCTTCTGACAGCTCTGCATAACTGGAGAGCTGAGCCTGGCGGATTGTTTGTTCTGCCATTGCGTCAAGAAATGCCAGCAGGACGATGCGCGTTACACAGTTTTGTCCCAACCAGAGCGGCCAGCGCTGATCAAGATAGCCTCGATGACGATAGATGGTCTGTAGACTCGATTCGAAGGCTAGCACAAACTGATAGTCGAATGGATCGTTGTCTGTGGCTTTGCGCAAATATCCGTGCTCAATCA
>Ga0209591_10003633_pt1 | contig 17850 bp, 12 predicted proteins | sample MAT01_FD_187207 | JGI IMG/M metagenome (GOLD analysis project Ga0209591, IMG submission 187207) | Freshwater microbial communities from Lake Fryxell liftoff mats and glacier meltwater in Antarctica - MAT-01 (SPAdes) (version 2) | ecosystem: Environmental > Aquatic > Freshwater > Ice > Liftoff... | reverse complement strand
GTCGAGCCGGTAGATGCCGAGCGTGGTCGCCACCAGCAGCGACTGGCCGTCGGGGGACCAGGCAAGGCAGGTGATCACACCTCTGCCGTGCCGCTCAACTTCGACGAGCCGAGGGATGGCGGGTGCTAAACGTTCGGGGTAGGTCTGCGGCCCCGGCACCACGCGGCGCTCGTTTAGGGTGCCCTGCGCGGGCTGCACGCTCGGCGTGGGCGGCGGGCCGGCGGCGGGTGGCCCGCTTCTGGGCAGCGCCGCAGGCGTGATATCGCCGGTTGGGATCACGCTCGCAGCACTGAGTGGCTCGCCGGTTAGCTCCGTCACGAGCGGCCGTACGGTCTCGTCTGCACCCACATGGGCGGGCAGAACCAGCTCGGTGGGCTGGGCGGGTTCTGGCACGTCTGGCACCAGTGCCTCAGCTGCAAGGCGCTGATCGAGTCGCTGCAACGCCTCCTGCGCGCTCGACGGGCGCCGGTCGCGGTCGATCTGTAGCATTTCCAGCAGCGTCTGCTCCAGGGCCTTCGGCACAGCCTCCACCAGCTGGCCCGGCGGCACAAGCGGGTCGCCGTAACGGTGCTCGTAGACGTTCGCATAGCGGATCTCGGCGCCAGGCGGGCGCCGGTCCGTCAGCAGATAGTAGGCCGTCGCGGCAAGGCTGTAGAGATCGGCCCGCAGATCGAGCTTCAGCCGCTGCTCGCCCAGCCGGTATTGCTCCGGCGCCGCGAAGTGGGGCGAGCTGGCATGGATCGTGGTCTCATCGCCCTGCTTGGCAATTCCGAAGTCCAGGATTCGGTATGGCACCTGGTATGCGAGATCGCTCGGCGGGGCGGCCTTGATATTCACCGGCTTGATGTCGCAGTGAACGATGCTGCTGCGGTGCAGGTCGTGCAGGTTGCGCAGCAGCACGCGCAGGAACAGGATTACCTCGTCGGCGGGCCACGGCAGCCGTCGGCGCTTGTCAAGCGTCTCGCCCTCGACGAACTCCATCACGATAAAGTAGCCGGCGTGCTGCCCCGTGCCGCGCCAGTGGTCGTAGATGTTGGGGATGAACTTCAGGCGCTCGGCGTTGCGGGCCAGGATGCTCACCTCGTTGCGCAGCGTCTCCAGGTCGAGGTTCTGGAAGACATATTTGAGCGCCACGTCGCGCTCGATGCGCAGGTCGAACGCGCGGTACACCTCGCCGAACCCGCCACGGGCCAGCCGCTCGCCCACGCGGTAACGCTTCAGCAAGACCATGCCCGAACGGAGGTAGGGCTCAGCGCTCATGGTTGCCATCCTTGGAGCGCTGTGCTAACATCATTGGCCATGGATCCATCACTGCTGCTCCTAGGGCTCGTGCGGGCAGTGGCGCCCGTGAAGGGCGACGGCACGCATCTGTCGCTCTTTGTGCGCGTCGGGCGGGCTATTGCGGGGCTGGCCGAGGTTGTGCCGCCTGCAACGCTCGGCGCCCTGGAGGCGCTTCTGAGCGCCAGCGCCGCTGGGAGCCTGACGGTGAGCGCGGCCACGGCGCAGATCCGTCTGCTCGCCGGGGCGCTTCGGCAGGTCGCCGCCGATGACCCTGGGCGCAGCGCGGCGCTGGCCGCGCTTGCGGCGCAAGCCCAGACGATCGTCGCGCTGCGCTGCGGCGGGAACGGCGGGCCTGGCGTGCTGCGCCATGGGACGATCACGCTCGCTGCTAGCCCGCTCGCCGACCTGATCGACGAGTGGCGCCTGGCCGTCACCCCCGAGACCCCCGAGACGATTGTGGCCTACGTGCCAGCCGAGGCGGTCGAGCCGGTCGCAGTGCGGCTGCGGGGCCAGAGCTTCATCGAGCGCCGCGTTGTTGTCAGCTACCATGCGAACCTGGTCTCCCCGCGTCTACTGCTCACGGCGCCCTCGCGCAGCGTGCGCGACGAGCTGCCCCAAGACCACGATGCCTGGTCGCAACTCCCCATTCCAGATTACGATCTCGCCGTCCTCACCGAGCAGGAGCGCCACAAGGGCACTGTGGTCACCAGGCGGCTTGAGGGCCGGGTGATCGCTCGCGGCGCGACGCTCTCGCTCTACCTGGACGCCCCCAAAGACCACACGATCATCTCGACCGAAATCCTCGACGAGACTGGGCGTCCGCTGGCGCGCGTGCTGCGCTGGCCGCCCGTCGCCGGGTAGCGGCGTCACTGCTCCTCGTCTGGGCTCGTCGCCCCCGGCGCATCCTCGCTGATGGGGGCTGGGGCAGGCGGGGCGCCGCCGTTCGGCGCGTCGGGGTCGAACGAGATCGCCCGCAGGCGGAACAGCAGATCGTCCTGCAAACGGTCGGGGAAGTGGCGGTCCGGCAGGCGGAACTGCCCGCCTAACAGGGTGTTCACCTCGTCCTCGAGGTCTTTGACAATCGGGCGTCCAGGGCTGCTGAACGCGCCCCAGCCGTCGCGGCTGTGGCAGAATGAGCCCTCCTTATCACGCAGCATACAGCGCACGATGATGCGCACAATCTCGCGCGGTATCTGCTCGCCGCGCTTGTCGGTGAGCAGGATGTTCACCACATCGAAGGTGCGGAAGCGGTAGTCGCGGATCTTCTTCTTGACCTCAACCTCGGCGCTGTCCACATAGGACGAGCGCAGAATCTCCTCGATCAGCGCGTCGATATTCTTGGTGGTCGAGAGCATCCACATCAGGCGAGGCTTGTTATGCAGCTCACGCGGCTGGTTGCGGTTCACCGGCGCAAGGATCTCGAGCACCTCGTCGATGCTGTTGGGGATCAGCTCGTCGTTGACCCCGAACTGGTTGGTAAACACCTTTAAGCAGTAGGTGTAGAAGTGCTCAGGGTTGCGCCCGCCGCTAGCAAGGTCGTAGAGGATCGCGCCGAGGCTGTAGATGTCGGTGTGAAAGCCTGTGTTTTTTGAGATCTGCGCCTGTAGATCGTAGCGCTCAGGCGTGGCAACGCCCTTCTCCAGCTTGAGCGAGAACTGGCCGCTTTGCTCGTCTAGGTTGGCCGCATCGATGCGATAGTAGCGGCGATCCCGGTACTCGCTGCGCAGATCGCGGGTGCGCTGGGCGCGCTCCTCGCGCTGTGATGTATTCTCATCGGTGCCGGGCTCGATGTGGTAGCTCGCAGTCTCGTCGAAAAGGTCGGCGACGAACAGCCAGTCGCTCGCCTGGATGTTGCTGATCTTGCTGCCCTTGCCGGTCACCAGCTTGGTGTCGCCACTATCGACGGTGACGCGCACCTCGATCGGCAGATCCGCCTGCTCAGGAGCGCGATAGAATGGGCTGCCAGGGGCCTGCTCGCTTCCGCCCTTCAGCGTGTCGCCACCCTCGATGATGCCGCTGTTGGTTACATAGCCGAGGTCGGCGAGCTTGACATCAACGCGCAGGGGTAAGCCGTCGGTGTGGCGGAAGAAGATGTTGCCGGGCTTGATGTCGCGGTGGGCCTCGCCCTTGCCGTGCAAATACTGGATCGACTGCACAATCTTGATAAAGAGCTTCAGCACCGTATGGTTGCGAATAAGGTTCGGGTTGTGGCGCACAGGCACCTGGTCTTCACGCAGAGGCTGGCCGTTGTCGTCGGTGATCGCGACCAGTTCACTTTTGAAGGCGTTGATGAGATCGTACCCCGAGCTGCGCGAGAGCTCTGCGAGCGTCAACGGACGCTTCTCCTGGGGGTGATGCATGTAGCGCCCCACAAACAGCTCCAGGTCGCGCTTGAGCTCGCGGGCATTCTTGGAGAGCGCCTCGCTGCTGGCTCGGTTGTATCGGTAGACCGTGAGGTCTAACCAGCGGTCGTTGCGCTCCAACAGATGCTCAAGCGTGCCGTGGCAGAGTTCAAGACAGTAGAAAGGCCCCTGAAGCGAGTAGCGGGCCTTGATGCGCCGGAAATCGTCGCTTTCGTTGTCTTCAAGCGAGACGCTCCGCACGCCGTTGAATATTTCTTCCCACCAGAACTCCTTCACCGAATTGACCGGGCCGCGCCGTAGCGGGTCGCGCATCACGGCGCCCCAGCCGAGGAAACGGACCAGCGAGTCGATGTTGCCGCTCTTATTTTGCAGGCTGAGCGCCTCCTGGAAGAAGCGCACCGCCGCGCTGTAGGCCATCTGGTCGTCGGGGTCGTCGCGGAGGAACTTCACGGCCCGGAAGTCGGCGCGCTCGCTGAGCTCCTTGATGTCGGTGGCAAGGAAGACGACGGCGTTGCGCCCAGTGCCGAGCCGGATTGGCTCATCGCTGCCGTCAGGGCTCCGCACCAGGTGCAAATACACATTGCGCACGCGCTCCTCGTTCCCGATCGACTCGACGGCGGTCAACAGGAGTGGCCGGGTCTGTGTAAGCATCAAGAGGTTCCTTGGTGAGGTCAGGCTAGCTTGAGAACGCGATCGGCAACCAGGAGTGGCACCTGATATTTGTCGCGGATCGTGGTGCGCACCACCCGCGCCTTGCTGTCGAGCAGCTCCAGGCTGAGCTCCAGGCCGGGGGAGGCGAGCTGGTGGGGCGGGCCGGCCAGTTCGGTGGTGATTAGACCCATCGGGCCCTCGCCCGGAACCTGGCGGCGGTAAATCTCCAGAGTGGTGGGGCTGTCCGCCTCGAGACCCGACCAATCCTCCAGGCGGCGGCGCACAGGGTCGGGCGGGCGTCGCACCCAGAGCCCCGTCAGCCAGCGCGGGAAGCCCTCACCAGCGACATACGACATGCGCAGCTTGTCGAGCAGATCCCCGCCGCTGAGTGGAATCTCCAGGCGCTCCCCAACCACAGACGCGCTGCCGATCAGCACGCTGAGCGGGCTTACTCCAGGCCGACTCACCACGACCGAGGAGAGGTAGGCGACACAGTCCAGCGAAACGATCTGGACCCGCACGTCCGCAAGCGCGGGCTCCTGTGCAAGGCCATAGATGACGAGCAGGGTGTCGATGGCGTCCCCGGCACGCTCGAGGCGGGCGTGTGCGCCAGTTACGCGGAGCGCCGCCTCGCTGATAGCCGCCCCGACGGGGACAAGGTCGTCGGCATCTGCCTCGCCGCCGAGCGCGCGGACCGCTTGAGCGATCAGCGGCTCGTGGATCATCGCGCCGAGGGCGGTGGTGAGCAGGGTAGCCAGGGGCGGAACGCGCAGCCGGGACGCTGGCGTGTCCGACGTGATGGAAAGCTGTAGCGCGCCGAGCAGGATGCGAGAGACGAGGTCCACCCTGGCTTCTCCGATGCGCACACCATGGCATGCACGCAAGTAAGCTAGCAGCTAAGCTTCGCGGACAACATATCAATAGGCAAGTATAGTTCGATCATAGCACGTGGTGGGAAGATGATCAAGGCTGAACCCACGTAAAAGGCGCAATCCCCTGCGCAAGGGGGCTCTCTAGGATTTCTCGGTGGAGCTCCTACCATCTCGTGGGCAATCGGCGCGGGTTTGGGGCAAAACCGGCGATACCCATCCAGGTCAAGGGTGATGCGTTGGAAGAGGTGCCGCAGATTATAGATGCCAAAGCAGCGGCGCTTGAGGACGTTAATCTTGTTGTTGAGCCCCTCGACAAAGCCGCTGTTCTGGTGGTGCCGGAAGTAGTTGGCGATTCGATCAAGCCAGGTGCGGGCGCAGCGTGACACTATGGAACGTGGAGCGCGACCGTAGATAGCACCTGGCTCCAGCGCATTGCTTCGCCAGCACGGACGTGGCTGTACACGAAGTCGTTTACTATAGTTTTCGTTCCATTGCTCCTCAGACCCCTAGGTAAGCGAGTGCCCATAAGCAGACACTCCAAAATAGTATCGGCATGTAGTATAATACGCATGGCCGATACTATTTTGGAGTGTCTATGCCTACCCCGCTACGCATGGACCCGCGCCTCGCCCGGCGTCTCGACGAGAAGCACGCCGCCCTCGACGCCCGGCGCCCGCTGACGCCCAGCACGCTGCGCCGCCTCCACGAAGACCTGCAAGTTCGACTCACCTTCCACTCCAACGCCATCGAGGGCAACACGCTGAGCCTGCGCGAGACCCAGCTCGTGATCGAGCATGGGGTCACCATCGGCGGCCACCCGCTGCGGGAGCACCTGGAGGCGATCAACCACGCCGCCGCTTACCGCCGCCTGCTCGACCTCGCACGGGATGACGTGCCGATCTCCATCGCCACCATCCTGGAGCTGCACCGGCTCGTCACCGACCGCATCCTTGACGAGGCCGGGCAGTTTCGACGAGGTGCGGTCAGCATCCGCGGCTCACAGCTCCAGCCGCCGCCCGCGCGTGAAGTGCCAGCCCTGATGGGCCAGTGGGTCGCTTGGCTAGACGGCGCGGGCGCGGCGTATGCGCCGGTGACGCGGGCGTGCATCGCCCATCACGGCTTTCTGGCCGTACACCCGTTTTTGGACGGCAACGGGCGGACTGGCCGGCTGCTGCTGAACCTGCTACTCATGCAGCGCGGGTATCCGCCGGCGCTGCTGCTCCAGGAGTGGCGGCTGGGCTACCTGGAGGGGCTGGCGCAGGCCGACCGAGGACGCTACGGGCCGCTGCTGAATTTGCTCGGCCGCGCGGTGGAGAGTGGACTCGACCTGTATCTGGATGCCTGCGAGGCAACCCCAGAGGACGAGTGGAAACTGCTCGTTGAGCTAGCCGGTGCTACGCCGCATAGCGCCGAGTACTTAGCCCTGCTCATCCGCAAGGGGCGGCTGGAGGGGACCAAGCGGGGCGGGCGCTGGCACAGCACGTAGCTCGTATTTTCTGTACGGTAGTGAAATATTTTTGTTAGGTTTGGGGCGAAGCCCAGCGACTTTGCATCCGCCCTGCCCCTGCTCCCGCTTGTGCTGGGTACTCGGCGGCTTCGTCGCCGAGTACCCAATAAAAATCGTTGGGGGTGGCAACGCCAGCCCCAAACCTCCGCCAGCTGGCGGCGTTGCTGTCTTCTTGGCAGCGCATCCTCAAGCCGCCGGCTGCACACCCACTGCGTCGAACGCCACACGGCCCGCTTCGACGATCAGCGCGATCGCGCCGCCCTCCAGCGGGCGCTCGGCGTCCTCCAGATCAAACAGCAGTCGCCCATCGACCCAGCCCTGCATGCGCCGGCCCACCACCTGCAGGCTCAGCTCATGGCTCTCGCCGAAGCTCCAAGGAAACGCGCGCTCGGCCAGGGTGCGCGTGCCATCGAGCGCCTTGACTAGCCGCGCCATGCCGTCGGCGCAGAGCAGCAGCGCATAGTAGCGCCGCAGCCCCTGCACCCGCGCCCCGATCCCCGCCGAGGTAGCCAGATGCGGCGAGATCCGTGCGCTCACTCGGTAGTCGGCCCATTCGCGCGTGCCCTGGATGATCAGGCCGGTGCCCTCGTTCTGCACCAGCCGGTAGTCCTCGGGCCACCAGCGGTCGAACTGATCGACCCCGTCTACCCAGGCCCGCCGCCACATCGCCCCGCCGTGCTCTGGCTTGCTGAAGGCCGCCCGCGGGGTACCATCCCAGGTCAGGAAATCAAGATAGACGCTGCCATCAGCGCGCCCCGGCGCGCGCAACTCCACACCGACCTCGGCGATCGGTGCGCCATCGGTCGCCGGCAGATCCCAGGTGAACGTATGGGCAGCGCCGGGCGCGAGTTGGGCCTCCGGACCGTATATGGTCAGCAGATCGTCGTGGGCATCATAGGCGCGGATGTAGAGTTGGCAGGTGATGCTCGCCGCATTGTGCGCATCTGCCATCACCCCGGCGCGGGCCGTCTGGCCAGGGTAGAGCGTGGGCGAGGCCAGCAGCTTGTAGCCGGGCATGGTTATGGCTGCGGGCGGGATGAAGGTGGGCGTCGCCGCGCGGGCCATGCGGCCCGGCGCAAGCTGGCGGTAGCGCAGCGCCAGGCTGCGCTGCCCGAGCCGGCTATAGCCGGCCACATTCTCCAGCCACACCGCGCCGCGCACCTCGACACTGTCCTCGGCCTGGAAGCCCTGGAGCGCGCCAGGGAACTCGAAGTGGAAGCGTGCGCCGCCCTTGGGCGCCAGCGGCGCGGCGTTGGCGAGCGCCCGCCCAATATTGACCACATGGTATGCCTCGGTCACCGCGTCACTGATCGCGCGCCCCCCCTCGGCAGTCGGCAGGTAGAGCCGATCAGCGACCGGGCCGCGCCAGTCCGGCCCGGCGTCAATCCCCGCGAGACCGTTTTTGATGCCAAGCAGGCAGCCGACATTGGCCGAGTTGCAGTCGGTGTCCCACCCGCAGGTATTGACGATCATCAGCGACTTCTGGAAATCGTCATCGCCGTGCAGCAGCGCGTGGATAATCAGCCCATGGTTCGGCACCATGTGGCAGTTGCCGCCGTACTTGTCGTAGCCATAGTTCGCCGCGATCAGCTCGCGCGTCTTGCGCCAGTCGGGCTCGCCAGCGTGCCACGCGCGAATATCGCCGATCATGCGGGCGATCACCGAGTCGTGCGGGATGAACGAGAGTCCGCAGTCGATCAGCTTGTTGATATCAGGCTCAACGAAGGCCTGTGCCTCCATCGCTGCGACGACCTGGGCGCCATAGATCGCCTCGCCGTCGTGGCTCACCGATGCGGCCCGGCGGGCGAAGTCGGCGGCCAGCTCCGGGTCGCCCGGGGCCACCATCGCCCAGCCGTCGATGAAGATCTGCGAGCCGATCTGCTCGGCCACAACTTTCCCGTTCAGCGCGATCGAGCCGCTCTGGGGCGCGGGGACCCCGTGCTTCAGGCGCAGGTAGGCCGTGTGCTCGGTAGAGTTGCCCAGGCCGCCCCACCACAGAATCGTGCGCTGCTCGATAATATAGTTCAGCCAGGTCTGGCCGATCTGCTGCGCGGTCAGATCACGGGTGTTGCCATAGTCGGGCAGCGCCCGCAGAAACGTGAAGGTGCCCGAGATATCATCATCCGTCACGATCAGCGGCACCTTGCGCTGCTCATGGACATAGTAATGAATCTCCCCCAGCTCGGCCATAATCCGCTCATAGCTCCAGCTCTCGAAGGGCCGGCCCAGATAGACGCCGATGATCTTACCCAGCACGCCGGCGTAGACGCGCTCAGCGTAATCCTGTGGAAGCGCCATTGGTCGTTCCTTTCAAGCAAGCGTAGGTGCAGTTGCCGCATATTGCCGGCGCTACGTCTGGCGTTCCAGCAGCGCCAACAGCTGATCGCGGGTGGTAAAACCAGAGCCGGTAAGCGTCTCGCCCGCCTCCGGCAAGCGATCCACCCGGGCCACCAGCGAGCCGCTCCCGCCATCAGGCCGTCCGCAGCCGGGCGCGCAGTAGGCCGCGCAGCATCACCGAGGCCCACACCAAAAGCAGGGCCACACCGTGTACGAGCGTCCCGGCGGCCAGGCTCATCTCGTCGCGGTGGAACGGCGTGTTGTAGATCAGATCGATCACGACGAGATGGGCGACGAAGGCCCAGAGCGAGTTCTGGCCGATCGGGAGCAGCAGCCAGCCGACACTGACGCGCAGCGGCACCCAGAACCATGTGCTCAGCCAGTAGCCGACCAGCATAAACAGGCCAGTCAGGGCCAGGCGCTGCGGGCGCATCTCGGCCTCACGTCCGCCGAGCAGGTCGGGCAGCGCGGGCCAGGCGCTGTACCCACTGATATGCAGCCAGAGAAACCATCCGGCCACGACCAGCACCAGGGCGATCAGCAGCGGTCGCCCGCGCATGCGCCGCCACCAAGCACCGATCATCTCGTGGTGGTAGCCGATCACCAGCCCGCCAAAGAAGAGCGGCGCCCAGGCGGCGGCGAGCGCGTAGGTGGCGAAGGGCAGCTGCACCGCGTCGGGCGCATACTGGCTGATCGCATAGACCACCCCGAGGCCAGCGAGCACCAGCCAGGTCCGCCCCTCGGCCATCAGCAGCAGGGCGAGCGGGGCAACCAGCATGTAGAGCACGTAGAGCACCAGGATCTGCGCGCCGTGAAAGCTCTCGTGCAGGGTCAGCACGCCGGCGACCCAGGCCAAGCGATCTTCCCAGCCGCGCGGCAGATCGCGCTGGACATCATACCAGAGCCGCAGCTGGCTGAAGAAGGCCAGGGCGGCGAAGCCCAGGCTCATGCCGACAGCCGCCAGGTACAGCGTGCGGGTGCGCCGCACGATCCGCCGAACCGCGTCGCCGAGCGGCGGCCGGGCCGAGATCATGCCCAGCACTAGGCCCGAGATCAGGTAAAAGATCTCGGCGGCCGAGGTGTAGAAGACCTCATTGCCGCTGATCGCGTAGAACCAGGAGTTGCCAACCACCGTGTGGTTGACGATCATCGCCAGCAGGGCGTAGCCGCGCAGCAGGTCGAGGCGTAGGTCGCGGCGCCCGTCGCCGCTATAGGCCCAGGGCCAGCGGGCCGCCGCCCCGAGCATGGTTGGCGCCTGTGGTACGTCTGCCATATCAGCCCTTCAGTCCGACCGAGGCGATACCGCCGATCAGCTTCTCCTGGGCGAAGAAATAGACGACGACCATAGGGATGATTGTGATCAGGTTCGCGGCCATCAGCAGGTTCCACTTGGTGCCGGCGCGGGTCACCATATTTGCCAGACCGACGGCCAGGGTGAACTTATTATTGCTGTCGAGGTAGATCAGCGGCCCGAGCAGGTCGCTCCAGGTGTTCTGAAACACAAAGACCATACAGACAACCAGCACCGGCGTGCTGAGCGGCAGCACGATATACCAGAACACCTGCCAGAAATTACAGCCATCGATGCGCGCCGACTCATCGAGATCGCGCGGGAAGCTGCGCATATACTGGCGGATCAGAAAGATGAAGAAGGCATTGCCGGTGAACGAGGGCACGATCAGCGGCAGGTAGGTGCCATACCAGCCGAGCTTGTAGTAGAGCAAGAACTGCGGGATCATCAGCACCTGCCAGGGGATGAGCATCGTGATGATCAGCACGTTGAACAGCAGCTCGCTGCCGCGGAAGCGCAGCCGGGCGAAGGCGAAGGCCACCAGCGAGCAGGAGAAGAGCGTGCCGACCATATTGCCGAGCACGATGATCAGCGTGTTGAAGGTGTAGCGCAGGAAGGGCTGCACGCTATCGAGTAGCGCGCGCGGAAAATTATTCCACTCCCAGTAGCTCGTCGGAAACCACTCCGGCGGGATGGTGAAATACGGCATATTGTCCGGCTTCAGGGCCACGGTTAGCATCCAGCCCAGCGGCATGAGCACAAACGCGCTGAGCAGGATCAGGCTGCCATAGGCCAGCGCCTGGCCGGCGATACGCTGTGCGCGGTAGCGTAGCGCCGAGTCGGCCTGCCCGGCCGATGTTGCAGTCTTCGCTGTCGTCTGCATCACACTCCTCAGGCTTTCGTGGGCTCATGTTCGTAGTAGACCCAGCGGGCCGAGGTGCGAAACATGATCATGATCACAATCGCGGCCAGCAGGACCAGCACCCACGCCAGGGCCGAGGCGTACCCTAGCCGACCGTTGCGGAAGCCCTCAGTCCACATGTTCAGCAGGTAGAAGCGCAGCGCTCCGCTGGTGCCGCCCCGGCTGCCGCCAAGCACAAATGCGGTGTCGAAGACCTGAAACGCGCCGAGCAGGCTCGTGATCAGCACGAAGAACAGCGTTGGCGTGAGCATGGGGATGGTGATATGAATGAACTTCCGCCAGGCCCCGGCGCCATCGATCGTAGCCGCCTCGTAGAGCTGGGGCGGGATGTTCTGTAGGCCAGCCAGGTAAATGATCGCACTGCCACCGACGCCCCACATGCCCATCAGCACCACCGAGGGCACCGCCCACTGCGGGCTGCTCAGCCAGCGCGGCGGGTTGGCGACCCCGATCCCGCGCAGCACCCAGTTGACCGCGCCGAGGTCGGGGTTGAGCAGCGAGACCCAGAGCACCGCAACCGCGACGCCGCTGAGCACCGAGGGCAGGTAGAGCAGGGTGCGGAACCAGTTCATGCCCTTGAGGCGCATATTCAGCAGGAGCGAGAGGCCCAGCCCGCTCACCATAAAGAGCGGCACCGAGAGCACGATATAGTACAGGGTTACCCGGATCGACTGCCAGAAATTGCGGTCGTCGAACAGCATCTCCTGATAATTCGCCAGCCCGACCCACTGAGGCGAAGATACCAGGTTCCAATCGGTCAGACTGATGATGACCGAGGCGATGATCGGGCCGATCAGGAAGACGACCAGGCCGATCAGCCAGGGCAACATGAACAGGTAGGCCGCCCGCTCCTCCTCGCGCGCCATCCTGCCCCGTGGCCGACGCGGCTTCAACGTGGGCTCAGTTGTCGAGATAATCGTCATAGCGATCCCTTTCCGCAGGCGACGCGAGCAGGGCCGACGTCAGGCCGGCCAGCTCGCGTCGCCTGTGATCTGGAACTGCGCGCTGCTACTTGATCTGATCCCAGGTTGTCCAGGCCTTATCCAGGCCGTCCTGCACCTGTAGCGCTGCCTCATTCATCGCATCGGTTGCCGAGCTCTGGCCCTCGACTATCAGGTTGAAGGCGTCGCCGATCGGCCCGGTGATCTCGTAGAAGCCAGGCACGAAGACCGTCGGCCGAGCCGTGCCGAGCGCCTGCAAGACCTCCTTGCGGCCATCATTCTTCGCGCCCCAATTGAGCTGCGTGGCCAGCGACGTGTTGAGCGGCACTACATCGGTCGCCTCCAGCCGCAGCTTATTGCCCTCGGTTGCTAGGAAGGCCAGGAAGTCCTTGGCCTCCTGGGGGTGCTTGCTCTGGCTGAACACGCCGAAGGCGTCGGTCCAGGTAATAATGAACGGCTTGTCGCCTGCCTGCTCGACCGGCGGCGGGGCCGCACCGTAGCGGATGTTCTGGGCCTCGAGCAGCGGGATCGCCACGATATTGTCGGTAATCTCCATGGCCAGCTTCTTCTGCGACAGCAGGTTGGTGTCGCCGATCTGCTGCATATCGCTGCTGCTCGGGGCCACGCCGTCCCTCACAAGCTGGGCCATGACATCGTAGGTATGCACCGTGGCCTGGTCGTTGAGGAAGCCCTGGGCCTGCTTCCCGTCCGGGCTAAAGTTGTTCGCCCAATCCGCATACCAGTAGGTTGAATGCGCAGACCCGCCCCAGACCCGCTGGTTGATATCGTCGCTCGGCTTGACGAGCTTCCGGATCAGCTCGGCGTACTGGTCGACCGTCATCGGCTCGGTTGCCGAGGGGTAGGGCAGGCCGGCGGCGTCGAACATATCTTTGTTGTAGAACAGCAGCACCGCGCCTGTATAGGAGCCGATGCAGTAGGTCTTGCCGTCATAGTCACAGTAGAGCGACATCGCGTTGGCGTTATAGTCGCCGAGTTTGATGTTCTGCGCGCTGAGCATAGCGTCGAGCGGCAGGAACTTGCCGGCCTTGAGCCAGCGCTGCTGTCCGCCATAGACAAACCCGATATCCGGTGGGGCGTTGGCTGCCAGGGCCGTGTCGATCTTGGTGACGTACTGATCCTCAGGAATCTGGGTGATCTCCAGAGTGACATTGGGGTACTTCGCCTGGAAGGCCTCCTGGAGCATGGGCAGGAAGGCTTCTTCACCCTCGAAGATCCAGAGCGATAGGGTTACCTGCTCGCCTGTGGCGGGCGCGGCGGCCGGCTGAGCTGGCGAACCGGAGTTTGTGGCGGCAGTGCCGCAGGCGCTGATCAGGGCCAGGAAGATCAGCAGGGCGGTCAGTCGGCGTTTCAGCTTCATGTTTCGCAGCCTCCTCTACGAGTAACTGAGTAGCAGCATCGATACTGTGGCTCTATGTACAGCTTCGTGCGCTAGCGCGAAAAACATCGCTGTTGCGCAGCGCGCTTTCTCGCTAGCCCCTAAAGCAGAGTAATCAGGCGGATTCGCGCGTGATAATCTCATACGGCATCTCGACGCTGCGCCCGCCCTCGGGAGCGGTGTTGTTGAGCCGCTCGAAGAGCATCTCTGCGGCCCGTCGCCCGAGCTGCTCCTGAAACTGCGTCACGGTGGTCAATGTGGGGGACACCACCCGCGCGGCAGGAATATTATCGAACCCGATCATGGCAATATCCTGCGGAACCCGCAGGCCCGCCTCGCGGATCGTCACCAGGGCGCCTATCGCCATCAGATCATTGGCGGCGAAGACAGCGGTGGGCGGCGCTGAGCGGCCAAGCAGCGCGCGCATGCCCGCCTGGCCGCCGGTCTCGGTAAAATCAGTCACCCGGATCAGGTCGCTCTCGTACGGGATCTGATGCTCGGCGAGCGCCTGTCTATAGCCAGTCGCCCGCGCATTATGCGGCCCCAGCCGCCCGCTCAGCATGCCGATTCGCGTATGCCCACGCTCGATCAGATACGTGACCGCAGCCCGCGCAGCGTTCGTGTTATTCACATAGATGCTATCCAGGGTGAGCGCACCAACTTCCTGTGGTGCCACCTCGAGCCGGACAACCGCAATCTCGCGTTCCAGGAGCAGTCGCAGGTCGACGGCCCTGACGTGAAAAAAGACACCAATGATGCCATCGACACGGCCTTGCTGCACCAGGCGCAGGCACTTCTGCTCCTTCTCGGCCATGCCATCGGTGTTGTAGATCAGCAGGTCATAGCCGTTATGCTCGGCGACATCCTGAATGCCGCGGGTGAAGGCGGGATAAAAGGGGTTGGTGATATCGGGAATAATGCTGGCGATCGTCCGGCTCTTCCGGCTGCGCAGGCTGCGCGCCATTTCGTCTGGCACATAGCCGAGCTCCGTGATCGCGGCCATAATCCGCTGACGCGTCTCGGCCGGGATAGTGATCGCAGCGCTATTGTTGAGCACCTGCGAGACGGCCGCCTGCGAGACGCCGGCGTGACGCGCCACATCGGCCTGGGTTGGCCGCCGCTTTCGCCCGGGGGTGCCCGTCATAACGATTCCCTGAACACCAGGCGACGGGGCGAAAGTGGACGATCCCAATCGCTCCAGACCGGGGATATTAAGTATTACGTATTACTAATACGTAATACTATACATCCGGCGGGCTCAGTTGTCAAGGCTGCCCGTTCTGGTGTTCTGGTTGCCAGTCTAGCCGCCCGGCGAAGCTGGTCCCGAGCGGTGTGAGCGCGCGGAGGCCCGACTACGCCAGCCTCGGCAGCCAGCGCTCCTGCTCGGCCAGCATCTCGCCCACCATCGCGCGGATCTGGGGCAGCGTGCAGACGGCCGCCGTCAGCGGGTCGAGCATCACGGCGTGGTGGACCGCCTCCCGGCTGCCGCGCAGGGCCGCCTCGACGATCAGCTCCTGCACGTTGACGTTGGTGCGGTTGAGCGCGGCCAGCTGGGCCGGGTAGCCGTCGACGCGCGTGGGCTGCACGCCACTCCCGTCCACCAGGCAGGCCACCTCCACGCAGCAGCCTGGGGGCAGGTTGGGGATCAGGTCGCGGTTCGGCACGTTGCCGTTGATGCGGATCGGTCGGTTGGTCTCCACCGCCTCAATGATGTACGAGCCGTACTCGTGGGTGCGCTCGGTGCGGAGCGCTTTGCTGCCGTCGATCTGGGCGGCGTAGTCGCGCTGGGCCTGCGCCTGGCGCTCGATGCAGTAGCGCAGGTAGCCTCCGCTGCGCCCGAAGTCGAACCAGTGGTCGCGCGGGTCCGTGAAGCGGGGTGCGAGCTCCTCAGTGACCATGCGGGCGCTCTTGCGGAAGTAGGGGCTGTACTCGCTGGCGTGGCCGCTGGACTCGGTGACGAAGTAGCCGAAGTGCCGCATCAGGTCGATCCGCACCGGCTCCTGGCCGGAGATCGTCGGGTCCTGGGCGGCCGTGCGGATCGCCGGGTAAAGGTCGACGTCGCCGCGGCGGAACTCCAGGAAGAAGGCCTGGTGGTTGATGCCGGCGCAGCGGAAGACCACCTCCTCGTAGGGCACGTCGACCCAGCCCGCCAGCATCTCGCTGGTACCCTGGACGCTGTGGCAGAGGCCGACGTGGGGCCGCCCGGTGGCGCGGTCGAAGGCCCAGCAGTTGGCGGCCATGGGGTTGACGTAGTTGAGCAGCAGGGCGTCGGGGGCCGCCAGCGCGTCCATCTCCCTGCCGAGCTCGACTAGGACGGGGATGGTGCGCAGGGCGCGGAACACGCCGCCGGGGCCAAGGGTGTCACCGACGCACTGCTCAACACCGTAGCGCCGCGGGGTCTCGATGTCGAGGGCGTAGGCGTCGAGGCCGCCCTGCTGGAAGGTGGTGATGACGTAGTGGGCGCCCCGCACGGCCTCGCGCCGGTCGGTGGTGGCCTCGACCTTCGCCGTCAGCTTGCGGGCGTCGATGATTGCCTGCACGAGGTCGCGGGCCTGGGCGGCGCGGCCGGCGTCGATATCCATCAGGCTGATGGTGCTGTCGGTGAGGGCGGGGGTGAGCAGGATGTCGCTGCAGAGGTTGCGGGTGAATACCACGCTGCCAGCCCCGATGATGGTGATCTTTGGCATCGCTGGGGTGAGTCCTTTCAGCTTGCTCGGCGGCCGCGTGGGGCTCAGCCGCCCTACCTGGGGGTTTTTGCAGACCCCCCAATAGAGTAAAATAAACGCTACCGGATTTACTCGGCACTAATTAAGATGCGACCTCCAGCTGCGGGTCAGGAGCTATGCTGAATGCGCGCCTTCGGTCGACGTATCCGCCGTGTGTAGGCAGCGGTAGACTGTCGCCTTGGAGATGCGATAGTCGTGCATCAGCGTGCGGATCAGCAGGCCCTGCTGGCGTCGCTCCTGAAGTGCGGCCACTTGGGCTGGCGTAAGCTGCTTGCTGCGGCCAAACACGACGCCCCGCGCCTTGGCGAGCTGGATACCATCCATTTGGCGCTCGGCCCGGAGCTCCGTTTCGAACTGGGGGATGGCGCCGAGCATGTGGAAAGGCAACCGGCCCGTCGTATCGTTGGTGTGGATCTGCTGGTCGAGCACCTGGAGATGGACGCCCTTGCGCCGGAGCTCTTCGGCGATCTGGCAGAGGTGCAGGGTTGAGCGGGCCAGGCGGTCCAGTCGGGTGACCACCAGGGTGTCGCCCTCGCGCACATACTCCAGGCAGGCCGCCAGCCGCGGGCGCTTGCCAGACGCGCTGCGCTGCTCCTGGTAGATTTTGTCGCAGTGCCTCAGCTTCTCCAGCTGCACCTCCAGACTCTGTCCGACCGCGCTCACCCGCGCGTAGCCGACCAGCGCCATGGCTCCCTCCGTGTCTCATAACATGTTAGGCGTCCGTAGAATGCTATTATGCACCATAATTTGAGACTCGTTTTCGGCGTGTCTCAGCAGGTATACCTTATGGGCGTGCCGAAACGTCTGCAAATCTTGGAGCCAGAGGAGATTGAGTCGCTCTATGACGAAGCCGCATCGTATCCCATGCGCACTGCCGCCTCTCGCCACGCCGGTGAGGCCGCGCATCCAGATTATCGCAATGTGCTCCCAGCGCAAACAGCGCCTTACGCAGCTGTTGAACCTCAGCCTGAACCTCGACGGTGCGCTGCTCCGCTTTGGCCTGAACTGGGGTGCGTCTTGCCCATGGCGCGCTGCCTGGTCAAGATACGCGGGCCGTGCGCCGGATGATACCGTGACATTTCAAGAACGTTGGCGTCCCCGTAGTGAGCAACGTAATCTGCCATTGCCGCTAGCACCAACTGGCGGCGCAGCCCGGCCGTGCGTGGTGGCCTCGGCCAGCGTGCGGCGGAGGACAACGTGGCCCGTGCTCCTGGTGGCGCGCAACTTGCGCTACACCTCGACAGACACGTGCCGAACGCACAAGCTCGCGTATGCTGGTGGGGTGCGTGTATCCCCTGCACGCATGTCAGCAAGGAGTATTCCCATGCCTCGCGTTGTTGTAACCGGCGGGAGCGGCAAAGCCGGGCGCGCCTGCATTGCCGATCTGCTCGACCACGACTACAGCGTCGTGAATATCGACCGCGCGCCGCCCGCCCAAAGCCGCTGCCCATTCGTGCTGGTGGATCTCACCGATTTTGGCCAGACCATCGCGGCGCTCTCCGCGATTGACGAGCGCGTCAGCGGCGTCGACGCCGTGGTGCATCTGGCGGCCATCCCCGCGCC
>Ga0209591_10003631_pt1 | contig 17856 bp, 15 predicted proteins | sample MAT01_FD_187207 | JGI IMG/M metagenome (GOLD analysis project Ga0209591, IMG submission 187207) | Freshwater microbial communities from Lake Fryxell liftoff mats and glacier meltwater in Antarctica - MAT-01 (SPAdes) (version 2) | ecosystem: Environmental > Aquatic > Freshwater > Ice > Liftoff... | reverse complement strand
CAGCTACCAGCCCAGGCCCAGCCGCAACGGCAACAGCACCGCCATGCCCACCAGGATGGTGCCCAGGATGCCGCGCTGCCACCAGAACCAGGCCGCGCCAGCGACCACCGCGAAAAGGCGTGCGTCTTGCCAGGTGGTGATGAACTGGCCGCCCTTCATCACCACCTCGGGCACCACCACCGCGGCCATGGCCGCCAGCGGGGCGTAGCGCAGACCCTGGCGCAGCCAGTCCGGCAGCGGAATCTCGCGACGGCTGAGAAAGAAGAAGCCGCGCGTCACCACGGTGATGACGGTCAGGCCGACAACGGCGATCAAGGCTTCGGTGAGGTCCATGCTGGCAACGGTGCCTAGGTCTTGTCATCCAGCGGCGCGGCGCGGCGTGGCGTGCTGTGGTCGATCAGCAAGCCCATCGCCACCGCAGCGGCAATGGCCACGACGATGTTCAGCTTGAACGGCAGCGCATAGGCCGCCACCGCAGCGCACGCGGCCACGCCGGCGGCCACCGACGTGGCGCGGTCGCTCACCAGCGACAAGGCCACGCCCAGCAACGCCAGCGTGCCGGCAAACCCGAAACCCCAGTGCACCGGCACGGCATCGGCCAGAAAGATGCCGGCAAGCGCAGGCACCTGCCAGGCCAGCCAGTTGCAGGCGACACCGCCCCAGAAGTAGGGCAGCTGCTCGGGTGCGGGCCTGGGTTCGGGAAAGCGCCGCATGAAGAGCACGTAGTTCAGGTCGGCCGTGAGGTAGGCCAGGCGCAGGCGCTGCGCGAGCGGAAAGTGGCCGAAGTAAGGCCGCCAGCCGGCGCTGAAGATGACGAAGCGCAAGTTCACGCACAGCGCCGTGGCCCACACCACCCACAGCGGGGCGCCGCTGCTCATCAGCGGCAGCACGGCCAGCTGCGCACTGCCCGCGAATACCAGCAAGGACATCAGCACCATAGCCACGATGGGCAAACCGCTCTTGCCCATCGCCACGCCGGTGATCAGGCCCCACGCGGCGATGCCGATGGCAGTGGAGAGCATCTCGCGGGCGCCACGCGCGAACTCGGGGTGCTGCCAGACAGGCAACGTAGGCAAGGCGGGGGGACTGTTCACTCCGCCATTGTCGCCACCGCCCGCGGCGCTGCCCCCCTTCGCGGTCGTTCGCGGCGGTTCGCGGCCGTTCTCGGCCATTTGCGGCCGTTCAACCCGAACCTCAGCTCACTTGCGACGCACGCTGCCGCTGCCTGCCACCGAGCTCTTCACCTGCGCGTCGCCGGCATAGGTGACGTCGCCGCTGCCGGCGATGCTGACCGACAGCGCTTTCTGCGCAAACACTGCGGCATCGCCACTGCCGGCGATCGACACCGACACGTCGTCGGCACGCATCTCGATCAGGCGCACATCGCCACTGCCCGCGATGCTGACCTTGACCCGCGACGCGCTGCCCTTGCCGCTGACGTCCCCACTGCCAGAGATGCGGACGCCGAGCTCTTCCGTGGTCAGGTCGTTCAGGCGCGCATCGCCCGAACCCGACAGAGAAAGCTGCAGCGACGGTGTGTTGAAAGTCTCCAGACGCACATCGCCCGAGCCGGCCACGGCCAAGGCGCTGAGCTTGGGCACGACGACCGTGATGAGCACCTTGCTGCGCGTCTGCATGTAGTTGCCGCTGCCCCAGCCGCTGAAGACGCCCTCGCGCTTCCAGCGCACCTTCAGCGTGCTGCCATTGCGGCCCGGCTCGACCACGGTTTCCAGCATGGGCAGCAGGTTGTCGTCGGCCTGCACCTGCACCGACTGCTGGGCGCCCTGGCGCACCACCAGGTCTATCGCACCGCTGAGCGCGATGGCCTCGAAAGCGTCCAGCGTGCGAAGCTCGGTGGCACTGTTGCCCGAGCCTTGCACGCTGGCCGCCTGCGCCTGGCCGGGCGCGAACATCTGGCCCAGCGCCAGCGCCCCCAGCAGGGTGGTGGCGAATGCGGCACGGCGTGAGGCGGAGAAGGCGGCGAAGGCGGTGCGGGCGGGTGTGCTGCGAATCATCTGAAGCTCCGGGTGGCTGAAGCCCGCAATGTGCCGCCGATGGCCAGCGCCGGCCAGCCCCGCGCGACGTGGTGCTGCTGGCGGCGACGAATTGCAGGGCTGAGGCCGTGCAGTGCAGTGGACAGCGCAGCGGAGAGCGCAGCGCCCCGCGCATGCCGGACCGGTACGACCGCCTCGCTCTGGCTTACGGCTTGGCCTTGGCCTTGACCACCGCAGGTTCGGCGTTTTCTTCGTCCGCCACGGCCACCGGCTCGGACGCCGGCATGGGCTCGATGTTGTTCTCGCGCATGTAATCGTTCATCTCGCGCCAGCCGGCGAACACCGCCGCCTTGTCGGCACGCTTGTTCAATTCGTAGCAAGTCTCGACGGAACGGGCCGCATGACGGCAGCCGCCGCCGATGGCCTTGCCCTCGGCTTCACGCTTGGCCGCTTCGGCGGCCGGCGTGGCGATGCCGAGTTGATCGCAGGCGCTCAAGCCCAGCACGGCAGCCAGCAGCATGGCAGGGGTCAGGCGGTGGATGTGGCGCTTGGACATGGCCCTAGCGATATCGGCCGGCAGCACGGTGGCTTGAGCACATCGCCCTGCTGCAGAAGCCCTCAAGCCGAACGCGGCTGACGCTGCAGGAATTCCCACGCCGTCAAACGCCGGCCACCAGGCTGCTGCACCTCCAGCAATTCCAGCGCACCGGCTCCGCAGGCCACCACCAGGCGGCCTTCGCCGGCCGCCAGCCAGGTGCCGGGCGCGCCCACGGTTTCGTCCAGCAAGCGCGCGCGCCACACCTTCAAGGGCTGGCCCTGGAATTCGGTGCTGCCGCCGGGAAAAGGGTCGAAGGCGCGCAGCCGACGTTCCAGCAGCGCAGCGGGCTGCTGCCAGTCGAGCGCGGCTTCGGTCTTGTCGATCTTTTTCGCGTAGGTGGCGCAGGCTTCCGCTTGCGGCAGCGGCTGCAAAGCGCCATGCCGCAGGGCCAGCAGTGCCTGCACCACCAAGCGCGCGCCCATCGTGGCCAGGCGGTCGTGCAGCGTGCTGGTGCTGTCATCAGCGCTGATCGGGGTGGTCTCCTTCAGCAGCATGGCGCCGGTGTCCAGGCCCTCGTCCATCTGCATGATGGTGATGCCGGTTTCGCGGTCGCCGGCCTCGATGGCGCGCTGAATGGGCGCCGCGCCGCGCCAGCGCGGCAGCAGCGAGCCGTGGATGTTCAGGCAGCCATGGCGCGGTGTGTCCAGCACCCAGGCCGGCAAGATCAAGCCGTAAGCCGCCACCACCAGCACGTCCAGCGCAGCGGCTTGCAAGGCTTCGCGCGCCAACGCGGCGTCTTCAGGGTACTTGCCGTCCAGCCGCAGACTGCGCGGCTGGGCCAGCGGCAGGGCATGTTGAAGCGCCAACTGCTTCACCGCCGAGGCCTGCAACCTCATGCCGCGGCCGGCGGGGCGGTCGGGCTGGGTCAGCACCAGCGGCACTTCAGCACCGGCGGCAACGATGGCGGCCAAGGCCAACTGGGCAAACTCTGGCGTACCGGCGAAACCCACGCGCAGGCCGTGCAAGGCCAGAAGGGCGGCCGGGTTCAGGCCCTCAGCGGACACGCTGCTCTTCGCGCAGCTTCTTCAGCATCTTGGTCTTGATGCGGTCGCGCTTCAGGAAGCTGAGGTATTCCACGAACACCTTGCCCATCAGGTGGTCCATCTCGTGCTGCACACACACGGCCGACAAGCCGTCGGCTTCCATCTCGAAGGGCTGGCCGTCACGGTTCAGCGCCTGCACCTTCACGCGGGCGTGGCGCTCGACGCGCTCCCAGGTCTGCGGCACCGAGAGGCAACCCTCTTCGGACACTGCCATCTCTTCGCTGTGCCAGGTGAGCCTGGGGTTGATCAGCACGATGGGACGGTTGTGCTCTTCACTCGTGTCCATCACGATGAGACGTTCATGCACGTCCACCTGCGTGGCGGCCAGGCCCACGCCTTCAGCTTCGTACATGGTGTGGAGCATGTCGTCGGCGAGCTGGCGGATGCGCTCGTCCACCGCCGCCACGGGCAGGGCCACGATGTGCAGACGGGGGTCGGGGAAACGCAGGATGTTCAAACGGGCCATGGCGAAGAGGCAGGGTCAGGGGTAGAGGGACGACCGGTGAAATATTCGACAGAACAGACGACAGAACAGACGACAGAACATGCGACTAAACACGAGCGATGAAACACGCCACGAAACAGCTGGCAACAGCTGTGGAGACAGCGCCACGCGGGCCGATAAGCAGGGTTGTGGCGTCTTGCACGGGCGGGCAGTTTGTTTGCGACATCAAGGGTTTACGGGCAAAATCTGTGAAACCGTATGAGCATTGTCGTGGTGCAAATGAGTTGTAGCCGGCCTGCACGCAGCGTGCAACTTGTCGCCACTGCTTGCAGCATCTAGCCGGGTTTCGCGCCATCATGCGCCGAAGCCTTTTCATTTCAGACTGCGCCGCATTTTCGCACCGTCGCGCCTGAGCATCTGCCCGGAGACCTTCAGCGCCATGAGCCATCGCATCCGCCGCCAGTTATCGAGGGCCCTGCGCGATGCAGCCCGGCCCGGCTTCGCGCTGCTGGCGCTGGCCTGCATCAGCGGCCACGCCGTGGCACAGACCAGCAGCTTGCCCATCACGCCCGAGTGGCGCGACACCGCCCAGCGCGTGGCCCAGGCCGGCGTGCCACTGGAAGACCTGTCGCCCAACGCGCCCGATTCGCACACCGTGCAGCCCGGCGACACGCTGTGGGGCATTTCCGGCATGTTCCTGAAAAGCGCGTGGCGCTGGCCCGAGCTGTGGGGCATGAACCTGCAGCAGATTCGCAACCCCCACCTCATCTACCCCGGCCAGGTGCTGACGCTGGAGAAAATAAACGGACGCGCCACGCTGCGCATGGCCACGGGCGAGATGGGCGTTCCGACCAACACCGTGCGCCTGTCACCGCGTGTGCGCAGCGAGTCTTTGAACAACGGCGCCATCGCGTCCATCCCGGTGCACCTGATCGGGCCCTTCCTCAACGAGGCGGTGGTGTTCAACACCAATGAACTGGACGGCGCGCCGCGCATCGTGGCGGCCCAGGAAGGCCGCGTGATGCTGGGCCGCGGCGACACCGCCTATGTGCGCGGCGAACTGGCTGGCGCGCGTGACTTCCGCATCTTCCGCCAGCTGGTGCCGCTGACCGACCCCCTCACGCGCGAGGTGCTGGGCTACGAGGGCCGCTATGTCGGCACCGCCGAATTCACGCGCGCTGGTGAAACCCAGCTGGCCAGCGCGGGCGGCTCGCCCGGCGTGGTGCCGGACACCTTCCGCATCTCCAGCACGCGCATGGAAGTCAAGGTCGGCGACCGCCTGAGCCCGGTGCCGATGCAGGAACTGGTGTCGTATGTGCCGCGCGCACCTTCTTCACCTGTGGACGGCCGCATCGTCAGCATCTACGGCGACGGGCTGCGCGCCGGCCAGAACCAGGTCGTCAGCATCAACAAGGGCCAACGCGACGGCATCGAGCGCGGCCACGTGCTGGCGTTGTGGCGCGCAGGTGCCGCGGCTGTCGACACCACCGGCGCGAGCCGCCAGAACATCCGCCTGCCCGACGAAAAGCACGGCGTGCTCTTCGTCTTCCGCACCTTCGAGCGCGTGTCTTACGCGCTCATCCTGAACGTTCAGGAGCCGGTGCGCGCGGGCGACCGCTTCACCCAGCCCTGACGCGACGAGGGGCCCCCGTGCCACAGCACGCTGCGGCCTCGGCTGAAGACGTCGACGACGACTTCGCCGCCTGGTTCAGGCTGCTGGAAACACCGGGCCTGGGCCGCGAAACCGCGCGCCGCCTGCTCGCGGCCTGCGGCAGCCCGCAGGCGGTGCTGGCCACACCCGCGGCCACCCTGCGTGAACTGCTGGGGCATGCGCTTGCCGATGCGCTGCAGCAGCTGCCACCCCACTTTCACGCGCGTCTGGCCGCAGCCCGGCTGTGGCTGCAGGGCGGCGCCGACCGCCATCTGCTGACGCTGGGCCACCCCGCCTGGCCCGCCCTCTTGCTGCAGACCGCCGACCCACCGCTGCTGCTGTACGTGCAGGGCGATCTGACATGCCTGGCGATGCCCGCTGTGGCCGTGGTGGGCAGCCGCCACCCCAGCGCCCAGGGCAGCGACAACGCGCACAGCTTCGCCGCCGACCTGGCGCAGGCCGGGTGGGTGGTGGTCTCAGGCATGGCCCAGGGCATAGACGCTGCAGCGCATGAAGGTGCCATGAAGGCCGGCGGGCGCACGGTGGCGGTGGTCGGCACGGGGCTGGACATCACCTACCCATCACGCCACCGCGCACTGGCGCAACGCATCGCCACGCAGGGCGCCTTGGTCAGTGAATATGCGCCCGGCACACCGCCGCTGCCTGAGCACTTTCCGCAGCGCAACCGACTCATCGCCGGGCTGACGCGCGGCACGCTGGTCGTCGAGGCCGCGCTTCGTTCGGGCTCGCTGATCACCGCCCGCCTGGCCAACGAGGCGGGCCGTGAGGTATGGGCCATTCCCGGCTCCATCCACGCGCCACAATCGCATGGCTGTCATGCGCTCATCAAGCAAGGCGCGATGCTGGTGGAAAGCGCCCAGGACGTGCTGAATGAGCTGCACAGCCCCGGCCTGCGGCAAGCCGTACTGCCGCTGCAGGCGACGGGCAGTTCTGCAGCCCGAGCAGGGGCCCGAACTAGTGCCGAGACAGGCGCCGAGACAGGCGCGGAGACAGGCGCCGAGACGAGTGCCCATGCCGCAGCCAGCCCCACGCCCGACGACGCCCTGCTGGCGGCCCTGGGTGAAGACCCGGTGACTCTGGACGCCCTGCTCGCACGCACCGGCGAAAGCGCCGCCACCCTGAGCGCGCGGCTGCTGGAACTGGAGCTGGCGGGCCAGGTGGCGCGCCTGCCCGGCGGCCTGTACCAAAGGCGGCACAGCGCCTGAAGCAGCGCCTGAAGCAGCCACCTACGGCAGGGCCATCACGCTGCCTTTCCTGGGCAATTCGCTCGGGTATAGTGAGTTGATGTTCGAAGTACTGGTCTATCTCTACGAGAACTACTGGCGCCCCGACGCCTGCCCCGAGCCGAAGCAGCTTTCGCGCAAGCTTTCCGCTGTCGGCTTCGAGCCGGAAGAAATCCAGGATGCCTTGCGCTGGCTCGACGGCCTGGCCGACAGCGCCGAAGCCGTCACCGGCCAGCCGGTGCCCGGCAGCATGCGCATCTACACCGACGCCGAGCGCGAGGTGCTGGACGAGAACGCCGTGGGCTTCATCACCTTCCTCGAATCAGCCGGCGTGCTGGCCGCACCGATGCGCGAAATGGTCATCGACCGCGCCGTTGCTGCCGGTGGCGGCCCGATGGCGCTGGAAGACCTTAAGATCATCGTGCTGATGGTCTTCTGGAGCCTGGGCGAAGAGCCCGACGCCCTGGTGCTCGACGAGTTGTTTGTCGACCCCGACGACCGCGTCATCCACTGAACCCAGGCCCGAGCGAGGGCCTCAGTTCAGCTTCAGTTCAGCCTCAGTTCGGGTTCAGTTCAGCAACCGCGAGGCATCCACATCCAACTTGGCCAGCGCGCTGCGCGTGGCGCGCACCGTCAGCGCTTCGTCTTGCGCAGGCAACATCAAACCGGCTTGCAGATAGCTGGCCAGGCGGTGCTGCTGAAAGAGCACACAGCGCCCTTGCGGCGTGACGAACAAGCTCAGCTGCTTGCGCAGGCCGTGCCAGGCCAGTTGCACCGCTTCGCTGCGGCCGCCACGGTCCAGCATGTACCAGCTGCCCACCTGCAGCTCCCGTGCCCAGGCCACCATCGCCAGCGTGGGCATGCTGCCGCCGTCGAGCACCACCTCCAGCTCGCTGCTCTGGTGGCCGGAAAGGTCCAGCACCATCGACTCGTCGATGTCGACATCGGCGGTGTCGGGCAGCAGTTCTTCCAGCGTCTCCAGCCGCTCCATCAGCTCGCGCAGGCGGTCGTCGGGAATCACGGCCGCCTTGGCCGTGAAGGCCGCGGCGAGCGAGTTGTTCAGCTGCTGGATGTGCTCGTCCTGCTTGGGCGTGTCCTGGCCCGCCGAAGCCATGCCCTCGCGCAGGCTCTTCAGCAGCTGCGGCAGCCGGCGGATGACCTCGGCGCGCTCTTCGCGCGTCACCTTCGCACTGGCACTCCAGATGAGGTCGGCCGCCGCCCGCTTCATCTGCTTGGTCTGCGCGCCCTGCGCGCCGTAACGCACACCGGTGGTGGCCAGGACATCGGCCCAGACGTGGAACAGGAACTGGCGCACACCTTCCTGCACCGGCACCTCGTTGAGCATCTTGCGCAGCTCGATGGTGTATTGAATGGCCATGGTCTCGCGCTGCTCGACCTGCTGCGCCAGCGACACACCACGCTTGGTGGCCTCGTTCTCGTTCTTGAAGAAGTGCTCGAGGAATTTCTCGAACTCGGTGAGCACGGTCTGGAAGACGCGCCGCCCGGTATCGGGGTAGGCCTCGACCACCTGCACGATGCGCTTGATTTCTTTTTCGAGCGCTTCGTTGGGCTTGCCTGCCGCCGGGCTGCTGGCGGCGCTGTCGAAGCCCATCACACAAGCGCCCATGCGGTCGATGAGGCGGCGCGCCGGGTGGTCGATGGTGGCGAAGAAATCGGGCTCGGTGACGGCCACGCGCAGCACCGGCATCTGCAAGCGCGCGAACCACACCCGCACAGCGGCCGGAATGCGGTCTTCGGTGAGGATGCTCTGGAACAGCAGCGCCACGATCTCGATGGTGGCGCGCTCTTCAGGGCCCGAGGCGGCCTTCTTCAGCACCTGCTTGCGCTGGTGCAGCTCTTCCAGCATCACCGGCGCGGTGACCATGGCCTCGCCGCCGCCCTGCAGGGTGGTGCTGAGGCGTTGGCGTATGCCCTGCTGCGCGTTCTCGATGGCACGCGCCAAGCCCGGCGACATGAGGTGGACCACGCCACTACCGCCCTGCCCTGCGCCGGCGCCCGCGCCAGACCCGGCACCCACGTTGCCGCCCCCACCTCCGCCACCCCCCCCGCTACCACCCAACCCGGCCGAGCGGGTGGAGTTCGCGAACTCGGGCACATGGCGGCCGATCAGGCGGTTCAGGCGGCCCAGCACCGCTTCGGCGTGTTCGCGGCTGCGTGCCAGCGGCGCGCCGCGCGTCATCAAGCGGGTTTCTTCGCCCACGCTGCCGCGACCGCTGGCATGGCCACCCGACGAAGCGCTGTAACCGCTGGGGCCACCGGGCCCCGCCCCCTGGGCGTTGCCATACCCCATGCCCTGGCCGCCGCCCGAACTTCCGCCCGCACTTCCTCCGTAATTGCGGCCAGTGTCATGCCGAGAGTCAACGAAGCCCGTGCCTGCACTGGGCTGCCAGCCCATGGCCATGTTCGGGTGGGTGAGAGAACGGCGGATGAAGGGACGCAGATCCACCTCGGCCAGCACACGGTGGTCCATCAGCCAGCGGTTGGTCTCGTGGTAGGCCTCTTCCACGAGCAGCGCGAATTCGTCGTGCAGCACCGGCTGCAATTCGCGCCAGCCTTCCAGCGTCTGCCCCGCAGCGCGCCAGGCGTCGAAGACGGTGCGCGCCAGCACGTGGGCGCGCAGCATGTCATGGGGGTCGAGCTCGTTGCGGCCTTCGAGGTGGGCGATGCGCGAGCGCAAATCGGCGAACTCCCACGAGGCGCGGTCCATCACCGCCAGGGCCAGGCGCGAAGTGACGATTTCCAGCTCGATAGCGTCGTCGCTGACCAGCGTGAGCGACTCGCGTCCGCTGGTGGACAAGCGGGACATGCCAGACGCGCCTGACGTGCCTGGGAGGGGCAAGTCTGCGCGCGAAGCCGTCATGCCCGGGCCGAGAGATTGGCGCAATCCGCTCACGATGCCGCGATGCCAGGCCTGGGCACCTGCCGTCAGGCTCTGCAGCAAATCGCGCCGGCGCGCGAACACTGTGTGTTCACAGGGCTTGTCGAGCAGGTTGCGGGCGGTGTCGAGTGCCGCCTGAACCAGCGGCACCAGGCCCTTCAGCAGCTCTTCGGTGTAGAGCCTGCGCGCCTGGCCAGCAAGAGAATCGGGCGAGGCGCTCGTGGCCATTTCAGGGTCAGACCTGCTGCGGTGTAAAGACCGTCACACTCTACACGACCGCCCCGGCGTTCGGGTCGTTCGGGTCCTGTTCCTTGCCTGTCGTCTTGATGAGGTCTTCGCGCTTCACGCCCAGCCACAATGCAATGCCCGCAGCGACGAAGATCGACGAGTAGATGCCGAACAGAATGCCGATGGTCAGCGCCACCGCGAAGTAGTGCAGCGTGGGGCCGCCGAAAAGCAGCATGCTCAGCACCATGATCTGTGTGCTGCCGTGGGTGATGACGGTGCGGCTGATGGTGCTGGTAATGGCGTTGTCGATGCTCTGCGCCGAGGTTAGCTTGCGGAACTTGCGAAAGACCTCGCGAATGCGGTCGAAGATGACCACCGACTCGTTCACCGAATAGCCCAGCACCGCCAAGATCGCCGCCAGCACCGCGAGCGAGAATTCCCACTGGAAGAAGGCGAAGAAGCCCAGGATGATGATCACGTCGTGCAGGTTGGCGACGATGCCGGCCACCGCGAACTTCCACTCGAAGCGCACCGCCAAGTAGGCCATGATGCCCAGGATGGTGAAGCCCAGAGCCCAGGCGCCGTTGGTATAGAGCTCTTCGCCCACCGAGGCACTGACGGCCTCGCTGCGTTTGCGCACCAGCGGCTCGCTGCCATCGGCCTGCACGCAACTGGGCCGGCTCACCTGCTCGCCATCGGCTGTGGTGTATTCCTTGCGAACCACCTGCCCCTGTTCGGCCGTGCACAAGGCGTTGAACACGAGGTCGGCGGTGTCGGTCTGCTTTTCGCCAGCGCGTATCGGCACCCGAATGAGAACGTCGCGCGATGTGCCGAAAGTCTGCACCTGCACGTCGCCATAGCCCATTTTCTCGACGGTGCCGCGCGTGCGGTTGATATCGGCACTTTGGCTGTACTGCACCTCGACGAGCGTGCCGCCGACGAATTCGATGGACAGGTGCAGGCCCCGGGTGGCCAGGAGATACACCGCCAGCGCGAAGGTGAGGAACGAGATGACGTTGAACACCAGCACGTGGCGCATGAACGGGATGTCCTTGCGGATGCGGAAGAATTCCATGGTCGTTGTTCCCGTTCAGGCTTCTGAGACTTCGCTGCCGGTCTTGGCCACCGCAGAGGACGGGCCGGCAGGACGCCACACCTGCCCGATGGACACCGACTTCAAACGCTTCTGGCCGCCGTACCAGAGGTTGACCAGGCCACGCGAGAACACCACAGAAGAGAACACGCTCGTCAGGATGCCCAGGACATGCACCACGGCAAAGCCGCGCACCGGGCCTGAACCGAAGGCCAGTAGCGCAAGGCCCGCAATCAAGGTCGTCACGTTGCTGTCCAGAATGGTGCCCCAGGCCATCTCGTAGCCCTTGTGAATGGCCAGTTGCGGCGGCGCGCCGTTGCGCAACTCTTCACGCACGCGTTCGTTGATCAGCACGTTGGCGTCGATGGCCATGCCCAGCGTCAACGCGATGGCCGCCATGCCGGGCAGCGTCAATGTGGCCTGCAGCATGCTTAGCACCGCCACCAGGCACAGCAGGTTGAAAGCCAGCGCGATGGTGCTGAAAACGCCGAACAGCATGTAGTAAGCACACATGAACACCGCGATGGCGATGAAACCGTACAGCACGCTGCTGAAGCCCTTGGCGATGTTCTCTGCGCCCAGGCTGGGGCCGATGGTGCCTTCTTCGATGATTTCCATCGGCGCGGCCAGCGCACCGGCGCGCGTCAGCAGCGCGATGTCGGCGGTTTCCTGCGGCGTGAAGTTGCCGGTGATCTGGAAATCGGTGCCGAATTCGCCCTGAATGGTGGCCACCGAGAGCGCTTCGCCCTTGCCCTTCTCGTACAGCACGATGGCCATGGGCTTGCCCAGGTTCTCACGCGTGATGTTGCGCATGCTGCGGCCGGCCACGTCGTCCAGCTTCACGCTGACTGCGGGCCGCTGGTCGTTGTCGATGGTGGCCGAGGCTTGCTTCAGCTGTTCGCCGGTGGCGATGACATCGCGCTTCAAGCCCACGTTGCCGCCGCCACGCGTGGGCACCACCTCGGCCGCTGTGGCGGTGTCGGGCTCGACCAGACGGAACTGCAGCGTGGCTGTGCGGCCCAGAATGTCTTTCGCGCGCGCCGGGTCCTGCACGCCAGGCAGCTGCACCACCACGCGGTCCAGGCCCTGGCGCTGGATGACGGGCTCTGACACGCCGAGTTCGTTGACACGCTTGTGCAGCGTCTCCACGTTCTGCACGACAGCCTGGTTCTGCACATCGGTGATGGCCTGCGTCGACAGGCGGCCGATGACGCGCACGGTGCTGCCTTCGTCGTCGCGCGTCCAGGTCATGGAAGGCATGCGCTCGAACAGCAGGTCGCGCGCCTTGGCAGCCTCGGCGGCGTCGGGCAGCGTGACGGTCAGGCCGTTGGTCTCGCGGACGATGCCGGTGAAGCGGATGCGCTGTTCACGCAGCGCGGTGCGGGCGTCGCTGCTGTAGGTGTCGACGGCCTGCTTCAGCGCGCCGCGCAAGTCCACCTGCATCAGGAAGTGAACGCCACCGCGCAAGTCGAGGCCCAGGTACATGGGCAGCGCGCGCACGCCGGCCATCCACTCGGGCGAACGCGAAACCAGGTTCAGCGCAACGATGTAGCGCGGGTCGGTGGGGTCGGGGTTCAGCGCCTTGATGATGGCGTCGCGCGCCTTGATCTGGGTATCGATGTTGCTGAAACGCGTGCGCACCGAGTTGCCGTCGAAGCGCACATAGTCGGCCTCTACCTGCACGCCCTTCAAGGCCTGCTCGACCCGCGCCACCATTTCGGCTTCCACCTTCACGGTGGCCTTGGCCCCGCTGACCTGCACTGCCGGCGCCTCGCCGTAGAAGTTTGGCAGGGTGTACAGCAGGCCGACCAGCAGCACGATGCCGAGGAGGGCGTACTTCCACAAGGGGTAGCGGTTCATCGAAATGTCCTTAGTGCGGCCGACAGGGCCGCAGGCGCAGGGTGTGCGGCGGGTGCAACGGATGCTTCATGTGCGCAGGGTGCTTCACGCAACCCCTGCGCACGCGGCAAACCCGGTTACTTGAACGTGCCCTTGGGCAGCACCTGCACCACGGCGCCGCGCTGCACCTGCAGTTCAACGCCGTTGGCCACTTCCACGTTGAGGTAGTTGTCACCCAGCTTGGCCACCTTGCCCAGCAGGCCACCGGCGATGACCACCTCGTCACCCTTGGCAATGGCCTCGATCATGGCCTTGTGCTCCTTCTGCTTCTTCATCTGCGGGCGGATCATGATGAAGTACAGAACCACGAACATCAGCACCAGCGGCAGCAGGCTGAAAAGGGTGTCGGTGCCGCTGGAGGCTGCGGCAGGGGCGGCTTGGGCGTAGGCTTGGGAAATGAACACGGTCTTGGGTCCTCGAAAACGGGCCCGATTGTCGCGGGCGGAACCTTTTATTCTAGGCGGCCGGCAAGACCCCGAGTCCGGCGCGCCCACGCGTCGGTCTCACGCCGTCATTGCAGGCCAGTGCACGCCACTGTGGCGCCTGCAAGGCTGCGACGGCAAACACCGTCAAGCCCAGCGCCAGCGCGGCCCGCAACTGCAGTTCTCCTCCTACGGCGTAACTGTCACGCCCGACGCTAAGGATGAACTGCAGTGCCGAGAACGCACGGCCGTACTTCACCAGCACCTGCTCAAGGCCGGCGGAGAAGAACAACGGCGCAAGGCCAGCCGCCAGCCCAGCCACAACCAACATCGCCCAGCGGCGGCCGGGCACCAGGGCAGCGCCAGCCGCGCTGCCGCAAACCGCCACAAGCAAGCCGCCCAGGCCCAGTGCGGCACTGGCCCCGAGGCTGCCGCCACCGCGCATCAACTCAACGAGGTTGTCGGTACCTGCCTGTTCCACAACCGCCCAATGCAATGGCCAGAAGAGGAGCAGCATCGCACAGCACCAGTAAGCCAGGTCCACCACAGCGGCCGGGCGTTGCAGAGTGCGGACCAGCAGCGCAGCGCCGTAGACCAAGAAAATCACACTGCAATGCAGGGCCACGTAACGCGCCATGTCTTCCCAGGGCCCACCCCAGCCGAGCACCGGGTAGCCGATCAGCTTGTGAATCATCACCAAGGGCACGGTCGAGTACAGCACTAAAAAGCTGACGAGTGCGTGCGCTGGCGCCAGCAACGGAAACGCCAGGCGCCAGCGGGTGCGGTGCGGCGCCAGCAGCCACAACGGCACCACAAGCATCCACCACAGCGTGCAAGCCAAGCCCAAGGCCGCGACCGCACCTGTTACGCCCGGGGGCATGAGTTTGGCGACGTTGTAGGGCAAACCCGGCGTACGGCTGCCGAGCCAAAGCAGCGCAGCCAAGACAGCGAGCACCAGCCACTGCGCGACAGGACTCGATGCGGCGACCACGGGGCGCGCGGGCGGCGGGGCTGCCGGCGGCATCGAACTGAAAATAGTTGCCGCGCGCCCCACCACCGGCCCCAGGCTGCGGGCAATCCCCCAGCCCACCAGGGCCCCTAGAGCGCCGAGGGCGGCATCGGTCGCATCGGCCAGCTTCGACGGCAGAAACAACTGCCCTGCTTCCAAAACGAGGGCCAGCACGGCGATGGCCGCCACAGGCGCAGCGCCTGCGACAGAGGGTCGCCGCAACGACAGCGCGCCGAGCAGCAGCCCGCCTGGAAAAAACACCAGCAGCTTGCGCACGATCTCGTTCAAGGCATTGAACTCACCTCGAAATGCGTACGTCTCGAACGGCATTCGCGTGAAGGCACCGAGCGCTTGCTCGCCGGTGACGTGTACCAGACTGAAGTCGAACGGCTGCCACATGATGGTGACCGCCACTGCCAACCACAGCCACAAACCGCCTACCAACCAACGCGCCTGGCGCTGCGGCGGCCAGGCTGCCCACCCGCCCAATGCCCGCGGCAGAGCCGCCCCCAGGGCGACGCCTGCACCCGCCAGGATGATGTCGGTGACGTCGCTGACGCGCGACAGGACAAACAGCTGCGCACACTCCACCAGCGCAGCAGCCAGCAGGCCGCGGGCGACCACTGCGGTGACACTGCGCCCCTGGCCGTCGGTACGCCAGAGCAGCCCAACAGGCACCCACAGCGCGACGTCGGTGCAAAGGTCGTAGACGAATTGCCAGGCGCCCTGCCATGGGGCACCGAAGGGCAGCAGAACCATGCGGCCATCTCGCCACTTTCGATACAGCTCTACGGGGCTGATGCTCAGGTCCAGCGGCATCACGCTGAACACCACCAGCAGCGCCAGGTAAATGGCGAGCCACTGCAGGCTTCGCGCCTGCACCGGGTGGTGTGTACCGAGCCCATCGAGCAGCCGGCGGAAACGCTGGCGCTGCATCGCGTAAAGGGCCATGCCGGCGGCAGAACCCACGCACTGGGCAACCACGTCGGTCCATGACGGATCGCGCGGCGGGAAAAAGGTCTGCGCAAACTCCACGCCGACCGAGAACACCGCAGCGGCAGGCCAGACCAGAGCGCAGCCGATCACCCGAGACGCAGCACCTGCCTGTCCAGCCGCCCAGTGCGCCAGCCCGAAAGCCAGCGGCACCGTGAGCAGGAAGTTGACAGCGACGTCGACGCGTTCGTCGTCACGCCACACCGGCCCTGGCAGCGCAAGAAACGCCTGCCAGGCTTGACCCCAGGACTGCGGCTGCCAGTTCAGCGGAACGAGACTCCCCAAGACAAGGAAAGCCGCATAGCCCAGAGTCAGGCCGACGACCCAACGGTCAGCGGTATGCATCGGTGGCGAAAAAGCTCACTCCGGCTCTCCGGGATGGGCACCCGCCCAACGTGGCGCGCGGTTCAGGGCACGCACCGCGAGTGGATGCACGTAGTACGCATTCGGTTCCAGCAGCGCAGCCCAGTCCATGCCCTCTGGCTTGCGAAAGGCGAGTGCGGCGCTGGCGGCCGCAACACCGTAGTCGTCGCGGAGTGGCCGGGTCAACACCGCAGATCTCGCCCTTGACTCGTTGACGGTCACGACCGCATCGCTCACACGCCAGGCCCCCGCGCCGATCAACAGGTTGTTGGCAGAGACCACACGTCGGGCGCCTTTCGCGGCGTAGACGAAGGTCCCGCCTTGCGGGTAGTCGTTGACCAGCGTGTTGCTGCCCATCAACAACTGGTTGTCGGGCCAACGGTAGCCCTCTTCACCATACGAAACCATGGTTGCGTTCTCGGTATCGGCCTGCTGGTGCACCACGTTGCCCACCATTCGCACGAAGCCGCCGTTCGGGAAGTTCAGCTCGTAGCTGGCGCGGCCGCCGCTCTCATCAGTGAAGCGGTTGTAGAGGACGTGGTTGATACGGGCGCGGCTCTTCAACAAGTGGCCGGTATCAGCATGATGGAAATAGCTGGCCGTGACCGTGAGCGTGTCGATCGTGCCAACGTAGAGGTTGTGCGCCCAACGCCCGCTCACCTGGCTGTAAGCGAATTCGCTGGCCTCGATCGTCAGGGTGGCCTGTACGGCCCGGCCAGCGCCTGAGGTCAACAGGCCAAACTGGTTGCCCCAGAACAGGCAGTGCCGCAGACGCAGGTCGCCGCCCTCGAAACGGATGCCGGCACCGTTGCCATCGCTGACGCTGGCGCCCACGAAATCGATGTTGGCGATGTCGAACTGCCCATTGCGAATGACCCAGATCGCCTTGCCCTCGGCGCTCTGGCCATCGGCGTACAGGCGCGCGGCACCGTTGATGCCGCGGATGGTCAGCTTCGACTGGTTCCACACCGCCACGTCGCCGCGGTAGTCGCCCGCCTCAATTTCCACCACATCACCATCCTTGGCCAGCCGGGCGGCATCGGCAATACGCAGCAAGGGCCCTTGCGGCCCCACGCGCCACACCCGAACACCTTGTGGTGTCGGATCGAATGCGGCCACTTCGCCCGGCCCCCTGCGCGGCGGGGGTGGCGGCACGACAAAGGGATGTTTCGCACGACCGGCCACGGCCATGCCCAGCCATTCCACCCGGGTGAAGCCCTCCATGCGGCGACCGACGAGATCCAGCAGCTCAGCAGGCGTTCTGCCCGCCTCGCGGTAGCCCCAAAAAACGGCACTCCCTGCGAGGCCTGCCAGAACCAACAGCAGCAGCACGACGACGAGGGTTCGGTGCGACCGAGCCATACCGCCGCCCTCAGCCGTTCAAACCAGCACTTCCAAGCAGGCCGGGTGCCCCAGGAAACCCTGCGGGCTGGCGCTCGGCCCGTAGGCGCCGCTCTGGAACACGGCCACCAGGTCGCCCACCTGTGCCACCGGCAGCTCCATGCGGTCGCCCAGCAAGTCCAGCGGCGTGCACAGCGGGCCCACCACGGACGCCACCTCGCGCTCGTCCGCGCCCGTGCCTGCGCCCGATGCAGCGCGCCAGGCCACCGCGACCGGGTAGTTCTTGCGTATTACCTGGCCGAAGTTGCCGCTGGCCGCCAGCGCATGGTGCAGGCCGCCGTCGGTGACGAGGTAGACCTGCCCGCGCGAGACCTTGCGGTCGACGACCCGTGCGATGTAGACCCCGGCCTCGCCCACCAAGTAACGCCCCAGCTCGATGACGATGTGCGCCTGCGGCAGCTCGGCCTGCGCGCGTTCACAAATGGCCGCCAGGTTGGCGCCGATGGGGGCCAGGTCCAGCCGCTGCTCACCGGGAAAGTACGGAATACCGAAGCCGCCCCCCAGGTTCAGGAACTTCACCGGCGAAGACGCGTCTTGCGCCAGTCGCAGCGCCAGTTCATAGCTTTTCTGCTGC
>Ga0209591_10003627_pt1 | contig 17863 bp, 19 predicted proteins | sample MAT01_FD_187207 | JGI IMG/M metagenome (GOLD analysis project Ga0209591, IMG submission 187207) | Freshwater microbial communities from Lake Fryxell liftoff mats and glacier meltwater in Antarctica - MAT-01 (SPAdes) (version 2) | ecosystem: Environmental > Aquatic > Freshwater > Ice > Liftoff... | reverse complement strand
CACAGAGCGTGACATCGTCGCGGAAAAACGACAGAGCCAATACCAATCAATGTGGCTGTCGGGTTGGTGGAACTCTCGAGATTCGACCGCACGCTGATGTGGAGCCGTGTGAAGAACATCGACGGTGCTGTTTCCCGAAGAGGCCGGGATTCCCCGCGGCAACGCTGCGTGGCGCGCTTCGATTCGGGAATTTGGTGACGTGTGTACCGGCCCGGCAGTCAGACGCGGGCTGGCACCTGTGAGTAAAGGGCAGCGCTGACGATCCGATACTCACACGCATGCTGCCGATTCTTCCCGATCACGATTCGCCTGGAGTTCCGCGAGAACGCCGCACCTGCATGCGCTGCGATACACTGCCGGTGCCAATCAGCGGCGGCGGCGATCTGCACTGCTGGTTCCCGACGTCGCATGTCGCCAACAAGATGCGCGCGATGCTGTCCGGGCTCGGCCTGCGCACCATGCCGACGGTCGCTGGGGGCGTTGCCTGCGCCATCCCGGCGGACTCGCTGGATCGCGTGGTGGCCGCGTTCCACGCCCAGCTGTCGGAGGTCGAGCGGGCTGATACCCGGGCGCTGCTGACACCGATGGGTGCTGTGTTGGTCACGGATGATCTGGCGCGGGTGGAATCGCTGTCGCGCTTTCTGGCGCAGGCGTCGAGCCAATGGCTGATCGAATTGCTCCGTGAGCAGCGCCTCGCATCGTTCTTTCAGCCGATCGTTCTCGCCTCGTCACCGTCGACGATCTATGGGCACGAGGCGCTGTTGCGCGGCGTCGGAACCGATGGGGCGCTGATCACGCCCGGGCGAATGTTCGGATCGGCGCGCGATGCCGGACTGCTGTTTCAGCTCGATCTGGCAGCCCGCCGATCGGCCATCGCCTGTGCACATGCCAATGCACTGCGCGGCAAGCTCTTCGTCAACTTCGCGCCAACGGCGATCTACGATCCCGCGTCGTGCCTGCGAAGTACCGTGGCTGCCGTGGACCAGACGTCGATCGCGCGCAGCGACGTGGTCTTCGAGATCGTCGAAACGGAACGCGCGCACGACCCACGGCACCTGCGGACGATTCTCGACTTCTACCGCAATGCCGGATTCAAGGTGGCGCTGGATGATGTCGGCTCCGGCTACTCCTCGCTGAACCTGATCCATGAGCTGCGACCGGATCTGCTGAAGCTCGACATGGAGTTGATCCGGGGTGTCGATCAGGATCCGTACAAGGCTCAAATCGTCGCCAACCTCTTCGATGTCGCAGGCGCACTGGGCATCGATACCCTCGCCGAAGGGATCGAGACCGAGGGGGAGCTGGCGTGGGTCACGCAGCACGGCGCGACCTATGTACAGGGCTTCCTGATTGCCCGGCCGGCGGCGTTGCCGCAGACTGAGCTCGCGGCTCGGGAGCTCGCGGCTGCCTGTTGACGGAGCGTTTCGCGGGGCCTTGGCGTCGGACCATGCGGTCAGAGTGAATGCTTTTTCCCCGGACCCTGGGGTCGGACGATGGGATCCGGATCATGGGGTCAGAGTCCATGCTTTTTCAAGGACTCTGACCCCATGATCGAGGCCATGAGCTTTCAAGGACTCTGACCCCATGGTATTGACCCCTTGGTACTGGAAAGTCCCATCGCTCGCACTCGGAGGTGGAGCGTCAGCAGAGCGCAGTACAGGTGCGGTCTGATCAGTACGTGGTCTCGCTGACCGCGGCACTCACGACGTCGGGTGCGCAGGCACAAACCGCTCAGGCTGGAAAAGCCTCAAGTCGAAGTGTCTCGAAATTCTGTTGGGGACAGCCCCGTCGCGCGACGAAAGAACCGACTGAAGTAGCTCGGGTCGCCAAATCCGAGTGAGGCGGCAATCCGCTCGGCGGTCGCGCCGGAGTACAGCAGCATACGACGCGCCCGTGCCACGAGCGCCTGATCGAGATGGCATTTCGCACTCTGTCCGGCGTACCGACGACACAGCACGCTGAGGTGACCGGGACTGACACCCAACTCGGCGGCGTAGTCGGCAACTCGATGACGCTGCGTCAGGTCGCGGTCGACCAGTGCGAAATAGCGCGAGACAGTCTCGTGTGTCGGCCGAAGTGAGGAGACCTGATGTTTCGTGGCATACTCGCGTGCGAGGACGATGAGCATTTCGTGGAGTTGCGCTCGCAGCACATCCAGGCTGTCACGACGATACTGGGCAAATTCGAGGCGCATCGACGTAAGACGCGCGCGCATTCGCCGAACGGCTGCCGGTGCGAGTTGCACGGTGGCGCGCGTCGGTTCGCAGTAAAAGTACGGCAGACGATGGATGAACGATTCGTCATGGAGGAATTCGCGGATGAACGTGTCCATGAAGAAGAGGCAGATGCCGTCGAGGAAGGTCGTTTCCCAGTGGCGCACCTGGCCAGGCGTCGTAAAGAGCACGACCCCGGGACGCACGGCGTGGCGGTGCCCGTCGAGCCAGCAATCGCCCCGCCCGTGGGTGATGACGGTGATGTCGAAGAACTCGAGCGCGTGGGGAGCATCGCGGATGAACGTCGGGATGTCGTGCACCCATTCGACGTCGACGAGCAGGTCGCGACCGTACTTGGTCTGGTTGAATGCGACCTGGCGCACGGCAGGTCGGTGGGCCTGTGGTCCGACGGGCGGTGATGCGGCTCGGGATGGTTGCCAGCGATTGGAAGGCATCGTCGAAAAGTACCAGGACTGCGACGGTTCTTCCATTCACCCCTGACCGCTGTGTCTTTAAATCTGGAGGACGCTACCACGCGGCATCCACAGTACCTCCATCGATGGGCCACCGTATGCATTCTTTCCGCGACTCGATCTTCAGTCGCACTCTCGTGATCACGGCCGCCGCGATTGCCGCCGCCGTGGCACCGATGGTGCTCCCCCCCCCGCGCCGCGGCGCAGGAGCACGACACCGGCGCACGAATAGAGCGCATCGCCGACGGCGTGTATGCGATCATGCATGCCGACGCGACGGAAGAATGGGTGCACAGCAACACGGGGGTCGTCGTCGGCGATGACGGCGTCCTCGTCATCGATGCGACGTACTTGCCGTCGTGGGCGCGGTCCGACATTGCACTGATTCGGACGGTTACGGATAAGCCCGTGCGATATCTCGTGCTCACACATCTGCACCGCGATCACAACGGTGGGGCGAGCGCGTACCGCGATGCTTTCCCTGGCATCGCCGTCATCAGCGGCACGGACACGCGTGAGTTCATCGCGATCAACCGCGCGGCGACGGCGCGCGCGACCGCAGCGGACGGTTCGCCACAGCGCAGGACGCTCGCCACGCTTGAAGCACGGCTCGCGGGTGGCGTTGACAGCCTTGGTCACCCGCCCGACAGCGTGACAAAGGCGGCGCTGGCGAAGAACATTCGCGAGCGTCGGGGTGAGTTGGAGGAACTCGCGGCGATGCGCATCGTCATTCCCGATGTTGTCGCCCGACACGATCTCACACTTTTCCTCGGCACGCGTCGCGTCGAGATTCAGAACCGCGGCCGTGCGCACAGCCCCGATGATCTCACGGTGTACGTGCCCGACGCGCGCGTTCTTTTCAGCGGCGACATCGTCTTGCATGCGCGGTTTCTGTTTGTGTCGACGGCGTGGCCGCCGGAGTGGATTCGCGTGCTGCGGGAGATCGAGGCCACCGACATCGCCGCGATCGTGCCGGGGCATGGGTCGGTCTTTCACGATCTCTCCTACACGCGCGCGTTACGGCAGTTGTACGAAGGTGTCGCAGCGCAGGTCGGCGAGGGGCTGAAACAAGGACTCACTGTCGAACAGATCCAGACGCGTGTGGACACCAAGCGGTTGCGCGCGGCCGCGCCGGAGTGGGTGGGGGCCGAGAAGGACGACGACTGGAAGGCGTCCATCAGAATTCTCGTAGATCGTACATTGCGCGCGTTGCGAGGGCTGGACTAGGGTAAAACGGCAAACGCCACCGTCGATCCGGACGGCGGCGTTCGACCACTGGGTCCGACCATGGGGTCGGTCGACCATGGGGTCAGAGTCCTTGATCCTCCCTGACGGCGGTGTGCAATGGTGTCAGTTCCAGCGCGCTCGCGATCGTATAAAATGAAGTATGCCATCACGCCCCACTGCCCTCGTCACCGGTGCCTCCCGCGGCATCGGCCGCGCCATCGCCCTCGCGCTGGCCCCGTCGCACGACCTCATTCTCACGGCCCGCACTGCCGGCGCGCTCGAGGCCGTTTCCCATGAGGGTATCGAACTGGGCGCCTCCGTTCGCGCCCTCCCCTTCGATCTCGCCAACCCCGCTGCCGTTTCGGCGGCCCTCGACGGCGTGCACTGCGATGTATTGGTGAACAATGCGGGTGTCGCCCGGCTGAAGCCGTTCCTGTCACTCACTGCCGCCGAGTGGCACCGGATGATCGACGTGAACATCAACCCGCTCTTTCACGTCACGCGCGCGGTGCTCCCGGGCATGGTGGCGCGACAGCGCGGCCACGTGATCACGATCGGCTCCACCGCGGGGCGGAACACCTTCCTGGGCGGGTCATGCTACGCCGGCACCAAGCACTTCGTAATGGGCTTCAGCGAGTCGCTGATGCTCGAGGTGCGGGATGCAGGCGTGAAGGTGAGCGTGGTGATGCCGGGCAGCGTCGAGACGGGGCTGTTCCCGGTTGGTACCGACACCAGCTGGATGTGCACGCCGGACGACATCGGGATGGCGGTTCGGCAGATGGTGGATACGCCCCCGCACACGCTGCAGTTCATCGTGGAGGTGCGGCCGCTGTCGCCGAAGCGGCGTCGGGATGGGAGCGCGCGGGGCTGATCGTCCGGACATGCAGTGTCGCCCGTCGGCCGATGGGTGAGTCACCTGCGTTCAAGGACTCTGACCCCATGGTCGGCAGATCAAGGACTCTGACCCCATGGTCGGATCAAGGACTCTGACCCCATGGTCGGTGGAGCCTCTTTGACCCCATACTCGAGTTCCGGTTGCCTCACCCATCGTGGAGCCTCTTCGCAACGGCGCAGTGTGCCACTTAAACGATCCCAGCCGATGAGGATTCCGGAAATCCGGGTATGTGACCTGTCCACCGCCTGCGCGTCTTAGGCACGAGTTCGCTGAGTATCACCGGTTGACCCACGCGACACCCCACCCGGTTCGATGTGGCATCCTGGCAGGACGCGGGACCGTTCGGCTACCTCAGCGATAGTGAGCGTTCGTGTGGAGGGGCGGGTGGGCCCTGAAGCACGTTTAGCCCCCGGTGAGCGACGGCTTGCCGGGGGTACCTCGTTTCTGCGCGTTGCGCCGTACATTGCCTGAATGACGACTGTACGACCCCGTATCGCGTTCCAGGGCGCACCTGGTGCCTTCAGCGAAGACGCTATTCGCGCCTTCTGGGGTGACGATGCGATATCGGTGCCCTGTGAGACCTTCTCTGCCACGCTCGCCGCCATCAAATCCGGCGCTGCCGACGGCGCAGTGCTCCCCGTCGAAAATCGCATTGTAGGCCCAATCACGTCGGCGCTGGATGCGCTCGACGACTTGAGCAATGGGCTGAATATCGGCGGTACCACCGATGTGTCGGTCGTGCTGGCACTGATGAGTGTACCTGGCTCGACGCTGGAACAGATAAAGCGCGTCACCAGTCACCCGGTCGCGCTCGAGCAGTGCCGGCGATTCGTGCAGGCCTTCGGCGCCCACCCGGAACCGTTCTACGACACGGCGGGTGCGGCGAAAATGGTCAGCGAAGCGAACGATCCGTCGCTTGCAGCCGTTGCAAGTCACACCGCTGCGGAACGCTACGGATTGATTGTGCTCGCCGACGCGATTCAGGACGAGCCGGACAACTGGACCCGCTTCGTCAGAATCGAAGCGGGGACGTGATCGTGTTGCGCTACGATCGCTGACCTGAGCGCAGCCGTTCTACGGTTCTTCAGCCCTGCGGTTCTGCGGCCGACCATCGCCGCCGCTGCGCCGCCGTTCGTCCATCCGCCGCCGCTGTTCCGCGAATTTGATTCGCTGCGTGGGCGTCAGCATGGAGTCGATCGACGCCCGCATCTGATCGCGCAGCGAGTCGAGCTGCGGCCCGACCCGCGCCCGCAGCGAGTCGAGCTGAAGTTCGCGCCGCGAAAAGATTGAATCGACGGCCTTCGACTGCACCGGAGAGAGATCGAGATCTTCCGTGATGCGGGCCACGATGCGCGTGCGCATCCTGTTGCGACTGACAGTGTCCATCGCCTCACCCATCACGCCGAACGGGCCGCCACGCGCCCCTCCACCCCATCCCCTGCTTCCACCGCCGCGGTACCCTGAACTTCGGTGGAGTACACTCCGGTCGACCGCGACGCCAATGGCAACGCCGATCGCGAGCATCGCGACCACCGTCAACAGCGCCATGATGCGCGAGCGTGGTGTCGTCATCGCGGGTCACCGCTGGCACTGACGATCAGCGCCGTATGGGCATCGGCGGCAATCAGGTGATGCGCCAGGCCGCTACTGCCGTCCGACTCCAGTGCGCTCAGGAGCGCCGCCGGATCGCTGTCGCTGAGCTCAGCGTCCGCCACACGGGTGCGCTCGATGCGTGACAGGAACGCCACCGCAACGATCGCGGCGGCCGCTGCCAGTGGGAGCGCGACGCGCATCCACGCGGCCAGCGTGTCGGCCAGAGAGGCGCGCGCTGCCCGCCGCCGCCGCGCCAGCGGCAACGCCGCCCGAGAGAGAACCCGCAACTCCAACGACGCCGATTTGCGCGGTACAAGCGCCGGCTCGGCTCGGCGCAACAGTGCGTCGAGCGCGGGATCCATGATCTCAGGCGCGTCGTCGTGCTCATCGAACGTCATACGTCCTCTCCACCGTCGTCGAGCCACGCCTGTAACTGCGTTCGCAGCGCCTTGCGTGCCTGAAACAGATGCCATCGGGCGGTACCAGGGGGGATCTCCAGCACGGCTGCCGCCTCGGTTGGTGTGAACTCCTCGAACGTGACCAATGCCATCAGCTGCCGCTGCACCTCGGGCAGCGTTGCCATTGCCCTCGTCACATCGCTCTGCAAGGCGCCCAGCGCTGTCACCGCGACAGGATCGGGGCGCGTACTCACTTCTCGATCCGACAGCTCTTCCGCCGCGCGGCGACGGGTCGAGCGCTGTTTGTTGATCGCCGTCGTGGCCACGATCCGGAAGAACCACGGCCCAAACGGCAATCCTGGCCCGCACTGATCGATCCGCTCCAGCGCCCGCAGAAACGCATCCTGTACCGCATCCTCCGCATCCTGTCGGTGCCGCAACACACGCATCGCGATCCGGAGCCCGCGCGGCAGGTGACGACGCACCAGCAGCGCGTAGGCCTCGGTGTCTCCCTCTTGCACGCGCCCCACCAGCGCCGGCTCGTCGATGGCTCCCTCGTCTGGTACCTGCGCGCTGTGTACCGCCACGGTCATCGGGAAGGGGCGGAGCCAAACTGGCGTGGCAATCGAAGAGGAAGGGCGGGGCACCCTCCACGCCCGACACATCGCAGATACACGGGGCCCGGCGGCGGCGTTGGTGTTTGGTGGGACAACACCATCGCCGGACTCTCAAGTGGGGTGCGAGCCATTAGAAGATTACCATCTTATCTGTCCTTTACGCCCCTCGATTCCGTCTTCATCCGATATGTCCGGTCCGATCGCCGCCGCTGGGGGGCGCCCGGCGCCGCTGGCGGCGCGCAATCCGCCGGTCGCGAGGACGCGTGCGGACCGGTGCTGGCCCCTCACAGCGCAGCGCGTATCGCCGGCAAACGGTCGTGGGGGCTGACGGATACGAAACGCAGCGCTGGCTTCAGGTGTTACGATTGCGGAGGCGTGCAATCGGGCGCGCCTCGCACCTCGCTTCCGGAGTGTTCGTGTCGCTGCGTCGTCTTCCTGTCTACATCCTCGCCGATGTCTCCGGCTCCATGCGCGGCACGCCGGTGGAGAGCGTCAAGGCCGGCATCCGGCAGTTGCATCGCGACCTGCTCACCGATCCACAGGCCGTGGAGAGCGCCTACCTGAGTGTGATCACCTTCGCCGATGTCGCGATTCAGGTGGTTCCGCTGACGGAGGTGAGCAGTTTCATCCCCCCCGAGATGGCGGCCGATGGCCAGACCAACTACGGCGACGCCTTGCGGGTGCTGCTGGAGTGTTTCGAAATGGAGGTGGTGCGCACCACGGCGGAGCAGAAGGGCGACTGGCGACCGCTGGTCTTCATTCTCTCGGACGGTGCTCCCACCGACAGCGGGTGGCCACAGTACGCCGCTGAGTTGAAGGAGCGTCGCCCAGCCAACATCATTGCGGTCGCGTGCGGCGATCACGCCGATCTCGCCGCCCTGCGCGAGACGACGGACACCGTCATTCAGATGCGCGATATGTCGCCCGATGCGTTCCGCGCATTCTTCAAGTTCGTTTCGGCGAGTGTGAAGACGACCAGCGCCAAGGTCGGCTCGATGGGTGACGGAGGCGCGATCACGCTGCCGCCGCCACCGCCGGGCATCACGATCATTCCCTGACGCGTGGAGCATGAGACAGAACTCGGCGCGGTAGCGCCGTCGATCGCCGAGGATGTGGTGGAGCCGGCGTCGTGGTCCGCCCGCGCTCCAACTCTTCCGTGGTGCCCGCCAGCGATGACGGCGCTGGTTGGTGCTGATGTGATTGCCGCCGCCAGTGCTGAACCGGCACTCGTGCGCCACACCCATGGCGTGTGGCACTCGCTTGGAGCGAGCGTACGAGGCAAGTCGCATGCGCACCGTGGCGAGTATCGCGATGACGCGCTGGCAATACACCACAGCGCCGACCTGGTGGTCCTGGTGGTGGCCGATGGCGCTGGGTCGAGTGAATCGAGTCGCGTTGGTGCCGCAGTCACGGCACAACTCGCGGTGTCGCAGACCGTTGCACGATACGCCCAACGCACTGCCGATGAACCACGCATCACGGCACTCGGCACGGCGATCGCCTATGCGGTGCACGACGCGGCACTCCATCTGCACGCCCTTGCCGCAGCGGCTGACGTGCTTCCGCAGTCGCTGCGTACCACGGTGGTGATCGTCGCCATCGCCGGTGATGTGATGCTGATGGCACAGGTCGGCGACGGCGCGGTGCTGATGCAACGAACCGACGGCTCAGTGGTGCGGGTCGGAGTCCAGCGCGAAACCGGGTGGGCGGGAGAGGTGAACTGCTTCGTCCCCGACGCCTGCGCGATGACGCAGGTTGCTGAATTGCGCCAGGTGAAGGCGAGCGATGTCGCGCTGATCGCGCTGATGACCGACGGCATCGATGATCCCTTTCACCCGCTCGAGCAGACCGGCGCGCAGCTGGTGACGCAGTGGCGAGTGGGTACCAGCGGGGGCATCGGCGTGGCGAATCAGCCACGTACTGGACCGGTGCTCGGTGATGCTGAGGCCCTGCTGCGCTGGCTGTCCTTCGAACAGCGCGGCGAGGTGGACGATCGGACGCTGCTGCTGGCGTGGCGCGACGTGGCGGTGTCGCCATGACTGCATCAGTCACGCGTGCAGCGAGCGTTGTGGTGCGCACGACCGATGGGCGTTCGCTCACGCTTCGCCCGGCGCCGCTCGCGAGCGGCGCGGAGAAGGTCGCGTTCCTCACGCTCGACGGTCGCGAGGTGGTGGCGTTCTATTTCGGTGCGTTGCGCGATCGCGCCGAGCGATTGGAACGACTCCGCCGCATCATTTCGAGTTACGATCCCACACGCGGTGTCGGCGCGGCGTATTGGCGCGATGCCTTCTGCTGGCCCACGGGTATCGTCGACGGTGCGAACGCCGTGCCGCTTGATTTCGCCCGCGCTCACAGCTTCGCGCTGCCGGCGCTGGGCGTGGTGATGCCGGTGTATCGCAGCCCGTTCTTCATGCACGACCGGTTCGGCAACCGCGTGGAAAAGGAGGTGCGGTGGTTCACAGGCCGCAAGGCGGGGGCGTTGATTCCAGACAGCGAGAAGGGGTCGCTGCTCACACGTCTGCAGGTGTGCATGCGCCTCGCCCGCGCGGTGCGGCGGCTGCACTTTGCGGGTCTCGCACACAGCGATCTCTCCAATCGGAATGTGCTGGTGGACCTGAAGGGGGGTGACGCCTGCGTGATCGATATCGATGCGCTGGTGGTCCCCGGTCTGGCACCGCCAACGGTACTCGGTACGCCGGGCTACATGGCGCCGGAGGTGGTCTCAGGTCGCGCACTGCCGTCGATCGAGACGGATCGTCACGCGCTGGCGGTGCTCTTCTACGAACTGTTGCTGCAGCGCCATCCGCTTCGCGGCACATTGGTGCACAGCACGCGCAGCGCCGAAGACGACGAGCAGCTGTCGATGGGCGCAAAAGCGTTGTTCGTGGAGCATCGCACGGACCGGCGCAACCCATCGGATCAGCCGATACATGTGTCCGTTGAAGCACTTGGCCCGCACCTGTCGCCGCTCATGCGCCGCGCCTTTGAGGATGCACTGCACAACCCTGCAGCCCGGCCCGATGCCGTGGAGTGGGAGGAGGCGTTGTACCGCACACTGGAACGGATGATGCCCACGCCATCGTCGCGCGGCTGGCTGATTGTGCCTGATGGCGGGCCACTGCGCGATGCATGGAACGGGGAAGTGGTGCACCACGTGGTGCCGCTGCTGGCAGCCGGGCGGGGCAACGGTTCGGCGTGGCGCGACGACGGCATTCGCACGGCACTCTTTCACCATCGCCGCCTGCATCAGTGGCACCTCGACGCCGATGTGCGTCCGCGTGAGGAGGTCTCGCGCGATCCGGTGGGCTACGCGTCGTTCCACGAAGGGGTGTGGTGGCTGGTGAACATCACCGATCGCGCATGGCAGACCGCCGACGGTACCACGATTGCCCGTAACACTCCAATACAGCTGCGGGACGGATTGGAGCTGGCGGTCGCGGCGCGTCACGATGGCGCACCCGGGCGTGTGTGGCGCGTTCTGATGCGAGCGTCGTAGGTGGCTGCACCGATCGACATGCGCGCCGGACTCGCGGCCGGGTTGAAGCGTCTCGTGCGCGATCCGCGCGAGTACCCCATGCGCGACCGCCGTCGGTTTCGGAACCTGCTGCTGGACGCCGTGACCAGCGATGCCATGCCGTTGGCTGAGCTGTTGCTGCAGGCGCACGATGACGGGCTGCTGAAAAGCTTCCCCGACCGGTCCGCCTCGCGCGCGCAGTGGGACGCCGTCATCGCCCGACTCGCCAGCGATCTGCAAACGCAGCGATTCGTCGAACCGGGTGTGGCGCGATTTGTTGCCGATGCCTGGGGCGGCGCACTTGGGCCGGAGATCGCGCCGATGGCGCGGGTGTCGATACCACGGCCCGTCGTCGCCCCGCGCCAACCGAGTCGCAGTGCGATGAGCACGTCGCCGCGGCCAGCACCACCGCCGTCGGCATCGAGTGCAACGTCGTCGAGTTCGATGCGTGCCTACCGGCGCTCCAACCGCCTGTTCCTGCTGATGGCGCTGCTGTTCACGGTGCTGGTGGTGCTGGCGTTCAGTCAGACCGGACGGAAACGCGACGTGATTGCGCCAGTGCCGACCGCAATGCCGGAGCCTGCCTCAGTGCCAACGCCTGCACCGCTCACACCACCGCCCCTCGCGGTGGAGGGGGAACAGGCGCTGCCGTCGGCCCGGCCGGCCATGATACCCGTCACGCGTGACTCAGCGAATTCGCAGAGCAACGATACGACGGCCCGCCTGAGCGCGCGCGTCCCGGTGGCAGCGGCGCCAGCGCGCACCACCGACGACATTGTGCTCAAGGCGGGGCGCATCTTCGAAGGAAAGGTGCTCAGTGTGCGCCAGCAGAGTGTCGTGGTGAAAGACGAGGAGACCGGACTCGATTTCGAGATCAACAAGCTGGACATCGAACGCATCGTCACCCGTGACGGTCGCGTGCTGCGCTTCAGCGACGACAACGTCCCGATGCTCGGCGACGACGAAGAGATCACGCCGATGTCCCATGCGGGTCGCTATCGCGTACGCTACGCCGAACGGTGGGGTACTGAGCGCGGTGTGTGCGGAGATCTGGCGCGGCGATTTGCGCCGGGCACGGAGCTCACGGTGCGACACCTGCGTGGTGCACCGATGCTGAAGCTCGAGTTCGTGAATGGACTCGGATTCAATGGGGCGGTACGCTCGGATGGGCTCTTCGAATCTGGTGCCAGCACCGCGCCGGTGCGCGGTCCCGGGAACAGCTTCGTGTCGGTGCGATTGAGCGGGCGCTTCAGCCGCGGCGGCGTGTTGTCCGGTGTGGCGCGGATGAACGCGATCACGACCGACGGCGCACTGCTGTGCGATCTGGCGCTGACGATGGGCGGCGAGCGCGAACCGTAGCAGCGCGGTTCGGCGTGACCTTATCGCACCGTGATCACGCCGTGCATGTTCAGGCTGCGGTGTGGTCCGCAGTAGAAGAGATAGTCGCCGCGCGGGAGTCCACTGGTGCTCACGACGAATGCGGAGTCGATCGTCGTCACCACCGGTGAGGCCAGATCTCGCGCTCCCAGCACGGCCAGGTTCGCCGTCAGCTGCGCGCGCGATCCACGCGGAATGAAGCGATCGTCAAAGGCCACGTTGTGGGGCACTCCACTGACCATCACGAAGCGTACGCCGTCTCCCTGCGGCACCGTGATGTAACTGGGGTCGAAGCGAAACCCCTCGTTGTCCATCACCATCTGCACGGTGTGCGTGGCGCCCCGCACCAACTGCGGCGCCGGTCCCGTTCTGCGGGCCGCGACGGTGATGCGCACCGGCGCGGCCGCGCGGGAATCGCACCCTGACACAATCAGGCACAGCGCCGTCAGCGCGGCTATGCGCACGTCAGGCAGTGGGAGAGGGGAACAACCCGTCCACCGAGAGATACCGCTCTCCGGTGTCATAACAGAAGGTCAGTACGCGCGCTCCATCGGGCATCGTCGGCAGGAGCTGTGCGACGGCCGCCAGTGACGCACCGCTCGACGCGCCGACAAATATTCCCTCTTCGCGCGCGGCACGACGCGCAAACTCGAATGCATCCTCCTCGGTGATCTGCACGGTCCCGTCGAGCGTGGCGGTGTGCAGGTTGGTGGGGATGAAACCGGCGCCGATGCCCTGCACACGATGCGGCCCCGGTGCACCGCCGCTGATGACCGGCGACTTCGCTGGCTCCACGGCAAACGTCTTCAGCGCGGGCATCGTCTGCTTGAGCACTTCACTCACACCGGTAAGGTGCCCGCCGGTACCAACGCCGGTGATGTAGTAGTCCAGCCCATCGGGAAAGTCGGCGACAATCTCGGCGGCGGTGGTGCGCTGATGCACTGCCACGTTTGCCGCATTGTCAAACTGCTGCGGCATCCAGGCGTTGGGCGTCAGCTCGGTCAGCTCCTTCGCGCGGGCAATCGCGCCCTTCATCCCCAGCTCGCGGGGGGTGAGCTCAAACTCGGCGCCGTACGCGAGCATCACGCGCCGCCGCTCGATCGACATGCTGTCCGGCATGACAAGCAGGAGGCGATACCCCTTTACCGCCGCGACCATCGCCAGCCCGATTCCGGTGTTGCCGCTGGTGGGTTCGATGATCACGCTGTCGCGCGTGAGCACGCCACGCGCTTCCGCATCCTCGATCATCGCCAGCGCAATGCGATCCTTGATGCTGCCGCCTGGGTTCGACCGTTCCATCTTCATCCACACCGACACACGCGGGCCAAACATGCGCGCCAGCAGAACGTGAGGTGTGTTGCCAATCGTCTCAAGAATCGAGGCAGCCCGACTCATATCTCGAACTCCAGTGGACAGTCTTCGCGGCGCCGTTCGTTCGGCACCGCGTGGGTCACGATTGACCCCGCCGGAACGCTGCGTGTGAGCCACACGTTCCCGCCGATCACACTTCCCTTTCCGATGACAGTCCGTCCGCCAAGGATGGTTGCGTTGGCGTACACCGTGACATCGTCCTCGATTGTCGGATGACGCTGCACACGCGCCATCGTCTTGGCAACCCGCAGCGCGCCGAGCGTGACCCCCTGGTAGAGGCGCACATCATTGCCGATACGTGCCGTTGCGCCTACCACGATCCCGGTGCCGTGATCGATGGCGAAGCGCTCGCCGATCACGGCGCCAGGGTGCAGATCCACGCCGGTGCGCTCATGCGCCCACTCGGTGAGCAGGCGCGGCAGAATCGGTACCCCGGCCTGCCAGAGCGGCTGCGCCACCCGGTGGCAGATCGTCGCGAGGAACCCCGGGTACGCCAGAAACACCTCATCCACACTTTGCGCGGCAGGGTCCATCTGGTACGTCGCCTCGGCGTCGTCGTACAAACGTTTGCGTATCGAGGGCAACGCCTCCATCAGATCGTCGACCACGACGCTGGCATTGCCGTCGCCGGGCAGGAGCGAACGCAACAGTTCATGCAGCGTGGATGCAACACTCTCGTACTCAGCGCGAACTCCGGCGCCGTCGTGACTGGCGCCCGGCGGAGCGGCGTGCGGGAACATGAGAGAGAGCACACTGCGCATCCAGTCTCGCGATGCTTCGTGCAGGCGCGCAGGGAGGGTGTACGCTCGGCGGGCGTCGGCGAGCTGCTCGAGGAAGGGTGACGGATCGTTTGGCACGAGCTTCAAGCTAGCTCGCCGAGCAATCTGTCTGTGTCGCGAAGGCGCTGGCCCGACCATTGCGCTGGAATTGGTGGAACCTCGAGTCACATCCTTCCCGGTCAGCATGTCGCAGCTCGACGAATCTCAAATCGCCTCCCGCCTGGGCGACCTCATTGCGGACGCCCGATACGTCGAGGCTCTGGACCTGCTGGAACGGTCTATCTCCACCGGTCCCGGGGACGCGTGGTTATACGGCATGCGGGCGCTCCTGCTGTTGGAGACCGGCGATACCAGCGGAGCGTTGAGTGCCAGCGCGACGGCGGTGCAGCAGGCGCCGGTGGCGGCGTTCTCGCACTGGTCGAGAGGGGTCGTACTGCTGCGGGCGGGAATTCTGCCAGGCGCTCTGCGCGCGGCCGAACGCGCCGTTGCCCTCGACCCGGAGGAGTCGGATACCCATGTGCTGCTGGCGCGGGTGTTCCTGCAGCACTCCCGATGGGAGGCGGCGCGCGCCGCGATCGGCGACGCCGAAGCGACCGGGGCGGACGAGGAGGAGCTGCTTCCACTGCGGGCCGCCATCGCCGCCGGACGCGGACTTGACGCCAGCGCAGGCGACACCTGGCGCGCCTTCGCCCACCGCTACCCCGCCAATGCGCTGGCACGCACAGGACACGCCTGGACACTGCTCGAGGCCGGCGACGTACGCGGGGCACACGACGAATTTCAGCAGGCGCGCGAGTTGGATCCCACCAACGGCTGGGCCACCGAAGGGCTGATGATCACCAACTCGCGTCTCCGTCCCATTCACCGCCGGTGGGCAGACGCGCTGTGGGGACGACTCATGTCGCGCCGCGAAGAGGCGATGCTGGTGACGGGTGCGGCCTTGACCACGGTCGGGGTCCTGCTGCTGGCGCTCGGCCGCTCGGGTATCATTCTCCCTCTCGCGTTGACGGTGGGCGGCGCTGCCGTGCCGTTGCTGGACGTCTGGCGTCGCGAGGCCACCTCGCGCTAACGCCCTGCTCCATCCATAGGCATGTCCAACACTCTGAAGGTCGCGCTGGTGGGGTATGGATTCGTGGGCAAGGTGTTTCACGCTCCATTGATCTCAGCGGTTGATGGTCTGGAGCTGTATCGCGTGGTGTCGAGCAACCCCACCGCGGTGCGCGCGGACTACCCGCAAGTGTCAATCAGCGCGACGCTCGACGACGCGCTCGCTGACCCACATGTCGATGTGGTGGTGATCGCGACGCCGAATGTGCTCCACGCGCCGCAGGCGCATGCGGCTCTCAGCGCGGGGAAGCATGTGGTGGTCGACAAGCCGTTCACCATCACGGTCGCTGAAGCGGATTCGCTGATCGAGCACGCAGCACAGGCGGGCAGGCTGCTGTCGGTGTTTCACAACCGACGATACGATGCGGACTTCACCACGCTCCGCGCGCTGATCGACGAGGGTGCGCTCGGCGAGGTGACGCAGTTCGAGAGTCACTTCGATCGATTCCGTCCCGATGTGCGCGATCGCTGGCGTGAGCGCGCCGGAGCGGGCTCTGGACTCTGGTACGACCTCGGTCCGCATCTGATCGATCAGGCGTTGCAGCTGTTCGGTGCACCGATCGGGATCACCGCCGATATCGCAGTGCAGCGCGATGGTGGTGAGAGCGACGATTACTTCCACGTCACGCTGCGGTACGAACGGCGCCGGGTGATCTTGCACGCGTCAACGCTGATGGCCGCCAACGATCTCCGATTCTCTGTGCATGGCACGAGAGGCAGCTTCATCAAGCAAGGCCAGGACAGTCAGGAGGATGCGCTGAAAGCCGGGCGGACGCCTGGTGATGCGACGTGGGGGGAGGATGCCCATCCGGGCACGCTGACGACACCGGACGGTGAGCGGTTTACGACTCGGGTCGTGCGCGGTGTCACGGGCAATTACTGTCGCTACTACGAGGCCCTTCGCGACGCGATCCTCGGCCTCGCAGCGAATCCTGTGACCGCCGATGAGGCGCGTGACGTCATGCGGTTGATCGCGCTCGGACTCCAGAGTTCGAGCGAGCGCCGCGAAGCGTTGGCGACTGTGCAGGCCTCTGCGTTCCACATGTAATATGAACCACTACAGCGGTACCACTCCGCGCCGTAGTCCATAACTCACCGCTTCGCTCCGCGTGCGCACGCCCAGCTTGGAAAAGATCGCCTGCAGGTGATACTTGACCGTGCTGGGACTGATGCCGAGGCGGGCGCCGATCTGTTTGTTGCCCATCCCTTCCGCCAACGCACGCAATACGTCCAGCTCACGATCGGTGAGATGTGGGTCGTCACCGTCAGTGGGTAGCGGAGCTGGGCGCTGTTCACGACGCAGGCCGCGGTTTCGCGATGTGCCTGCGCCCGGGAGCACCGCCGGCGACACCACCGTCAACCCGCGCACGGTGCCGCAGGCTGCGGCGACGACATCGTCGGCATCGGCATCGAGCGGCAACCAGCCCGTACTTCCGCGTGCGAGCTGTGATGCGGGTGGAAAGACCCCCGGATCGATGAGATAGACGGTGGCGGCGCCGCGCCCTTCCACTGCGTCATCGGCGTGCGGCCACTCAGTCACGTAGACAGCATGTGCGGCGTGGGAACGCGGTGCCCTCTGGCGTCGGCCGTCGTCCAGCGTCACCGTGTCGTGCGTTGCCAGTCCGGCGCTGAGGCGAGCCCGCACCATCGCGGGCATCGCACCGAGCGTCAGGTGAAGCGCATCGTCAGGCACGCTGATCAGCGCGACCCGCGCGGGCGCTCGCCGATCGTGACCGGAACGATCACCACCGTCCCGCCGCGCACGACCTGCAACTGAATCGTGGTCCCTACGCGCTCACCACTGAGAAATGTCATGACATCATCATGCTGTGTGATGCGCGTGTCGTCGATACGCACGAGCACATCTCCGATCATGACGCCACCGTGGGCGGCGGGACTGTCGTGCTCCACGTCGAGCACGACGAGGCCGCCTCGACCGTCAAAGCCGAGCTTGGCCGTTGCGGTGTCGGAGAAACGCACCGCCTGCATGCTTGCTCCCAGCCAGCCGCGCGCGACGTAGCCGCGGTTGAGGACCGCGTCCAGCACGCGATCGATCGTGGTGTCGGGGATCGTGAGGCAGAGCGGCTTGCTCATGCCACCGGAGTTGATGCCGACGATGGTACCGTTGGCGGTGACGAGTGGGCCGCCGCCGAAGCCGGGGTAGAGCGTGAGGTCGCTCTGGACGCGCCGGTCGAGTGTACCGCCGCGCCACGTGCGCCACGCCTCGCCGACGGTGCTCACCACCCCGAAGGTCGCCTGCGGCCCCTCATTGCCGGTTCGGGCGACGGCCAACACGAGA
>Ga0209591_10003616_pt1 | contig 17898 bp, 16 predicted proteins | sample MAT01_FD_187207 | JGI IMG/M metagenome (GOLD analysis project Ga0209591, IMG submission 187207) | Freshwater microbial communities from Lake Fryxell liftoff mats and glacier meltwater in Antarctica - MAT-01 (SPAdes) (version 2) | ecosystem: Environmental > Aquatic > Freshwater > Ice > Liftoff... | reverse complement strand
CTTACCTCACCCCCCCGGCCCCCTCTCCAATACTTGGAGAGGGGGAGAAAAACGCATCTTGAAGTCCCCTCTCCATGCAATGGGGAGGGGATTTAGGGGTGGGGTAAATGCGTGAGCGAAAGTCCTAAAATTAAATCTCACCGAACAAGATGGGCTTGGCTCAGTGCGCGGTGAGATCGGAAATTTGGATTTGGTCATAGTGATGCAGCACTTTGCGCCATATGGCGATCCATTCGGCGCACAACCCCCTGCTTATTCCTTCCCACCCTTCGCATTTACAGGCGAGATGCGAGATACCAATGGGCTGCAATATCATCGAGCCAGATATTATAATCCCATACTTAGTATGTGGACCAATCTAGATCCGATAGAAACACCTAATCGTTATAGCTATGTAGATGGTAATCCTGTCAACTTAATTGATCCAAGTGGCTTGTGTAATTTATTTGGATTAGTTGGATCTGGTGTAGCTTGTGGAATAAGTTTATGAGCGCCAATCGAACCTTCAGAAGTAGTCACCTGTCCTACGTTTCTTTCACAAATTGCAAGTTGTGGAACCACACTTGCAATATGGATTTTACGCCAAGTGTTCGTTTTGGTAGCAAAAGAAGCCGGTGAAGTGGGTATGGGGTGCATTTCAGATTATTGGCACTCAAGCAACTTGTGCCCACAGTTCATCGAAGTCATGCCCTAAGATAGCCGAGCGTAGGATAATCATGCGCTTGGCATTGTCGATATGCCATCTCATGCCTGTGCCACATAAGCGCTGCTTATATTACTTTACGCCGCTTTCAACGGTGCCAGAGCCAATAGGTCGCCAAGTGGGGGAGATGGCGTTTGTGCAAGACGGAGATAATCGTCTCAACATGTCCCATATACAGATGATGTTGGTAGGTTTTGAACCAGCGGTGTCGTTTAGGAAGGTCGGATTCGTTGGGGTAAAGTGCCAATGCGGCTTTGTAAAGATGCTCGGTGGCGTGGTACCAATCCACCACTTGTTGTGCATCGGGGCAGACATCTTCTGCCACATCCCAAATCCATAACGCCCCATCTGCCACGACACTGCGCTTGTGAGCGGTTGGCAAGTCGTGTTCAACAGCTAACGCCCATAAAGCAGGTGTGAAATCCGCTTTTGTCCCTAAAACCGCCGTATAGTGAACATTAACCCCATGTGCAATTTTATCCAATTCATGGGTTTGCGGATTGCGTTCGAGGCGTAATTCGACATCGAATACAGTGCCAACTTTCATCTCGCGCCAGCCCTCCCCCCGAATATTGACCATGCCGCCGTCCATCGATACCCCCTTGCGTTGCTTATGGTCGTGCCTGGCATCGGGCAACTGGATGCGTTCCACATTTACTTGCCCACGCTGATGCTCAACCACCGCTTGCAGTTGCTCTCCATAGTGCTTGACCATGCGCCATGTCGTACTTTGTGAGACAAAGCGTTGGCCAATTCGCGCCATCACCTCAATACTTTGCTCGAACGGCAGTAGTCCACTTAACTACACCATCTGCTTGGCAAAGGCTGGGCTGAAACCACTACGAGGCAACCCAAGTTGCTCATCCAAGGGGAAAAACGCCTTTCCCACAGGCTTGGCATTGGTAATAGTTTCGCTCTACATCCGTTTCACCGCGCAAGGTCACCAGCCGTTTGCTGCGCTTGCCTTTGTTTCGTAAGTTGCTCCCACAGTCAGGACAATTCATGGGCTGTTCCTCTTGTTCACCCATCACTTCTCGCACTACACGCTGACGAAAATCGCTTTCTAAATCTCCGATCACATCTTCAATCTCAGTGATCGTCATCCGCTTGCTCATTCGCTCATCGGACAGCATCTTTTCAAGCGCCGCTTCTGCTTCCGCTAATAACTTGGCTTTCAACTCATCTTTTTTGGTCGGCATCACGCGACTCCTTCACTCTTACTTCAAGTTTAGCTCCTTCTGCCAAAATATTGAAATGCACCCTGGGTATGATCTTGATGAGGCGCTAAACATAATTGCAAAATTGGGTATACTGTATGAAACGTTACCGCGTCTCGATCAGAAAGAACTACTGCGGAACGTTGTTGAGAGGGTTGTCTTGAACCCTGAGGGAAAAATAATACGTGTGGATTGGCTTCCACCATTCGCTTACTTGCAAGATGTTTCTGAAAAGGTAAGCAGTGGTAGAAGTACCTAGGAGAACCTCGCTGAGAATCAAACATCCGGCATTGCTACCGGATGTTCGAGTGGTGTCTTAGATTGTGGGCAATATAGGACTCGAACCTATGACCTTCTCGACGTCAACGAGACGCTCTGCCAATTGAGCTAATTGCCCTAACTGCGTTTCATAATAACGTAAATGACCTCCTTTGGCAAGGACGAATTGCCGTTGCCAATTGCCGGGCTGCTAGTGGGTCAAGTGGCATGAGCAGCGCCATTATTATTTGGGGAAAATTGATGGTTTTCAACTCAAAGCGTCATTTCCAAGAATGGCTATATGCACAGCAAGTGACCCACTGCGTTATATCTGTCAATAACGTCATCATCTCATTGAATGAGGTCACAATCAGTCCTCATTAAAACGAGTTTTTAAAAAGCATACAACTACCACCTTGACACTTGTAGAATATTTGAGCTACGATTTTATCGTCGCCTTAAATATGGAAAATTTTATGAACAGCCTTGTTGAAAGCGAGTTACCTTTACACAAAACCCAAAACCTGCGTTATGACCTCATGAACGCGCTGACGGATAGCGACCTGGCGTATAAACTGCCGGGCGATAATCCGACATTAGGGGAGTTGTGCTGGGGGATGGGCGCAATTGAGCATATCTATATTGAGTCATTCAAAACCTTTAAACAAGACTGGTCTTATCGAAACAACGAGCTGGAACTGGCAACCAGCGTAGAGCGTCTCAAGGCATGGTACACAACGCTTGACGAAGAATTCGAGACCATACTGCGTGGGTTATCTGAGGATGATCTGCACAACAAGCAGATTGATCGCGGACATGGCTTTACCCCATCCCTATTTGTGCATTTCCACGTTTACCGCGAGGCGTTGCTGATGTTCTATGCTAAAGTCAGCGTTTATCTCAAAGCTCTACACAAGCCAGTGAACAACCAGTGGCAATCGTGGATTTGATAAGGTTTTACACTGGAGAGTCATCGACTTGATCTCCCCGTCTCGTTTACGGGGAGAAAATACACTGGCTGAGCATGTCCCTTACCATATGACCATTACTACGGAAAGTCTCCCTGTTTTGCGTAACTTCTCTGTCGTAATTCAATGTGGATTAATTTGACCGGAACACCACGCGATACGATGTCACCGATTGGTCGCCGAATTCGGTAAAGCACGAATCAGCGACCAGCGGCGTTGTTGATGGATCCGATAGACCGGGCATTTCGACGGTGTAGGAAAGTTCGGCTTCCATCTCAAAATCCGCATACGATGGCCCACGCTCCGGCTTTAATCCAGTGTAAAACGTACTTTCGCCGTCCGTCCAGCGCACACGCACCGGCTGACCCGGCAGCCCTGTCCCCTCAAAATCCTGAACGCGCACTTCGATCACGCCCGGAAATTCCGAACTACAAAACGTCCGCAAATCGACAATCGTAAAACTGCTGGTCGGTACACTGGTCGGCAGCACGATAATGGTCGGCGGTGTGGGCGAAGGCCGAGTCGGCGCGGGTAGAGTCGGTGTTTTGCTGGCAGGCGGTTGTAAGGATGGCGTTGGCGTGGCGGCTTGCACCACTTCTGGCGAAGAGTCATCCCCCGCTGGAATTAGGGTGTCCGCGCAGCCAGATTTACCCTGCTGTTGATAAAACGCCATCATACGGCGGATAGCGCGGAGGCCGCTGCTACTGTTCACATAACCAGAACGTGCCAGATTACACGCTACGTCCGCCACCTGCTGAATCGGGTCATCGCCCGGCAGCTCAAGCGCGACTAAGCGTTGAATCGTATCCGACAAATCATTGCGATAGGTATGGCTTATCATCACAGCGACCAGATATTGGGCGCGGTCATCCGTGCGAAGCTGCCAGGGCGCGGTATCAAATTCCTGCGGCGGATTAATCACCCATGCAAAATATAAACCGCCTGCGAGACCGAGAATCAGCCCCAAGACAGCACCCACCCGCGACACATAACGGCGCGGACGGGTGTAACGGCTGTGTCGGCGTTCCTGTGCAGGAGAAAGATCAGCATCCTCGGTAGCTTTCACGTCAGATTTGGGTGGCACTGGCGGTTGGGATGTGGAAGAACGTGCTTTTTTTCTCGCTTTAGTACGCTCGCTCATGGTGCTGCCTCCGGCACAACCACGTTGCGATACGGCTCCATGATGACGGTCAAGCGGCCTAATGCTTCGGAAAGCGCCACCAACGCATAAATATCCTGCACATCCCGCGAATTGGTAATGTAGCGCTCGGTCACATCCTGCACATACGCCGGGACGTTTTCTCGACCCAGCAAGCGCAGCCGTTCAATCGCGCCTTCCACATCGCCATCGGTTAAGTAGCCGCCAGCGACCATCACCGTGTACTCATCCTGATATTGCGCGGCAAGTTCTGGGGCGGTGCTGTTGACATATTTTACCGGGAACTGTACCCAACCTAAATAGAGGCCGATCAGCGCCCCAATCACCAACGCGCCGAGTAATGAGAGCAAAAATCGTGTCATGTTTTTTCTATGATGTTTAACAAACTGCGGCTAATCTTAAGCGGAATTGGGAAATTAGGAAAGTCGGGATTCTCAATTTATGCAGCGCAATGTTGACAGCATAGTATTGTCGCTTGTATAGTGTTTAGCACACCTGTTCAAAAGAGACGCGAAAATTTTATGGCAAAAACACGCTCTAAATATGTTTGTTCCAACTGCGGACGGCAGTCGCCCAGCTTTTTAGGCCGCTGCCCGTCGTGCAATGAATTCAATACGATGCAGGAAGTCATCGAAGAAATCCGCAAGCCTGCCAGCGCTAAGCAAAATCGCCAACCCGCGCATACTTTACGCTCCGTCCCGCAGCGACTGTCCGAAATTAGCAGCGATGCGGGTGAGCGCCTTTATGTCCCTGTCGAAGAATTTAACCGCGTCCTCGGTGGCGGCATCGTGCCGGGGAGTATTGTACTCATCGGCGGCGAACCTGGCGCAGGAAAATCCACATTGCTTTTAGGAATTTCTGCTCTATTAGCACAGACCATCGGCGTTGTGCTTTACGTCAGCGGCGAGGAATCCAAACAGCAGATCAAAATGCGGGCGGATCGGTTGAGCTTGAAGGCCGATGATTTATTCCTACTGACAGAAACCAACCTCGGCAATATCTTTGAGCAGGTGCAGCAAATCGACCCGACGATTTTGATTATCGACTCGATTCAAACCGTTTACACTGAAGAACTCGAATCGTCGCCGGGGTTGGTCGGGCAGGTGCGTGAATGCGCCATGCGCTTACAAAATCTCGCCAAATCCAGCGGAATCAGTGTGTTTCTCGTCGGGCATGTGACCAAAGATGGCAGCATCGCGGGGCCGCGTGTGTTGGAACATATCGTCGATACCGTGCTGTATCTGGAAGGTGATCCGTTTCAGGCCTTTCGCCTGCTGCGGAGTGTGAAAAATCGTTTCGGCGCGACGAGCGAAGTCGGCGTATTCGAGATGCAGGGCGCAGGTATGGTCGAAGTGCCGAATCCGTCCGAAGCGTTTCTGGCGGAACGTGTCATAAACGCCCCCGGTTCGGCGATTGCGGTGACGATGGAAGGGACGCGCCCGCTGTTAGTGGAGATTCAAGCGCTCACCAGCCCGACTTCATTCGGCAACCCGCGCCGCACCCCTAACGGTGTGGATTTGAATCGTCTGTTGTTGATTAGCGCCGTCATGAGCAAGCGCGTGGGGCTAAAATTGCACGAACAGGATATTTTCGTCAATGTCGTCGGCGGCCTAAAAGTGACCGAACCCGCGTCTGATCTGGCGATGGCGATGGCGATGGCTTCCAGCTATTACGATAAGGCCATTCCTGCTGATTTAGCCATGATGGGCGAAGTCGGCTTAAGCGGCGAGATTCGCGCCGTCGGTCAGATCACTGCCCGCCTGAATGAAGCGGCGAAGATCGGCTTTAAACGGGCGCTTGTCCCTCGGATGCGCCGTAAACTGGAAGATGTCCCCGCCGGAATAGAAATTATCCCTGTCCGCAACGTCGCCGAAGCACTCAATATCGCTGTGCCGAAATAGGCTTGTGATGCGCTAAAATAGACAGACAAAATCCAAAAGGGCAAAACATGAGCGTCCAACAACCAAAAGGCATTACGGCAATTTCAGTGAGTGGATTCAAGTCTATACGGGACGAAACCCGTATTGAGATTCGTCCGCTGACGCTTTTGGCAGGCGCGAATAGCTCCGGTAAATCGAGCATTATGCAGCCGCTCTTGATGATGAAACAAACACTTGATGCATCTTCTGATCGTGGCCCTCTAAAACTTGATGGCCCCAACGTTACTTTTACATCTATTAATCAATTTTTGTTTCGCAATAATCAAAAGGTGTTTTCAGATCTGAAAATCACTCTTGATATTAATCATATACAGGGATCATCATCATTAATTAGTACTTTTCAACGCATTACAGCGGATAAAAAGCGACGTTTAGATTTAACTGAGATGATTTATAGTCGTAGTGATGAAAAAATAGTATTGCGCCCTAACATGTTCCATGAGGAAATCGTATCTCAAATACCTCGACTAAGTGATTACATTGATGCATCTACAAGATGGCATGTGTTTAGACAGAGATGTTTTCTCGGTGTTGATCCGGGACCATTCAATTTTCAAGGGCTGCCAATTCACAATACTTTATTGGTAAATCCGGGTAGCGAATTTGAAAACGAAATTGCCGAGGTCATTCATGTACCTGGTTTGAGGGGAAATCCACAACGTACTTATCCAACAACGTCGATGTTTGGGCCAAGATTTGAAGGCACATTTGAGAATTACATCGCTAGCATCATTGACCGTTGGAAGGAAAAAGAACCTGCAAATTTAGACGCGCTAATTCGTTTAATGGGAAGCCAACGCCTTGCTTTAACCTCCGGCCTAACAACTAAAACTATCAATGATGTCGAAATAGAATTGAGAGTAAATCGGCTAATTGATACAAAAAATACCGTTAATCCAAATGATATGGTACGAATCGCTGATGTAGGCTTTGGTATATCGCAAATTCTCCCCGCACTTGTTGCGTTATTGGTTGCCGAGCCCGGTCAACTGGTATACATCGAACAGCCGGAACTGCACTTGCACCCTCGCGCCCAAGTGGCATTAGCAAGTGTCTTAGCGGATGCGGCAAAACGAGGTGTGCGTATCGTCGCCGAAACCCATAGTGCGCTGCTGCTGCTCGGTATTCAAACGCTTATCGCAGAGGGACAGCTACCACCTGAAGATGTCATTTTGCACTGGTTCAAACGCAACGAAGAAGGCAATACTGAAGTCAACAGTGTTCAGCCGGACGAAAATGGCTCATACGGTGATTGGCCGGAAGATTTCGCGGATGCTGAACTTGATGCCCAGAGTAAGTATTTGCAGGCGGTGGAAAAACGCGAACTGAGGCGACATCTTGACGGTCAAAAATCCTAAATGCTTGGTAATTGATGCTTCAATTGCGCGGGCATCGGGCGGGATAGAGGCTTTTGATCCTATACCTCAGATGTGTCGTGATTTTCTACAAGAAACCCTGAAATGTGGTCATAGCATCATAATTACTGATGGCCTTTTCCGAGAATGGACAAAACACTCATCAAAATTTGCATGGAACTGGTATATCCAAATGCAAAGAAAGGGAAAAATCAAACGACACATTGGCTCTACAGAGTATGAAGAACTTAGACAAGCGATTATTCAATTTATAGAACAAAATGCAATCACTAACGTTTTGAAAGATATGCTATTACTTGAGGCAGCGCTATTAGCAGACAAAATTGTTGCTTCACGAGATGAGCGTATTAAAGGCCATTTCAGCCGGGCAGCAAGAGGTATTGAAGAACTTAGACCTATCGTTTGGGTCAATCCAACTATTCAAGATGAAGAATGTATCATTTGGCTGCGAGAAAATGCTCAAGCAGATGCGTACAGGTTGCTAGGCTATTTAGTGCAATAACTATCAAAAATCATCGAAATCGGTGCGAGATAGCCCTGCCTTTAGGCATGGGGAGGTAAGCACCTTAATCCTTTCAATAGTAGCGGACGATAATCCCCGAAGGGAAAGGGAGATTTGCAGTTACCTGCTGGCTCTCCCTCAAAGCCTGCTCCGCTTGCGCGGGGTTAAGTTCACCTTGACAATGTTATGCGGTGGTTTGGCGTGAGCGGCACTGGCTTTTCCCAATCGCCTGTTTAACCACTCACCGCAGAGTTTGGAACTGGTGAAGCATCCCAAAGTGCCTATCTATTCACCGCTAACGAAGTTCCCCGAAGGGAACCGAGTCGGGTAAGCATTAGGGCTTTTAAAAGCCCCCGCCTTTAGGCGTGGGGATGCTTACTATATTATCCTCAGCCGTGTGTTATGTAATAAACTATCACCTGTTGTTTAACCAACGGATGTCATTTAGGATGATAGACATACAACCCAGCAAAAGCAACCAACAACAACTGCCTTCTGTTGCCTAAACAACAAAAAACGACAAGTGTTGGCGAAGTGGGAAGCCCAAACAGGGATAGGGCGACTTAATCATCTCGGTGAAGCTCAGGCTTATATTGTTAACTGCGTGTTGTATAAATTCGCATAGATGCCGCCCGATACGATTAATGCCTCATGCGTTCCTTGTTCATCAATCCCGTCCTCTGTTAAGACGATGATTCTTTGGGCATTCCTGACGGTTGATAAACGATGGGCGATGACCAATGTGGTGCGGTTGTTGGTTAAAGCCTCTAAGGACTCCTGAACGGCCTTTTCACTTTCATTGTCGAGGGCGCTCGTCGCTTCATCGAAGATGATGATGGGCGGATTTTTTAAGAAGACGCGGGCAATACTCAGCCTTTGCTTTTGCCCACCTGATAATTTCACGCCGCGCTGACCAATATCCGTCGCATACCCCTCCGGTAAGGCCATAATAAAATCGTGGGCGTTGGCTTTTTTAGCCGCCGCGACGATTTCTTCCTGACTCGCATCAAGTTTCCCATAGCGAATGTTGTCTGCGACTGTCCCGGCAAACAGATACACATCCTGCTGGACAACGCCGATGTTGCCTCTGAGTGAGCATAGGCTAATATCCTTAATGGGCTTACCGTCGAGCAGGATTGCCCCTTCGTTTACATCGTAAAAGCGCGGGATCAAAGAGCAAAGGGTTGTTTTGCCGACTCCTGAAGACCCGACTAACGCGACATATTCGCCGGCTTTTATTTCCAGCGAGATGTTCTTTAATACATAAGCGTAGTCTTCTTTGTACCTGAAGCGCACATCTCTGAACGCGATGTTGCCCTGAACGTGGGTAACGTCGATGGCCTGGGCTGAGTCCTGAATATCCAGTGCTATCTCCAACACATCCATAAAGCGGCTGAACCCCGTTACGCCTTCCTGATACAAGCGGGCGAAATTCAGCAAGCGCTGAATCGGCTCGATGAGGATGCCGATATAGAGTAAGTAGGTCAGCAAATCGGATAAATCCAGCGCATCACGTACAATTGCTGCGCCGCCGAAGATGACCACAGCGATGGTGATCAGTTGGGTAAACGCAATTAAGCCATTAGAAAAATAGGCCTCACTTTTATGGCCTTCACGCCTGCTGTCCACAAAACGCTTGTTTTCGTAGGCAAATTTCTTCTTTTCAACGGCTTCGTTTGTGAATGACTTTACGACGCGGATGCCAGCAAGCGTATCTTCCACTTGGGCGTTGATGTCGCCGATGATGTCTTTGCTCCGCCTTAATGCGATATTCATGCGCTTATTGAAGTAAAACGCATAGGCACCCATGATGGGTATAAAGAAAAAGATCATCAGCGTAAACTGCACGTTGATGCTCATCAGGATAATGAACGCGCCGAAAAACTTCAAAAACGCAATCGCAAGGTCTTCGGGGCCATGATGATAGAGTTCGGAAAGCCCAAATAAATCATTTGTGAGCCGCGTCATCAATTGCCCTGTCTTTTGTTCATCATAAAAACCAAACGACAGGTTTTGATAATGTTCAAATAATTCGCGGCGCATGTCGCTTTCCATCATCGCCCCCATCATGTGACCGCGATAATCAACAAAGACGTTGCACACCGTATAAACGACGACCAGCGCCAGCATAAAAGCGCCTATCCCATAGATTTGGTTGAGGGCGTTGGGGGCGTTTGCTTCTAACACATTTTTGGTGATGTATCTTGTGCATAACGGGAGGATCAACGTAACTACCGATACGATAAACGCACATACCATGTCGGCGAAAAGCAAGCCAAGATAGGGTTTGTAGTAAGACAAAAATTTCCTGATTCGAGAATGCACAAATTATCTCCTAAAGCAGACCAAGCAGCATGAAAAGTCCAATCCATAGCGACAGGGAGGGCGCGGCGATTATTGTGAATGTTGTTCAGCGTATCACCAGGCAGCACTGTATCACTACCTCACAGGATGAGGTGAGGTCTTATGAAAAGAGGTCGTCAGGCACACTTGATCAAAGAGGCGCTTGGTGGAGAAAGGACATGACCAGAGAAGCTAGTTCAGCGATTTCAAATCCGCTGCGGCAAGCGGTTAACCCATTAGGCCGAATGGCGTAAGAGAAAATCAGGCTTGTGCTGGATCATGTCTAAGCGCGGCGGCATAAAGGTGTGCCCGTTTCGACATCATGAATGGCAAATTTGTTGAATACATTTTTTATGCCTCCTTTGCGCTTATTTTATAGATAATAGCGCATAGCGTAACATAAAACGGTTCTTCTAGCAAGCATAAAAGGTCATTTAGGGTCAATAAAATCGTCAAGCTCATCGCGGGGATAAATCAATCGCTCTGGCGGAAGCACAAAGCAGGGCTTCCAAAAAGCATCATCTGTTGACTAAACATCAGATGTTGTTTAAGATATGATTTAAGATTTATTGAGGAAGCAAGATGTTAAAAGAGATTAAAAATGATCCCCGCGCGCGGCGGACTCGGCAGTTGCTCCAGCAGGCGATGAACGAACTCATGAGCGAGAAACGTTTTCCCGAAATTACTGTTCAAGATATTACTGCTCGTGCTGAGGTCAACCGCGCTACTTTTTACGCCCATTTCGTCGATAAGTATGATCTGGTGAACGCTATCATCCGGGATCATTTTCAGAACGCACTGGATGCAAACCTACCCAAAGAACCCACCCTTACCCGTACTAATTTGGTGCTGCTGATCGAGACGGTTTATAGCTATTTATCGGGCTTCACGAGTCAATGTTCAGCGCCGCATGTCGACAGCGATCAAGGCTTGATGATGCGGCAGGTACAGATGCAGCTTTATACCGTCCTGCTGGAATGGCTAAAACGCTCTGCGTTTCATACCAAATCTGCGACGACCACGCCAGAAGTCGCCGCTATGATGACGAGTTGGGCGATCTTTGGCCCCGCCTTGCAATCGTCATGGGGCAGCCCTAAAATTCCAAGCCAGCAATTGATCGATCAGCTTATGCCGCTGGTACAATCCGCTTTGAAGGCGTATATGCAGCAAGATATGGTGCTTTCCGCGAGTGGGTAACATCAAGAGCATAGAAGTCGCTGCCGTAGAGACACCGCAACGGCATATCGTGTCCCTACAAAATCTTTATGTATAGGGCTTACAGTAGACTTGCGAAAGAAAATGTAAAACTGAACCGCAAAGACGCAAAGGACGCAAAGAATTTAAGTTCAAAATCTTGGTGTCCTTGGTGGCTTGGTGGTTCAAAAATATTCCCGTAGGAGAGGGTCTGAGACCTTCCCCTACCAACACGGCAAATGCGTAAGTCCTAAGTATTCATAGCAGGACTTTCGCTTACCTCACCCCCCGGCCCCCTCTCCAATACTTGGAGAGGGGGAGAAAAACGCATCTTGAAGTCCCCTCTCCATGCAATGGGGAGGGGATTTAGGGGTGGGGTAAATGCGTGAGCGAAAGTCCTACATAGGAAGCGTCTATGCTCTCAACCCAACACGCGATACGCCCAGCGCAGCATTAACTCCTGATGGTCGATTTGCTGCTCCATCGCGCGCGAGCCATGCCCCGCATCAAACCAACTGACCTCGATTTCCTTGCCCATCGACTTGAGCTTATCCTCAAAAACGTGCATCTGCCGTGCCGGACAGCGGGTGTCATTCGCGCCTTGTATCACCAAAATCGGCGCTTTGATCTGCTCGGCATAGGTGATGGGCGACCCTGCGGCGTGGGCTTCGGGCTTTTCATCGGGCGTGCCGCCAAAAAGCGAGCGCTGATAGCCGCGTAATGTTTCCGCTTGATCTTCATACATCAGCCGCCAATCGGCAATCGCCACCTGCGCCATGCCACCCGCCCAAAGTTCAGGCCGCCGTCCCAGCGCTTGCAGCGTCAAATAACCGCCGTAACTCCCGCCCGTCAGCAAGACCGAATCTGGTTGCGCGATGCCATTATCGACCAGCCATTGATAACCCGTCGCCATATCATCGACTTCATCTATGCCCAACCGTCCCCAAATGGCCTGTTCAAATTCGCGCCCGAAAGTGGTGCTGCCGCGATAATTGACCGACATCCACGCGAAACCATGATCGAGCCACGCCTGAGCGCTTGAAGCAAAAACTTCGGTCTGGACGGATGTGGGGCCGCCGTGTGTGTGTAAAATCGTCGGGAAGTGGCCGCTGCCTTCTGGAACCGCCACCCACGCTTGAATCTGTGCGCCGCCCGTTGAAGTCAGCATGATTGATTTCCAGGGTCGCCCGGTGGGGGCATCACCTGCGGTAAGGATGGTGCGTTTGAGTGCGCCCGTCGTCGCATCTAAGGCGATCACCTGCGAAGGGCGAGTCGCATCCTGCCAGTTGGCGAAAATCTCATTATCCGGCATAAAGTACGCGCTGTTATACGTCCCGGCGGGATGATCGAGTTTGGTCAGGGTGCTGTGTTCCAGATCGTAAATATAGAGCGTGTTCACCGCCGCAAAAAAGCGCATCAGCAAAATGCGTTTGCCATCCGGCGACCAACTGACGGGCGCAATATCGCCGCTCAAATCTTCCAGCGGGATGTCGGTGCGATCTCCGGTTTTTACATCCCAAATCAGCGGACGATCAAAGCCCGTGACGCTGGTGCTGGCTAGAAGGCGTGAATCGCCCGCGACTGGCGCGAAGGCCACAGGCGTAATGCTGCCTTCGCTTTCTTGCAGCACTTTAATATTTTGGGTAGGTTCGGTGGCGTTGAGGTCAAAGCCGTACAGGGCATAATCAAGATTCTGGCTGCGTTCCGTCGTGGCGATAATGGCGTAATCGGCATCAAACGATAGCATCGGCCCGAATGAGAGGCGCTCAATCTTGTAAAGCGGTTTTGGCACTTCGAGTGTGCCGTCGGGATGCTGGTCAATCGTGTATGTTTGGAATCCATCGCGTCCCGCCGCTAGAAAGCCGAGTTTTTTACCTGACAGCGCGGCGCTCACGCTCCATCCGGCATAAGGCGGCAAATCCGGCGTGATGGATACCGCATCGCCGCCTTCAAATGGGACGCGCACCCAATGCCCGATCTCGTTCCCTTGTTCGTCTTGATGATAATAAATATACTTGCCGTCGGGGCTGATTCCGCCGTTGACGACACCGGCGGGTTGATGCGTAATCTGTTTGAGGTCGCCCGTCGCCACATCCCAAGCGTGAAGTTGGTAAATCCCGCTTTTGTTGGTGATGGCTAAGCCTCGCGCCGGATTTTGTGCGGCGATTTGTGTCGCGGCGACGATGGGAGCGCGAAAGCGAGCTTTCCACGGGGCGCTGTCGTCAAGGTTTAAAGGCTTCATGCAGACTCCTTTTAAATTTATTTGAATGATGCCCTATCTTAACCCGAAAACAAAAACCGTGCTATATCGTCTAGGCCGCTATGACACATTCACTTGTTCCAACAAATCGGCGATGAAGGCTTTTCGTGTCTCCTGATTAAGCGCAACAGAGTACGTTGGGTTGCTGATCTTACTATTTGCCAACAGCACATCAAACGCAATCCCCTCTAACAAGTGCAAACTCTCGATGTAAGCCCGAAAATTGGCTTTTGTCGCTGTCGGTATCCATTTTTCACCATCATGCCAGATAAAATCACCGACAAACAAATAACGCTTTTCATCCATCGAGATCAGGTAGCACACACCGCCAGGTCGATGTCCGGGCGTTGGGATAACATCAATCTGCGGTTCCAGCAGATGCCGCGTGAAGGGGAAGATCATCACCTGCTTCACAACGGGGGTTACGTCCGGCGCTTCGCCTTCACTACAATAGACGGGCGCATTAAAGCGTTCCGCCACTTGATCGCAGTGGGACGATTTGAAGTGCGAATCCCCTAGCAATTGCCGACTCAGCCCGCCAAGTTCGGCTATCGCGTCGAAATGTGCCTCAATCGTGCTGTTCGTAGAAAAGCACGGAATCAATAGGTTGCCCTCATCGCGCTTGACGAAAAAAGGCCGATATTTACTGGGGGTCTGTTTGGAGGGAAAAATCTGATAAATGTTGGGGAAAATTTCGTTCATACTACCTCCTGATTAACAAAACAAGCGTTCTATTCTAAGTATATCCTTTATCAAGTGTGCGAAACAAGATCATCCTACAGGCTTGATGCACTTTTGCCGCAAAAACCATTTTTATCGTTTTGTGACAGTTCCTAAACTTGGATTCGCATAGGCTGTACTGTAGAATAGTACCAAAGTTCACAATCATGCTCGTCAACCTCAATTCTAGGAGGATTATAAAGCAATATGGCAACCAACGGACACAAGCGTCTCCTCATCCCCGGCCCCGTCGAAGTGCGTCCAGAAATTTTACAGGCACAAACCGAATGGATGATCGGTCATCGCTCCACCGCCTTCGCTGATCTTTTTGCGCGTTTACAAGAAAAACTCAAAAAAGCCTTCGTCACACAAAACCGCGTCTTTGTGCAAGGCTCATCCGGCACCGGCTTATGGGAAGGCGCTTCCCGCAACTGCATCCGCGATGATCGCAAAGCCCTGCATCTGGTCGGCGGCGCATTTAGCGAGCGTTGGGCGGAAATCAGCAAGGCTAACGGCAAGCAAGTCGATATTATCACCGTCGAATGGGGACAAGCCCACACGCCCGAAATGGTGGCGGACGCGCTCAAAAATGCAGCACAGCCTTATGATGCGGTATGCGTCGTCCATAACGAAACCAGCACCGGCGTGACCAATCCGATCCAAGCGATTGGCGAGGTCGTGCGTCAATATGACACCACAGGCGAAACACTTTATCTGGTCGATACGGTTAGCGGTTTCCTCGGAATCGAACTGCGCCCCGATGATTGGGGCATCGATTTAGCCTTGACCTCCTCGCAGAAAGCCTTCGCGCTGCCGCCGGGGATCGCCTTCGCCAGCATCAGTGACCGCGTGTTGGATCGTGCCAAGCAGATTCCGTATCGCGGCTATTATTTTGACTTTATCGAAATTGATGACAGCCTCAAGAAAAACAACACGCCATCCACGCCGCCGATTTCGTTGATGTTCGCGGCGGATAAGCAGCTTGATGATATTCTGGTCGAAGGGCTGGAAAATCGCTGGGAACGCCATTTGCAAATGCGCGACCTGACGATCAATTGGGCGAATGCGCGTGATTTCGGTGTGTTCGCACAAGACGGCTATCGCTCCCCCACCGTCACCACCGTCGATAACCGCACTAAGGGAATCGACGTGGACAATATGGCGAAATTCATGGGGACAAAGGGCTTTAGCATGGATAAAGGCTACGGCAAGATCAAAGGCAAGACCTTCCGTATTGCTCACATGGGCGACATGAGCATCGCCACGATGGAAGAAGTGCTGTCTGGCCTTGACGAATTCATCGAGCAGTAATTCGCCTGATGTCGTTACGCACTCAAGTTGGTTGGTTTAAAGTAGGGACGACTCGGCGAGTCGTCCCTATTGCAAAAACCCGCAATCTGCATAAATTAAATGCTTGACTTGATCTTCTCTCTGTCACGGTGGTTCAAGAGAAGGAAACATAATATGACCGAAAATAATACACAACGTGGTCGGCAGAATTTAGCCGCTTGGGAAGCCAACAAGCCCACGAATTTTTTTACAAGCGATTTAAATTTACAAAATGTCCTCCGCCGTCACTTAGGCGATGAAGGATATGCTGCTGCCGCGCCGAATCTGACCGATTTCGGAGGCAAGGCCGCCACCCTAATTGATGAAGCCTGCAAAGTCGAAGATCGAATTGGCAATCATCCGCGCTTGTATCGCTATAATGGAATCGGGGAGCGCGTGGAGCAGATCGAATTTCATCCAAATCATGATGTGGTGGGGCGGGCGATCTGGGAAGCGCGAATCATGGCGCTGCAAGCTGAAGCGGGCAATACACGTCAGCAGATGGGGCTGTTTTATCTGCTCAGTCATACCGCCGACGGTCATTCATGCGGATTAGCGTGTACATCGGGCTTGATTCGCGCTCTGCAAACTGTCGCAGATGAGGCTGTGCGCGAACAATTTTTACCGCCGCTGCTCGATCCCGATTATGACCGGATGCAGCACGGCGCACAATTCCTTACTGAAGTGCAGGGCGGGAGCGATGTGGGCACGAATGCCGTCCTAGCGCGTAATGCAGGCGACGGAACATGGCGCATCACGGGCGAAAAATGGTTCTGCTCGAATGTAAACGCCGATCAATTTCTGGTGATGGCGCGTCCAGTAAATGCAACCGATGGCACACGCGGACTCGGCGCGTTCCTCATCCCGCGTAAGCTGGAAAATGGCGAGACCAACGGCTTTTATCTACGCCGCCTTAAGGACAAACTCGGCACGCGGCTGCTTGCCAGCGCCGAGCTGGATTTTGTGGATGCAGTCGCTTATCCAATTGGCCCCGTTGATGCCGGATTCAAGAATACCGTCGAACTTGTTTTGAACACCTCACGCCTGATGAATGCTGTTGCTTGCGCTGGCGTGATGCGCCGTGCTGCTATCGAAGCCGGGACTTATGCCTGTGCGCGGCAAGCCTTTGGCAGTCCCATCGCCAGCTATCCGCTGGTACAGGAAGCCGTCGCGGATATTCTGAGCGAGACTTATGCCGCCACCGCCAGCAGTTTTGCCTTAGCCGCCCTTTTGGACAAAATCGAGACAGGCGAGGCCAGCGACGACGAAAAAGCGGTCTATCGTCTTTTCGTCAACATCAACAAATACATCACCAGCATACGCGGCAGCGAGGCCGTCCATCGGGCGATAGAAGTCCTCGGCGGCAACGGCGCGATAGAATCGTTTAGCATCTTGCCGCGACTTTATCGGGATATGGTCGTGCTGGAAAGCTGGGAAGGTACACATAACGTCCTGTGCTTACAGGTCTTGCGCGATATTGCCCGTTATGGACTGCATGAGCCGTTTGCCCGTTTCATCCGCGCCCTATTAGACGACATCCACCATGAGCGCTTGGATGTCGATGTCTGGACGACACAAGAAGCCCTGACTCAAGCCCTTTCCTTATTAGGGCGCATCGCCGGATTGACTGATGATCGGCTCCGGCAGGCACACGCTCGGCGGTTGGTCGATTCGTTGGCGCATGTCGCACAGGCCGCGCTGCTGCTGGCGGAAGCCGATTGGGAATTGGCGCGGGGACTGCCCACGCTCAAGCCGGAGGCCGCGACGTATTTCGTCAACCGCCGCTTGCGTCCCGCCTATGATGCGCTGGACGATGCCGATTACTTGCCGCGTCTGGAAAAATTGATGACGGCGTTTTAACGCAGCCGAATTTTTAAACTCATGCCGTAGGATAGTTTATAATACGAGGTATCCGGCGTTTTTTGTTGA
>Ga0209591_10003615_pt1 | contig 17900 bp, 13 predicted proteins | sample MAT01_FD_187207 | JGI IMG/M metagenome (GOLD analysis project Ga0209591, IMG submission 187207) | Freshwater microbial communities from Lake Fryxell liftoff mats and glacier meltwater in Antarctica - MAT-01 (SPAdes) (version 2) | ecosystem: Environmental > Aquatic > Freshwater > Ice > Liftoff... | reverse complement strand
CCTCTGCTGCCGTCTCTTTCCGGTTGCTGCCGGCGATGATCTTGTACTCGTAGAGACGGCACTCGATCTTGCCATTGAACAGCGGCGTCTTGCGGCTGGTGCTGAGCCGAATCCCCTTCGGCAAGTTGGTGTCGCCGGAAAAAAAATAGGCCCGCCAGCCGGCGAATTTCTGTTTCAGCAAATCGCCCAGCTTGGGATACAACTCGAGCAGTGCAGCGGCGTCGCCAATACGATCGCCGTAAGGCGGGTTGGTCACCAGCACACCGGTGTCGGACGGCGCGGATATCTCGAGGATATTAGCCTGCTTGAGTTGTACACAATCACCAAGCCCGTTGGCGACCAGATTCTCGCGCGCGGTCTTGAGTTCGTCGCCATACATATCGGAGCCGAAGATCGTGGATAACGATTTGGGCTTCTGGTTGGCGCGCGCTTCGTCAATCAAACGATTCCACAACGGCTCATCAAATTCCTTGAGTTTTTGCAGGGCGAATTTTCGCGGTGAGCCGCCCGACAGACCCGGTGCCACGCCCAGCGCAATCTCCGCCGCCTCGACCAGAAACGTGCCGCTGCCGCACATCGGATCAAAGAATATCTCATGCGGCTGCCAACCGGAGATGGCGATAATCCCGGCCGCGAGGTTTTTCTTGAGTGGTGCTTCGCCGGTGTGTTCGCGCTTGCCGCGTTTGAATAGCGGCTCGCCGCTCAGATCGACGTAGAGCGAAGCTTCCGTTTGATCCAAGTGTGCGTGAATACGCACATCCGGCTCGCGCGTGGCCACCGACGGGCGTTCGTTCATGACCTCACGGAATTTGTCGCAAATCGCGTCCTTCACTTTCAAAGTGGTGAAGTCGAGGCTCTTGACCGGTGATTTTTGCGCGGTGATCTCCACCTTGATGGTGCGGGACACCTCAAACCACGACGGCCAAGGCAACAGCATCGCGGTATCGTAAATATCGTGTTCGGTCTTGTACGGAAACTGGGCGACGTGCCAAAGGATGCGTGTCGCAATCCGCGAATGCAAATTCGCCCGGTAAGCGACTTCGGTATTGCCTTTGAAGGCAACGCCGGCATCGGTGGCGACGACGTTAGTGGCGCCAAGACGATCCAGCTCCGTGGCAAGAACACCGGACAAGCCTCGCGGGCACTGCGCAAAAAATTTATTCAAGTCGACCGCGGCAAGTTAGAAGGGTTTAACGATCACGAGGATAACGATGCCGATCAAAGCGGGCAAGGTCGGAATTTCGTTAAGCCATCGATAGAACACGTGTCCATGCTGATTGCGGTCGTGCTTGAAATCGCTCATTAACTTGCCGAGATAGAAGTGCTGCGCGACCAAGATCGCAACCAGCGCCAGCTTTGCGTGCATCCAGCCCTGGCCAAAACCAATCCGATAGCCGCCCCACAACCAGAATCCCAGACCGAGCGTAATGATCATGCACGGCATCATGATGCCGTAGTAAAGCTTGCGCTCCATGACCTTGAATCGCTCAATCGAAATCGTGTCGGATGCCTGCGCGTGATAAACGAATAAGCGCGGCAAATAAAACAGGCCGGCGAACCAAGCCACCATGAAGATAATGTGAAAGGATTTGATCCAGAGCATCGCTATCCTATGTACCGTTTAAGTGCCAATCGATAAGTGCCTTGGGTGCGCATGATGACTTCACAAAATTCACGCACCGCGCCCGCACCGCCCGCACGCGAGGTCACAAAATCCACGCGCGACGTAACGTCTTCCGGTGCATCGGGCACCGCGGCCGAAAAACCACAATGCAACAGAATCGGCAGATCCACAATATCGTCGCCGATGGATGCGACAACATCGGTCGTCAGATGCAGTTTTTTAAGCAACTTCTGATATGCCTGCGCTTTATCGCCGACGCCCATCATCAAATGCGCAATGCCAAGCTCCGTTGCACGCTTACGCAAAGCCTTGGATGAGCGCCCCGAGATAATGGCCACTGCAACACCGCTATCAGCGAGCATCTTGATGCCGTGGCCATCGAGCGCGTTAAATACCTTGAATTCTTCACCATCCGCACCGTAGTAAAGGCGGCCGTCGGTGAGTACACCGTCAACATCGAGGATGACGAGTCGAATGTTTCCAATACGCGCTGCCAGCGCTCTCGACTGGGCCTTCACAAGACGCCCGCGCGCATCAGTTCGAGCACGTGAATGGCACCGACCAGTTTGTTGTCGGCGTCTACTACCAATAGCCCGGAGGACCCAATCTTGTGGCGCTGAATCGCTTCTGCCGCCTCGACGGCAAGCTTGTCCTGCAAAATTGTTTTGGGATTTTTGGTCATCACATGACGTACATGCAGCGTGCGGATGCTGTCTTGGCTTTCGAGGGTCCGGCGCAAATCACCATCGCTAAACACGCCGAGCAGCAGGTTATCGTCGCCAACAACGGCGGTCATGCCGAGACCTTTTTTCGACATTTCCAGAATGGCTGCAGTCAGCAGTGCATCCTCGGCGACCTTGGGGATACGCTCGCCGGTCACCATCACATCGGAAACGTGCATCAGCAATCTGCGTCCAAGCGAGCCGCCCGGATGATGCATCGCATAGTCTTCCTCACCGAATCCACGAGCATCCAAAAGTGTCACCGCAAGCGCATCACCGAGCGCCAGGGTCGCGGTGGTGCTGGCAGTCGGCGCCAGATTCAGCGGGCAGGCTTCCTTCGCCACCGCCGTGTTGAGGTGCACTGTGGCGGCCTTTGAGAGAGTTGAGTCGGCGCGCCCGGTCATGGCGATGATGGGTGTGCCACGGCGCTTCAGTTGCGGCAGCAACTTGACGATTTCATCGGATTCCCCGGAGTTTGAAATCGCGATCACCACGTCATCCTTGGTGATCATGCCAAGATCCCCGTGCGAAGCCTCGCCGGGGTGCATGAAGAACGCCGGTGTTCCCGTTGAGGCGAGTGTTGAGGCAATTTTGCCGCCGATGTGTCCGCTCTTACCCATGCCAGTGACGACCACTCGGCCTTTGTTGGCGGTTACGTCGAATAGCAACTTGTGCGCGGCAATGAAATTTTCGCCTAGGGCCGTCGTCAGACTCTCCGCCAGCGCGCTGATGGCATCGGCCTCGATCTGCAGCGTCTCGCGCGCCAACGCGAGTGTTTTTGCGGTGTCGCCGACGTTTCGTGAAGGTAATATGTGTGACATGCAGGTATTTTATGCGCGTTTGTGCTTCTTGCCCGTCCTCTACCCACCCTTTACCCGCCCGCTATTCCCCCGCTACCCGCCCGCAGGCGCTTATGCTGCAAACCTACCTCTGCTGACAGCATCGAATGCACGAATCGACCCTATCGCTAGTCGTCTTGTTGCTGGCCACGGCCGTGGTGACGGTGGTGCTGTTTCGCCGCATCAATATGCCCGCCATTCTCGGCTACCTGATCGTCGGCGTGGCGATCGGGCCGCACGCGGCCGGCTTGGTACCAGACAGCGAGGGCACCCGTTATCTCGCGGAGTTTGGCGTGGTGTTCCTGATGTTCTCCATCGGCTTGGAGTTCTCATTGCCGCAACTGACGGCGATGCGACGCGTGGTGTTTGGTTTTGGTTTACTACAAGTGGCGTGCACGATAGTCGTCGCCGGGGCTGTTGCCATGCTCGCCGGGCAATCGTGGCAGGCGGCTCTGGTCATTGGTGGCGTGTTCTCAATGTCGTCTACCGCGATTATCTCGAAAGTGCTTGCGGAGCAGGCTGCGCTGCATTCGTCGCACGGTAAACAAACCATGGGCGTGTTGCTGTTTCAAGACCTTGCCGTCATTCCCTTGCTGGTACTGGTGCCGGTGCTCAGTTTGTCCGGCGAGCAAATGTTTTCAGCGGTCGCGCTGTCGCTCCTGAAAGCTGCTGCAGCGCTAACGCTGATTCTGTTTGTCGGCCAAAAAGTCATGCGGCCGCTGTTCCATCTGGTCGCCTCACAGAAGTCGTCCGAGTTGTTCGTGCTCACAGTCCTGCTGGTCACGCTTGGCCTGGCGCTGGCGACAGAGCTGGCTGGCGTGTCACTGGCGTTGGGTGCATTTCTTGCCGGCATGCTAATCGCCGAAACTGAGTACCGTTATCAGGTTGAAGCCGACATCAAGCCGTTTCGTGACGTGCTGCTCGGGCTGTTTTTTATCACCATTGGCATGTTGCTTAACTTCTCGGCCCTGTGGCAAAACCTCGTCTACGTGTTGCTGGTGTTGGTTGCGCTGCTGTCGATCAAGTTCCTGATTGTGCTCGGCCTAGCGATCGCGTTTCGCAATGATCGCGCGGTGGCGCTACGCGTTGCGCTGGCACTCGCGCCAGCCGGTGAGTTCGGTTTTGTGTTGCTCTCGGTTGCCGACAAATCTCAGGCGTTAGCGCCCAACGTGCTGCAAATCGTACTTGCCGCGGCGATCATTTCAATGCTGCTTTCCCCACTGCTGTTTAAATACATGGAGAAAATTGTTCTGTACTTGGTTGCCTCGGAATGGGAGATGCGGGCCGTGCAATTGCAACAGATTGCGGTGCAGTCGATGATGAAGAGGGGCCATGTCATCATCGCCGGCTATGGGCGCTCGGGGCAGAGTCTGGCGCGTTTTCTTGAGCGCGAGAGCATCTCCGTTATTGCACTCGACGGCGATCCGATGCGCGTCAAGCAAGCCAGCGCCGCTGGTGAATCGGTCATGTTCGGCGACGCGACAAAGCGTGAAGTGCTGACGGCGGCCGGTGTCACCCGCGCCTCGGCGGTGGTCATCAGCTTCGCAGATACGCGCGCCGCTATGAAGATATTGGCCCATGTGCGCAATTTGAAGTCAGACTTACCGGTGATCGTCCGAACATTCGATGACACGGATGTTCAGAAACTACGCGACGCCGGCGCGGACGAGATTGTTGCGGAAGTCGTCGAGGGCTCGTTGATGTTGGCCACACAAACCATGCTGTTGCTTGGCCTGCCATTGAACCGCGTGCTGTCACGCTTGAGAACTGTGCGCGGCGAGCGTTACGAATTGATGCGCGGCTTTTTCCCCGGCGCGACCGACGCCGACGATGGCTCACTCGATCGCGACCAGCCAAGATTACAATCGATCATGCTTGACGTCGGGGCGGCAGCGGTCGGCAAGACGATCGAGGCACTGAACATCGACACCGAAGGCGTGTTTCTGATCGCGCTACGCCGCGGCGGGGTCAGACAGATGGAGCCTGACCCCGCGTCGCGACTGGTGGCGGGCGACGTTCTCATCCTAAACGGGCCGCCGGAGGACTTGGCGCGGGCAGAGATGAAAATCCTTCAGGGATAGTTGAGATATCGGCGCAGCTGCCGCCGATATCTCAACGGCAGATCCAAAACGCATCACGCGTTCGCTCTTCATGAGCAGACTCTGTCAATTCAATTTTGTTGAGGGCATCCAAATGGAAGTAGTCAATATTTCCCAAGCAAAAGCGCAACTGTCGAAGCTCATCCGGCAGGCCGCTGACGGCGAGGATATCATCGTCGCGCGCAACGGCAAACCCGTCGCGCGCTTCACCCAGCTCGCGGCAAACAAGCGCGTAATTACGTTTGGCCTCTTGAAGGGAAAAATGTCGATCGCCGAAGATTTTGATGCGCCGCTGCCAAAGTCGATCCTCGATTCGTTTGAAGGGCGTTGACGCGTTTGTTGCTTGATACGCATATTTTTTTGTTGGTCGCCGACGATAAACGTTTACACGTGTGGCAACCAAGCGACAACCGCGCGGCAACTTATCTAGTCCGCCCACGAGGTCTATGTCTCCGCAGCGTCAATCTGGGAAACTTCGATCAAATCCGCACTCGGCAAGTTGGACGTCGAGCCTGACGCACCACTTGGCATCATTGATCAAGCTGGTTTGCTTCAATGGCCGATTCGGCTGGAGCACGCCGCAGCCGTTCGAAACCTGCCGCCAGTCCACTCCGATCCGTTTGATCGCATGCTCATCGCCCGAGCAACCGTTGAGCCGCTTCATTTGGTCACGGTCGATCGGCATTTCACTGAATATTCGCCGCCGGCCGTGTTGGTTTAAGCATGATCGCGCCGAGACTAGAGTCTTTACTGGGCGGGCGATTTGAAGGCAAATGTCTTGAGAAAGCCCGCTAGTAGGAGAGTTTCTAAAACAAAAGAGCCCGCTTCAGCGGGCTCTTTTTGGCGCGGTATTTTTACTTGGATCCTGCACCCTGTCTAATCGCTGGCGATTTTCTTATGTTGGACGGATCGCCGGAGAATTTAGCGCGGGCGAAGGTGAAGATTTTGCAAGGTTGAGTGAACAAAGACATTGGCGGCCGCGCGTCATGCCTTCGATAGTGTTGCGCGTTCAGACCGCGCAGTGCTGCGGGACAAACGAAAAGGGCCCGCCTGAGCGAGCCCTTTACAGCGCAAGCGTCAACTAAAACGCCAAGCAGACTAAGTACGAATTTGCATCCAGCACGTTTGCCGTCAGCAGAGCGGTTGTCGGTGCTGCAATCTCTGCAACGCGGAACGAGCCCGTCACCGTGTTACCGTCGTCAAGCTGCGTATCCAACTGCTTGGCGATCTTGCCCACCACGCCCGTTGAACAGATGAAGTAGGTGCCCGTCATCGGCGTCGGTAGAGTCATCTGCGGTGTGCTGCTGATGCCAATGCGGCCGCCGTCGGCATTACTTTGCACGTAAGCATCGCCGGTGGTGCAGTTAACAGTCGTGCTTCCAGCCAGAAAGCCCGCGAGTCGCATATGCTGCCAAGCCAGACACGACTCATCGCCTCCCGCTGCGCTATCCCAAGCTCCGCCGATCTGACCATTGCCGAGCGGGCCGCTGGCGGATGCCAGCGTGGCACCGGTGATTTTGGTGTCTGCGCCGGCCAAATCACCCGGAATACCCTTGAAGCGATCCTGGAAACCATACAGCCCTGCCTGAATCGTACGGAAGTCTTGCGCATAGCTTTTTGCCTTGGCGCTATTGATCAGCTCTTGGCCTTTCAGTACACCGCCCAACAGCAAGCCGATGATGACGAGTACGATCGCAATTTCGACCAGCGTAAAACCTGATTGTTGATGTTTCATATTGTTCTCCCTATATTTTGTGCGTGACGGCAGATACGGCTAAACAAAAAACTTTGTGACCACGCCGAGAATCAAGCCAACGGCAAGCACCGCGACGGCAATCTCGAAGCGTATGTTGTGCATGTGGCTGACTGAAAAGGTATTCATTTTTTCGCGGTGTGGTTTGGGTGTAAGTTAGCTGTAGCAATCTGCGTGCCAACTCTGTAACCATATGTTTATAAAGAATTTAATACCAATTTTTACTATTTCTTCGAAGACTTTCTGGCCCACCTGTCGCGACTGATGACACGCCTGTCCGGATTTTCGACAGTTAGCGGTTGGCGGCCAAACTTGGCGCGGTGTTACCGCTTTGTTTTCGTCGGCGTGGCGATAACGCGAACCGGCGGCGCGCCATGCCACAATCGCGTCAGTCATTGCCCTGTCATTCCGAAGCCGCACGGCGTGCCGGACAGCGTAACCCCGACAATGTTGTAATCACTCCTTAATGAACTGGTTCCCCTTGCGTCGTTCCCCGCGTAGTTTCCCACTCTCCACCGCCGCAGGACCATCGAACTGGCTGGTCAGCCAACGCCGCTGGCTGATTATTGCCATGCTGCTATCGTTGCATCTGGCGTTGCTGTCACAGGTAAACGACGGGATGTTCTCCCGCGTTTGGCTGCTGGTGCACTTTGGGCTGTTCCTGATTTGGCAACCCTTTGTGTCCGCAGAGCGCGAATTAAATGTCATCGCGGTCGCACTGCTATTGGGCATCACCGCGGTCATTATGTACACCTTGGCGGGTTGGATGTTGGTTGCATGGATCGCAATCTTGATTGCGATCATGGGCGGCAAAGTCTTCACGCTGCAGGCGGCGCGCCGTAGCCGCTTCTATCTCGTTGCGGTGTTTTATCTGTTTTCAATTTTGCTTGCATGGACGGTGCCTGTTTCGCTGCTCGGCCTTTCGACACTACCCGAAGGAATGCGCACGCTGGCCGCGGTGGTTATTCCACTGGTACTGATTGCCATGGTGTTTCTGCCGTTCCGCCCGGAAGACGAGGCGAGCGTGCAAGTATTCGACTTTTTCTATTCGACATTTGTGCTGCAACTGGTCGTGGTGATTGTCTTGGGTAGTCTCGCTTCCATGCGCGTGACGAGCAATCAGTACTTCCCGGCGGTGCTGCTCACGGTGCTTTCGTTCGCTGGCGCCTTACTACTGTTGTCGATTTTGTGGGGTCCCCGCGGCGGCTTCGGCGGCTTGCGCACCTACTTCTCGCGCTACTTGATGACGGTCGGCATGCCGTTCGAGTTGTGGATGAGAAGAATCGCCGAGCTTTCGGAAACTGAAATGTCGTCGTCTCGATTTCTCGCCTCGGCGATGGAGGAAGTGGCGACCCTGCCGTGGACGGTCGGCGCGCGCTGGAAGACAGACGACGGCGAGAACAGTTTTGGCATTGAATCGATCCATGCCGCAACGTTTCGCTACCACGGCCTGGAGATCACGTTCTTCACCGAGATCGATCTGTCGCCGGCACTGTTCCTTCACGTGCGCCTGCTGGCGCAAGTCATCGGCGAATTCTATGAAGGCAAGCGGCGCGAACAGGTGATGAAGCAAAACGCTTACATGCAAGCCGTTCACGAGACCGGTGCCAGACTGACACACGACATCAAAAATCTGTTGCAATCGTTGTATGCCATTACCTCTGCAAGCATCGCCAACAGCTCTCGAGAAAACGCTGAGCGTGCCACGCTGCTATCGGCCGCCGCGGTCGACCGGCGTACCACCTCGCCTTTCGAGGAAATGCTGCAACGTCAGCTTCCTCAGCTGACGCACCGGCTGCAGAACACGCTGGATAAACTGCGCAACCCCGCCATCCAGAATCGCGATGTGATCTATCCTGCGGCGGATTGGTGGCGCGACGCGACGCTGCGACACGCAAATGCCGGCGTCGATTTCGTGGTGAACGACACCATCACCGGTAACGTTCCGGCCAACATCTTTGATTCGGTGCTGGAAAACTGTATCGAGAATGCCCGCAAAAAGCGAGAAAAAGAGCCGTCAATCCGCATTGTTGCGGAGTTACTTTCAGGCGATACGCCGAGCCTCACCGTTACCGACAGCGGTAGCGCCATCCCGACGCCGGCCCAGCAAGAGCTGTTTAAGGCACCCGTTAGCGGGCAGCGTGGCAGCGGCTTTGGCATCGGACTATTTCAGGCCGCGCGCCAAGCTCACGACGCCGGCTATGACTTCACCGTGGATCGGAACGAAACCGGCTGCGTGAGGTTCAAACTTTCGGTGCGCGAGAACGGCTAACGGCGGCGGGCATGAAAAAGGGCGCCAGAAGCGCCCTTTTTCTACAGAACGTGGAAAGTTCAGCCGCGCGATACGCGCGTCACGCCTTGTCCCGACAAAATGCGAACCTTGTCACCGACGCGAAAATCCTCGTCTTTTTCTTGGGTGATTGCGATCAATTTGCCACCCTCAAGCCGCACGGTGACCTCAACGCCCCGGCGATCGTTGTTACCCTTCTCCACGGCATTGCCGATCAAGGCGCCGACCACCGCACCGGCAATCGCGCCGGCGGCGTTGGCACGGTTGCCGCCGCCGACCGTCGAGCCCGCAATGCCGCCGAGACCGGCTCCAACCAACGTGCCCGTTCCAGACTCGGCACCACGCGCGTCAATGGTGACATCGCGAACCGTTTCAATTACGCCGAGCCGCACGTTCATCTCGCCGCGCACCTGCCGCCGGTTGTAATCGCCGCCACCCAGGCCGGGCGTGGCGCAGCCCGCCAGCACGGCGCTTGCCAGCAAAGCACCGGTTACCAACATCAGTCTAGCTTTCATGGTTTGATCCTTCCGATCGTTCAGCTACCAAAAACAGAGTGCTTGCGTCAATCCCACAGCGGTTCGTCAAACGCCATCTGGAAACGCTCGGCGATATCGTCGCGCGTTGGTTGATGGCCCTGCGGTCCACGATGCTCAATCTTGATCGAGCCCATGGTGTTGGCGAGTCGCCCGGTTTTTTCCCATGACCAACCCCGCTCAATACCGTACAACAAGCCTGAGCGGTAGGCGTCGCCGCAACCGGTCGGGTCAACTCGCCGATTTTCCCTAACGCTTGGAATCTGAATTTGTTGACCTTCCGTGTAGATGACCGATCCTTCCGCGCCCTTTGTCACGATCAACGCCTGAACGCGTTCGGCCAGTTTTTCGACCGGCTCGCCGGTTTGCTCTTCGAGCACACGCGCTTCGTAGTCATTGACCGTCACATAGTCGGCAAGTTCGATGAAGTGTTTTAGTTCGTCGCCGTTAAATATCGGCATTGCTTGGCCGGGATCAAAGATGAACGGAATCTTCAAATCGGCAAACTGGGCGGCGTGCTGCAACATGCCATCGCGTGAATCAGGTGCCAGAATTCCTATGGTGACGCCTTTTGCATCAGCAACCTTGTTGATGTAGGACGACGACATCGCGCCAGGATGAAAGGCGGTGATCTGGTTGGCATCCAGATCGGTCGTAATGAATGCCTGCGGCACGAAGGTGCCCGGCACTTCCTTGATGTGGGTTGTGACGATGCCAAGACTGTCCAGCCGCTCGCGATATGGGCCGAAATCATCACCGACGGTTGCCATGATCAGTGGCTCTCCGCCGAGCATCTTCAAATTGTAGGCAATGTTACCGGCAGTGCCGCCAAACTCGCGGCGCATATCCGGCACCAAGAATGCGACGTTCAGTATGTGAATTTGGTCGGGCAGGATATGGGTGCCGAACCGTCCGTGAAAAACCATGATGGTGTCGTAGGCGACGGATCCGCAAATGAGAGCTGGCATGAAATTTCGCTTGTTTTGGTTGTGTGACGGCATTATAGCGACGCAACAAAGCGCCCGATTCACGCAGTTCTTTTGGTCAAAACCGTGGGCTGCGCCCTGAAAAGTCAGTTTGTCGTCTGGCAACGACGCTTTGCCCGATTATTTTTCAATCTTGCTGTGCTATCACGTTGACAGCATTTTCCTCAAGTGCGAAATTAGGCACCTTAGCTCGGTTGTCGAATCTGGCGCGCTCGGCTTCCGCTCTTCACTACATCGGCTGTCCACACGACGGCGTTCATCAAGCGAAAACTGAAACAGGGCAAACTCATCGAAAGATGAGGACGCAAAGTCTCCGGTCTACAGGGCGATTTCAGAACCCTCAGATAGCGGGATTACCAGAGAGTCGAATCATGAACCTGCATCTAATTGGCCCTCTTGAAGGCCAATACTCCAAGGACTATTCCCGTTTCGTATCGACGCGAATAGCTGCCTTTGGTGCCGTTGTATGCAGCCATGCGTCATCTCTCGGCAAGGCCGCGATTGGCCTTGACGGTATGCGTCCTCCCCGATCTGTGCTGCTTGTCCGACCACGACGATGCGACCGGCTTGCGGTTGCGATGGGGAACGAGCATGGCCACGCAATCAGTTGACAACGTAATCGCGTTCAATGAGGCTCGTGCCTCCAGAGTCCACGCGCCGGAAGACGACGCGATTTACAAACGAAACATCAAGCCGGAATCTCTGGGTCTTATCAACGACTGCAGGGACATGGTACTCAAGCGGATTTGCAACGCTCTCGCGTCAACGTTCGACAAGGTTGAAGATGAGCTGTTCGAGTTGGCGGGCAAGTCAGCCGACCGTGAAACGCAAAACATGTATCTGGATGCACGCGCTCAGGCGCGCGAAAAGCGGTCTGATATTGAAGCGGCGTTCCGCAGCCAGTTTGTTTCGTTCTTCGAGAAAAAAGTAGTCGGTGAAGAAGCGGTCGCCAAATCGGCTAATCGCTTTGACAAAGATTTGCTTTCACTGGTCGAGGATGACGCGTTGACTGAAAACCTCGCCGTCAATGACATCGCCAAGCGACTCACCAATAAGTGTGATGAAGAGTTGCGCGCGTTGTCCCAGCGCATCGGGTTCCTGCTGTCTAAGCCGGAACTCGCCGACGAGGCCAACCCAATCGCCCCCGATACTGTCGTGCGGGCCTTGAAAGTGGCCTGTGACCAAATGACAGCGGGGTTCCAAACCCGACTGACGGTTCTTCGGATGGTCGAGCAACACATGGCGGAAGAAATGCTAAGCGTGTATCAAGACGTGAACGCGCATCTGGTATCGCGACAGGTCTTGCCGACATTGCGCCCGACGTTTCGTCGTTCACAGATTCCGGTCGAGCGCAAGACTGGCGGCGGTCATTCTGCAAAGAGCTCGGACCCGGCCTGCTTGGATGCTGCCCCATCCGGACGCGATCACCCCGCTATGATGGAAACGCCGATGGCAGCAGCCGGAGGCTTCGGTGCCTTCAGCACGGCCGCACTGGGGATGCCGCCGGCCAGCCATGCGGCTGAACTTTTCGAGACCTTAAAACGAATGATGCTAGGCGGTGCTTCATTTGGCGTTGAGGAAAGAGCAGCGGGACACTGCGCTGTTCAGCCCGAGTACTCTTCATTTACCACTGGCGGCTTTGCGTCCGTGCCACCGCGCCAAACAGCAGGGGCGAACCCGACTGCCGCGCTGACGGCGCAGACCGCCGTCAGCCCCGAAATCGGCATTGATGCGGCAGCATCGAGGGCGCTCGTCAGCGCGCTTTCGCAAATGCAGCAAGAATGGATTGGTCGGTCGAGCTCGATCGCAACCATCGAAGCAATGCAAAATTTTGTTCCCGGGCAGACTCCAGCTTCGTCACTGAATGTCTTGCGCGATATTAAATCCCGAGGGGTTCCGGAGGGCTCCAATCAAGTTGACGCCATGACCATCGATATCGTGGCGATATTGTTCGATTACGTTTTTGATGATAAATCGATACCCGATACGATCAAGGCTCTCATCGCGCGCCTGCAGATTCCGGTGTTGAAAGTCGCCATCATCGATAAGTCATTCTTCGCCAAGAAGAGTCATCCGGTGCGTCGACTACTTGACGCGCTGGCGGACGCGTCGATCGCATTTGCGGGGGAAGCCTCGCGCGAGGATCCGCTGTACAAGAAAATTGAAGCAATCGTCGATCGCGTGCACGGCGAATTCGATACCGATATCTCGCTGTTTGACGCGATGATCGCCGAGTTTGAGGAATTTCTGAAGGCTCGCGAGGCCGCCAATGCGGAGGTTGTCGAACAGTCTGCGCGCGCCATGCACGAACGCGAGAAGCGCGAAATGGCTCGCCTCGTCGCGCTGGCTGAAGTGGATCGGTTTACCGACCAGAAAGACCTTCCGACACCGGTTGTCGCAATGCTCAAGGGCCCCTGGTCGCGCGTGCTTGAACGCATATATTTACGCGACGGCGGCCGCAGCGCACGGTTCAACGATGCACTAGAAACGGCTGACCAACTAATTTGGAGCGTTCAACCAAAGCTGGACGCCGGCCAGCGCCGCGATCTGGTCGCCGCGCTACCTCTTCTGCTCAAGCGGCTTCAGGAAGGCCTTGATATTGCCAACGCGGAAAGCGCCGATCGCCAGCAATTCTTTACCGTGTTGGTTGATTGCCATGCCGCAGCCGTAAAGGCTGGCCTCCGCGGCGAGAGCGTCGCCACGCTGTTCGCGGCAACCAGACGCAACGAGGCGCTCGTACCGCTGTTCGAGAAGCTCATTGCCGAGGAGCGTACGCGCGAGTCGGCTACCGCTGACATCAACCGGACCGGCATTGCCCGAATTCAGTTCACGGACAAGGGCGTAAAGATCGAGGAGATGGAATCCCGTGGCGATGGTGTCGCAGTGGCCAGCGCACGCATTGATCCCCCCAAAGCACTCGGTGCAACGGCCGCATCCCTATCCTTGCCGCTTGACTTCGAAGACGCAACGACCGCTGGCCCGGCCGTCGAGTTGCAACGCGGCACGTGGGTGGAATTCATGCAGAACAGCGGCGAGAAGATCCGCGCCAAGTTGTCGTGGATCAGCCCGCTTAAAGGCGTCTATCTCTTTACCAACCCTGGTGCGACGGAGGCTCTCTCGATCGCGCCCGAGACGCTTCACCGGCAAATGTCGCGCGGGTTGGCGCGCGTCATCGAGGAGTCGTCGCTCATTGATCGCGCTGTGGATCGGATGGTCAGCTCACTCGGTGATGCAGCGGCCACATGACGGCCGCGCTCGGCAAGATTTGGCCCCCGAAGCACGGCTGGCGACATGTGCAACAACCACTTCAACAAAAGCTGCAATTGCCGCATGCGCCTTCTCACAGATGGAGTGACCAAATGAGTTCTGAACGGATGGATTTTTTGTTCCAGCGCTTCCACGCACAGCTAGGCGTTTTCGCGCGCTACGTCGTTTTTCTCATCGCTTCGATGGGCATCGCAGCATCAGTGTCGGCGGCCGTCAATCTTAAAGCCGCCTCAAGTGTTCAACCGATTGAATGCCAAAACAATGCCGACACAATATGCAACTGACCCGCTCTGGGCGAGTCCTCCGGAATATTGGTCATTCGTCACTTGCATCGCCTGTCTGCCTATCCGACGGCATCGTTGACCTGCTCGTTGAACTCTGCGAGGCTCACTGCATTTCCGATCTCGCGCGGTAGCGCGTCACGCACTGAAAACACCCCCATGATCTTGCCCGTCGGCCCGATCACGGGCAAATGCCTGAACCCCCGCTCAATCATGATGACCACCGCGTCGGAGACCAACGTTTCTGGTCTGATACAAACGGGGTAAAGCGTCATGACGTCGGTGACCGCGGTTGTTCCCGGGTTGCGCGCCTTGGCTAGAACCCTCGTCATCAAATCGCGTTCTGTGACGATACCCAGAAGCTTGCCCGGCAGGTCGACAATGAGCACACTGCCGCAGTTGGCGCGTGTCATGACACATGCCGCTTCCCAAACGCTCGCGCTCGGCCCGAGGCTTACCACATGTCGGTGAGACATCGACTGGAAAACCGTCCGTTCTGGCATGGTGGCAGCTCCGTCAAATAAAGCTATGCAGCCTCTGAAACCAACCCTTACGCGGTGCTATCTGAGACGCCACACAATAGGCAGGCGCGTCGAAAGAACTGGTAATGGCTAACGAAAACCCGCGTTGATCTTGTCGAGCGCTGCACTTCCAGGGCAAAGTTCAGCAGCACCAAGAGAGTTCAACGTTTTCTTGCTTGTGTTCATGGTTGTATGCAGATCAGTCGCCAGCGGATCGACGTACAAAAGCCCCGTAACCACCTCGCCTCTCGCCTGATGTTCCGCCATGTAACTCATGGCGACGTTACGATTGGTCGGGTCGTAATCCGCATGCAACTTGTGCAACCTCAGCATCGAACCATTGTGTTGCTGTACATCGATGACTTCACCCGGCGCGTAGGTGGTCGTGATTTCATCTCGTGAGGTGATGAAGTCAATGCGACTGACGGCATCATTGTGTTGCCTGACATAGTCGTAACTTTTGGTGCTACCGCTGTGATTGTTGAAGGTCACGCACGGACTGATGATGTCAATAAATGCCGCGCCTCCGTGAGACATCGCACCCTTGATGAGCGGCACCATCTGCTCCTTATCACCCGAAAAGCTGCGCGCCACAAACGTTGCGCCCAACTGAAGTGCGATACCGACGAGGTCTACCGGGCTGTCGCTGTTTACCGCCCCCTTCTTGCTTTTTGAGCCACGATCTGCGGTCGCCGAAAACTGCCCTTTCGTCAATCCATAAACACCATTGTTCTCAACGATATACGCCATCCGCACACCGCGCCGCATGACATTGGCAAACTGCCCAAGTCCAATCGAGGCAGAATCGCCATCGCCTGACACCCCGAGATACAACAAATCGCGATTGGCCAGATTTGCGCCCGTAAGCACCGAGGGCATTCGTCCATGGACGGTATTAAATCCGTGCGACGCACCGAGGAAATAGTCCGGCGTCTTAGAACTGCAACCGATACCGGACAGCTTGGCGACTCGATGGGGTTCAATATCGAGTTCCCAACACGCTTGGATGATCGCAGCCGATATGGAATCGTGACCACACCCCGCGCAAAGCGTGGAAATACGGCCCTCGTAATCGCGCCGCGTGTAGCCGACCTTGTTCAGTGTTAACGACGGGTGGCGCAAGCTAGGTTTTGCGATATAGGTCATGCAACCTCCTTCTGGCGCGGCAGACTGGTAACAGTCGCCGTTTCGGGGCGCATTATCTTGCGGATGGCAGCAACAATGAAACGGGCGGTAATTGGCGTCCCATCATAATGCAGCACCCTCACCAGCTTCGCCGGGTCGATATCCATTTCGTTGATGATCATCGAACGCATCTGCGCGTCACGGTTCTGCTCGACAACAAAAACAGCCTCGTGCCCAGAAATAAACGCATTCACCGAATCTGGGAACGGAAAGGCGCGCAGGCGCAACGCATTGACATGCAGGTCATCCGCCTGCAGCACATCTAGCGCCTCGTGCATGGCTGGCGAGGTCGATCCGAAATAAATGACGCCCACCTTGGTTTTCTGCGTGGCGTCGCGTCGATGTGGTGGCGGCACGAGGTTCGCCGCCGTCTTGAATTTGCGCAGCAATCGCTCCATGTTGTAGATGTAATCGGCACCACGTTCGGAATATCGCGCATAGGCATCGCGTGTACTGCCGCGCGTGAAGTAGCTGCCCTTCGTTGGGTGGGTTGCTGGCAGTGTGCGCCAGGGGATTCCGTCGCCATCGACATCCTTATATCGACCAAAGTCCTTGCCCGCCTCAAGTTCCTCAGCGGTCATGACTTTCCCCCGATCGTAAGCCCGCGCATCATCCCAAGTAAACGGCTCACACAGGCGCTGATTCATGCCGATGTCCAGATCGGTCATGACAAACACCGGCGTCTGCAAACGATCCGCAAGATCCAGCGCGGCAGCACCGAATTCAAAGCACTCACGCGGGTCCTGCGGCAACAAAAGAACGTGTTTGGTGTCACCGTGAGAAGCGTAGGCACATGACAGCAGATCAGCTTGTTGCGTCCGTGTGGGCATGCCGGTAGACGGTCCTCCCCGCTGCACATTAATGATGGTTGCTGGCACCTCAGCGAAATAGGCGAGGCCGATAAATTCAGTCATCAACGAGATACCAGGCCCCGACGTGCAGGTGAAAGCGCGCGCGCCATTCCAACAAGCCCCCAGCACAATACCAATCGAGGCCAGCTCATCCTCGGCCTGAACAATCGCAAAATTGTGCCGGCCGGTTGCGGGATCAACGCGCAATTTGTCACAGTACTTTTGAAACGCCTCGGCGACTGATGAGGACGGCGTAATCGGATACCATGCCGCGATCGTTGCGCCACCGTATACCAGCCCAAGCGCGAGCGCGCTGTTGCCATCCGTGAAAATCTGATCACCCACCTTGTCACACCTTTGCACACGGATCCCAAGTGGCGATTTGATGTGTGCCTTCACATAGTCTCTTCCCAGATGCAGCGCCTTTACGTTTGAATCAAGCAAACGCTCTTTACCCTTGTACTGTTCTGCAAACAATTTTTCGAAAACGCTTGCGTCCATGTCCAGCAGCACGGACAGCGCGCCGATATAGATGATGTTCTTAAACAACTGCCGCTGGCGTGGATCTGAATAGGCCGCATTGCTGATTTCCGTAAGCGGGATGCCGATGATTTGAACATCGTCACGGAATCTTGTCGGCGGCATGGGGCGGGTGCTGTCGTAGAAAAGATAGCCTCCCGGTTCTATTTCGGCGACGTCGGCGTCCCAAGTCTGTGGGTTCATCGCCACCATCATATCTACGCCGCCACGCCGACCGTGATAGCCGTTCTCGCAAACGCGCGCTTCATACCAAGTGGGCAGACCCTGAATATTGCTCGGGAAAATATTGCGCGGGCTGACCGGAACGCCCATTCTCAACACAGCCTTGGCAAACAATTCGTTGGCGGACGCAGAACCTGAGCCGTTGACATTCGCAAACTTGATGACAAAGTCGTTCGTTGCCGATATC
>Ga0209591_10003613_pt1 | contig 17908 bp, 17 predicted proteins | sample MAT01_FD_187207 | JGI IMG/M metagenome (GOLD analysis project Ga0209591, IMG submission 187207) | Freshwater microbial communities from Lake Fryxell liftoff mats and glacier meltwater in Antarctica - MAT-01 (SPAdes) (version 2) | ecosystem: Environmental > Aquatic > Freshwater > Ice > Liftoff... | reverse complement strand
CCGGCCGTTCTGCATCACCCCCGAAGGCCCGCTGAACGCGGGCTTTCGCCATTCACGGAATCATGTGATTGGCCTGGCCGGGATTGGTGATGCTGATGCTGCCGCCCCAGATGCAGGTGAGCTTGGAGCTGTTGTTCAGCGCCGGCATGCCGCACACCAGCACCGTAGGCGAACCCGGCGTCCATGGTGCGGGCGTGGCGGGTACACAAGGCATGGGCGTCAACACACCGAGAGCTGCCGCGGTGGCGGCGGCCACCATCGGGTTGGACGGGCTCTGGCACATCCCGAACGGCGGGATGTTCATGATGGGGATGTTGTCCATGATGTTGGCGGCCAGCACATTGTTGGTCTGCACCGTCTTCATCGTCGGGATCAGCGAGCTCGGGGCCATGCCCATCGAGCACTGCATCATCGCGTTCATGCAAACCTGCATGCCCATGGTTGCCTCCGCTGCGTTTTTGGATCAGGGGTTGTTCAGGCGGCCGGCGCGGCGCGGGTCCACACCGTCAGCGCGCTGAAATTGTCGTGGCTGGTCTTGTGGGCGGCTGCGGCGCGCACTTCGGTGGCCAACTCGCCGATCCATGCGCCGGGGTTGGGCGCAGCAGACAGCGTTCGTTCCAGCACGGCATCGTCTAGGTACTCCCACAGGCCGTCGGTGCAGAGCAGGAAGACGTCACCGGCCTGCACCTCTTGCGAGCCTTCGTGCGCGCTGACCTCCAGGACCTCCGGCGCCAGCCCCAGCGCAGACCTGAGTTCGCTGCGCTTGGGGTGGTCGCGAATCTGCTCCAACGTCAGCACCCCCGAATCGACCAGGCCTTGCACCAGGCTGTGGTCACGGGTGCGGTCGAGCACCCGGCCGTCACGGAACCAGTACATGCGTGAATCGCCGGAGTGCGCCCAGTGCGCCGTGTGCTGCATGAAGTCGATGACCAGGCAGACCACCGTGCTGTGCATGTCCTGGCGCGCTGTGCCAGGCACACGTTCGCTGATGAGCACGTCGTTGGTCACCCGCAGCAGTCGCTCCAGGCTTTCAGCGTGTTCAGAGGGCTGCTGCGAAAAGCGCGCGATGAGTTCCTGAACCGCCAGGCGCGAAGCGATGTCGCCACCGCCATGCCCCCCGGCACCGTCGGCCAGCACACAGCAAAGGTGGCGCCCGGAATGCCAATGACCGCAAGCGTCCTCGTTGTACTTGCGGCCGCCACGGTCACTGAGCAAGGCTACTTCGAGTGCGAGCATGCAGGGCCTCTGTCATTTTTGCCGCGCATGCTAGCGCGGGCGGGCTTCGTTGTGCAGCCGGTCGAGCTGGTCTTCGTAGGCCTTCAGAAAGGCCCGGCCGAAGATCTCGTCGAAGTCGTCCTGCGCCTCGGTCTGCAGCTGTGCGAAGAGGTCGTTGAAAGCCTCCCAGAGCCGCGCCTTTCGCGTGGCAGGAATGATGCTGTCGATGGCCGAGCGTTTGCTCAGCTTGCTTTCGAGCTGTTGGGGGTCGAAGCGTTGCAGCACGCCTTCGAGCGCCGCGCGCATGCCCGCCATCACGCCCAACTGGTGAGCGCGCAGGTCGTCGAAGGCGTCGCGCATGGCCGTGGCCGGTGGCATGAAGCCGGGTGCGGGCGGCCCCAGCAGATGCTGCAGCGCGACCTCGACCGTGGGCGAGAACTTCAGCGGGTTGTTCTCTCGCGAAACGATCATCGTCATCTCGGCCCGCATCTCGCGCTTCAGCGCCGCGCGCGCCAGCAGCAGCTCGACCGCGCCGCGGGTGGATTCACGCAAAAGCTGGCCCACCAGATGCATGGTGTCGGGCGTCAAGTCGTCCATCCTCAAGCCCGGCGTGCCCAGGCCTTGAACAAAGGCCTGCAGCAGTGCCGCCTCCCCGCCAGCCGCCACGCCGGTGGGCGCGCGAGGCGCGGCCGCCATCGGAGCCGGCGCAGACGGGTGCGCGTTCTCCGCCCGGGCCAAGGGAGCGGGCAGCGGTGCAGCCACAGGCACGCGTGGCGCGCTCTGGCGGGGATGGCCCGGTAGCGTGACGACACGGCCATCGCGCGGCGGGTCATTCCAGGAAAAGACCGCACCCTGCGGCAGTGGCGCAGGGCCGATCGCGGCGGCCGGGGCCGCAGCAGGGGCTGGGCTGGCGGGCGGCAGGATCATCGGCGTGTTCAGCTCGGAGGCGTGATCGCTGCGGCTTGCCGGCATCAGCGTGGCGGTGCGCGCCAAGGACTCCAGTGCGTCGCCGTGCCGTGCGGTGTTGGGTTGTGCCATCAGGGCCTGCTGCGGCGCGCCGCCCAAGGGGTCCCCCAACGGGTCTGCGCCGAACGATGCGGCACCCAGGCCAAAGAGATCGTCCAGTGAGTCGGATCCGCCGCTGGGCAGGCTGGCGAAAACATCCAATGGCGCGGCGCCTGGCGAAGGAGGCGCTGCCACGGGATCGGGGGCGAAGGGGTCCCAATCGTCAGGGATGACGGAAGGGCCCGCCGCAGCAGGTGCTCGCGCTGGCGAAGGTGGCGGAGGTGGCGGCGACGGTGGCGACGAAGGCCAGGCGCGTGCCTGAGCCGGCGCTGAGACCGGCGTCGGTGCCGGCCAGGCCGAGGCACCGGCCATTGCCGCGCGCATTGGCGCAGGCGTTGACGTCATGGGCACGGGCGGCCTGGGCACGGGCGGTTTCGGCGCCGCGGCTGCGGCCAGGCCCAGCGGCGCATCGCCGAAAAGATCGGCGAAGGGGTCATCGCTCTTCAGCGCACCTGCAGCTTCGGTCGCCAGCACGTAGCCGCCGATCTGCAACTCGTCGCCAAGATTCAGCGGCTGCTCGCGCCCGGGGCCCACCACAGCGCCGTTGACGCTGATGGGGTTGCTGCCGTTGTCCACTACCGAATAACCCCCGGCGCGAAAGACGACGCGGGCGTGCACGCGCGAAATCGTGCGCTCGGGGTCGGGCAGCACGAGTTGGTTGTTGTCCGCACGGCCGATGGTGCCGCCCAGTTCATCGAACTGAGCCGAAGGCCCGTCGGCCGGCGCGCCGTTGTAGCTGAGCACCCTCAGCACGATCATTCAAGGACTCCCTGTCTGCTCAAGGCGCGCAGCATAGCGGGCCAGCGGCGGCGGCCGCAGCAGCAACAGCAGCGCCCGACTTCAGCGGATGACATAGAAGCGCCCCTCGATGACCGCCAGCCGCACCGGCCAGCTGATGCGCCCGCCACCGGCCACCGCAGTCTGCAGCGCAGGCTGGCCTTCGGGCGTCAGGCATTCCAGCAAGCGGCCGCCAGCCAGCTCGCGCAGCCGCAAGGTTTCGCTGGTCGGCATCAGCGGCATCAACGGCGCCCTGGCATGCCACTGCTGCACCTGCAGGCGCAGCCTGCCCACGTCGTCGGCCAGGTTGCGCTGGTAGGCCTGCGCCAGCTCTTCAAAGCGCAGGCGTGCCGCCAGCACCAGGGGTTCAGGGTCGCCACGGGCCAGCCCCAGTGCAATGCCCTGCAAAAACGCCGCAGCCTGCGGCAGCAGGGCTTGCGGCTGGCTCACCACGGGCGCGTCGAACCAACGCCAGCGCGGGAAGGCGATGGGCAGCTCGACGTTCTGGCTCAGCGTGGCCGGCACTTCGGTGACGTCGCCGGCCGGCGGCGCCCAGTCGATCTGCGCCAGCGTGCGTGCGTTTTCCGGATGCGCCAGCTGCCCGATGCGTGGCAGCAGAAGGCGCAGGCTGGCACCACGCTTGCCGTCACTGAGCAGCGGCGCCGGCGCGCCGGTCAGCCCCGGTGGCGGCGGCTGGATCAGCAGTTGCAGGTCGTTGGCACCCGAGAGCGTGTATTCATGGATGGGTACCGTCACCGCACCCCCATTCGGACCGCTGCGCGCCAGGGGCACGCCGTTCAGCTGCGCCTCGGCGGTGACGCCGATGCTGTCCAGCCGCAGGACGAGCAGTCTCTCCATCAGGCCAGGCTCCAGTCGACCAGCGTCTGCGCTTCCCACAGCGGGTGGGTGAAACGGCGCTGGCCCAGCACGGGGTCGGCGATGAGCAAGGGCAGCTGAGCAGCTTCCAGTCGCACCTGGGCGAACCATTCCCAGCCACTGCCGCCAGAAGTGCGCGGGCGCAGGCCGGCTTCGCCCACGAGCGCGCCCGTGCACGGTCCTGCGGGTAGCAGCAAGGTGCCGGTGTCGGTGGCCAGCGGTGTGAGCTCTGTCGTGAAGGGCAAGCGGAAACTGCTGCGGCACGGCAGCAACGTGGGCAGCAAGGGCGGCTCGGCGGCTTCGCGCCGCAGCTGCAGCTGCAACGGCGCCGCGGCCACGCAACGCAGCAACAGCCGGGAGCGTGCGCCATCGAGCCCCAATTCACCTTCGGCCTGCAAGTCGGCCTGGCAGGCCTGCAGGTCGAGCGCACCCACCAGGCGCATGAAGGCGCGGCCGTCCATGCCACCGGCACCCAGACGCCAACCCCAGGTGAGCGCGGCGCGGCCCACCAGGAGCGCCAGCACGCCCTCCAGACGCGGCGCGGCCAGGCCCTCGACGGCAGTGAGGGTCTGCAGCAGCTTCTGCATCGCCTGGCCGCTGGCACGGTCCAAGCCTTGTTCGAAGCCGCGCTTCAGCGCCAGGCTGTCCTGCGCGACGCCGTCGCTTTCCACGCTGCAGCGCGTACTGGCGCGAAGCGTCGGCTCCCGGCCCGCCACCACGGGCTGCGTGCCGGGCGCCTGGCGTTCCACTTCCAGCCACCACTGCTCGGCAGGCCACGCCCACAGCTGGGTGCTTTGGCTGCCGAGGGCATCACCCTCATCGCGCAGGCCGCACACCTGCAGCTCCAGCTTGAAGATGTCGGGCGAGGTTTCCTCTGCCACCGCCGTGCCGGGGCCAGCCGTTTGCACCGGCTGAACCAGGGCCTGCACGGGCCAGCTCACAGCGCGTGTTTCATGCCCCGCCCAGCGCCACAGGCCATGGCTGCCGGCGAAACGCAGCGCCGGGTGCAGATCACCACTGCACCCGGCGTGGTTGTGTGAACGCAGTTGGACGCGCGTCTGTGGCCGCGCCTGTGGCCGGCTCCCCGGCGCATGCGCCAGCACCGCCAACAGGCGTGGCAACGGGTTGGCGGCGTCGACGCGTATCGGCGCCGGCGCGGGCAGCGCCACACGCTGCCAGGAACCGGCGTTGAGCTGGTAGTGTTCGGTAACGGCCGCTTCGAGCAAACGAATCTCCACCGCTTCCAGGTCACAGGCATGCAGCGGCAAGGGTGGCGGCTCGGCCGGGTGCAGGGCCCCGTGCCGGCCCAGACGACCGAAGCGCGCCATCAGGCGCTCGTCGGCGGCTTGCAAGGCCTCGGGCTGGATGCGCGCTTCGGGCAAACGCTGCACTTCAGCCAGCGAACGACGCAACAGCTGGTGCAGGGTGGCCCATTCGCGATCACGCGGTGCGGCCAGCAGGCCGCGAGCCCATTCGAAGCCTGGCCGGTCCTGGAAGTTGGGACCCCAGACGAAGCACAGGTTGACGTAACGCGCCACACTCGCCGCGCGCACCAGGCCCAGATTCAGCGCCTGCTTCGCGGCCAGCTCGACAAAGGCCTGGTGTTTGTCGCCCAGCCTTTCCTGCATGGCCGGCCATTGCGCCAGCAGGTGATCTGCCAGTTGCTGCAGAAAGCTGGCCCAGGCTGCGGCCTCCCGGGCATCGGTGTCGGGCGGACGCATCGCGTTCAAGTCGTGTTCAGCGGTGCGTCAGCGGTGAGTGAGCGGATCTTCGGGAAGGTCTGGCTCGGCAGGGGCTTCCGGTGCCGTGGGTGCCACGGGGCTGGCACCGCTGCCTGAGCCGGGCGAGCCGCCGGAGTTGATCTTGACCATGGCGCCCGTGATGGACACGCCATCAGGGCCGAGCACGATGGACGAGCCGCCGGCCTTGATGCTGACCTGAATGCCACCTTCGATGACGATGTTCATGCCGCCCTTGATGTGCACGTTCTGCGCCGCATCGGCACCGATGTTGGCGCCGATCTTCAGGTGCAGGTCACCGGTGGACTTCATCGAGATGGCGGCACCCGATTCGGCCGTGATGTCGCTGGCGGCCTTCAGGCTCCAGATGTCGTCGGTCTTGAAGAGCATGGAGCCCACGACTTCCATGCTGAGCTTGTCCTTGAACTTCTGGCGCACCTCTTTGACGACGGTGAGGTGGTATTCGCCCTCGATCTTTTCCTTGCGGTCTTTCTTGACCGTTCGGTGCTCGTCGCCTTCGCCATCACCAATGCCAATGTGCGACTTCAGCGTGCCTTCGACAAATTCGAGTCGGTCCTTCTGCGCGTGCAGCAGCACATATTCCTCGCCAGCCTTGTCCTCGAAGCGGATTTCGTTGAAGTCGGCCGCTTCGCCCAGCTTGCTGCGGCTTTTGACGGTGCTGACGGTGGCATTCGCCGGAAGTTCGTAGGGCGGCAATTGCGCGCCGTTGTAGACGCGGCCTGTGATCAGCGGCTGGTCGGGGTCGCCTTCCAGAAAATCGATCACCACTTCCTGGCCCAGACGGGGCAGTGAAATCATGCCCCACCCATTGCCGGCCCAGGGGCTGGCCACACGCACCCAGCACGAGCTGTTGGCGTCTTTGGCGCCGATGCGGTCCCAGTGGAACTGCACCTTCACGCGGGCGTGTACATCGGTGTAGATGTCGCCGGCATCTCCGTCGCCTACCACCACGGCCGTTTGCGGCCCTGCCACCGCCGGCTTGCGCGTGATGCGCGCCGGGCGGAAGGGCTCGGCATAGGGCTGAACGACGAAGTTGCACTGAAACTGCGTCTCGCCACCCGCGCCTGCCTCGTAGCCGGCCAGGCGCATTTCGATGCGCGTGTACAGCACCACGTAGTCGGTGTTCTGGTCGTCGCGCGGATGCTGCTCGAAGGTGAATTTGGCGCCTGCAGAAAGCCCTGGTGTGTTGCCCGAACCCGAAAAGCGAGCAAAGGCGCTCTCGGCTGCGCCCAAGCGCACCACGGCACGCGCGTTGCCATCGGCCTTCACGGCATGCAGGCCCGGGTAGTCGTAGACCTCGCGGTCATTCTCGGCGTGGCTGCGGCTGGAGGCGGCGGTGGTGGATGTGAGGTCAGTGGCTGGCGCGAGGAAGTCGTAGTCGCGCAGCGTCACCTTGCCCGTCTGGATTTCGTGACGCATGCGCCATTGGCTGACCACCGCCGCGCCGACGATCTGCTTGGGGTCGTCGTCGAAAGGAATGTTGGCAAAGCCCTCCAGCGGCTGGTGCGAGCTGGAGGCATCGGCCAGCACGAGTTCATGTTTGTCCTCGGTGTGACGGAAGAAGAAAAAGATGCCCTCTTCCTCCATCAAACGGCAGACGAAGTTGAAATCGGTCTCGCGGTACTGCACGCAGTAGGTGCGCTTGGCGTAGGTGGCGCTGAGCTCATCGACGAAGGTGCTGGTGTATTCGCCGAAAATCTCTTTGATGATGTCCGGCGCCGTCATCTCCTGAAAGATGCGCAGGTTGGCGCGGCGTGTCAGCAGCCACAGCCAGGGGCGCAACGTGAGGCGATAGCTGATCTTGCGGCCATCAGCGCCTTCGATGCCGAAGCTGGCCACCACGCCGTGGAACCAGCGCTTGCTGCCTTCGGCCACCTCGACCGACACTGCGGCGTTCGTGCCGAGCAGATCATCGGCAGACACAGACACATCTTCGGTGACGGCAACGACCTGAAACTCGAACAGGCGCGAGACTTCTTCTTCCGCGACCATGCTCCGAAACTTCAGACCAAGGTCAGAGCTGGTGACCAGGTCCATCTGCAGCGGGTCGGCTTCAGCCATGGGTTCTCGATGGGTTCGTTCAGGAGATGGGAAGGACGCGGCGGTGTAGGAAACCGTCATAACGACTATAGCGGCCGTGCCCCGCTGCACCATGGCAAAACGAGGCAGCTTCGGCAAGCGAGCGTATGAACATGTGAATACCGATTGCGCCGGAAGCGGACTCTGAAGCAAAGTACCAAGAGCGGCAAGACGCGCTGCCCCCCAGTCCGGGAGGGTAGGCACACAAGCCGCGGAGCGTGCCATGCCAGGAAGAATGCAGTTCGACTTCTCCCCCACCCCGAGGCCCCGACCGCGCGACGGCCAGAGCCCCATGCGGCTGCTGCTGCTGGGTGACTTCAGCGCCAGGCCGGCGAGCGAACGCCGGCCGCTGGCCGAGCGCCAAACGCACCGTGTGGACGTTGACAGCCTTGACGACGTGATGCGGCGCATGGCCCCGCGCGTGAGCCTGGCCGGTGCCGAGGTCGACTTCGAATCTCTGGACGACTTCCATCCCGACGCATTGTTCGCGCGTGTGCCGGTATTTGCGTCCTTGCGTCAAATGAGGCAACGCCTGATGGACCCGGCGCGCTTTGCGCAGGCTGCGGCCGAACTGGGCAGCGCCACGCTGCCAGGGGCTGGTGCGTCTGCGTCTGTGTCTGCATCTGCATCTGCATCTGCGTCCGCACCTGCATCGGCACCGGCAGGCAACAGCGGCGACCTGCTGGCCGGCCTGCTGGGCGGCCGCCCAGCCGCGGCGGCTCCCGCTGCCGCTACCGCACCTGCTGCGAAGGCAGCGGCTGGCGTGGATGCCTTCATCCGCAACATCATCGCGCCGCACATCGTGCCCGACCACAGGTCACAACAGGCCGAGCTGGTGGCGTCGGTAGACCTTGCCACGGCGGCCGAGATGCGCAGCCTGCTGCACACACCCGCCTTCCAGACAGTGGAGGCGGCCTGGCGTGGCACGCAATGGCTGATCAGCAGCCTGGAACTGGACGAGACGCTGGAATTGCACCTCTTCGACGTGAGCCGCGAAGAACTGCTGGCCGATGTGGTGGCGTCACAAGGGCAACTGGCACAAACCGGCCTGCACCGTGCGCTGGCCGACCGCTGGCGCAACGTGCCCGGGGCGCACGGCTGGTCGGCGCTGACGGCGCTCTTCAGCTTCGGGCCTTCTGACACCGACATCGGCCTGCTGGCCGCTTTAGGCCTGCTGGCTGCTCAAGCCGGTGGCCCTTTGCTCGCCGCTGGCAACCCGTCGCTGGCCCTGGGCGATGCCGCCACGTTGACAGGCTGGCAAAGCCTGCGCCAAAGCGAGGCCGCCCCTTGGATAGGCCTGGCGGCCCCGCGAGTGCTGCTGCGCCTGCCCTACGGCAAACGCAGCGACCCTTCCAGCGCCTTTGCCTTTGAAGAGTTCCCGGGCGCACCCGATCACGGCAATTTCCTGTGGGGTGCGGGCTCGCTGGCCATCGCGCTGCTGCTGGGCCGCGCCTTCACGCAACGCGGTTGGGCCTTCGAGCCCGGCGACGAACGTGAGATTGGCGACCTGCCGGCCTATCACTTCACGCGCGATGGCGAAAGCGAGATGCAGGCCTGTGCCGAAAGCTACCTCGGTGAAGAGGCAGGTCAAGCCTTGCTGACGGCCGGGCTGATGCCGGTGCTGAGCCACAAGAACCGCAATGCGGTGACGGTGATGCGGTTTCAGTCGGTGGCCGCACCGGCACAGCCGCTGGCAGGCTTGGGCCGCACCTGAACCCACAGGCGCTTCAGGGGCGTGGCCGCGCTGCCCGCACTTCTCTTGCAGTCGGCACCGGGAACACCACACCCTTCGCTTGCATGTCCAGCTTCAGCTTCTGCAAGTCACCGTGCAAAGGGCTGTTGGCGGTGGCGCGCAGTAGCAGCAGTTACACCAGGTTGGCCGGCGTGGCGCCGCCTACGGCTTCTACCTTCAGCGAAGCGCCCTGTGCCAGCAACTGGATGGCCAGCGGCGGATCCAGCGCCCCGATCGCGCGCATCAGGATCGTGTCGCCGGCGGTGTCGCGCAGGTCGATGGGCGCGCCCCGGTCGAGCAGAAGCTTGATGCAGCGCGGCCGATTTTGCGAAACGGCGTCGAACATCAGCATCTCCTGCGTGGCTGGAGCCAGGCGGGCGAACGATCTGGCGTCGAGCATCGCGCCCAGCATCAAGGGCTTGTCCAGAGTGATTGCAAAAAGCATGGCGGGCCCGAAGCCCGCCGTGTTCAGTTCGGGATCAGCGCCCAGTTCGGTCAGCAGCCGCGCCGCGGCCGCGTTGTCGGCAGCCACGGTGTAGTGCAGCAGCCGCAAACGGTTGTCGGGTTTGCTGCGCGGGCCCTCCTCGTCCAGCGGCGCGCTGGCAGCCACTGCTGCCTTCGCCTGTGCTGCATCGCCGGCCAGCGCGGCGCGCAGCAGCGCCAGCGCACGGGCATCGGCGAAGTAGTGTTCGGGCGCCTTAAATGCAAAGGTCGGCGCTGCGGGTGTGTTCGTGTTCATGCTGCTCCATCCCGGGCCGCAGCCCAGCAACGCCAATACCGCCGCCATGGCGGCCACCTTGCGACGGGTCAAGCGCCGCCGGCCTGTCGCCGAACCTGATGTGTTCATGCCGCGCCTCGAACACAGTCCTTCAAAGCCGTTTCATCGGCAGACTTGCCCGCTTCCATTGAGCCGATCACCTCGTCCATGCCGTGCAGATAGGTCTCGTAGTCTTCGCCGGCACCGATCTGCCCCGCCTGCTTCATGGCGTTGAAGCTCTGTTCTGGGGTGGCCGGCGCGATGTCGCGCTTCTGACCCACCGCGTCTTCCATGAACCGCGAGAGCGCACCCTGTTCCTGCATTTTCGTCAGCGTTTCGCCCTGCACCCGAATGGCCTGGATCTGCTCGGCCTGGGCTGCGAGGCCTTTGCCGGCGTAGCGGGACACTGTGGCGGCATTCAGACCTGCGGCGTTGTCGTTGACGCTGGCAGCCCGCTGGCGCAAGGCGCCGGGCGGCGCGGTCTGGTCGGTGTTTTGCGGGCTGTATAGCTCCAGCCCTCTGGACGCAGACATCAAGTTGCTCGCCGCGCTGGGCTTGATCGCGCAATAGGCCGGCGGCCCGTTTATGGTTGCGGGCGATACGGCGCTGGCCTTGGGCGCTGCAGCAGCGTTGGCCGCCTGGCAAAGCCTGCGCGGCCGCAAAGCCGCACCCTGGATGGGCCTGGCCGCGCCGCGCGTGTTGCTGCGCCTGCGCCATGGCAAACGCAGGGACCCGTGCAACGCTTTCGCATTCGAAGAGTTTCCCGGTGCGCCCGAACACGGGCGACTCCCGCGGGGCCTGGGCTCGCCGGCCGCCACCCTGCTGATCGGGCGCGCTTTCACCGCCAAAGGCTGGGACTTCGAGCCCGGCGACGAACGCTAGATTGGCGACCTGCCGGCCTACCACTTTGTGCATGACGGCGAGAGCGAAATGCAGGCCTGCGCGGAAAGCTACTTGGGCGAACAAGCTGGCCAGTCCCTGCTGGAAGTGGCTCTGATACCGGTGTTGAGTCACAAGCACCGGAATGTGGTGACGGTGATGCGGTTTCAGTCGGTGGCCGCACCGGCACAGCCGCTGGCCGGCCTGAAGGCGCAGCGTGGACTACCGAATCTCAAACTCGAGCAACGGCGCGGAACTCTGGCCCAGCATCGCGGCCACCCAGTACTTGCCCGGCCGCTCGGCCATGCGGCACTGCGCCTTCAGATCCACAGCGAAATAGCCCGTCGTGCTCAGTTCCTGGCCGCCCTGGTCGGCGACATCGGGCACGTTTTTGGGCGGCAGATCGTCACGCAGCACGCGGCAGGTGTAGATCGCCTTGCTTTCCTTGTGCGTCACCACCAACAGGATGTAGGCATCCGCCCGCTGGCCGAACTCGGCCTGCGCTTCGGCGTTGAGACGGTAGCTGCCAAACAACGCCCACGGCGCATTCGCGGCGAAGATCGTGCGCTGGCTGCGGCCCGCAAAAGCGACGCGCAAACCGGTGTCGGCGCCCGAAAATTTCGGGCTGTCGGGCGAGGCTTCGTAGTGCGGCAGGTTCATCGGGGTACCCCTGGGTTTGTCAAGCGCTTGGCAAGGCCCGGCGGCCCACAGGCTGGCCATCAATGCGCCGGCGACGGCAAGTGCCGCGTTCATGCGGCCTTTGCGCCCTTGCTCTTCGTGAACGCGGCCTTGCAGACCGTGAGATCGGCAGCGCGCAGCGTCTCGACGCAAACGGCACAGAAGCTGTTGAGGCGCGTGGTGGTGTTGGTGAAGAACATCACGCAAGTGCTGTCTGAGCAATGTTGGCCCGTGCCAGTGTCCACATGGGTGCTCTGTGCCGCCGGCACCATGCCGACCAGATGGCCCAGCTCGTGGGCCATCGTGCCCACCGTGCGCTTCTTGGCTTCGTCGGCGGTCTCGGTGTCGTACCAGTAGCCCATCGCGATCACCGCGTGCGGCGTGTTGGCACCGTCACCCGACCACTCCTTGGACTTGATCACTCCCAGCTTGACCTTCACCGGCTTGGCCGGCGTCGGGGCCACCGGCCCGGCACTGAAGTCGACCTTGATGTTCTTGTACACATTGCTGGCACCGACCAGACTGACTTGGCCCTTGTCAAGCGGTTTGTAGCCGCTGCCGTCGTCGTACTCGGCTGTCTTCAGCCAGGTGTCGCTGCCGCCATACACATAAAAAGAATCGGCAGTGCCCCGTGTGAAGGTGGCGGCGGTGACGTTCACTTCGATCTCGGCGTCAGCCTTGTCGGCCTGGTGGTCGATGCCGATCTCGTGTGACTGGAAGGGCGAGCGCTCAGCCCCAAAGTAGTCGGGCGCATAGGCGCCGAGCTCGGTCGTCAGCAGGTTCCATCTGTTCTCAGGTTCATTGTCCTTGCCTTGCTTTTCGAGTTCGATGAAACAGGGGGTATAGGCCGCCGGCAGCTTCGTGTGGTCCATCGTGAGAAGGCCGCCGCCGCGCTTCTTCATCTGGTCGATCTCGTACCAGAGCTTGCGCCACACCATGTAGGCCCCAGCCGTCAGGCCACCGGTGTGGTTGCTGGCCAGGGTGGCGCCGATGGTGAAGCTGTCGCCACCGTACTGCGACAGGTACAGCGCCATTTCGGCAGTCCAGCCCTGAGCGTCGCAACTGATGCTGGTCTTCAAGGTGCCGTCTGCAGCGCCGAGGCCAGCACGCTGGCTGCCGGTCAAGCCGGCCTTGTTCGCGCCACCCGGCGTCAGGGACCAATAGACCGTCTGGCCCGAAAGGGCCTTGGATTTATCCCCCGATGCCCACTCGACACGCGCCTTGAATCTCAGCACGCGCCCATGTTCAGGGTGCTGGTTCTCGGCATCGACGGTAGCGTCCAGGTTGATGTACTGCTTTCTTGCGGCCCCGGCTGCGTTCGACTTGGTGCCTTTGTGGGTGACCACCTCGACCAGCTCAACCAGCCTGAGCTGATCCTGCAATGGGCAAGTCGTCGTCGCGCTGTCACAAGGAGCAGCCGCGTCGGGGCCGGCACTGGGGCTTGAGGGCGCGCTCTTGGGCATCAGACGGCCCAGTGCGCGAGTACTGCGCGAACGTAAACCCGTGTCTTGCGCGCCAGCCGGCGACAGCGCAGCGTGCCGCTGGGGCCGGGCCGCAAGGTCGAGGCCACCCACGGGTACAGAGGATCTTCCAGCACGCCGTGCCCGAAGCCGAACATCAGCCCCGACAGCAACACTTGGCCTTCGGCCGGATCGATGGACAGAAGGCGGCAGGCCTGGCCAGCCGCCGCCACGACCCGCTGAATGGCGTCATCGCCGACCACATCGACTTTGGTGGGGTTCAGCGTTTGCAGCAGCGCCCGCGCGCGGGCCGAGGGGTCGGCTGCAGGCTTCAGCAGTTCGGACCAGTCCGCAGCGGAGATGCCTTGAAGCGCGCCACGCGCTTGCACCTTGTCGGGCCCTTCGACATGCTCGACGTATTCGAGCAAAGACTCGTAAACAAGGTCTGCTCGGAAATTCTGCTGCAGGTCGCTGCGCGCCAGATGGCGGTGGACGCAGGCGAGTTGCGGATCGTCATGCCAGAGGCTGCCGTGGGCCATCATCATCTCGATCCAGAAGCGCACCGGGCCGCGCAGGTCGAAGCCGTGCAAACGCGCCCTCTCGATGCCTTGCCGCACCAAGCGCCGCATCGGCACCGGGCCGCGAAGCAGGAACAGCCGGGGCGCGAAGGCAGCCGCGTGTTCGACCATCCGGTCCTCAAACCCCTCGGCAGCCACGCGGCCGAGCGCACGCAACTGCTCAGAGCGGATCGTCAGCATGTCCTGCTCCTTCTAGAACCAGCCGTGTGCCATCAAAACGAAAGCCGAGCAACGATGTGCCTTCCCGATTCTCGGACAGGTAACGTTGTACCGGCCCGAACATCTGGCGCAACTCGTGGGTGCGGCAAGTGGGCAGGTAAGCACGCAACACCCGCGGGTCGTAATAGCGGAACAGCAGGCGGTGCCCACCTTCGTCCTGCACTTTCAAGAACTTCCGTAGGTGATGGCGCAGCGCTGACGGGTCGGCCACGTGCATGAACACGCCCCACGCGTGCCCGAAGCCATCGTCGAGCAAGCGCGTGGTGAGTCGATTCGTTGGCAGCAACTCGACGAGATGTGGCGCCACCATCTCCAGTGCCCGTGGCAGCGTGCCGCTGTAGAGGCAACGGAACTCCAGCCGCGACTCGAGCAGCGCGCCGTAGATGCGCGGGTCACGGGCGCAGTCGAGCACGGCCCAAACACTGGTGGCATCGGGTACGCCGGCTGAGGCAGACGTGCCGGTTGCGGATGCGCCACATACGGGCCAAAGCGTATGCATCACGCGTGCGCGCTGATCGCGGGTTAACTGGCCTTTCAGTTGGCCTGCTCGAATGCTCGTCATGCTGCGGCCTGCTGCCGAGCGGCAGCTGCACGTGCGCACTCTTCACAAAAAGGCACGCCGTCCTGCGCTGCTTGCTGCAGTGCGCCCACCATAGAGGCGACGTCTATGTTCAGGCTGAAGGTGGTCTCGGCCTCCAGCGCGGGCGCCGCCGGTGCAGCCCTCGGGCTGGGGGCAGGCGCTGGCGGCGAGGGCGCCGCCGCTGCGGCGGAGACCGATGCCGGTGCCAGCCGGTAAAGCTGCGGAGCGGGGTGCGCCTGCGGGGCCAAACGGCCTTGCGCCTGGGCGGCAAGGCATTGCGCGATCACCGCGTGGTCGTCAAGGCGCGACCAGTCGGTGCCGTCGGCCAAGGCCACCGCAATGAGGCGCAACGCCGACATCGCAGTGTCGTCGCCGGCTGCAGACTCCAGCCCTGCGGGCACTGGCTCAAACATGGATCAAAAATCCCACCGGCCAAGTCACGTTGGCGCCAGCCCGGACACAGCGCCCGCCGCCCGAAATGAGCTCATAAGCGAGCTCATAAGCGCGCCTATCGGCCAACTGAAGATTGCTTATTGCCACATCGTGGCTGCCAGCAAACACGACTTCGTTGACCTTTCGGCCCTGACCGAGAGTGAAGTCTTCAACATCAGGCATATGGGGCAGCCTCCAAGTTGAGGGTGGGGGGATGGGAGGCAAGAAACAAGTCCTGGCCCAGGCCTTCATTGAAGCCCGATTCGTATCACGTTGCCACGCGGCAAGACCGTAGCAGGGAACGTCTTTACTGCTCAAAACTAAACGCAAAACTTGGTCCGACGTCAAATGCGGGGGGCTGTTTACCGCTTTGAAATAGCCGTCGTAGAGGCAAAAGGTGAGACCTGACCCCTGCTGCCCCCCGAGGCAAAAGGTGAGACCTGACCCCTGCTGCCCCTGACCCCTGCTGCCCTCTGCTGCCCCGGGAACTGCGTGCATCGGATCCCCGCACCTCAAGCGCCGTGATGGGTCAACAGTGCACAGGCAAATTGCCCGTAGTTGTCGGCGTTGACGACTGCATAGTCGGGTTGGTGCGCGGCCAACAACTTGTCCAGGGGTATCGTGCTGGCCTGTATCGAGTTGTTCGTCGATTCGCCAAAATCTTTATCGCCAACGATGTCGCTCTTTCGGGGATGAGTCCACACTCCCGACGCATTTACCGGCGGTACGTCGACGGCGTTGATCGCACCGTGCGCGAATTCATGAATCAGCGTTCCCACTGTGCTGTCTGTTGACGCACCGTAATTCATGACGCCTGGAGCGAAGAAGGAGCGACCGAGGAAGATTTGCAGGGCAGACGGCACCGATACTTGGCCCGTTGCCGCGACGACGCTAATGTTTCCGCGGTAGCAGGCGGCATAGCACGTCGAGCCGTAAACCGTGTCTCGGAGATCAATGATCGTCGGGCCGCGATCTAAGGCCAATTGCAGGACTGTGAGATTCCGCTGCACCTTTGCTATGCGGTCGACACTATAGGCACCGAAGTAGTCCGAGTAGATAGACTCGGACAGCGTCATGGGCGATGAAAACCTCGACAGTTTCGAGATCTCGAGGATCGCCGAGTGAGCGTAATCCACAGCGGCCTTGGCCCGCCTGATCGACTCGGTGATCTTGGCCGTCTGCACCGTCGACATAGGTCCTTGTAGATTGGCCGTGAGCGGCACCGTAAAGCGCTGCCTGACGGGATCGAAATCCTCGTAAGCCCAACCGTCTCGTGGCGTGTTCTTGCCGATACGGTGGGCCTGCCCAGCGGAATAACTGGATACCGGCCCCTGACTGACCTGCCTTAGATTGCCGCGGCCCACCGAAAGAGCGGCTGTAGTCATCGCGGCGACCTTGGGTAAAAGCTCAGCATCGATCTCATCTGACAACCTGGAAATTCCCCCGTTGGAAGATTCTCGCTTGCTGCTGGTGTAATCCTGCGCCTTCGGTGCGAACTTCTGATTCTTTTCATTCTTAAAGTCATCGACACAACTTCGCAGGCTGGCCAACGTTACAGGGCCGGGTGCCGAGTGATATGCCTTCAAGGCCTTATCGATTTCTCCTATCGATCCGTTTCGCAGGCTGAACCACTTGCTGGTCAGCGTTTTGAACTGGTCGTAAGTCATGATAGACATGGTTGTTCTTCGCCTTGACAAGTTAGGTCAGTGATTCAACAGGCTGGAAAGACTTCAAAAAGTAAGTTAATGAGTTGGGGCGGTATCAGGCGAACGAATAGTCGAATTGCCCAGCCAAGGTGGTGACTGCGACTCCACTTACCGCCCGCCCCTCCATCATCCGCGTCAAAAACTCACGACTGATGTCCGGCAGCATCGTGTTGGTCAATATCGCGTCAATCATCCGCCCGCCCGATTCACTCTCGGTGCAGCGACTGACCACCAGCTTGACCACGTCCTCGCTATATTCGAACGGAATCTTGTAGCGCGCCTCCACACGTTTCTTGATGCGGTTGAGTTGCAGCACCACGATCTTGCCCAGCATCTCGTCTGACAGCGGGTAATACGGAATCGTTACGAGCCGGCCCAGCAACGCAGGCGGGAACACTTTCAGCAGAGGCTCGCGCAACGCCTTGGCCATGCCCTCGGGGTCGGGCATCAGTTCCGGGTCCTTGCACAGGCTCGCAATCAGCTCCGTGCCGGCATTCGTCGTCAACAGAATCAACGTGTTCTTGAAGTCGATGAAGCGCCCTTCGCCGTCTTCCATGAAGCCTTTGTCGAAGACCTGGAAGAACATCTCGTGCACGTCGGGGTGGGCCTTCTCCACCTCGTCCAGCAGCACCACGCTGTAAGGCTTGCGGCGCACCGCTTCCGTCAGCACACCGCCTTCGCCGTAACCGACATAGCCTGGGGGCGCGCCCTTCAACGTGCTGACGGTGTGCGCCTCCTGGTACTCGCTCATGTTCACGGTAATCATGTTCTGTTCACCGCCGTACAGCGCCTCGGCCAACGCCAACGCGGTTTCGGTCTTGCCGACGCCGGAAGTGCCGGCGAGCATGAACACGCCGATCGGTTTGCTCGGGTTGTCCAAGCCGGCGCGGCTGGTCTGGATGCGCTTGGCAATCATCTCCATCGCGTGGTCTTGCCCGATGACGCGCTGCGCCAGAGCACCCGCCACTTTCAGGATGGTCTCGATCTCGTTGCGCGCCATGCGGCCGACGGGAATGCCCGTCCAGTCGCCCACCACCGCGGCCACGGCCTGGTAGTCCACCGTGGGCAGGATGAGTGGCGTCTCGCCTTGCAGCGCGCTCAGCTTGTCTTGCACC
>Ga0209591_10003611_pt1 | contig 17913 bp, 18 predicted proteins | sample MAT01_FD_187207 | JGI IMG/M metagenome (GOLD analysis project Ga0209591, IMG submission 187207) | Freshwater microbial communities from Lake Fryxell liftoff mats and glacier meltwater in Antarctica - MAT-01 (SPAdes) (version 2) | ecosystem: Environmental > Aquatic > Freshwater > Ice > Liftoff... | reverse complement strand
CGATTTGCATCTGATTTTCGAGAGAAACGATTCGATTGAATTAGTGCCCATTTTGCCGTTCAAATTTTGGCAAAAAATGGCCTAAAACAAGCTCGCTACCACTGGTGGCTAATTTAACGTTGTCGTACTACTTGCCCATCTACCCCAGGGTCAAACGCCAACGGCAAATACACGGGTGGCCGTTTCCGTTTGCGCCGCCGCTCCCCAATGTAGCGCCTGACCCCTGACTCACTCCCGCTGTACCCCTCTTTTTGTAACAGTTCATAGATCTTGTGGCTCGTATAGCGCTGCTTGCGCGGTTGTCTTTCACTTTCCTGCAACAATTCCGCTATCCGCCGCTCCTGTTTTGAGATCTGGCTCTTGACCTCTCAACTATAGCGGATTGCTTCCTTGTGACGCGCTTTTTCCTGATCTTTTTCGCCTTTACTGACGCGGGTTTAGTTTATCAAAAACACTTCATCGTGTTCCGCCAGAATGCGATACATGGTGCGCCAATGGCAATAGTAAACCCCTTCATCCAGCAGGGTCGCATAGATCTGGCGCGGTGCTTGGTTGCGAAAACGTTCAGTATTGAGCACAGCTCGGATCTGCTCGCACGCTTCATCACTCAAGGTGCGCGGCGGAGCCCGACGAGGCGTTTTGTTCTTGCGCGGTTGTTGCTGGCGATACCACGCGCACCTAATTCACCTGGCTTTTTACAGGCTTCGGCTTCAGCCAAGACTTTAAGTTTGTATTCCATGCGGAAGCGACGTCTCGACGCTTTAGGCGTCACTGCTGGATTCGCAACCATCGTTTGGATTTGCTCGTTGATTTTCACTTTAACCAGTTGATGGTGAGACATTTTCCTCCCTCCTTTCTTCTCTATTTTTTAGAGAGGATCTGTCTCACTCATATTAGCACACTGAGTTATGGGTAAATACGAGAGCTTGAAGGCGCATCAATGAAAAGTGTGCAAGCCGATCTTTTGCTGATTTCGCAAAATAATAGTTTGGATACTTTTCAGTTGGTTAAGCAGTGAAGATGGAATTGCTAAAATTTGACCGTTACTTCTGAGCATAATCTCACGTCATCCCTTGTAGAAGCAAATACGCTTACAGTTATTGCTAAATCGTCTTTATTCGCTCGGAATTAGGCGGCTGTTTGGCAATAAAAAGCAGCAGATAAGATAATGGCTCGCCTCCAGGCGCCGTGGCGGGTTGTGATCTTGTTTGCCTACATTCGAATCGATCCGGTTATTTTTATAGGGAGGACTGCACGTGAACCGTCTGTTACGCACATTTGTACTGTTACCGGCCATGATTCTGGGATTTGTTATTATCCCAGCTCTGGTATTTTCGCTTGGTTTTGGCGCCGATGGTTTTTCTTGGAATGCCCAAGCGGCTGCATTATATAGCCCGAGCGGTCAAGGAACAATTAGCCCATTACCAACTCCGCCCGGCACCGTGCCCTATCCAACGCCGACGCGGCGCCCGCACCATCATCCTTATCCGACCGTAACGCCAACCGTGATGCCCGCACCAACGGCCACGCCAGAATCCCCAGATGCGGCGTATGCCAATGGCGAACGCTTGGAAAAAGTGATTGGTGACCGTCTGAGCCCTGTGATTTACGGTTATACCACCGACGGTGCGCTCTATCGCTCGCCGGATAATGGCGCCACCTGGGTGCTGGTGATTACGACGCCTGCCGTTGATGATTTTGTGATGAGCGCGGCTGATCCGAATACACTTTACAGCGGCAAGGGCGCACCGTGTGACGGCGTCAGCACTGTTGCCGAGCCGATGTTCAAGTCGATTGATGGTGGCCTGACCTGGACCGAACTGCCCGACAGCACCAACAAGCGACCACTTTTGGCCCACCAGGGTGACGTGGACAGCCTTTTTGCTGCCGACTGTGAGACACCTTATGTGAGCAAAGATGGCGGCCAAACTTGGACAGCTAAGGCGGGCAACCCGGCCGAAGCACTGTGGGACACCTATGTCGTCATCGATATGGTCGCCGCTTCCTTGCTGGGCGATCCGCAGCCAGCGACCCCCAACTGGGAGCAGATTTACGCCGGTGGTGTGGCCGCCGATGGCAGCGGTGTGGTCGCCTTTACGAATGATGAAGGCAACACCTGGGTGCGCTTAACGCCTAATGTCTTCCCGTCCTCTTGGGGGCTGAGCTCGTTGACCGCCGATGTCTATATTGAAGGATTGATTGGTTTTGCCGAACCGAAGGGCGTCTGGACCACGGAAAATTACGGGGCGGATTGGCAATTCACCGCCGAAGGACTGCGCAACGTGGTCGACCGCGGCATTCCTGGCAGCTATGGCCTGAACGACCTCGCCTATCACCCCAACGATCAGTTCTACCTGGCGACGGTGCGTGGTCTCTACACCAAGGCCCTGGCCGATACAGACTGGGAAAAAGTCACCGAGACCGCCTACGACTTGATTTCGGTGAATAGCATCCTATACACCGAGAGCAACCTGGGCAAGTTGTGGCTGAACACTGCGGATGGTGTCTACATCTATACCATCCAGTAAGGGTTACGGCTGTTGCTAATCACTTGCCATGAAGCTACATTGCTTTTGCACAAGGATTATGATGTGCATGGCAGCTAGATAAAAGAGGGGCAGCGAAAGCTGTCCCTCTTTTATGATTAAGGTCGTAATAAGTCATTGGGGAAATAAAGGCTTACTATGGCTCAAACAAAAAACTCCACTGCCACTTATGTTATTATTTTGATTTTGTGGCTAACAATCCTAGGTGCCTGTTATATAACAGGCATCATACCTCCACTTGCTAGTTATAACGCTGATATAACAAAATTCAGTCTGTGTCTTGATAATCTTGGTTATACACCAATCTCCACTATCCCTAAACCTACAGACAAATTTTACTTATGCGGTGTAGTGGAAGGGACAACAAATCGACCAGGAACACTTTATCTATTCTATGAAGATACAGTAATATTTCAGAAAGGTTTAGAGCTAAAGCCTGGAAATTTTTCTGTGCTGATAGTTATTGAGCAGCTAGATAGCTTTCAGGTTGGGTCGTACCGTGTTGACATTCGTTACGAAAAACAAATATTGGCAGAGACAAGTTTTCAAGTCACCGACAGTAGATAATGGTATCTTAATTATGTTTTGTGTACTGCGATTTGTGAAGGATTCATAAGTGTAAACTTAAGCAACGGCGCTGTCATTCTGAGGCTGCTTTTTGCCGAAGAATCTGTGCTGCCAAAGCGGGGATTCTTCGCATACTACCGCTCAGAATGACAATATCTATCCTTAAGTTTACACTTATGGTGAAGGATTAGATTCTATGCTAAACCCGGCTCTGCTTGCTCCCTTGTTTTTTCTGCTTATTGGATGAGCTTGTACAACACATCCGACGGCTGTGGTGCGTTTGATGAGTAACCATGTGGATTTGAAAAATCCATCTACACGGCGCACAAAGAGTCAAGAGATTGCCAAATATGTGCGTGAATACCCGGAGCAATGGCCACAACAGTATCCGGAGTTGTATAATCTCATTCGGATTGTAGGCACTGCTGCCTATATAATGTTTGTGATTGGGGTAGCTATCATATTGTTATCATGGATGCAATCATCACTTTAAAGGGTGGATAGAGGCTTGGTTTTTCTATAAATTTGTTATCCCTTTTCTTGGCATGCGCGCAAGTTTACAGAAAACCGTAACTGTTCAGGCTTAGTGTAATTTTATCCAACACTACACCAGATTCAGAAAACCTAAACACACTACCAACAAACGCGTGAGTGGAGGCCCATTGTCCTACTATCCAGATCTATCCCCCCATCAGTATCACATGCAAGCACTCGATCCTGCCCTAGTCAGCATCGGTTGGCTTGATGGTATCCATCCGTATTCGACTGGCACTGTCAACGACGCGTTCCTCGAACGCCTGTGGTCATACTGTCGTTACTTCATACGGGAGTTTAGAGGTGTGCACACCTGTGAATTGTGTAGCGAGCCAGAATTTGGTGCCACCATCCGGCGCGGTGATGAAGAGTTATTGCTGGGGTCGGCGGAGATTCGAGTGCCAGGGCGAAATGGGCTTGTCTATGCCGCCCCCAACTTCATTTATCACTACATCGTTGCCCATCACTATCTGCCGCCACCGGCATTTATCGACGCCGTCATGCATGGTTTGTCCCCTGATGCCGATGAATATCAGGGGTTGAAGAAGCAGTGGGATTGGCCGCCGTTATTTTGATATCGTTCCGCTCCTAATCGTCGCTTGTCAGCGCTCGGCAGGTGGATCGGTAATGTGGAGCGAGCATCCTCATCGGGTTGTACCCGCATCTGAGGATGCTCGCTCCACATTAGAGTTTATCGGGAATAAGGAATTTACAGGAGGGCCGACAATTTGCCCACCAGAGGTGTGAGCTTATTCCCGATAATGTCTATTATATTTACCCGATTCATTTTTTAAGGCGCATAGCCTGTATCATACCCCCATCTTGTGCGGCCGCAGGGCCAACATGCGCAGCCCGTTGGCGACGACAATTAAAGTGCTGCCTTCATGCCCGACGACGCCCAGCGGCAGCGGCAGCATAAAGTCTGGCCGGAAGAACGGCAGCAGAATGGTCGTCAGCACCAGCACGAGGATGACACCCACGGATAAGATGATGTTCTGGCGTATAATCTGTTGCGCCCGCCGGCTTAGGTTGAGAATAAAAGGCAACTTGGAAAGATCACTCGCCATCAAGACGATGTCGGCTGTCTCTAGGGCGACATCGGTGCCACCCGCGCCCATCGCAATACCAACATTGGCCGTTGCCAGCGCGGGGGCATCGTTGACGCCATCACCCAGCATCGCAGTTTTGCCTTCCTTCACCAGGCGCTGTAAAATCTCCACCTTTTCTTCGGGCAGCAGATCGCTGTAAACCTCGTCGATCCCGGCGGCGCGGGCAATGTTTTCGGCGACAGCTTTGTTATCGCCCGTCAACATCACAATACGTTTTACACCCAGATCGCGCAACGCCTGGATAGAACCAGCAGCTTCGGGGCGAATCGTGTCCGCGACAGCGATAAAGCCAACCACTTCCCAGTCACGCGTATCGCCCAGTGTATCTTCTATGGTGCCGCGCCGTACCACAAGCATCACCGTCTTGCCTTGTTTTTGTAGCGACGCGCCGATCAAACGAATAGCTGGCGAGATGTCCATCTTCTCGTCCATAAAAAGCTTATCGTTGCCAATATAAACGATCTCTTGATGGTCGCCACGGTCGAAGCACGCCTGGATGCCATGGCCAGGAATGGCCTGGAAGCCAGTTGGCGTCTCAAGTGGAATGCGGCGTGCTGCTGCGGCAGCTATAATCGCGCTCCCGATATGATGTTCGCTGAGAATTTCGGCACTGGCGGCCAGCCGTAAAACATCTTCTTCACTGTAATCAGTTAAGGGGTGAATATCGGTGACTACCGGTTTGCCATGCGTCAAGGTGCCGGTCTTGTCGAAGGCAACCGTTTGGATCTCAGCTACTTTTTCCAAATAGACGCCGCCTTTAAAAAGCACACCGCCGCGCGCCGCCGCCGCAATCGCGCTGAGCACGCTGGCTGGTGTGCTGATGATCAACGCACATGGGCTGGCCACCACAAGCAGCGTCATCGCCCGGTAAAGGGTCGTGCTAAAGGGTTCATTACCAAAGAGCACCGGCAGCAAAACGGCGAGGAGCGTGGCGCCGATCACGGTGTACGTGTAGGGTTGGCTGAAGCGATCAATAAACTGTTGGGCAGGCGTGCTATCCTGACGCGCATCTTCGACCAACTGGATAATCTTGCTCAGTGTACTTTCGGAGGCGGGGCGACTGACCTCGATTTCCAGCGCACCACCCCCGTTGATCGACCCGGCAAAGACAGAATCGGCGACTTGTTTGTGGACGGGGATGCTCTCCCCCGTAATTGGACTTTGGTCGACGGTGCTGTCACCTTTGACCACTTTACCATCCACGGGCAGTCGTTCACCGGGCCGCACCAACACAATATCACCCACCTGCAATTGATCGACAGGCAACGTAATTTCTGTATTATTTTGTAAGACGCGTGCATTTTCCGGGCGCAGCACAGCCAACGCCTCGATTGCCTTGCGGGTGCGCTCTATGGCAAAATGTTCCAGCGCGCCGCTCAGCGTAAATAGAAAGAGCAGCAGCGCGCCCTCTTCCCATTCCCCAATCAAGGCTGCGCCCAGCGCGGCTGCAATCATCAGAAAGTCGATATCGAGCTTGCCTATTTTGGCTTCTTGAATCGCGCCGGTGAGGCCCGAATAGCCACCAGCGATAAAAGCAATAATGGCCGCGGTACGGATGGCCCATTCGGGCAGAGAACCAGTGACGGTGCCGCCCAACCAGCCAATCAGTAAGGCGATCAAAGTGATAAATGCAAGTAAAAGCTCAAAATTAGATTGTAAAATTGAAACAAAGTTAGTGCCGGGTGCCGGCCGCGACGGCGCTGTCGCCGGTAGGAGCGACGGCACAGATTGAGTGGTCATAGGTGCTTTTCCTCTTTTATTTCAAATGGAACAGGCCCTTGCTGGCTAGACGCGGCGCGTCTCTGTTGTTGACAGGCTTGGCAGTAGCCAAGCACATCCACGCGGGCTGTTATGGGTTGAAAGTCACCCGTCAAGGTGAGCATTTGTTGTAAATCGAATTGAGGTAATTCGTCAGCGTCTTGGATTTGATGACAACGCAGACAGATCAAATTTACATGCGGCGCCGGATTAGTATCGTAATGGGTATGATCCCCACCAAAGCTGACTTCCACAATCGCACCCAGGCGTTGGAGCGTATTGAGCGTATTATAGACAGTAGCGCGGCTGATATCGGGATGATGGGTTACCATATCGGCGTATACTTGGTAGGGTGTCGGATGTCGATCCGTAAGCGCCAAATATTCGCAGACCGCGCGGCGTTGCGGTGTGATCCGACAGCCAGATTGGCGAAGTGTATCGAGAAAAACATCAAATTTGTTCATAAGTTCTCTTTATTAGAATCATTCTAAAATACTAATATAATTATAAATGGTTAAGGAATAATTGTCAAGCCTATTTAGACTAATTCTAAATGGTTCTCATTGCTTCTAAATTCGAATTTGGAATTGTTGTAGCGTAGCCAGGGCTTTGACAGGCCTTGTGAAGTTTGGTACAATCCTGTCTACTAGTTGATGCACTGGAATCAAAATGCAAAAAACAACCTTGAATCGCCTGATTTTGACCTTTATCACCGTGTTTCCCATTCTGGCCTGGCTTTATCTGAGCTACACCCCAGGTACCGCGTCGTTACTACCCGTCGTGACTGTGCTGGAACGCGGGTGGGGTGGCACGTTCCAAACATTTACCGTGGTAGGGCTTGGCTTGTTTCTGCTAGTGCAGGTGTTATTGGTGCATTCGCTTGTGCGTATTTTTCAGCGCCAGCAACAAGTGGAGACAAACAATTTAGTTGAGCGCGAAGCGCATCGTAGCTTTAGGCTCAATTTCGCGCTTGAGTTGTTTTGGACCCTTCTTCCCCTGGTGATGACGGCGGGACTGGCATGGGCCGCTTACCGCACGTGGTTGAGCCTGCCGTCGCTGTAAAACAATTTTCCAAATAATGGCTTATCAGCTGAAAGTGTGCAAACCGATGTTTTGGCCTTGCATAAAATTACGGTTTGTCTACTTTCGGCTGATGAGCACAAATGATTTGTGGTGTTTGCGAGTTGGATACGATCTCTCAAATCGGAACACAACCTGCATACAGATTTTCTGATGACGTTGTATAATAAAGGCAGAGCCATTGACCGAGTTTGAGGAGTAATGAATCCCATGCCAAAATCATCGTCCGATCGCCGGCACTTTATTATTGCTGGCGTACTGGTTGCGATTGTCACCGTGCTGTTAGATTGGGGACTTAATGCCGCTTTGCCCTTCCCAGCACAGGCAAGTACAGAATCTTTTACCATTGACCAGCTTTTTCGTTGGCACGTTTTGCTGATCGCTTTTCTGTTTGCGTTGGTGATGGTCTTTATGTTTTACACCTTTGTTGTTTTCCGCCGGCGTGAAGGCGACGACACCGAGGGCGAACATTTCGAGGGCAATACAACCCTAGAAATTGCCTGGACAGCGATCCCCTTGGTGCTCGTAGTACTCTTTTCATTCATTGGCGTCAATACGCTAAATGAGATCACGCGCGTCGAAGATAATGAACTTGTCGTTAAAGCCACTGGACGCCAATGGGCTTGGACCTTTGAGTACGAAGGTGGCGTAGTGAGCCCGGAATTAAAGTTGCCGGTCAATCAACGCGTTCATATGGTGCTGCAATCGGAAGATGTCTTGCACTCTTTCTGGGTGCCCGAATTCCGAGTTAAACAAGATCTGGTGCCAGGTCGCGAGACTTCGTTGCGCTTTACCCCCACCCTGGAAGGCGATTACAGTGTAAAATGTGCCGAGTTATGCGGCTTAACCCATTGGAATATGTTGGCCCCAGTCAAAGTTGTGCCTGAAAGCGAATTCACAGCTTGGTTACAGACCGAGGTGGCCAAAGTCAACCCGGCTGTCACGAGTGCTGAAACTGGTAAAACCACTGAGTAAATCAGGGCAAGTCATATAGGGAGGTTTCTATGTCTTTATTGTCGTTAGGGCTTGTACGTGGCTTGATTGGCCAGGTGCTTGGCACTTTAACCGGCATGGCTGTAATAGTGATTGCCCGTCTTCTACTGGGCATGCCGGCCTGGAAAGAAGAGCCAGCTTGGGTGCTGGGCATGCTCTTCGGTGGGATTGGCTTTTTAATTGGCGTCGGTGCGATGGATGATTGGTCCCAGTGGTGGAAGGGTCACAAAACCCCGATGCGCCATGGTGCGCCTCCTGGTCAACCCGAATGGACGCGCTATTTCGGGATGGACTATAACCATAAAGTAATCGGTATCCAATATGCAGTGACCGGTTTAATCATGTTAATGATCGGTGGTGGCTTTGCCGTTATTTTCCGTACTGAGCTGGCGCGTGCCGGATTGCAATTTCTCGAACCGGGCACCTACAACACGGTGATGAGTTTGCACGGCTGGGCGTCGCTTTTTAGCATTCTGATCGGCATTGGTGGTATGGCGAACTATGTCGTACCCCTCATGTTGGGCGCCGCTGATATGGCGTTCCCACGCCTGAATGCCTTTGCTTACTGGATCAACGTGCCAGCCATCACCTTGCTGCTTGCCAGCGCCTACTTTGGCTGGGATGGCGGTTGGACGGTCTACCCACCGCTCAGTCTTGTCGGGCCGCTGGGCTACCAGTTTACCTTCATGGCCATCTTCTTCCTTGGTTTCTCGTCAATTCTGGGCTCGCTAAATCTGATTGCGACCATTCTGCTGATGCGTCCCCCCGGGATGAGCCTCTTCCGCATGCCGATCTTCTGCTGGGCCATTTTGTCGACTAGTTTCATTCAGTTGACGGCCACTCAGTTTATTGCGCAGGCGTTTTTGATGCTATCCGTGAGCCGTTCGTTGGGTATGGGTTTCTTCGACCCTCTCAAGGGTGGCGATCCGATTCTCTTCCAACATCTCTTCTGGTTCTATTCGCATCCGGCGGTCTATGTCTTCGTGTTGCCTGGCTTGGGCATCATCAGCGAGATTTTGCCGGTTTTCGCCCGCAAACCGCTCTTCGGCTATCGCTGGATTGCACTTTCGAGCGTAGCAATTGCGTTAGTCGGCTTCATCGTCTGGGGCCACCACATGTTTACCTCGGGCTATGCGCCTTACCTGCGGGTTTGGTTTATGATTTCGACCTTGCTGGTGGCAGTGCCAACCGGGGTTAAATTCTTCAGTTGGTTGGGTACGCTTTGGGGTGGTAAATTGACTTTCCCGACGCCAATGCTCTTTGTCTTGGGCTCGATTTCGGTCTTCCTGCTCGGTGGCTTAAGTGGTCCGGTGCTGGCAACGGTCGCTTCGGATCAGCCCTTGCATGATACTTACTTTGTCATCGGCCACTTCCATGCGACGATCTTTGGTGGCTTTGTCTTCCCCTTCTTTGCGGCAATCTACTTCTGGTATCCCAAAATTACCGGTCGTATGTACAATGAGACATTGGGTAAGCTGCATTTCTGGTTGATGACGCCCGCCTTCTGGGTGATGAGTGTGGGCCAAATGACCGCTGGCACGATGGGCATGCGCCGGCGCATCGCTGACTATGAGCCGATGTTGGGTGGCATGGTTAACGATAACCTGAGCCGTCTGGAAGTGGTACATATTGCTATCACGCTGGCCGCCTTTGTGATTGCCTTTGGTATTCTACTGATGATCTACAACCTGTTCCACAGTGCCGAAATGGGTAAGGTAGCTGGTAATAACCCATGGCGCTCACGCTCACCGGAATGGCAGATTCCTTCGCCTATCCCCGAGCATAGCTTTGCCCAACCAATTCATGTGGTGGGTGATCCATATGATTACGGTTTGCCGGGCAGTTATGTGAGCACCGCGGCAACTGCAGCTGGCGATGATTAATTGTAATAAATAAATAGTAAGTGGTCAGGGTTCGGATCCCACCACTTACTACTTACCACTTACCGTTTCCTATTTTCTGGGGGTTAGCATGAATTCAAAACGGTCCGCCGCCTACCGGACGAGCACAACCGTCGCACTGGTGTTGGCTGTGTTAACAGGAATTGAATATTTTGTCGCAATTTCGTTTCCAAGCACAGTGATCTTATTGCTGCTGGGCCTCTTCAAGGCTGTGGCGGTGGTCAATTACTTTATGCACATCTCACGCCTCTGGCGCTCCGAAGGGGGACACTAGACTATGAGTGTAGTGACAACAGCCGCACCGGCGGCGCACACAGCCCATGCCGCGCACGGTGATGCCCATCACGCCGATCACCATGCTGATCATGGTGAGGATTACGGTGTTGCCTTACGCAATAACCGCATGGGCCTGTGGCTCTTCTTCCTCTCCGAGGCTTTTCTGTTTGGCGGTCTACTAGCCACACGCTTTTATCTGTGGGGGCCATACCGGCCAGAAGTAGACCAGACAGTGGGCTTGATCGTAACGGTTGTGCTCTTGATCAGCAGCTTCTCCATGAATCTAGCCGAGACTGGCATGGAGCATGGCGACCGCAGGATGTTCAATATCGGCCTGATCGTGACTTTTATTCTAGGCCTGGTCTTTTTGTTTGGCGTTATAATTTTTGAATGGGGTCTCTTCCCTGCTCTGTATGAGGGCCATTTGACACCCTGGGGAGATAACCAACCACTCAATGCCGAAGGGCTCACGCTGCCGTTTGGCGCGGTGGTTTTTGCCATGACGGGCATGCACGCCTTACACGTGATTAGCGGGCTAGTCTTTATTGCCATTGTTTGGAATATGGGACGCAAGGGCCACTTTTCGCCAGAACAGCACTGGGGCGTGGAATCATGCGCCATCTACTGGCACTACGTGGATTTGGTCTGGATTTTCTTCTATCCGGCCCTCTATTTGATTGGCGAAGTGGTAGGGAATCATTAAAAGTGATCAGTAACCAGTAATCAGTGGGAATATTAAACTGATCACTGGTTACTAGCCCTTATTGCTATAGCCGGATGAGTAAGTTATGCATCCTTTGTTACAAGCGTTGCTCTCTGCTTGGGAGTGGCGCATCGAAACGACAGTGTTGTTGCTAACAATGGGCACACTGTACACCGTTGGTTGGAGAAGACTGCGCAGCCGGAGCAACAACCCCAAATTAGCCACCAAGCGCAAGCTGGTAGCCTATCTAAGTGGTCTAGCGACGCTGGCAATTGCGTTTATGTCGCCGGTAGACCCATTAGGCGGCCAGCTTTTATTTATGCACATGGTGCAGCACAAGCTGGTCATTATGATTGCTGCACCACTCTTGTGGTTGGCGAATCCGTTCCCTTTTTCACTCTGGGGATTGCCGATCGGCTTGCGCAAACGCATCGGCGCTTTGTTTACGCAAGATGCTGGCTTTCGGCGCTTTCTAAAGAAAATTACCAACCCCGGGATCGCTTGGTTGGCATTTATCACCATTTATATGGGGTGGCATGATCCGAATGCCTATAACCTGGCCTTGCGCAACGGCTTTGTGCATGATCTAGAACATATTAGCTTTTTTGCGGCGGCAATGCTCTTCTGGTGGCACATTGTTGGCGCCGCACCCCATATTCACGGCAACGTTTCACCGTGGGCGCGTTTAGCGATGTTGATCGGCGTGATTCCGCCAACCATGATTGCTGGTATTGTTATCGCGACCGCCCCGAATGTAATCTATACCTATTACGAAACGGTGCCGCGCATCTGGGGCTTTACCGCGTTGCAAGATCAAGCGATCGGCGGCGTCATCATGTGGATCCCTAGCAGCGAAATGATCGTCTGGGGTGTGGTCTTTCTCTTGGCTGGCGCCTTCAAAAAGGAAGATCAAGGTTTACCACGCCCGGTGCCCAATTGGGATGATGAAGAGAAGATGGTGGCTCCAGGTCTGGAGCATCGGGCAAGACAGAACAAATGGCGAAAATTGGCCGAAGCGAGAGCCCATGCGGCGACCATCCAGTGAAGCAGATTCGAACGTGGCAATCGGCAACTCGGCTCTGGCGTACTAGCCTGCTTGTCGTGCTAACACTACTGCTTGTACCCGCCGCTGGCCATGCGCACACCGGTGGCACACTGCGCTTGTCGGATGCAGCCGCGGGACCCTATCGGCTCTATGCCTGGACACAACCAGAGCCACTGCGGGTAGGACAGAACCACATCTCTGTGCTGGTTCTGAACCCTGGTCCAACCGAAGGTGTTGCGGGCGAACCGGTGATTGATGCCCAGGTAGAAGTGCGCTTTGAGACTGCAACGCCACTAGGCCAAGTGATCAGCGTAGCGGCACTGCCGACAGAATTTTTGGGTAACACCTACTACGAAGCGGACTTGGAATTACCGACGACAGGGGAGTGGCGTGTTACGATTAGCGTGCAAGGCAGGCTTGGTGAAGGTAACGCACAATTTGGCAGCGAAGTGTTGCCAGCACGCACCCTCAACTGGGTGCTGATCGGCAGCGCGGGGGTTGGGTTACTCTTGCTCATTGGATTGATGGGCCTCTGGTCACGTTTGCAAGGTAAAGCACGTGAACCAGTAACAGCAACCAATGGGGTTCAGCGTAGACGAGTAAAAAACTAAATCATGGAACATATTCTTGTTGTTACAAAATTATTCAATCGCCGCTGGTGGCTGACCACGCTGTTGGTCATTGCTGGCGTGATTGTTTTGATCCGTCTGGGAGAGTGGCAATTAGACCGGCGCGATCTGAAGCGGGCGCTCAATATCATGATGGCCCGCCAGTGGCAAATGGAACCATTTAATATCAACCGTGAACCGTTGCCGGCTGATCTGGAAATGCTCGAATACCGGCGCATCCAGGCCGCGGGCGAGTATGATTATGCCCATCAGGTGGTCGTAAAAAATGCGATTCGCGATGGTGTGCCAGGCGTCAATCTCTTAACGCCCTTGGTCTTAGAAGATGGCAGGGCTGTATTGGTGGCACGCGGCTGGATTCCTTATGAGCAATCTGCGCCAGAATTTTGGCCACAATTTGACGAGCCCACGGCTGGGCCGATCGTGGGCCTGATCAAAGAATCGCAAACGCTGGCCGGTGCACAGAATCCAACCACGCCCCAACAAGAATGGTTTCGTGTGGATATTGCGGCGCTTCAGGCACAAATGCCCTATAAATTGTTGCCCGCCTTTATTGCCCAGTTGTCAGAGCCAGGCCGCTCCGTTTATGACTTGCCAATGCGCGCAAGCGAACCTGTGCCATTGGATGAAACGATGCACGTCAGTTATGCATGGCAATGGTTTTTGTTTGGCTTAATTTTGGCTTTTGGCTATCTACAGTTCATTGTTCACCAAGAGCGTCGAATCCAGCGGCTTCAACATCAAGCCCCATTGCCAACTGAGCCAGCCAACGAAGAGACGGATCTGTCTGCTGCGCCGCATCATGTGTAATACGAAAAAATTATCACACTAATGGCAAAAATATTTGAAGGCCTTGGTCGCGGTTGATCGACTAACCCATCAATATAGGAGAATCTGAATGCAATTGCAACGTTCCCTGAGCAAAGTGGCTCTGAACAAAAACAGTGGAGTGCTCGAACAACCGCTGCTGCAAGAGAGACCCAAAGCGCATCGGACCTTTAGCGATTATGTAGCGCTAACCAAGCCGCGGATCATTTCGTTGCTGTTGGTCATCACTTTGTTGCCCATGTTTTTGGCGGGTGAGCATGCTCCCGGTCCCCTTCTAATTTTTTGGACCATGCTCGGTGGCTTTCTGGCGGCTGGGGGAGCCAATGCCGTCAATCAATACATTGACCGCGACATCGACCATGTGATGGTGCGCACTCGCAAACGTCCATTGCCAGGTGGGCGTATGCAGCCATATCAAGTGCTGACTTTTGGACTTGGCCTTAGCTTGCTCAGTTTTATTCAGCTTTGGTGGACGGTCAACTTGCTCACCGCGCTGCTGGCACTGAGTGGCATTGTCTATTACGTCTGTATTTATACGATGCTGCTCAAACGCCGCAGCACGCAAAACATTGTGATCGGTGGCGCAGCAGGTGCGATTCCACCGCTCGTCGGCTGGGCCGCAGTGGCGAATGAGATTTCGCTCTTGCCAATCATTCTCTTTCTGATTGTCTTTTACTGGACGCCACCCCACTTCTGGGCGCTGGCATTGATGCGGCAGAAAGAATACAAAGCTGCCGGTGTGCCAATGTTGCCGGTGATCGCTGGTGACCGCGAGACGCACTACCAGATTGTGCTCTACAGTATTTTGCTGTTGCTAATCTGTATTGCGCCCGTTTTTCTGGGCTTGCTTGGCCCTATCTATTTGGTCTTGGCCCTGATCTTGAACGGCATCTTTCTCGGGCGGGCAATCGATATCTGGCGACGACCCACCTCTGATCACATCTGGCGTCTCTACAAGTATAGTCTGCTCTATCTGGCTCTGCTTTTCCTGGCGATGGGCTTCGACCATCTCTTTTACACCGTTCCCGCCAATATGATCGATATTCACCTGCGCTTGCCATTATAAAGCATGTCAGGTCATCAATTTGAAACGAACAAACACCGCGCCGAATGATACGCGGTGTTTGTTTTTGATTGCCTAGGGGAAAATGGGTTACAATAAACAGCAGGGGGTTACCAGCCATGAGCTACGCATCGATCATCCAACGCTTACCGCAAGAACTGCGACCGACTATGTTTGAACTGATTGAAACAGTCGAACAGAATATGCGCGCTCAATATGCGGTGCGTCGTGAGGATTTCGACAGTTTGCGCGCATCTGTGCAAGACTTGGTGGAGGGGCAAAGACAGACAAACCAGCAAGTGGCCGAACTGACCGAGGCACAAAAGCAGACAAGCCAGCAAGTGGCTGAACTGACCGAGGCACAAAAGCAGACAAACCAGCAAGTGGCCGAACTGACCGAGGCGCAAAAGCAGACAAGCCAGCAAGTGGCTGAATTGACCGAGGCACAAAAGCAGACAAACCAGCAAGTGGCCGAACTGACCGAGGCACAAAAGCAGACAAACCAGCAAGTGGCTGAATTGACCGAGGCACAAAAGCAGACAAACCAGCAAGTGGCTGAATTGACCGTAGCGCAGAAACGAACTGAAGAGACCGTACACCAACTTGTGGTTTCTCAAACACGGTTTGAAACAGAACTGGGCAAGTTTGGCGGCAGACAATTAGAAAGCTTATACCGCGAGCGAGCACCCGCCTATTTTGGCCGTATTTTGCGTCGCATCCGGGTTATCAACTATCAGGATCTCGAAGAAACGCTGGAACAACACCTGTCTGAAGATGAACAAGATGATGTACGTCTACTAGATTTAATTGTACGGGGCCGGCCCAAAACAGATGCCAATGCACCAGAAGTCTGGTTGGCCGTGGAAGTTTCAAAAACGGTAGATCGACATGATGTAGAACGAGCCCAGCGCCGGGCGGCAGCGCTGCGGCAAGCCGGTTACTTGGCTGTGCCCACAGTTGCGGGTGAAGATACCACACGCGGTGGTGATGAACTAGCCCGCCTTACTAATGTTGTTCTAATCCAGAATGGGGCGATCAAGAACTGGGACGCGGCATTAGCGCAAGCCACAAAATGAAACACCCTGGCAATTTCGCCAGAGTGTTTTCTAATCGTTTATTTAGCTACCCACACCGGTTCGGGATGAATATCCGGCTCGGGTCGACCTCCTGCATCCGCCCGGCCACTGCCTTCCAGGCGGCTGATGGCGCGCACGGTCATGTCGTGATCGCAGAGAATTTGGCAAGAGAGGCGCACGCCAGTTAAGCCTTTGTCGGCTAGTTTAAGCTTTTCGGCTTCGGTCATCTGGTCCGGTTCGCCGGCGACGAATTCGACGCGACAGGTGGTGCATTTGCAGTTGCCGCCACAGGCATGTAGCTGATCAACGCCGGCTTCATCGACCAAGGCCAATACCAGGCGTTTATTTTCTGGCACATCAAATGTACCGTAGCCTTCAACTGTCAATTTGGACATGAACAAAACTCCTTTGTGGGTGTGGGATGGATAATGAGAACTCTATTATGGATGGAAATGGCTGACATGGCTGTATGCTATAGCGCAGTCTAGCCTAGTTGGGTAGCAATAGCTATATAAATAGCCGTACTGCGTAAAACGTATACCGTACCTCTACGCAGTACGTTTTACGCAGTACGCATCTGTCTACTCTGCAAGCTGGACTAGTGTAAATAGGGCGCCAGCACATCCCTGGAAATCAAGAAACCACGCTTGACCAATGCTTCGGTTGCTTCAAACGCTCGATCTTCGTGTTCAATGCTAACCACATAATCGTAGCCAACTTCGTAGAGTGCGCTGATAAATTGCGCCCAGTTGACTTCGCCCAAGCCGGGCAAGCGCGGAATTTGCCAACCCATGCCCGCGCTCATGATGCCACGCTGGTAGAGTTGCTCGCGGTCAATGCGCATGTCTTTGGCGTGGACATGAAAGATACGATCTTTGAAGTCGTGGACTACACGTGTGTAATCGATGAATTGCCAGACCAGGTGAGACGGGTCGAGGTTAAGCCCGAAGTTTTGATCGGGAATGATCTCCCACATCTTACGCCAGATCTGCGGGTTGATCGCCAGGTTGTTGCCCCCCGGCCACTCGTCGTTGCTGAAGATCATCGGGCAATTTTCAATGGCGATCTTGATGCCGTGCTCGGCGGCAAATTTGACGATCGGCGGCCAAATCTGCGCAAACTGGTCTAGATTGGCTTCGAATGTCGCGTCCTTGTTGCGCCCGACAAAGGTGCCAACGATGGGTACGTTCAACAACTCTGCCGCCACGATCACTTTCTTTAAGTGCGCGATCACTTCGGTGCGATGATCCGGATCAGGGTGCAGCGGATTGGGGTAATAGCCCAAGGAAGAGATCTGCAATTCGTGCCGCTCGATCATGGCATTGATTTCCTGCGCGCTGGCTTTGTCTAGCGCGGCCACATCGATATGCGTCACACCGGCATAGCGCCGCTCCGACCGACCTTTGGGCCAGCAGGCAATTTCCAACATGCCAAAACGGTTTTGGCTGGCCCACGCGGCCAATTCTTCCAATGACATTTTCGGCAACGCCGCGCTCATAAGGCCAAGTTTCATGCTCAAGCTCCTTTTTGAATGGGATGCGGATAAATAGCTAACCCCACCCTAACCCTCACTGCCATTAAGTTAAGGAATTGTAGGTGCGGTTAAAAACCGCACGTTGGTAGTCTAACCGAGAACGTGCGGTTACAAACCGCACCTACATGCAACGATTTTTTCTTAACTTAATGGCAGTGAGGGTTAGGGTGGGGTGGCCTAGTCGTTTGCGGCTGCTGCCCACGATGCCAGCCACGGTGATGCCCAATCTACGCAGCGCTTCGACATGGGCGGGGCCAATAAAACCCGTACCGGC
>Ga0209591_10003606_pt1 | contig 17925 bp, 12 predicted proteins | sample MAT01_FD_187207 | JGI IMG/M metagenome (GOLD analysis project Ga0209591, IMG submission 187207) | Freshwater microbial communities from Lake Fryxell liftoff mats and glacier meltwater in Antarctica - MAT-01 (SPAdes) (version 2) | ecosystem: Environmental > Aquatic > Freshwater > Ice > Liftoff... | reverse complement strand
ACCTTGGGCTGGGGCAGCCTGCGCGCGGGCTGGCGGGCCGTCAACACCTGTTCGGGGGTGCCAGGATGACAGAGGCGGAACGGCTGGTGCGTCGGATGCTGGCGGCGCTTTTGCAGGCAAGCGCGGATGCACCGGGGGTGACCCGCGACGCCTATGGCCCGGGCGAGGCGGCGGCTCATGCCATCGCTGCATCCGAGGCGCGGGCGATGGGGGCCGAGATCGCAACCGATGCTTCGGGAAACCTGTACATGACGCTGCCCGGGGCCGACCGGGCGCGGCCTGTGTTCCTGACCGGCTCGCATCTGGACTCGGTCCCCCATGGCGGCAATTTCGATGGTGCGGCGGGGGTTGTGGCCGGGCTGGCGGCCATGGCGGACCTGCGGGCGCGCGGTGTTGTGCCGCCGCAGGATCTGACAGTGGTGGCCTTTCGGGCCGAAGAGGCCGCGTGGTTCCCGTTGTCCTATCCGGGCAGTCTGGCCGCCCTCGGCCGCTTGCCGCCCAAAGCGTTGCAAGCGAGCCGCGCCGATACCGGGCGCAGTCTGGCCGATCACATGGCGGCGGCGGGCTTCGATCCCGGTGCGGTCGCGCGGGGGGTGCCATATCTGGTGCCGGGCCGGGTGGCAGCGTTTGTCGAGGTGCATATCGAACAGGGGCCGGTGCTGATCGGGCGGGGCTTGGCCTTGGGGATCGTCACTGCGATCAACGGCGGGTTCCGCCATACCGCTGCACGGGTACGGGGTGAATGGGCGCATTCCGGGGCCACGCCCTATGGCTATCGCCGCGATGCGGCGCTGGCGTTGGCCGACCTGATGATGCGCCTGCAGGGCTGGTGGGCGATGCGCGAGGCTGCGGGCGAGCGGCTGACCGTCACCTTCGGCTGTGTGGCCACCGACCCCGCGCTGCATGGTGGCAGCCGGGTCGCGGGCGAGGTCACCTTTGCGCTCGACATCCGCGCAGGCGCGCAGGCCACGCTGGACCTTGCGGCCCGAGCGCTGCGGGACATCGCCGAAGGCGTGGCAGCCGACCATGGCGTCACCATCGACCTCGGCCCCCGGTTCGATTGGGACGCGGTCGCCTGCGATCCGGCCCTGGTGAACCGGATGGCCGATGCGGCCACCGCCCTGAGCCTGCCGCATCTGCGGATGCCGAGCGGCGCAGGCCATGACACGGCAGCACTTGCGGGCGCGGGCATTCCGGCGGCCATGATCTTTGTGCGCAACGCCAACGGCAGCCACAACCCCGAAGAAGCGATGGAGGCCGCTGATCTGGACTTGGCCGTAGCCTTGCTTGTGCGCCTTGCGGAAACACCGCGCGACGTGCCGCCAGATCAGGCAAGACTGGGGACTGCTGCGGCTCAGACGCCTTTTGGGGTGCCGGTTTCGTTGCCTAAGACCCCAATTAATTTATGGACGTCCTGCTTGACGCAACGGGAACCCGGTCCGTAGTCTTGGTTAGTCCACCCTTTACCGCAAGGAGCGCACATGGCCGACAAGCATGACGGAACGCCTTCCCCTTTCGCCGAACTTCGCCCGTCCGACCGCCAGACACTCCTGACGATGGTGCGACGGGGCGCCAGTCGGCGCGACGTTCTGGGCTGGATGATGGGCGCAGGGGCCAGTGCCGCCTTTGCCGGCTCGATCTTTTCTGGCGCCTCGATGGCACATGCCCAGACGCCCAAGCGTGGCGGCAAGCTGACCTTCGGCGAGGTGGTGCACGGCCCCGACGACTCGCTCGATCCGCTGCTGGTATCGTCTTCGACCGATTTTCACCGGATGCGGATGTTCTATTCCTCGCTGACCCGGCTGACCGACAACCTGACCGCCTCGCCCGAGATCGCCGAAGAGTTCGTGCCGAATGCCGACGCGACGGAATGGACCTTCAAGCTGAAGCAGGGCGTCGAGTTTCATGACGGCAAGACTTTGACCGCCGATGACGTGATGTACTCGATGAACCGGCACCTTGGGGCCGAAACGGCCTCGCGCGCGAAATCGCTGGTGGCCGATATCGAGCGGTGGGAAAAGGTTGGCCCCTACGAGGTCAAGGCGATCCTGAAAACCCCGAACGCCGACCTGCCGATCGTGCTGGGGACGTTCCATTTCAAGATCGTGCAGGACGGCACCACCGACTTTTCCAAGCCCGTCGGCAGCGGACCGTTCAGGGTGGCCGAATTCGTACCCGGCATCCGCGCGCGGGGCACGGCATTCGAGAATTACTGGGGCGACGGGCCCTATATCGACGAGATCGAGAATTTCGGCATCCCCGACCCTGTGGCGCGGATGAATGCCTTTCTTGCGGGCGACGTCGATGTGATGCAGAATGTGCTCCCCAATGCCATGGCCTCGGTGTCGGGCACGCCGGGCAAGCGGATCATCGCGACGGAATCGGGGTCATATGTGACCATCGCGCTGCGCCGCGACATGGCACCGGGCAGCAACGACGATCTGGTGATGGCGTTCAAATACCTGATGGACCGCCAACGCCTGCTGAAGGGCACATTGAACGATCAGGGCACACTGGGCAACGACCAGCCGATCAACAAGGCCTATGCCGACTGGTCGCCCGACCTGCCGCAGCGCATGCTCGATCCCGAAAAGGCCAAGTTCCATTTCCAGAAATCCGGCATCGGCAGCACCACGATCCCGATCGTCGCCGCAGAGACGGCCCCCGGTGCGCTGGAACAGGCGCTGGTCCTGCAGCGCGAAGCGCAGGCGATCGGGATGAATATCGAGGTTCAGCGCGTCTCGACCGATGGCTACTGGAGTGCGGTCTGGCTGGTGGCCCCGGTCTGCGTCGCAAGCTGGAACATGCGGCCAACGGCCAACATCCAATTGACGCTGGCCTACAAATCGGACGCCAACTGGAACGAGACCCACTGGAAGAACCCGATGTTCGACGATCTTCTGATCAAGTCGCGCGCCGCCACCGACCCCGCGCAACGCAAGCAGATGTACCATGACATGCAAGAGCTGGTGTCGAACGAGGCAGGCTCGGTCATCCCGGTGCACCGGAACTTCATCGACGCGGCCAACGACTATGTAAAAGGCTTCACCAACGTCCCGCTGGCGCCTTATGGCGGCGTCGAGGGGCCGGAGTTCTACTGGATCGACAAGGCATGACATCACCCGGCGGCAGGCGGTGCGGGGGGGATCGCGCGTGATCCCCAGATTGATCCTGCGCCGCCTGCTGGTGGGCATCGGCACGCTGTTCTTTGTCTCGCTGGTAGTGTTTATGGGCACGCAGGTCTTGCCCGGAGACGCCGCCCAGATCCGCCTCGGGCAGGAGGCGACGCCCGAAAATGTCGCCGCTCTGCGTGCCCGTCTGGGGTTGGACCGGCCCGTGCATGTGCAATATCTGACTTGGCTACAAGGCTTTGTGACCGGAGATCTGGGTCTGTCGCTTGCCAACGAGGCACCGGTGGTCAACATGATCAGCGCGCGCTGGTATAATACCGTCGTGGTTGCCGCCTTGACCGCAGCGGTCTCCGTGCCGTTGTCGGTGACGCTGGGCCTTCTGGCGGCGATGTGGCCGGGAAGCGCGTTCGACCGCAGCCTGACCGTGTTCAATGTGGGCCTTGTCGCCGCACCGGAGTTTTTCGTGGCAACCTGTCTTGTCGCGGTTTTCGTGCTGTCCCTGCACCTGGGGTCGGCGGTCGTGATCGGCAGCGCCGAGGGCAAGGGGCTGTTCCAGCTTTACCAGCATTTCATGTATCCGGTTCTGACGCTGGCAATTGTCACCTCATCCCAGATGATCCGCATGACGCGGGCGGCGCTGTTGAACGTGCTGACCGCAGCCTATGTCGAAATGGCGATGCTCAAGGGCGTGCCGCGCCGTCGTCTGGTCTTGCGCCACGCGTTGCCCAATGCGGTGGGGCCGATCGTCAATGTCATCGCGTTGAACCTTGCCTATCTGATTTCAGGCGTTGTGGTGGTTGAGGTCTATTTCAGCTATCCGGGCCTCGCCGTGCTGATGGTGCAAGCGGTGCAGACCCGCGATTTCATCGTGGTACAGGCCGTAGGGATGATGTTCTGCGGGGCCTATGTGGCGATCATCATGCTGGCCGATATCGTGGCCATCCTGTCCAATCCGCGCCTGAGGTATCCGCGATGACGGCAGCGCCGAAGCCCGCTGTATCCGCCACGTCGCGCGGTAAAGGACACAGTCGTCTGACATGGTTCGGCCGGGTCGGTGCTGCTATCCTGATCTTCTGGGCAGTGGTGGCTGTGCTGGGCCCTTTTCTGGTGCCGCTGGGCGAAAACGACCTGCCGTTTCCCGATGATTACGGATCGTTTCAGGCTCCTCGCCCGGGCGCATGGCTGGGCACCGACAGTCAAGACCGCGATGTGCTGGCGCGGATCGTCTACGGGGCCAGCCGCACCCTGGGGATTTCGCTCATGGCCACGCTGCTGGGCTTTCTGATCGGGGTTGTGGGGGGCGTCGGCTCGGGGCTGATCGGGGGCCTGACCGATGTGCTGGTGGCGCGGTTCAACGATGCAATGATCAGCCTGCCCACGATCATGCTAGGCCTGATCGGCATCGCGGCCTTCGGATCGTCCATCCCGGTTCTGATCGTCATCACCGGCTGCCTGTTCGCGCCCATTGCGTTCCGTCTGGCGCGCGCATTGGGGATGGAGGTGATGACGCAGGATTTCGTCGAGGCAGCCCGGCTGCGGGGCGAGGGGTTGTGGTGGGTGATCCGGGCCGAAATCTGGCCGAACATCTGGCTGCCGCTGCTTTCGGAATTCGGGCTGCGGCTGATCTATGTGATCCTGTTCGTGTCCTCGCTCAGCTTTCTGGGTCTGGGCATCCAGCCGCCCCGGGCCGACTGGGGCTCGATGGTGCGCGAGAATATCGCGGCCCTGCAGTTCGGCGCGTCAGCCATGCCGGTGCTTGCGCCCGCCATCGCAATCGCCAGCGTGACCATGGCGATCAACTTCATCGTCGACGATTTCACCAACGGCGCGGGCCGCCGCCGCACTGCGCGGCGCTAGACCATGGGCTTGCGCCCGGTGCCGCAACTGTCGGGTGTGGCGGCATATCCGTTGGCCGATCTGGGCGGCGCTCGGCTGTTGTCGCTGGCCCAGAACGAAAGCGCCTGCCCCCCCAGCCCCCGCGCGGTCGAGGCGGCGCGCGCCGTGCTGGCCGATGCCGCCCTGTACCCCGACCCCGATTGCTCCGACCTTCGCGCGGCCATCGCGGGGGTGCATGACCTGCAAGCGGGCCGCGTTCTGTTCGGCGCAGGGTCGATGGAGCTGATCGCGGCGATTGCGCGGGCCTATCTGGGGCCGGGCGACCGGGCGCTGATGCCGGCCTACGGCTATATGTACTTCGCCACCGCCGCGCGACTGGCGGGCGCCACGGTCGATCTTGCGCCGGAAGCCGGGCTGAGCGTAGATGTCGCGGCGCTGCTGGACCATGTAACCCCTGCCACGCGGGTGGTGTTCGTGGCCAACCCCGGCAACCCGACGGGAACACGGATCGGGCGGGCGGACATTCTGGCGCTGCGCGACGGGCTGCCGGGCGATGTGCTGCTGCTGGTGGACGAAGCCTATGCCGAATTCGCGCCGACCGACCCCGTGTTCGATCTTGTGACGCGCGGCGACACAGTGGTCATCCGCAGCTTTTCCAAGGCTTACGGACTGGCGGGGTTGCGGGCAGGCTGGGGTCTTTTTCCGGATGACGTGGCGACCAACGTGCAGAAATGCTTGGCTCCCAACGGCCTGACCGCGCCCACGCAGGCAGCGGCAGCCGCCGCGATGCGCGATCAGGTCTGGATGCGCGCGACTGTTGCCACCACCGCCGGACGGCGAGACCGGTTCCGCGACAGGCTGCGCGCCCTGGGCCTGGACCTGCCGGAAAGCCACACGAATTTCGTGCTGATCGGGTTCGGGTCTGACGATGCCGCCACCCGCACCGATGCCGCCTTGCGCGCTGGTGGCCTCGCCCTGCGGGGCATGGCGGGTTACGGGCTGCCCGACCGGCTGCGCGCCACTGTCGGCGCGGAAGATGCGATGTCCCTTGCCGCCGAAATCATCGAAGGAGCCCTTCGATGATCCGCATCCTGCTGCACGCCGCCGATCCTGCACTCCTGACCCCCCCCGTGCAGGCCGCAGCCCCGGACGCAACCGTTATCGGCTGCGACAGTTACGCGGCCCTTCCGGGCATGGTGGCCGACCTCGCGCCCGACATCGTGTTCACCATCCGGTTTGCCGGAACGCCGGGCTTTCCTGCAGCGGCGCTGACCGGGCCGAAAGGGCCGGGCTGGGTTTCGGTGGGCGGTTCGGGGGTGGATCATCTGGGCACTTGGGACGCGGCGCGCACTGTCGTTACCAATGCCGCAGGCGTTGGCGCCGATCAGATGGCCGAATACGTGATCGGTGCCGCACTGCATTTCCGGCTGGACGTGCCGGGGCTGATCGCCGACCGCGCGGCGCAACACTGGCGGCGCGACCGGGTGATGCGGCCCCTGCGCGGCAGCGTCGCGCTTATCATCGGGCTGGGGCGCACCGGACAAGCGGTGGCCGACCGCGCCCGCGCCATGGGGATGCAGGTGATCGGGGTGCGCAACACGCCCGCGCCGATGGACGGGATCGCTACGGTGCATCCTCCGTCCGAATTGCCCACGCTGTGGCCGCTGGCCGATCTGGTGGTGGTCTGCACGCCGCTGACACCCGCAACGCGCGGCCTGATCGGAAAGGGTGCAATCGCGGCCATGAAACGCGACGCGGTGATCGTGGACGTATCGCGCGGAGAGGTGATCGACGGGCAGGCGCTGGCAGCGGCGCTGAAGGCCGGGCATCTGGCGGGGGCCGCGCTGGACGTGTTCGAGACCGAGCCGCTGCCGCCCGGTCATCCGCTGTGGACCGCACCGCGCACGTTGATCTCGCCGCATTGTTCCAGCGTGTTCGACGGCTGGGAACTGGCCACGATCGCGATGTTCTGCGACAATCTGCGCCGCCATCAGCGGGGCGAGCCGTTGGCCAACATCGTGCAGCCTTCGCGCGGTTACTAACGGGTCAGGCCCAGATGCGTGCGCACCTCTGCCGCCGTGGCGGGGGTGGCATCGGCACGTGACATCACGCCCACCGCTTCATCCACCAGACGCGCGTTGGTGACGGGGTTGCCGTGCCAGAGAGGATGATCCTCGATCCCCGTGCGCAGGCCACCCCCCGCCTGCACGATCAGCGGTGCCAGCGCCCGCTGCCCGGCATCGCCCTTGGCCGATGCCGTCCAGAGCGTGCCGGGGGGCAGCAGGTCCAGCATCGCCTCCAATGCCTTGGGCCGGGCGGGCGCGCACCACAGCACGCCGAACCCGATGCAAACGGGCGTGCGGTCGGGCACCGCACCATCGGCCAGCATCTGTGCCGCCAGCGCCATCTGTCCCAGATCGAACACCGTCAATTCGGGCCGCACCCCCATGGCGCGCAGCAATCCCGCCGCGCGGTACAGCATGTCGGTCGGCGACAGGAACACCAGCCCGCCGTCGCCCCACGAGAAACTGCCGCAATCCAGCCCGGTCATGTCGGCCCGCGCAGGGGCGAGATGCGCAAGGCGACGGTCGGCCGACAGGATCGCCGCCGCAGCCGCCGGGTCGATGACCGGGTCGTTTAGCGCCACGGGCAGCGTGCCGCCCCCGCCCCCGGTGAAATGGATCAGGACCTGATCGTCACGGTCGCGGATGCGGTCGGCCACCTCGACATACAGCCCCACATCATGCGCGCCGCGCCCGGTGTCAGGGTCGCGCACGTGGATATGCACCACAGCCGCCCCGGACCGGGCCGCGGCCAGCGCATCCGCGGCAATTTCGGCGGGCGTGATCGCCAGATGCGGCGTGTCGGCGCGGGTCAGGGTGCCGCCGTTGACGGCGCAGGTGATCCATCTCATGCCTCGGGCCCCTCCTGCGCCAGCAAACGGCCATGGCCTGCCGCCTGTCGATCAATCACACCGTCCTGCATCACGATCCGGCCCCGGCTGACGGTCATCACCGGCCGGCCTGTCATCTGCAACCCGTCCCAAGGCGTGAAATCCACGCGGCTTTCCATATCGGCATGGCGGACGGTCCAGCGCGCGTCGGGGTCCCACAGCGCAAGGTCGGCGTCGTATCCGGGCGCCAGCACACCCTTGCCCCGCAGCCCGAACAGGCGCGCGGGTGCTGCGGCCGTCACCTCGGCAAAGCGTTCGGGGGTCATGCGATTCGTGGCTATCCCGCCCGAGAACACGGCGGGCAGCATCGTCTGCAACCCCGGAATACCACCCCCGAAGGCGTTGAACGCCATTGCCTCCCCCGCCCGTGCCCGCGCGATGGCCGCCATCCGGTGACTGGGCGAATGGTCGGAGGACACCATCTGCAACCCGCCCTGCGCCAGCGCATCCCACAGCGCCTGACGGTCGGCCTCGTTCCGCAGGGGCGGCGCGCACAGGAACTTTGCGCCGTCGAAATCCGGGCGGGCCAGATCGGCGGCAGTAAAGCACAGGTAATGCGCGCAGGTTTCGGCACTGATCGCCACGCCACGCGCCGCTGCCCGCGCCACCTCCGCCAGCGCCAGGGCACCCGAGACATGGTAGACATGCAGCCGCGCCCCCGTCGCCGCCGCATAATTGGCGACGCGGTAAATCATCTCGGCCTCGGCCGCCTGCGGGCGGGCGTGGGTGTGGCGGTCGAGCCCGTGCCGCCCCGCCGCCAGTTCCGCCGCCATTGCATGGCGCACCAGCGCGTCATCCTCGGCATGCAGGATCGCCACCATCCCGAGTGCTGCCGTGGCCGACAGGATCGCCAACATCTCGGGATCGGTCAGCGCATATCCCTCATAAGTCGAAAACATCTTGACCGACCGGAACCCCCGCGCAGCCAGCCCCGGCAAGGCCGCCAGCGTCGCGGTAGAGCTATCGGGCATCTGGACATGCACGGCATGGTCGATCAGCGCCGCGCCCCGCGCCGGGGCCAGATAGGCCGCCAACCGCGCCGCTATATCGTCGCCCCGCGCCGCCATGGATTGCGGGATCACCGTCGTCGTGCCGCCTGCCGCTGCGGCGCGTGTGGCGGTTTCCCAATCGTCAGGGCACGGAGCCTCGCCACTGACCGAGGCCTGGGCGATATGACAATGGCTGTCGATGCCGCCGGGCAGCAGCAGGCGACCGCCCGCGTCGATCTCGCGCGCCCCGCGCGGCAAGCCGGGGCCGATGGCCACGATGCGCCCTGCATCGGCCGCCAGATCGCCGCGCAACCGCCCTGCGGGTGTCACGATCACCGCATCGCGGATCACCAGATCATATGTCACGTCCTGATTTCCTGATGTTTTTCCATTTTCGGACAGATACTTATGTGGTAGTGGCGAGATGCTTTGAGCGGGGGCACCTGATGACGCACTGGGGACGCAATTTTACCGGATACGGGCGCCGCGCGCCGCACATCAGTTGGCCGGGCGATGCGTTGGTCGCGGTCAATCTGGTGATCGTCTACGAGGAAGGCTCGGAATATTCGCTGATCGAAGGCCATGGCCGGAACGAAGGCTGGGGTGAATACGCCTTTACCGTCGAGCCGCCGATCCGCGATCTGGGGACCGAGACGCATTTCGAATTCGGCAGCCGGGTGGGCATCTGGCGGCTGGCGCGGATGCTGGACGATCTGGGCGTCAAGGCCAGCATTTCGGCCTGCGCGCTGGCGCTGGAACGCAATCCCGAGGTGCCTGCCTGGATGAACGAGGCCGGGCACGACCTGCTGGGCCACGGCTGGCGCTGGTTCGAGGCATTTGCGCAATCGCGCGAAGAAGAGCGCGAACATCTGGACCGGGCGGTGGAAAGCTACCAAAGAATGCTGGGGTACCGCCCCATCGGCTGGAACCAGCGGTCCTACCCATCTGTCAACACCTTTGATCTGCTGGTTGCCGAAGGCGGGTTTCTGTACACTTCGGACCCCTGCAACGACGAGGTCCCCTATTTCGTGCCGGATGGGCAGGGCGGGCGGATGTTGGTCATGCCCTATTCCAAGACCTTCAACGACAGCCGGTTTCTGGTATCGCCCGGCTATGCCAACCCCACGGACTTTGCCACGGACGTGGTCGCGGGGATGGATTACCTTATGCGCGACGCGCAGGAAATCGGGCCGCGCATGATGACGGTGGCGGTGCATGCGCGCTGGACCGGTCAGCCAAACCGCGCCTCGGGTCTGCGGCGGATCATCGAACACGGGCTCGCCACGCCCGGCGTGGCCTTCCTGCGGCGGGACGACATGGCGCGCCATTTCCTGGCGCATCACGGGGATCTCGGCGTGATGGAGCCGCAGATCTGATCTGTGTCAAGCGGCATGTTCGGCAGCCTCATGCATCGCCGCCAAAAACCGCGACACCTCGGCCAAACTGTTGTAATGGCTGACGGAAACGCGGATACAGGACCCAAGCCCCAAAGGCCCCAGAATATTGCCGCAGTAATGATCGTTCAGCCGGATATGCACCCGGATGCCCCGGTCCGCCAGGAACGACACCAGCGCAGCGGACTCCATTCCCGCCAGTGTGAGCGAAACCACCCCTTCGCGGTCCGGGTTGTCGGTGCCCCCGATCACCATCACGCCCGGCATTTCGGCCAGCCCGCGCAGATTGCCGGTGCCGTGCGTCATCGCCCCCAGCAGCGCCTGTTCCTGCGCGTGGACCGCATCGGCCGCGGCCTCGATCCGCTGGCGGCGGTCGGTGGCGGGCGTGAACTGCGATCCCATCCAGTCCAGATAATCCACCACATCCGAAAAGGTCGCATAGGCCCCCGAATCCCGCGTACCCTGTTCCCAGCCGGTCGATGCCCCGCCGATCACGGTTTCCCTGGTGCAGGCGGTCAGCCGGTCCGACGCCCAGCCGACGCCGTAGCCATGACGCGAAAACACCTTGTAGGGCGATACCGCATAGCCGTCCGCATCCAGTGCCCGCAGGTCGATGCGGCCGTGGCTGGCGTGCTGGATCCCGTCCACGATGATGTAGCAGTCGGGCGCCGCTGCCCGGATTGCGGCGGCAATCGCCTCGACATCCACCGAAATGCCGGTGACGGGCGAAGTATGCACGATGCTGGCCACCCGCAGATCGGGGGTGATATGGGGGCGGTAGGCGCCAAGACCCACGGTTCCGGTCGCATCGTCGTGCAGCGCCAGCAGATGCGGCCGCCCCGTCACCTCGGCCCAACGCGCCATGGCGCTGCGCGAGGCGGGGTGTTCCAGCGTGGAGCCGAGCATCGTCCCCCCCGCCGCCGCCCCCAGTGTTGCGGTGCGAACAAGGCGAAACAGCACCTCTGTTCCGCTTTCGCCGACGAACACCTGACCATGGGGGGCATTGAACAGCAGGCGCATGTCGGCCTTGCCGCGCGCAATCATTGCCATCAGCGCCTTTGAGGCCGGATTGTCCCGCCCCTGATTGTCGGGATACCCCGCATGCAGCGCCGAAGTCTCGATCACCGACCGCAGATGCAGCGCACCGCCTGCGTTCTCGAAAAACACGCGCGGCCCCTCGAAAGGGCAGGCGTCCACATGCGCGAACCGGCTGCGAACCTCGTCCATCAAGCCCGGTATTGTCTCGATCATTCCCGCCTCCTACATCCGCAGTCTGGTACCGTCCGGGTCGAACGGCGGACGCGACAGCACTCGCGCGGTATGATCCCGCCCGAGGATCGCCACATGCACCGTGTCGCCGGGTGCGGCAATCCCCGCCTTTAGGTAGGCAATCGCCAGCGATTTGCCGACATGATAGCCGTAAGCGCCCGAACTGATTTGCCCTGCCGGCGTGCCATCGCGCAGGAATACCGGCTCGCCGCCAGAGGCATCGGCGGTGGTGGCGTCGATCTCCAGCATCGTCATGATGTCGCGGGGGGGCAGGCCCGCAATGGCGGCCCAGGCGGGTTTGTTCAGGAAATCCTTGTCGGCCTTGACCAGCTGGTCCAGCCCGGATTCGTGCGGCCAGTATTCGGGGCTGTAGTCGCGCCCCCAACTGCCGTAGCCCTTTTCCACCCGCAGGCTCATCAGCGCGCGGCTGCCCACCGGGCCCGCCCCCAGATCACGCCCGGCCGCCAACAAAGCGGTGTAAAGCGCCACCTGATCGGCCTCGGCGCAGTGCAACTCCCACCCCAGATCGCCGGTAAAGCTGACGCGCAGGGCGGTGCAGTCCACCCCCGCCACGGTGATCCGGGCCGAGGTCATGAAGGGGAACGCCGCATTCGTCAGGTCGGCATTGGTCAGCCGCGCCAGCAGGTCGCGTGCGCGCGGCCCTGCGACATTGAAGCCGCAGGTGGCCTCGGTGACGCTGTCAAAGGTGGTGCCGTCCGGCAACGGAACCGCCTTGAAGAACCGGCGGTGGAACCGTTCGGCCATGCCGGACCCGACGATCAGAAATTCCTCCGGTCCGCGCCGGGTGACCGTGAAATCGCCCGCCACCCCGCCCCGGACCCCGATCAGAGGCGTCAGGCAGGACCGGCCCACGTGCACCGGCATCCGGTTGGCGAAAACCGCGTTCAGCCATGCCTCTGCCCCCGGCCCGCGTGCGAGGTATTTCGCGAAGTTCGAAATGTCGATGATGCCAGCCGCCTCGCGCAGCATCCGCGCTTCGCGACCCACGGGTGCCCACCAGTTCTGCCGGGTGAAGCCGTTGGTTTCTACGGCAGGCTCGCCCGCAGCGGCAAACCACAGCGGGTGTTCCCAGCCGAAGTTCAGGCCGAACACCGCACCCATGTCGCTTTGCATCGCATAGGCCGGGCGGGTGCGCACCGGGCGTCCGGCCTCGCGTTCCTCGTTGGGAAAGTTGATCTTGAACCGGTGCGCGTACTGATCCTGCACGCGCGCCCTGGTGAAAGCCCGCCCCGCCCAGTGCCCGAACCGCGCCATGTCCCAGTTGAACATGTCGAGCGTCGGCTCCCCTTCGACGATCCATTCGGCGGCAAGTTTGCCCAGACCGCCCGACTGCGAGAACCCCGGAATGATGCCGTTGCAACAGAAATATCCGGTCAGTTCCGGCACCGGTCCGAACAGGGCCGAACTGTCGGGCGACCAGATCATCGGGCCGTTGATCACCCGCTTGATCCCCGCCCGCCCCACAGCGGGAACCCGCGCAATGGCGCGCAGCATGTTGGGCTCGATCCGGTCCAGATCATCGGCGAACAGCTCGTGGCCGAACCCGCCGGGCGTTTCCTCCTCGGCCCAGAATTTCATGTCGCGCTCATAAGCGCCGACCAACAGGCCAAGCCCTTCCTGCCGCAGATAATATTCTCCGTCGCGGTCGGCGACCGATGGCAGGCGGCGGCCAGCGCCTGCAATCTCGGGGATCGTCTCGGTCACGAAATACTGATGCTCGGTCGGGATCAGCGGCAATTCCAGCCCAGCCATCCGCGCCACTTCGCGCGCCCAGAGACCGGCCGCGTTGATCACCCAAGGCGTGCGGATATCGCCGCGCGGGGTGCGCACGATCCAGGTGCCATCGGGCTGCGCCTCGGTCGCCGTCACCGGGGTAAAGCGGTGGATCGCGGCACCCATCTGGCGGGCACCTGCCGCATAGGCATGGGTCACGCCCGAAGGATCGACGTTGCCGCCGTCGGGTTCGTACATGATGCAGCGGATGCCGTCGAAATCGACCAGCGGGTGCAGCCGTTCCGCCTCGTCACGGCTGACCTCGTGAAAGTTCATGCCATACCGGCGCGCCTTGGCGGCCTGAATCCGCAACTGATGTTCGCGCGCCTCGGTCTGCGCCAGATACAGGCTGCCGGGTTGAAAGATGCCGCAACTCTGGCCCGTCTCGGCTTCCAACCGCTTGTAAAGGCCCATGGTGTAATGCTGCAACCGGCTGATGTTGGTCACATCATGCAGGCCGTGGATATTGGCCGCTGCGTGCCAGGTCGATCCGCTGGTCAGTTCCGACCGCTCCAGCAGCACCGCATCGGTCCAGCCCTTCTGGGCCAGATGATACAGGATCGAACAGCCGATCAGACCGCCGCCGATCACCACCGCAGGCGCATGGCCCGGCAGGGGGCGCGCGTCGGGGATGCCCGCGTCAGATGTCTTGTTCATGGCTCGTCTCCTCCAATCTCTTCCTTGCGTTTGGCCACATAGGCGTCGAGTTCCTCGCGCACGCTGGGGTCCATCACGGGTTCGTCGTATTCGGCCAGCGCCTGCTGCCAGATGGCGGTCGCGCGTTCGGCGGCGTCTTTCGATCCCGCCGCCTCCCACCCGCCGTAATTCGTCCAGTCGGACAGCAGCGGGCGGTAGAACGCGGTCTCATACCGCTGCATCGTGTGGTCCGCGCCAAAGAAATGCCCCCCGGTGGGCACGCTGGCAATCGCGTCAAACCCTAGTTCCGCCTCGGAAAAATCAATCGGGCGCAGGAATTCCATGATGTTTTGCAGAATCTCGACATCCAGCACCAGCTTTTCGAAACTGGCCGTCAGCCCGCCCTCCAGCCACCCTGCCGCGTGATAGATCAGGTTGGCCCCGCCCAACACCGCACCCCATGTCGCCATGGAGGTTTCATAGGCCGCCTGAAGGTCGCAGGCGTTCGATGCGTTGGAGTTGGAACTGCGGTAGGGCAGGTCATAGCGCCGCGCCAGTTGGCCCGCGATCACGTTGGCCTTGGTGTTCTCGGGCGTGCCGAACGCAGGCGCACCCGACCGCATGTCGACGTTCGAGGTGAAGGCCCCGTACATCACCGGCGTACCGGGGCGCACAAGCTGGGTCAGCACCACGCCGAACAGCGCCTCGGCGTTCTGCTGGGCCAGGGCGGCAGGCAGCGTCACCGGCGTCATCGCCCCCATCAGGGTGAAGGGCGTCACCGTCACCGGCTGGCCATGTTCGGCCATGGCGATCAGCCCCTCGCCCATGGCGTCGTCGAACAGGCGCGGTGAGTTGACCGAGATGATGGTGGTCACGCCCGGATCGGCTGCCATCTCTTCCAGCGTGATGCCGCGTGAAATCGCCATCATGCGGATTCCGTCCAGCGCGCGCCCCCGCCCAATCGCGCTGCAATGGAATGTCAGGTCAGACAGCGTCAGATTGGCGTGGTAGGTGTCCAGATGCCGGTTGTTGGCCGGCAGTTCCATCGGCGAGGTGACCTGGTTCCCGATCATGTGGATGGCGTTGAAATGGTGCGCCAGCCGGATGAAATCGCCGTAATCCGCCAAGTTTCCTGCCCGCCGCCCGCGCACCCGGTCATGCACGTTCGGCGGCCCCGCCACCAGTCCGAAGTTCAGCGACCTGCCGCCGAAGGTCAACCGTTTCGCCGCATTCCGCGCCGTCAGGGTAAAGGTGGCGGGCACCGTGCGCAGCGCCTCGGTCACGATGGTCTCGTCGATGCGGATGATCTTTTCGTCGCGGTCCACGATGGCACCGGCAGCCTGAAACAGGTCCATTACCCTGTCGCCCATCACGCGGATGCCCAGTTCGGAAAGGATGCGGATCGAGGTGTCGTGCAGCGCCTGCATCTGGTCGGGGTTGGCCATTTCCATCGGCGGATAGGGGTTTTCCACCGACCGCCATGGCAGTTGCGACAGCCCCCCCCCGCTGCGGGCGGATTTGCCCCGCCGTCCGCCGCCGCGTCGTTCGTCGCTCATGGCAGTGTCCCTCCGGTGATGGCTGCCGCGCGAATGTCGCGCAGGCAGGCGGCAGTGGCGGTGATGTCGAACAGCACCTCGGCGTCCGATTCGCGGCCGATCACCACCGCGTCGAGATGGGCAAAGCGGGTCTGCGCGACGGCGTCCGGGGCAAAGCGGTGCGGGCGCAGATCCACGGCGCACAGACGTGCCAGAACGCCCGGCAAGGCAGGCCCCGACAGGTGCAGCCAGGCCCAGCCTTCCTCGCGCCAGGATGACCAGCCCTTTGGGCCGTCCGCCGCATCCCATTGCGCGCGCAGCGCCTTGATCGGGGCGGGAATGGACGGGTCGCCCAGAATGGTCACGTCATTGCCCCCCAGCCGCAGCACCAGCATGCCGGGCAGGGCTGCACTGCGGTTGGGCGCGGGAAGCGCCAGCCCCGCCCCCGCAAGCCAATCCGCAGCCCCCGGCCCCTTGATGCCAAAGCGCGGCCAAGGCGTGCGGTCTGCCACCGTCAGCCCGCCGATGCGGCCCAACAGCGCCGTTTCGGCCTCTGCCGCGCCGCCGGGGGACAGGGGAAACAGCTTCATTTCTGCACCTCCTGCCTTGTATTGCCTGCATCGTAAAAGGCATGGCCTGCCACGTCGCCCGTCACCACCGCCCCGTCGCGGGCGCGCACCGTGACCCGTGTGCCCGGCATGGCCAGCCCTGCGGGAACCCAGGCCAGCGCAATGGGATGCCCCAACGTCGGCGACAGCGCCACGGAGGTCAGGTGCCCGGCAGGCACACCATCCGCCAGCACGAGGCAGCTTTCGCCCAGGCCCCTCGTTCCGGCGGGAAAGGCCAGCGGCACCAGCCGTCGGGCGACCCCCAGCCTGCGCCGCATCTCGACCGACCTTTTGCCCACGAAGAACGGCTTTTTCGACGACACCGCCCAGGCCATTCCCAACTCGTCGGGCGAGGACAGCGCGTCGGTGTCCTGCCCGATCAGGATATGCCCCTTCTCCAATCGCAGGATGCGGCTGGCTTCCAACCCGTAGGGTCGCACCTCGCCCGCCGCCATCACGGCATCCCACAAGGCGGGCGCAAGGCTTGCGGGGCAGTGCAGTTCATAGCTCAACTCGCCGGTGAACCCGATCCGCATTGCGCGTACCGGGACCCCTGCCACCACCCCGCAGCGCCCCGACAGATAGGGAAAGGCATCGCCGGAAAAGTCGATGTCGCCGGGCAGCGCGGCAAGCACGGCGCGCGCGCGCGGTCCGGTGATGTTCAGCCCCGCAAAGGCACCGGTCAGGTTCGCCACATCCACCCGCAGACCCCATTGCGCGTTCCACAGCGCCATGTCGGCATAGACCCGCGCTACCGCCCCGGTGGTCGAGGTCACATAGAACCGGTCGTCGGCCAGACGCAGCGCCACGCCGTCATCGACCACCGCCCCCATCTCGTTCAGCATCAGGCAATAGCGCACGCGCCCCACCGGCTGGGTTCCATGCGCCATGGTGTATAGCCGGTCGAGGAATTCGCCCGCGTCCGGCCCCCGCACCTCCAGCTTGCCAAGGGTCGAGACGTCCAGCAGCCCCACGCCCCCCCGAACCGCTGCCACCTCTTCTGCGATCCGCGCAGCGCGGTCGCCCGCACCGTAAAGGTAAGGCCGCCACCACGCCCCCACCGGCCGCATGTCGGCCCCGAGTGCCAGATGCCGCGCGTGCAGGGCGGTGCGCCGTTCCGCCGTGTGGCCGTGGCCCGCAAGGGTTCCCAGCGCCTCGGGCATCGCGGGAGGGCGGGCGGTGGCGACACCCACTTCGGCCACCTCGCGCGCTGTCGCCTCGGCCACGATGCGCGCGGTGGCGAGGGCCGAATGACGGCCCTGGCTCGGCCCCATGCCGACGGTGGAAAAACGTTTGACCAGTTCCAGTTCGCGGTATCCCTCGGCCACCGCATTCACCAGATCGGCCACCTGCAGATCTTCGTCGAAATCGACGAAATCCTTGCCACGCGGATCGGGGGCGAGCGGCTGATGCCAGAAGGCCAGTGCTGCGTCCGGGTCTTTCGGAGCGGTTTCAATGGCGGCGGGTTCATCGGCGGCGGGCAGACCCAAAGCGCGCAGCGCGGCCTGCCCGGCGCGGCGACCGTCTGCGATCGCCGCCGCATGACCGGCATAGCCGTTGACCGTTCCGGCAAGATGCACGCCGGGCCGATCAAGCCGCAGGGTGAACCGACCGGCCGCCGTGTCATGGCCAAGAGTGGCACCCGCCTGACAGGGCAATTGCCAAGCCGGGGCCTGCCCCACCGCCACCGCCAGAATGTCGCAACTAATCCAGCGGTTGCCCACCCGCACCCGCGCCACCCGGCCCCGACCATCGGCCTCGTCGATCCGGCCGCTGATCA
>Ga0209591_10003605_pt1 | contig 17926 bp, 14 predicted proteins | sample MAT01_FD_187207 | JGI IMG/M metagenome (GOLD analysis project Ga0209591, IMG submission 187207) | Freshwater microbial communities from Lake Fryxell liftoff mats and glacier meltwater in Antarctica - MAT-01 (SPAdes) (version 2) | ecosystem: Environmental > Aquatic > Freshwater > Ice > Liftoff... | reverse complement strand
CGCAGTTGTCAAGCACAGCGATACAGACCATGACCACGTTCACATCGTCGCCAGTCGCATTCGCCTAGATGGAGGTGTTGTGGACGATAGCTGGGACTATTACAGAAGCCAAGAAACTATTCGCCAGTTGGAACAAAACTACAACCTGGAAACTGTTACACCCAGTTGGGAAACAGACAAGCGAGCTCAGACTACAGGAGAACACAGGCAATTTAAAAGCAAGGGAGACAAGAGTGTCCGGGTGCAATTACAAGACATAATTGATGAAGTCACCCAAGACAACCCAAGTATGCCCGAATTTGTTGAACGGTTGCAGCAACAAGGTGTAGAGGTACAAGTCACACTCACTCGAACTGGGTTCAGTAAAGGCATTTCCTACAACTTAAATGAAGTTTCTTTCAGCGGTACTCAATTAGGTAAAGCCTACACTTTTTCTGGATTGCAGAAGCATCGAGGCGTTAGCTATGACCAACAGCGAGATAGCGCCCTAATTGAGGCTTTAATGCAGCCACAACACTTAGCTATTACCCTCAGCGAGGCTAAGGAAAATGAGTTAGAGTCGCCACCATCTGAGCTAGCAGCAACCGCACCTCTAACTCCTGCTACAGCAAATGAGTTAGAGTCGCCACCATCTGAGCTAACAGAAACTGCACTTACAACTCCTGCTACAGCAAATGAGTTAGAGTCACCACCATCTGAGCCAGCAGCAACCGCACCTCTAACTCCTGCTACAGCAAATGAGTTAGAGTCGCCACCATCTGAGCTAACAGCAACTGCACCTGTAACTCCTGCAACAGCAAATGAGTTAGAGTTACAACTGTCAATTCTGCCTGAAAGGAATGAAAATCAGTGGACAAGAGTGCGATCGCATCTAGCCACCGAGTACAGTTTACCTTTAGAATTGCTCGACAAATTGCACTCTCATTCTTGGCTGTATGCTGACTCAGAAAATGCCGTCTTTACGGGACGAACGCTTGACGGGGAGGTCTGCGAAGCTTTTATTCTCGATGAAAGAGGCAACTGGACTACAACCCATTCCCTGCCATCTGAAGCTGCTTTCTGGGTAGCCACTACCGGAGAAATTGAGAGAGCTGTGATTACCTGTAACCCAATAGAAGCCCTTTCAATTTTGCTGATTGAACTAGAAAATAATCAGAATAACTCTGCAACAGAACTCACCACAATTTACATAGGAATTGAACGAGCTTCACAACTACCTACACAATTCTTACAAGAACTTGATAGCGTTCTTATAGCACTTGCAGAAGATTCTAATCTCGCTCAAAATGCGCTCGCGCTGCTGCCAAATGCAGAAGTTGTCAGTCCACAGTCAAGTTGGAATGATATCTGGATACAATTAATTGAGCGAGAGCAGCGAAGTCATAAACAAAATAACCAACAGCACAAACAGCCAATCCCAAATATTGAACTGGATTAATTATTAACATCTTAAAATTGTATAGGATATCAACAAAGTGTTGGGCAAAAACCAATCAATATTCTTGATAAAGTTTGCTGATGTTTGTGCCACTAATTTTACAAATATATCACAATATTTACCAGCTTTATATGCTTAATTGCGAAGTCAATGGAGACTGCGGCTCAAATACCTTGTGAGGCGACCTTGGTTCAAATAAATTATTTCTACATTTTGTATTACTAAAATTGACAAAAAATAAACAAATTAATGAGCGCTATCGCGCCCCAAAATAAAGCATTGGATCATAAAAATGGAACTGTCACAAACGTACACCTGTTACCTCAATAATTCAACTTTCGTCCAGCCCACAGAAAACGAACTGTACATCATGGGCAACGAAACGACGATTGTACTCAATTTCAAAGAAACAAGCTATCAAACAATCGATCAAATAATCCACGCTTTGCGACTTATGCGGGACAAAAAAGCCAAAGATCAAAGAGCAACCCTTGAAAAAGAACTGCTGGAATTAAATTTCCGATTTCCTCAAGAAAACAGCAATAATAGTAGCAGCAATGGTAGCAGCAATGGTAGCAGCAATGGCAACCGCCACAACTGCGAGCTAGAAATCGAGTGGTAATTAAATATTGCCGGAGAAGCAAGCTTGTCTATCCGGCACTAAATAGCAAATATTTCAACAAAAAAATGGCAAACACAATAGCAGGATATGTATATCTCCTGCACTAAGAGCAAGCCGATATGTCCGACTCGTCCGTCTCAACACTATGTCGGCTGGACTAAAGATTTGGACGAAAGGCTTTATCAGCATAAAAAAGGCAGAGGGGCTAAGTTTTGCGGCGCAGCCCTCTTAACGCGGAATAAAATTTGTTTTGGCAGAATGCTGCACTTTGCAGACAAAAGTTTTGAGAGAACAATCAAGAGGCAAAAGAACCACAAACGGTTTTGCCCTATTTGCACAAATTTGGTAGACTAAAATCGTACAATGTTTGCAAGACTTATGCTTGACCAGAAGTGTTTTGTTCTACAAGTGATTGCCATTTTCCGGTAGCTCTGGAAATTATCTGCGTTAATCTGTGTTAATCTGCCTTAATCTGCGGCGTAGCCTATCAACCTAAAAACTGCGATATTACTTTAAGCTGATGAAAAAATAGGCTAATAAAATCCGATGCTCCCCAAGAATAACCGCAAAAAGTTACCCTTATTAGCAGCGTTCTTAATCTCGCGATTTATCCCTTGGTTCCTGAGTGCGATCGGGCTATTGCTCAGTTTTTGGGTCATCGTACCAGCACCCACGCTGTTTTTGTACCCTTTAGCGGTGGGTGCACCAGAAATCAGTCCTTGGTTAGTCGCTATCAATGCGATCGCCCTTCTGCTCAATCTGCCCAGACGACATCAAGGCAAAGTCTACATTATTTTACCGATTTGTAACCTGTTCGCCCTAATTCTGAGCCTGCTTCCCCTGATGCAATTCCCAGCAGCCAATGCAGCGATAGCTACCGAAATGCAAGCAGTTTTAGGGGAAAACTATTTAGCAGCCGTTCCTCAAGCTCTACGCGCGCAGCTACGCCCTCAACCGTTTATCCTAGCAGATGCGTTCCGGGGAATTCCGATTAGAGACGTGAGGATCGATCGCACTATTGTATTTGCCAACCCTGACGGAGTTTCACTGAAACTAAACCTTTACCGGCCGATGCAAATTGGCAAATATCCAGCGATAATCACGCTTTACGGGGGAGCTTGGCTCAGAGGCAATCCCGATTACAATGAGGAATTCAGTCGCTACATGGCCGCTCTTGGTTATTGTGTTGTGGCAATTGATTACCGCCACGCTCCGAAGTATCGGTTTCCTGCTCAGCTTGAGGACGTACAAGCCGCTCTTTCCTACATCAAAACTCATGCCGATGATTGGGAAATCGATCTCAATAGAATTGCTCTGATGGGAAGGTCTGCTGGTGCCCATTTAGCAATGCTAACTGCTTATGATTCAAGCGTGCTTCCAGTTAGAGCAGTGGTCAACTATTACGGGCCAAATGACCTGATTGGGGGATACAATGACCCACCTTTTCCTGATGCAATCGATGTTCGAGCCGTCTTACGTGCGTTTCTAGGAGGAACCCCAGACGAACTCAATGAGCTTTACCGTCGGGCTTCCCCCATCAATTACGTTAAACCCAATCTTCCCCCTTCTCTACTGGTTTATGCCGGTCGCGACCATATCGTGCAGGCTAAGTTTGGGCGATCGCTCTACGAACGATTACGCGCCACGGGCAATCGTGCTATTTTGCTTGAAATCCCTTGGGCTGAACACGCCTTTGATACAGTTTTTAATGGCCCTAGCAATCAATTAGCTTTGTATTATACAGAACGTTTTTTGGCTCATGCTCTGAAGTCTTCCGATTACCAGCCATATTAAATAAAAGTTTAAATTTACTCATTTGTGCTTAAATAACTGCGTCTCAAGTTGATAAATGAATTAGCTCTCTGGAGATGAGCCGCGTTCGCGGCTAACTCTCAGCCAATTCAACTCAACTAAAAAAGATGGATTTAACTCTCACCTTACAACATTTGTCTGGAATTACTGTTCCAGAAGCTCAAAAACTCACAAAATTAGGTCTTCGCACCATTGCAGACCTACTCTACTATTTTCCAAAAGAACATCTCGCCTTCAAACGCACTCGAATTGCTGATAGCAAAACAGGAGATTGCGTAACAATTGCAGGTAAAATTATCAACCACACTATCTTCAACTGCCGCACTAAACCAGAACTTACATTACAAAAATGGATGGTCTGCGACCAAACTGGCAGAATAGTTTGCACTCGCTTTTACAACCATAACTATTACCAATCGCAACAATGGCGTTCCCACCAAGTCGAACTTTACAAACAAGGTGCTGTTGTATTAGTGACAGGAAAAGTCAAACAAGATAGCTATGGTAAAACCATCAGCCACCCAACAGTTAAAGTTGTTAGCTTTGAAGATGCTAAAGCCAGCACGACCTCTATTGTACCAGTTTACCGCTTAACTAAAGGCTTAACTAACGAGCTAGTCCGGCATTGTATTCGTGCAGCACTTGACTGTGTTGGTTTTATTGAAGACCCGCTGCCACAAGGACTTCGCAAACGTTTTGGGTTAATAGCTATCCAAAAAGCGATCGCACATATCCACTTTCCCCCTGACAGCAATACCCTCGAATCTGCCCGCCACCGCCTAGTTTTTGATGAATTCTTCTACTTGCAATTAAGGCTGTTACAGCACCGATATACCTTGCAACAACAGCAAGGATACTCCCTAAGCTCAACAGGAAAACTGCTATCTCGATTTTACAAAAATCTGCCTTTTACCCTTACCAAAGCACAGCAAAGAGTCATTGATGAAATTCTGTCAGACATGAGCAAACCAACTCCGATGAATCGCTTAGTACAAGGAGATGTAGGTGCTGGCAAAACAGTAATAGCAGCAGTCGCCATCCTTGCAGCAATTCAATCCGGCTATCAAACAGCACTAATGGCACCGACTGAAGTGTTAGCTTCCCAACACTACCGCAAACTCAGTGAATGGTTTGAGCCGCTGGGATTGTCTGTAACGTTGTTAACAGGCTCCACAACAGCTAAGAGTCGCCAAGAGATTGCCAAAGGATTAAACTTGGGGCTTCTTCCCTTGCTAATCGGTACTCACGCACTGATTCAAAATACTGTAAGCTTTAAGAAACTGGGTTTAGTGGCGATCGACGAACAGCATCGATTTGGAGTTCAACAGCGGCTCAAGTTGCAGCAAAAAGGCCTTAGCCCTCACATCCTGACAATGACAGCCACACCCATCCCCAGAACTTTAGCCCTGACACTGCACGGAGATTTAGATATCAGCCTGCTGGACGAACTGCCACCGGGAAGACAGCCAATTCAAACTCAGCTATTTACGAGTTCTACTCGCCACAAAGCTTACGAAAAAATTCGACAACAAATCCAACTGGGCTATCAAGCCTACATCATTTTGCCACTTGTCGAAGAATCCCAAAAGCTTGACCTCAAAGCCGCCATTGAGGAACACCGGTACTTGAGTGAAAATGTTTTCCCCAATGTCAATATTGGGCTGCTACACGGCCGCATGAGTTCAGCCGAGAAAGAAACAGAAATCGCCAATTTTATTGCCCATAAAACTCAAATTCTTGTGTCCACGACGGTTGTTGAAGTCGGAGTTGATGTCCCCAATGCCACCATCATGTTAATCGAACACGCGGAACGATTTGGACTGTCGCAATTGCACCAACTCAGAGGCAGGGTAGGACGGAGTACGGCACAATCTTACTGCTTGTTGGTGAGCGATTCCAAATCCAGCAATTCGAGAGAGCGGCTGAAGGTAATGGAAACTTCGCAAGACGGCTTCTTTCTAGCAGAGATAGATTTGAGATTGCGAGGGCCGGGCCAGGTATTAGGAACCCAGCAGGCCGGACTGCCAGAACTTGTCAAGGCTGATTTAATCAACGACCAAGCAATACTAGAGCAAGCTAGGAAAGCAGCACAGTTGGTAATTGCAAAAGACCCCACTCTGCAACGGTGGCCCAAACTTTCACAAGAATTGTTCCGGCGACAGCCGGTTAACAAACTCGATGCAGAAGCACCACTTAACTAATACACTGTTGTGCATTTAGATTCGACGACCAATTGCATAAATGTTTGATTAATAGGTTAACCGCAGATTCAAGACACATCAACGCATATCAACGCAGATAATTTGCTGATTGGAGAGCGAATGAATGCAATGCAAGTCTATTATCTATGGTGCAATACGCTTGGATTAACGCTCTCAAACGAATTCTATCTCACGACTTTATGGCAATACAGGCATCTTTAAAAAGTCAGATTGTTCTGAATCCAAGCGTATTGGTCTATGCTGTTCGACGGGGAGAGAATTAGACGATTAGGGTCATTGTAATAGACAATTTAAAGGCAGTACAACTTGCTGATTTGCCTAAATAGTTGCAACTGAGTATTGAGTTTTATGATTCAACTCAACACCCAGTTGCTTGTGCATAAGTCAAGTACCTACTGCTTTTGCCAGCGAGCATCTACCCCTCGCCCCCGACATTACAAACGTCCAGCATCTCTCTCCCGGCGCAATAAACCGCGAATCAAATCAAGGCTCTTCCTTACTTAGTATGCCAAACTAACAATTAAAATGCCCAGGACAGCAAACATCTATTTTTGTAGTTTTCAAAATTCCTAAAGCCATATGCAGAACGTTTTATCCCACATTCCGCAGATATTCAGACAAATTTAATAGTTTTAAATTTGGAGGCATAAAACCCTGAAATAAATACCTAGCAAAGATTTCAAGTTTTGCTAAAATTAGATAATAGAGTCAGCAACACAGGTGTAAAAAATCATGAATAAGCCACAAGTTGAAATTAAAGTTCTCAACATAGATCATTTAGGAATAATAGCCGGAATGATCGATGAAATGGAACTGGTAGAATTAAAGAATTCAAAAAATCCTGGACATTTGAAGGAGTAAATGTAGCAGATAGTGCCTTATATACCAAAGATAATATCATCGCCATGAGAGAAATGAAATGGATAACTAGAGTTCCTTTAAGTATAAAATTAGCTCAGGATAAAATTTTAAATATCGAAGATGACCAATGGACAGACAGTGAAATATCAGGATATAAAATGGTCGAAAAAGAAAGTGATTATGTCGAAAAACCTCTGGATTTATTGGAGTGTATTGTCTGATAACTTGAGCAAGTTATTGTCAGGGAAAAAAGCCGGGATTCAACTTGAGATATTGTCTACTAATTTTCACAAAAAGTAGAAACTAAAGTTAAAAAAGTTAGACTAAAAAAAGTTTGATGGCTTTGATTTTTCAAAAATACCAGTAAGATGAATCACATCTGCGGAATGTGGGTTACCATGCAGGACTACCTGACTTTCATCTAACCTCATTGAGAATTGTTTGTGCAATAATATCACGTATGACTTCACTTGCCCCGCCAGCAATAGTACAAGCTCGCGTATCACGGTACATACGAGCGATAGCAGATTCTGCTAGATAGCCATAAGCACCATGCCATTGCAGACATTCATTGACAACCCGGTTGACCAGTTCGGTTGCCTTAAGTTTTGTCATAGAACATTCTGCAATAGGTAGTTCACCCTGCTGGTACAACCAAGCTGTGTAATGAACAAGCTGGCGTAATGATTCTACCTCCGTTGCTAGATCAGCTATGCGGTGGCGAAGTGCTTGAAAGCTAGCAAGTGGACTATTAAAGACTTTGCGCTGGGTTACATACTGACGTGTCATTTCCATACAGTAGTCTACACTACCGAGAGCAAGAGTGCCAGCTGCCAAACGTTCGAGTTGCAAACATCTCATAATATAGTAAAACCCATAATTGAGTGTACCAATCAGGTTTTTTGATGGTACACATACATTATCAAAGTAGAGTTCTGCCGTGTCAGAACAATGCCAACCAATATTGTCTAATTTCTTGGAATTTACACCTTCAAGACCAGTCTCGACAATCAATAGGGAAATTCCTGTACCCCCTCGTCTGTAGCCATCTTCTTTTGCAGGGGCAGTTCTCACAGCAAGAACGATAAAGTCTGCTGTTGTACCATTCGCAATAAATTTCTTCTTGCCGTTGACGATAAAACTGTCGCCATCGAGCACAGCATGAGTTTGCAGTTGATTTAGATCAGAGCCTGAATTTGGTTCAGTAATGCCTAGTGCAACAACTTTTTCACCAGAAATGGTAGAGGATAAATATTTGCGTTTCAGTTCATCACTTCCCGCATGAGCTATAAAGGATGTAGCCATATATGCCTGAACAGCTACAGCAACTCCAAAACCTCCATAACCAGTACGACCAAGTTCCTCTAGAAAAACTATTGAAGAGAAGAAGTCCATTTCAGTGCCACCGTAAATTTTTGGGTGATTAATGCCTAGAAGCCCTTGCTGTCCGAGCTTTTGCCAGACATCTTTTGGGATAGAACGTTCAGATTCCCAATCATTGACAAACGGCATCACTTCTTCAGAGAAAAATTCGCGCAAGTGTTTCCGAAAACTGTCATGTTCTTTGCTGAAGTAAGGAGATTTCATAAGTTAACTTTGAATTTAGGGGTAGCAGCGTAAAGCGGGACAAAACGAAGGAATTTTAGAAAAAAATAAGTTAATACAGATAAACACTTTGTTGAAACACAAAGGAACAGTATCGTACTCTGATAAACTAAACCAGAAAACGATATAAATGATAAGTATTAGTATAAGGGAAAGATGCCAAAAAGTCTGGCAGTGTTGGTCGAAGAACAATACTTCTCGGTTAAGTCAAAAAAGGCTAAGTAGGTAGGCGGGATAAAACCGAACCATGTAACAGTATGTAAACAGGGCCCCCTACTGCTGCTTTCTGGGGCATTTGGATACTTTACGATCGTTTACATAGTTGTGTTTTATAGCGCCGACCTACTTATCCTGAGGGGAAGCATCTGAAACTTAATTGCTACCCATCCATATCCAAAGCTACCCATTTTGTCCACCTTCCCCAATTAATTCGTCAAGAAACAATCTCAGCCGTTCCTGCCAGTCAGAGACGGTTTTTAGTTTCTCTTTCTGCCCTTCATACCCTCTAAACGCAATAACCGCCTTTTTGTCCGTCGGTCGCGCCAACCGTTTTACCGCACCGTATGTTTTTTTTTTTTGAAAAGGCATTGACATGACCTACCTGTGTCCGTTACCATACTTATGGCTTGCAAAAAAAGCCTGAAGCCCTTGTTTAACAAGACTTTAGCTCGTTTTAGCGCTTGTAATGTGCAAGCTTCTGAGTTAAAAATAGTAACATAACTAAAACCTTTCGATTAAAATCATGGGTCAAAAAATAGAAAGTTTAAATGATAACCTTTTCTCTCTGGCAGAACAGTTCCGTAGTCTGCAAAACAAACTACCTGATCAATGTTTAGAACTAGATGACCTTGGGAAACAAGAGTTGGACATTTTGATAGTTCCCTCTATCAGTATGAGTCCAAGGGATACACAGAAAATTCTTGGTATCCATCACTGGGAAGAACGTCTTTTGCCCTACTTGGCATTGTTGAAGTATCCTAATGTACGGTTGATATATGTCACTTCACAGCCTCTACATCCTGCATTAGTTGACTACTATTTGCACATATTGCCAGAAATTACACTATTAGATACTGATGTTCGCAAACGCTTGATCCTACTGTCAACTTATGACTCTTCCTTGATCTCATTAAGCAGTAAAGTTTTAGAACGTCCCCGCTTAATTCAACAGATTTCTGACGTTGTGAAACCGGAAAAATCGCTCATGATTTGCTACGTCTCAACACCTTTAGAACGAGAATTGTCTATCCGATTGCAAGTCCCTTTATATGCTTTAGATCCCGATCTTGAACATTGGGGTACCAAAAGTGGAAGTCAAAAAATCTTTAGTGAGTGCGATGTTCCCCACCCAGATGGTAGTCAAGTCGTCTGGAATACACGAGATTTAGCAATAGCGGGGGCAGAAGTCTGGAGCCGTAATCCAAATACAAAGCGAATGATAATTAAGCTCAATGAAGGCATTGGAGGACTATGTACCGGTATTTTAGATCTGGAAAAAATTGTTGAACTGAAAAAATCAAGCCAAGTTGAGAAAGCAGAAGAGATTTACAAGCAACTTGACTCTGTTACTTTTCAAGACAAATCCGAAGATTGGGCTAGTCTGAGTAATCGTATTCAAGAACAGGGTGCAATCATTCAGGTCTATATAGAAGGAAACGAAAAGCGCTCCCCCAGTGTTCAAGGTGTAATTACACCGGGTGGAGAAACAAAAATTATTTCAACTCATGAACAGATTTTGAACGGTTCAGATGGGTTACTTTTTCAGGGTTGTGCTTTTCCTGCCGAGGCAGCATATCGACTGAAAATTCAAGAATTGGGCAGGAAGGTTGGGGAAAAATTAGCTCAAAAAGGAGTGATAGGACCCTTTAGCGTGGATTTTCTTGCCGTTGGTCAGCCCGATGAAAATGGTAATCTTACTTGGCATTGTCAGGCCGTTGAAATAAATATACGTAGGGGAGGAGCTTCCCACCCATTTACTCTCCTCAACTTTTTGACTAATGGTTATTACGACACAACTACGGGGTTATTGCACAGCGCCAAGGGCTTACCCAAGTACTATATTACTTCAGAACAAATTCATGAACATAGTAACTACCGTGGATTACTGCCAGATCAACTGATAGAGATAATATCTGAGCATCAACTTCATTTTGACCCATCTACAGAAACTGGTCCTGTTTTCCATATGATGGGCGCATTATCTGAATTTGGAAAACTAGGTATAACCAGTATAGGAAACTCACATGAAGAAGCAAAAGAACACTTGGATAGAGTGATGAAGGTACTAGAAGCAATATAGCTGAGTGGTAAGGTGATTTCTAAGAAAAAATTTTCGGCGTTGCTGATTGACGGTATCAATCAAGTTCCGCGCCAAGACTCAAAGGCACAAAGAGTCTGTCTTTGGTTGATAGTGAACAATGTGAATTCATACTCAAGTTCAGCAACGCCGCAATTCTTTTAGCCCCATTGTTACTCTTAAAGCTAAAATCCAGTCACAATGAATATTAATTTATCTCAAACGTATCTGAAGTCCACAGAGCCGCAACATTCAGAGTTTCCGCTTTCCTACAATCAGCAGGCGGTATGGCTCCTTCCTGAGAACATGGTTCACCATATTTTCTCAACTGTTGCGATCAGTTCGGTTTTAGATACGGTTGCTTGGCAGCGATCTTGGCAAAAACTGGCAAAACGCCATCCAATCCTGCGTACAAGTTATCTGATGGTTGAAGGGGAGCCCCGTCAGGTGATTCATCCCCACGCTGATATTGACATCAAGCTGATTGATGCTTCTGGGTGGAGTGAAGTGTCTTTACAGGAAAAGATCCTAGAAGAAATTAACCATCCATTTGATTTAGAGTCTGGCTCAGTGGTGAGGGTACGCCTATTTACTAAATTAAACAAAGAAGTTGTACAGCTAGCCGTTATCCACCCTATTGCTGGAGATGACTGGTCGTTGGATATTTTACTCAACGATTTACCAATGCTGTATACTCTGGAATCTAAAATAGGACACCATTGCGAAAGTTTTTCCGATAGCGGGGTAAAGGATGAACATACCGATATAGATTACACTAATTTTGTTTGTTGGCAGTCCCAAATGCTGGCTAGCTCAGAAGGCGATCGACATCGGAAGTTTTGGCAACAACTAGCTGGTGAATTTCCTGTCCTAGAACTGCCCCTAAATAAGCGAAGGAATACGATGCATTCATACTGTGGTGCTTCTCATCTCGTCGATATGGATCCGGCACTTCTTCTCAAACTGCGGGAACTAGCGGAAACCGAAAAAGTAAGCCTTTACAGCGTTATGTTGGCAAATTTGAAGGTATTGTTGCACCGCTATACTGGACAAGACATTATCCGTGTTGGAACTTTGATGTCAGGTCGCGGGGGACTAGAGGAGTTTCAGTCCATTGTTGGTTCTTTTGCGAATCCTGTGATTTTGCAGTCTCAACTTGCAGGAAATCCAAACTTCAATACTCTTTTATCCCAAGTTGCTCGCACTGTTGACCAAGTTCAGGAGCACCAAGATTACCCCTTTCCCCTACTTGCAAATCAACTTATACCGGAGTCGGATGAGGGTTGTGCCCCACTTTACCAAGTTTCTTTTATTTGGCAGGATCGGCATTGGTATTTACAAGAAACTGGGTTAAACAGTACCGAATTTGTGATGAAACCATATCTCCTCAAAAAGCTACAGGGAGATTCATTAGATCTCAGTTTAAAGATTTGGGAGATAGAAAATTCAATAGTATTGTGCTGGCAATACAATGCCAATTTGTTCAACGCGGATACCATAGCTCGGCTCGCTTGTCATTACCAAATTTTGCTAGAAGGTATTCTTGACAGTCCAGAACAACAAATTGCATATTTACCCCTGCTGAGTGAGGCTGAACTACAACAATTGTTAGTAGAGTGGAACAACACTCAGACTCCTTATCCCGATGAGCGGTTGATTCAGCAACTGTTTGAAGAAAAAGTCAAATGTACCCCCGATGCTGTAGCAGTTATATATGAGGATCAGCAGCTCACTTACCGAGATTTGAACCAACGTGCTAATCAACTAGCCCATTATCTACAGACCCTAGGTCTCATCCCAGAAACACTTGTAGGGATCTGCGTTGAGCGTTCCTTAGATATGATCGTAGGATTGCTAGGAATACTTAAAGCAGGAGGCGTTTATGTTCCTCTGGATGTGACATATCCAAAAGAGCGCTTGGCTTACATACTGTCGGATGCCAATGTTCCTGTACTCTTAACTCAAGAACGCCTCATCCAAGCAATACCGACAACCGATGCCAAGATTATCTGTTTGGATTCGGACTGGTCTGCAATTGCCGAAGAAAGCAAGGAAAATCTGGTTACCAGCACCACTGCCGACAATTTAGCCTATATCAACTACACCTCAGGTTCTACAGGTAAACCGAAGGGAGTCGCAATTCCCCACCGTGGTGTGATCCGTCTGTTGTTTGGTGTTGATTATGTCCGACTTGATTCATCACGAGTACATTTGCAAATTGCGCCGATCGCTTTTGATGCAGCAACTTTTGAACTGTGGGGTGCTTTACTACATGGCGGTTGCTGCGTTCTTTTTTCCGGAAAACTCACGACTGTTCAACAAATTCGCAACACAATCAAAACCTATGGGGTTACGACCTTATTTTTGACTACGGCATTATTCAATGCCATCATTGACAATATGCCCGAAACTTTTTCACCAATCCAACAGCTATTAACAGGTGGCGAAGAGCATTCTCTAAGTCATATGCAGATGGCATTAGAACTTTTGCCATCAACCGAAATTATCAGTTGCTACGGTCCCACCGAAAACACAACATTCACTTCGACCTATCCGGTGTCCAGACCATTCGACAAAAATCTATCTTCGATTCCCATTGGTCGTCCAATCGGCAATACTCAAATGTATGTGCTTGACACCTATCTCCAACCCGTTCCTATCGGTGTGGCCGGTGAACTGTATTTGGGAGGTGCAGGATTGGCTCAATGTTATCTACATCGTCCTGACTTAACTGAAGAAAGATTTATTCCCAACCCATTAAAGCCTGCACATAGCGATCGTCTATACAAGACGGGAGATTTAGTTCGTTACCTCCCTGACGGTAATATAGAATTTCTGGGAAGAATTGATAATCAGGTTAAGATTCGAGGCTTCCGCATTGAACTGGAAGAAATCGAAACTTTACTCGCTGGACATCCTAAACTGCAGCGGGCAACCGTTGTCGTTCGTGAACTCTCCTATGATAATAAACAGTTAATCGCCTATGTCATTCCGATACCTCACCAGGAGCCTACGTTAAGCGAACTACGCGACTACTTGCAGCAAAAGCTACCCAACTATATGATCCCTTCTAATTTTGTTTTGCTCGAAGCTTTACCTCTGACATCTAATGGCAAGGTAGATCGTCGAAATTTAAGTAACCGGGCCAAGTTAATTACATAAAAACTCTTGACGCTTACAAGGCTTTCAGCCCTGATGCAAGCCTTGCATAGCGTAAAACCAGTGTGTAAATATTTTGGTCTTATTACTTATAGACCTGCATCACCTGAAGCAATGAATATTATTTTACCGATTTTTTGCAATTGATTGGGAGATTTATTGGCAATGTTTGAGACGGCATCTATCGCATGGCATAATGGAAGGATTGTTCCCTACGAACAAGCAAACCCATCAATTGCTAGTCATTCCCTGCATTTAGGTCTTGGTGTCTTCGATGGCATCATGGCTTATTGGAATGGGGATCACTATTATATTCATAAAATGACCCAGCATCTGGAGCGGCTTGAAAATGGTTCTAAAAACATGGGCTTGGGTTATTCATGGACAACTCAAACTTTAGAAGCAGGCATTTGGGAACTTTTAGAACAGTTAATACCAAGAACTTACTATATCCGTCCAATCGTATACAGATCTCAACCAACGATTGTGATCGCAGACGATGCTCCTGTAGATGTAGCTATTCTCGCTGTAACAGTTCCACGGGATGTTGACAAGTCTTTAAGTTGTCAGATTTCCAAGTTTGAACGTGTTTCTAGCCGAGCAATTCCTGTCGCCTGGAAAGTATGCGGAACATATATTAACAGCTACCTTGCTCGTACCAGCGCTCGATCGGCAGGATTTGATGATGGCATTATGCTGAATCAAGCGGGTAATGTTGCTGAAGCCTCTGCTGCTAACCTACTATTTTTGCACCAAGGAGCAATTATTACTCCATCTCTCGATTCGGATATTTTTCCAGGTATTACACGCGATACGGTTTTTGATATTGCCGATAACCTTGGTGTTTCCGTAATTGAGCGCACAATTAAACCTGACGAACTAGCTGTTTTTGAAGGAGCTTTTTTAGCTTCTACAATGATGGAATTAAAGCCTATATACTGCATTGAATACTACCAATATGAAACAGCAAAAAATGAGCTATTTCAACGTTTGTTGGCTATCTTTCATGAAATAACTCATCAATAATACCATTTTCATAAAATAATCAGGGTAAGCGCATCTCAAAAGCTATTGACAGGATGATTCTGGTTTGATAAGATACTCAGGTAATGTCGCCGATAGGAGGGTAAGCATATATGCATCATCCATCGCTGCTCGGTGTGACTTTTGCCTAATGCTGCGTTTAAAACTCGACTTACGATTGAGAGTATTGAGCGCAAAACGTCTGACCAAAGCTAGATTGTGTGGAGCATTCAGAGAACGTACCCGGCTCGCATCTTCGCCAAAAGTCATGATTCCAAAACTGTCCGGAGTATTGATGTATATGTTAAATTTAGTCAAGGCAAGGTTGATCTGAGAATAACCAGCTAATTAAGTAAGAACAGATAGGAGCATTGAACGTCCATGTCGAGCGATCTAAATAACCAAAAAACATTTTCCTTAACAGTAGAAGAGTTAGCTGATTTTCATCGGCTTGGTTATGCTGGTCCTTTTACTCTATATAAACCTGACGAGATAAAAGAACTATGGCGTAAGTCTCGTCCGGAGTTGTTTGTCCGCAAGCATGCTGTATATTGTCAAGGAGATGCGGTTTCAGGGGTCACGAATATTGCTAATTACGATCGCCATCTCGATCTAGATTTTTTGGCCGATCATGTATGTCATCCAGAAATTGTTGATAGAGTGAGCAGTATTTTGGGACCAAATGTTCTCTGCTGGCGTTCTGAATTTTTTCCTAAGTATCCTGGGGAAGAAGGAACTGATTGGCATCAAGCCGATACCTTTGCCAACGTTGCTGGTACACCTCAAATTGTTTGGCCTGAAAACGAGAATTTTGGAGGGACAATCACCGCTTGGACAGCTTTTACTGAAGCAACCATAGATAACGGCTGTCTTCAATTCATTCCCAGTACCCATCGTACTATGTACTATGATGAAAGCAAGCAGATGCACTACGATCCTAGCCAGATCAATCAACTGGAGAAAGATGGGATAAAAAGAGGCTTCCACGGATATGACTATCGCCAATTGCAAATTGATCCAGCTTGGAAACCAGATGAATCCAAAGCCGTATCTATGGTGATGCGACCCGGTCAATTTATCCTATTTTGGTCAACATTAATGCATGCTTCCCATCCCCACAGCGGTAAGACAAAAGACATGCGATTAGGTTATGTCGCTCGCTATGTTCCTACTTCAGTTCAAATATATCCCGACTCCGACTTTTTGGATGAATACGGAGGAAAGGTGAGTCTAGAGAAATATGGTGCGGTGCTGGTATCTGGTACCGATGAATTTAAATACAATCGGATCGCCACCCATACAACGCGAGGTAAGTTATTGAAGTCTCGTATTGTTAAGGGAAAGGAAAACTCTGTACAAAATGCAAGTCTATAAGTAAACATAACTTGCCCAGTTTAATTAATTGATAAGTTTCAACAGAAGAGGAAATATGGAACACAAAAACGTCGATGAAATCACAGGGAATGACAAGATTTTAGAACCCCAGACAGCGACAGAGAAACAGCTTGCTAGTATGTGGTTTGAAATTTTTGGCATATCAGATATCACACTTGACTCGGACTTCTTTGATTTGGGGGGTAATTCCCTAACTGCAATCAAATTGCTAACTCGCATTGAAGATACCTTTGGGGAGGGAGTTTTGTCACCTGATACTCTTTTTTCAACTGGACAGTTGGGGTCTCTTGCTGCCGCCATTGATGCTGCCATCACAACCAAGTAGTTAATTCAATCGAACAAACTAGGCATTTAAGCATATGATAGATGTCCGCCCACAGGCTAACATTCAGAAGAACGACCTTTGGTTTGACCGTCCAGACTCCCGAAAGGATGCAAGGATGCGTCTGTTCTGTTTTCCCTACTCAGGTGGTAGTCCAAGTATGTTTCGTAGCTGGGCGGAGCAATTGCCGAGATATGTAGAGGTTCTTGCCGTAAGGCTTCCCGGTCGCGATATGCGTATCAGAGAAGCTCCCTTTATGGAGTGGCCACTTTTGCTTGATGCTACTGAAGCGGCAATCACTCCCTATTTTGACAAGCCCTTTATTTTCTTCGGTCATAGCTTGGGTGCAAGGATCGCTTATGAATTGACTTGGAGATTACAAGAACACAACAAACCCTTACCTAAACAACTACTTGTTGCTGGATGTCGCTGTCCGCATATTTCCCATCACGGTAGGTATATACATAGCTTGCCTGAGAAGGAGTTTCTTGAGTGTTTGCGAAGAATGGGTGGTACCCCACCGGAAGTTTTGGCAGATAAGCGACTCATGACTATCTTCGGGCCCACTATTCGTGCTGATATGAAGTTGGCAGAAGTTTTGGGAGGAACTGTCCGAGAACCTGTCAATGTACCAATCGTGGCCTTTGCTGGAATGGAAGATGATACCGCTTCTGCCGATAAAATGCTGGGATGGGAATCATACTCCAACGTGAATTTTGCCTTTTACACCCTTCCTGGAAATCACTTTTTCATTAATTCTTCCGAAACATTACTTCTCAATCTGATTGCTAATATTTGTTTAAGTGTCTGATTTGAAATTTCTGTATAAGGACGTTGTGTAGCAAACGGACAAAAAACGGCTCTGCGCGTATAATTAGAATTATATAACTACATTATCACCATTTTCTGAGAGGGCGTAATTCTTCTTGGCTAAAGGTTTTATATCATGTCGGGTTAAATGCGCCTAATTAAGCCACCTTCACTTCAGGTCACCAATGATAGAATGTCAACCCCTGAATCAACTCCTGCTGTTGGAACCCACATCAGGGCGAACGCATCTAAAATTTATATTAGTAGAATATGGTATATTGGAGAATAATTATTGAGTGCCTACAAAACATTTAAGCAGAGTTAGTATTTATGAAACTCAAACCTAAAATCACCATTGCCG
>Ga0209591_10003604_pt1 | contig 17926 bp, 14 predicted proteins | sample MAT01_FD_187207 | JGI IMG/M metagenome (GOLD analysis project Ga0209591, IMG submission 187207) | Freshwater microbial communities from Lake Fryxell liftoff mats and glacier meltwater in Antarctica - MAT-01 (SPAdes) (version 2) | ecosystem: Environmental > Aquatic > Freshwater > Ice > Liftoff... | reverse complement strand
GCGCTCGTAGGCGTAGTCGTACAACAGCTCCGCGCCGATGGCGAGCGTCTTCAGTGCTGAGATGAAGACGCGACCGTCCTCTTCCTCGATCGCTTCGCAGTTCGGGGCGCACGAGTGATTGATGTACTTCGCGGGCCACTCCAGAGGGCCGGCATCCAGCACACGCGACCCGTCACCAATCGCAAAGAGGAACGTGTGATGTCGCCCCATCTCGTCGTCAGGGTAGCGAGTATCCGACTCGTCTTCATCAATACACTCACCGAGATACTCGATGATGCGTGCACCCTTTGGAATTCGGCGGGTCGCGAAGGCACCCTTGCCCTGAATCTTCGAGTTTCGGATTGCAAAGGCAAGCTTGCGAGTGCCAGCGAAATGAGCCACGGGTACCGTCGATTGAGCGAGTGGTGTGAACAGCGATTCTGCAGAATAGTCGGCCACGCCGCGGCGCGACGACTGTGGTGTGCGGATTCACGCGAGCCACGCCCGCGACCCGTGGTGTGAATCCAGCGGCAACCGGTTCACATCGACCACCCGTTCGGCGCGCCACGGCGCTCCTGCGCTGCCCCCCGGTGCGCTAGTACCACTAAGTTGCAGACAGCGCACGGAGGGTCGTGACGCTCCTGCGCGATGTGGCGCTCTCCCCGTTGTTTTTATGCGACTGTCTCCGGTCGATCCGACCAATCCCGACCCCGCCGTGATCGCGGCCGCTGCTGCCGAGCTCCGTGCCGGTGGTCTGGTCGCGTTTCCCACCGAGACGGTGTATGGACTCGGTGCGAACGCGCTCGATGCGGATGCGGTCGCGCGGATCTACGCCGCGAAGGGCCGACCGTCGTACAATCCCGTGATTGTCCACGTGCCGCACACCGATGCGGCCCGGAGCGTGGTCACCACCTGGCCGGCGACCGCCGCCGCACTCAGCGCCGCCTTCTGGCCCGGGCCACTGACGATCGTGCTTCCGAAGAGTGCCGACGTTCCGGACAGCGTGTCGGCCGGTCTCCCGCTGATCGGCGTACGCGTGCCGGCCCATCCAGTGGCGCTGGCGCTGCTCCGTGCGGCGCAGATCCCGGTTGCCGCACCCAGCGCGAACAAGAGCAATCAGCTGTCGCCGACGAGTGCCGAGCATGTGGCACGAGCGCTTGCCGATGTGGAGGGGTTGATCCTCGACGGCGGCCCGTGCACGGTGGGCATCGAGAGCACGGTCGTCGATCTGAGCACGGACGTGCCGACACTGCTGCGCCCGGGGGGCGTCTCGGTCGCCGCGCTGGAGTCGGTGCTCGGTATTCGCATGCTGCTGCAGGGCCCCCCTGCGGAGGCGGCCGATGCCCCCCGCCGCTCCCCCGGTGCACTCGACCGCCACTACGCGCCACACGCGCCGATACGGATGGCGCCCCTCGGCGATCCGCTGGCACTCGCGACCACCATCGATGCACTCCGCGCCGACGGCGCGGTGATCGGGGTGATCACACACACCGTGTTCGACCTCCCCTTTCGCGGTGATGTGGTCGTGCGCGTGCTGCCGCCCTACGCCGAGGGGTACGCCAGCCAGCTGTTCGCCGCGCTGCACGAGCTCGACGTCACGCCGGTGACCGCGATCGTGGTCGAGGCGGTCCCCGATTTCGCGATCTGGGACGCTGTGCGCGACCGCCTCCGTCGCGCGGCGACGTAGCGCGGAGACATACCCGGCGCGACACCCCGGCGCCGCTGCGCTCGACGCTGACCCTCCCTTAGTTTTCCGCAGATGCTTCCAATCAATCTCGCAGGCAAGCGCGCGCTGGTGGCCGGCGTGGCCGACGACAACGGCTTCGGGTTCGCCATCGCGAAGGCGCTCGCCACTGCCGGTGCGTCGGTGTGTGTGGCCACCTGGCCGCCCGCTCTCAACATCTTCCTGAATCTCATCGAGCGCGGCAAGATCGACGACTCTCGCCGCATGCCCGATGGATCGCTGCTCACGTTCGAGCGGATCTATCCACTGGATGCCGTCTACGACACCGTCGAGCAGGCACCCGATGAGATTCGCGAGAACAAGCGCTACAAGGAACTCGGCGACTTCAGCATCGCCGGACTCGCCGATCGTCTGACCACCGACTTCGGTGCACAGCCGCTGGATATCGTCGTGCACTCGCTGGCGAACGGTCCGGAGGTCAGGAAGCCGCTCCTCGAAGTCTCGCGGCGCGGCTATCTGGATGCGGTGAGCGCGAGCGCGTACTCGATGGTGAGCCTGGTGCAGCGTCTGGGCCCGCTGATGCGGCGCGGCGGCTCGTTCAGTTCACTGACATATATGGCCAGCGAACGAGCCATCCCGGGCTACGGCGGCGGGATGTCGAGCGCCAAGGCGGCACTGGAATCCGACACCCGACTGCTGGCGTTCGAGGCGGGGCGGAAGTGGGGCGTTCGCGTGAACACCATTTCAGCCGGTCCACTCGCATCGCGGGCGGCGAGTGCCATCGGCATCATCGAACGGATGGTCGCCTATTGCGCGTCGAACTCCCCGCTGCCCGAAGCGTTGACGGCGCAGGAGGTGGGTAACACGGCGGCCTTCCTCGCCAGCGATCTGGCCAGCGGGATCACGGCCACCACGGTCTACGTCGACAAAGGGTACCACTCGATGGGGATGCCGGCCGACGTCACGACGGCCTGAGTCGCGATTCCACGTTGCACGTGATGTTGCACGTGATGTTGCACGTGTCGTTGCAACGGTTGTTGCAGGTGAAGGTGTCGTACCGCGCCCGGCCCGAGAGCCTTCGCGCCGGGCGCACGTTCGTGCGCAGGTTTTCTCCCCTCCCCCAACGCTCACGCGCGCTTCAGCGTAGCGTCGGATTGCGCCAGCCCCTGGCGCGACGTGTTGCCCATCTGCAGCCCCCGCTCATGTCCCAACTCTCTCATCTGGCCTCACGCAGCGCCACGGTCCTGGCGTTGGTCGGCCTCGCCGGCTGCTCGACGCAGAAGCCGACCCCGGCGCCGACGCCGGAACCCGCCACGCGGCCGTCGGCAGCGCCGACGACCATCCCGACGCCCGGTGTTCCAACCCCCGGTGCGCCCACCGGCGGACCGCCAAACGGTGCGCCGGCCGGTGTACCGGGTGGCGCTGCCGCAGGTGAGCCAGCGCCGCGCCCGTACGCCACGGTCATCACGCCGCGCGCACGCACCCGCAAAGGGCTCTTCGCCACACACGTACAGGGCAGCCGCCTGTTCTTCGAAATTCCATCGAAGGAGTTGGGGAAGGACATGATGCTGGTGGCGAGCCTCAAGGGCACGCCGGCCGGCATCGGTATTCGCGGTACCCTCGGCAACAACGCGCTGCTGCGCTTCGAGCGGAAGGAGAATCGTGTGCTGGTCCGCGCGGTGAACTACCGCAACGTGTCCAGCGATTCAACGAATCGCATCAACCGTGCGATGCCGATCATTCAGTACTACCCGGTCATCGCGGCGTTCAACGTGGAAGCGTACGGCGCCGACAGCGCCGCCGTGATCGACGTCACGCGCATGTTCACCGGTGGTGTGCAGGAGCTCACGGCCTTCGGTCAGCGCGTGGCCGTGGACCCGACACGCTCCTTCATCGAGCGCGCGGTCGCCTTCCCGGGCAACGTCGAGGTCGAAGCGTCGCAGACCTTCACCCCGGCTGCCGCACCGGGCGTTCCGCAGTTCCCGGGTGCCCCGGCGCCTGGCGCCACGACCGAACTGTATCACTTCTCGATCGTCAAGCTCCCCGACAATCCGATGCAGCCGCGGTTCTGGGACGAGCGCGTGATCTGGTTCCGCACCGGCGCACAGGATTTCGGCTCATCGCAGCAGCGCGTGCCTGATCGGGTCTTCATCAACCGGTGGCGCCTGGAAAAGAAGGATCCGTCGGCCGCGATCAGCGAACCGGTGAAGCCGATCGTCTACTACATCGATCCCGCCACACCGGCGTGGCTGCAGCCGTGGGTCAGGAAGGGTGTCGAGGAGTGGCAGGCCGCATTTGAACAGGCGGGCTTCCGCAACGCCATCGTCGCGAAAGACGCGCCAAATGATCCGGAGTTCAGCGGCGAAGACGCCAGCGTCTCGATGGTGCGCTGGTTGCCGACGCCGGTGCAGAACGCCGTCGGACCGAGTACGGTGGATCCGCGTACGGGCGAGATTCTCGACGCTGACGTTCAGATGTATCACAACATCATGTCGCTGCAGCGTAACTGGTACTTCTCACAGGTCGGCCACCTCGACACGCGGGCACAGTCGCTGCAGTTCCCCGACTCGTTGATGGGCCGCCTGATCCAGTTCGTGGTCGCGCACGAAGTCGGACACACACTCGGCTTTCCGCACAACATGAAGGCCAGCTCGATGTATCCGCTCGACAGCATTCGCAACGCGAGCTTCGTGCGTCGCATGGGCCACTCGCCCAGCATCATGGACTATGCACGCTTCAACTACGTCGCTCAGCCGGAGGACAACATCGCCCTCGCTGATCTGGTGCCGCGGGTTGGTACGTACGACACGTTCGCCGTGAAGTGGGGCTACACGCCGATTCCTGGCGCGAAGACACCAGAGGCGGAGAAGCCGACGCTGGATACGTGGGCACGCATGCAGGACACCGTTCCATGGTTCCGCAGCGCCGACGACCGCGGCATTCAGGGCGCCGATCCTGGCGAAGTGAGCGAAGCTGTGGGCGACGCTGACGCAGTGCGCGCCACCGAATATGGCGTGCGCAACCTGAAGCGTCTGGCGCCGATGATCGAACGCATCGGTGAATCGATCTCCGGCGAAGACTTCAGCGATGTCGCCGCGGTGTACAACGGAATCGTGGGTCAGTGGGCGACAGAGCTGGGACACGTGACGCGGATCATCGGCGGCGTGAATCGTCAGACCAAGGCCACCAGCCAGAAGGGTGAGGTGTACTCGCCGGTCAGCGGTGCACGGCAGCGCGACGCGATGAAGTTCCTGCAGGAGAACGCGTTCACCACGCCGACGTGGCTGCTGAACCCGAACGTGCTGCGCAAGATCGAGTCGTCGGGCAGCATCGATCGGATCGGCAATGCACAGGCATCGGTGCTGGCCGCCGTCGTGAACAACGCCCGCCTGGTGCGAATGATCGAGCTGGACGCACTGCCGGCAGGCACCGACCGCTACACACTGCCGACGATGCTGATCGATCTGCGGAAGGGGCTGTGGAGCGAGATTTACGCCGGCAAGCCGATCGACGCCTATCGCCGCCGTCTGCAGCGTGTGTACCTGGAAGCGATGGCGGGCAAGATCAATCCCGCACCGCCGAATCCGGTCCTGGCCGCCTTTGGCGGAGCGGGTCCGTCGGTGCGCGCCCTGGCCGACTTCCGTGGTCTGCTCCGCACGGAGATGACGGACCTCTCGCGTGAACTGGCAACGGCGTCCGGCCGCACCAGCGATCGCACGACCCGCGCGCACATCGACGACGCGCGCGATCAGATCAGGAAGATGCTGGACCCGAAGTAATCGGCATTGGCGCGCGCGTTGCGCACCACTGCAATGCGAACACGACGCCCGCCTCGGAACTCGAGGCGGGCGTCGTCATTTGTGGGATGGATGCGAGAGCGATTCGCCTCGTCGTCGCGGCCGTTCGGCGGTAGCTTGCCGAGCATCGGATTCACCAATGTTTCGCCTCCACTCCACCGCAGTGACCCCAAAGCGCTGGCTCCTGACCATTCTCTCGTTCGCCGCTGCGCTGTCGGCGTCGGCGTGGGTGGTGATATCGAGCTGGCCAACCGGCGGTGGTCGACTCACCCTCCCGCTCGTCGCGCACCTCGTGGCGCTTGGGGGAGCAGTGGCGGAAGTGACGCTGCGCGCCTTCAAGCTGACCTGGAGCGCCCAGGCGCTCGATATTCCTCTCACGCTGGGCACGGCTTTCCGCGTCTGCCTGGGAGGCGACTTCGGCGCGTCCGTGACGCCCTCGCGATCGGGGGCGGAGCCGGCGCGGTTCCTGATCATGGCCGAGGCGAAGACGCCGCTGGGCGGAATCGTGATGGTGCTCTGGGCCGAGATCGTGCTGGAAGTGTTGTCGCTCGCAACCGTCGCGCTGCTTATCGCACTGCTGTTCCCGGGGACGGATCGCGCCGTGACCAGCGTGCTGCTGGTCATCGCGACATATGCCGTGACGGTGTTGGCCGTCTCGATCGTTGGGCTCGCGTTGTCGAGGCGGAACGCCAACGGGCCGCCGCCAACGTGGGCTGGGAAGATCGGATTAAACGCTGGACGGTGGCGCGGAATACAGAAAGCATTGCGCCAGCTTCGAGGCAGCGTCGCGGCAATTCGTCAGGCGAAGCCTATTCCGATGATCGGCTCGTACATTGCGTCGGCGCTCCACGTGATCGCACGACTCTGCATTCTCCCTGGTCTGGTGCTGTTCGTGGCGCCGCAAACTCCGGTGGCGCCGCTGGTCGCGTGGCCCCTCGCCATGCAGTACGGCGCGGCTGTCGTCCCCGCTCCGGGTGGGGGCGGCGCTGTCGAGCTGGTCTTCAAGGAGACGCTCGGGAATGTCATCCCCGCTGAGATCTTTGGCGCGTCACTCGTCTGGTGGCGGTTCTATACCATCTACCTGTACATCCTCGTCGGCGCGCTGGTCGCTGGAAGCACGGTCATGCGCGCGCTCAAGCCGAAGGACAAGAGCGTGGCGATCGACCCGGATGCACCCAGCCCGCCCCCGATTTCCATCACCAATTGAACCCCGCCTGATTCCCATGCCAATTCCTGCATTCTCCCCTGCCTGGGCAATCGCCTTTCACGAGGCGGTGAACAGCGACTCCGCCTATCGCGAGGCCGGAAAGGGGTGGACCAATCCAGTCGCACTGGTCGTCGAGGCGGGGCCCGGTATCGAAGCCGGCGCCGCCGTGCAGGTCGAGCTCGAGGCTGGGACATCGCTCAGCGCCGCGTCGCTGCGACCCGACGACGTCACCGCACCGTTCGTCCTCTCCGCCAATCTCGAGACCTGGAAGGAGATCGTTGGTGGTGAGACCGATCCGATCATGGCAGTGGCACGGGGCAAGGTGAAGCTCGCGCGCGGTTCGCTCGGCACGCTCATGCTCCACGCCAGGGGAGCCAAGTCACTCGTCGCCTGCGCGCAGAAGATCGATACCCTGTGGCCCTAGCCCGTTACTCTCCAGTGTGACCCTCAACCGAGCACCGTGCCGATGCCGCTGACCCGCGAACAGACCCGCAGCAAGTACTTCCAGCTTTACACCAATTCAAAGCGACTGGCATGGGATCCGGCCAGCGTCGACCTCTCCCGCGACGCCGCCGACTGGGAGATGATCCGTCGCGACTTCGCCACCGAGCAGTACGCGACGCAGCTCCATCAGCTCTGCGCCTTTTTCCACGCCGGTGAGGAGAGTGTCACGAATACGCTCTCACCCATCCTCTCGGCGGTGGCGCGATTGAAGCTCGGCGTCGATATCGAATGCTACCTCACCAGCCAGATGTACGAAGAGGCGAAGCACTTCGAGTTCTTCACCCGATACTTCCACGAGGTTCTCGGTGAAGAGACCGCGCAGCTGTTCGCCGAGCTCACGTTGGCACCGCAGGCGGTGCTCGTGACGGAGCTGGACGAGACGACGGATCGTGTGCGGCGTGAATCCGATCCAACACTTCTCAGGGCAGCGCTCGTCGAAGCCGTCACGCACTACATGGGTGTGGTGGAAGCGATGCTGGCACGTACCGGCTACGTCGGTGCCGGCGACGCGCTGGCCTCCCGCAACTGGCTACCAGGGCTTCAGGAGGGATTTCGCCTGATCAGACGCGATGAAGGACGACACGTCAGTTTTGGCATTCACTTCATTCGCGAAATGACCACCAGACACCCTGAGCTCATCCCGGTGGTTCAACAGACGTTCGAGCGGCACCTGCCAAACGTGCTCGCAACAGTGCAGGCCTTCGACTACCCACACCCGATTGTCGATCTCGGCAAGCTCACCCAGTATTCGCTGGATGCTTACGGGCAGTTCATGGCGGCAGTCGGCCTGGCCGATGCCGACGATTCGGCGCTGACGGCCGAACTGGATGAGAGTGTCGTGGCATGACGACAGGCGCGACCACGGACGTTCCATCACTCGAAGAGATCGAGGCCGCGGCGTCGATCGTCTACTCCGCATTTGCACCGACCCCGCAGTTTCGTTGGCCGCTGCTGGATGCGCGGCTGCGAACGCGCTGCTGGGTCAAGCATGAGAACCACACGCCGGTCGGCGCCTTCAAGGTGCGCGGCGGGCTGGTCTACTTCGACTGGCTGCAGCGGACGCACCCGCAGACGCCGGGTGTCGTCACCGCCACGCGCGGGAATCACGGCCAGTCGATCGGGTTTGCCGCGCAGCGCACCGGTACCCGCGCCTGCGTGGTGGTACCGCACGGCAACAGCCTCGAAAAGAACGCAGCAATGCGCGCGCTCGGCGTCGAGCTGATCGAAGCTGGCGATGACTTTCAGGACAGCATCGTGGTGGCCGACAGCATCGCGGCCGAACGGGGCTGGCACCGCCTGCCGAGTTTCCATCCCGCGCTGGTGGCGGGCGTTGGGACCTACGCGCTCGAGCTGCTGCGGGCCGCACCGGCGGTGAAGACGGTGTACGTACCGATTGGGCTGGGGTCTGGCGCCTGCGGCGTGATCGCCGCCAGGCAGGCCCTCGGCCACTCGTGTGACGTGGTCGGTGTGGTGTCGGCGAGCGCTCCGGCCTACGCGCATTCGCTGGAGCGGGGAACCCTCACCTCGGCGCCGGTGACGACCCGGATCGCCGATGGCATGGCCTGCCGCACGCCAGTGCAGTCGGCCCTCGATGTGTTGGCGCAGGGGCTGGCCCGGGTCGTCACCGTGACCGACGACGAAGTGGAAGCTGCCATGCGGCACCTCTTCGCCGACACGCACAACGTCGCCGAAGGGGCCGGCGCGGCCGCTACCGCCGCGGCACTGCAGGAGCGAGGCGACCTCGCCGATGAGATCGCCGTCGTTCTCTGTGGTGGGAACGTCGATTCGCTCGTGTTTTCCAGGGTCCTCGAAGTCCGCTGAGCCGCGACGCGTCGAGGGGGGCGCCAGCTGCCGATACTCTGGCCCAGCTCCGCCGCCCAGCCCATGGGCTGGCGACCACACCTCCGTCCTGTCGGCAGTCCCTCTGACTTCTGTGACACACCTTTCGCTGCGCGCCAGATATGCGCTGGTGGTCGCGGCCTCGATCGTCGTGAGCGCGGCAGCACTGTGTCTCGGTGCCTCGACGCTGCTCGCGGCGTTCGCACGTGCGTCGTCGCCGCATGCGGTGTCACAGGCGGTGTGGACGATGCTGACAATCGTCGCGCTGTTCATCCCGCTGGCCGCCATTGGCGCACTCGTCGTCGCTTCACGCGCCATTCGCGCACGGGTGGCGACGCTGTCGGAAGAGATCCTCGCTCACAGCCTCACCGAGCCGGGATCGACGCTGCAGTCAGCCGGTCGTGCGACAGATCCGGACCTGCTCGCGCCGCTGTACCACGCACTCGCACAGCTCAGCAGGAACAGCCGGGCGGTGGTGCATCATCACGAGGGCGATGCGGCGCGCTACAGAGCGATCGTCGATGGAATCCCGGAGAGTGTCATCTGCGTCGATGCGGGTGGGCGGGTGCTGAGCGCCAACCCGTCTGCGATGCGCCTGTTCAATCGCACCAGTGCAACGCTGCACGGGGTCGTGCTCTCCGATCTTCTCAGCGTCGATTCGGTGCGAATGCAGGTCGATGACCTCGGCACGGTGAGCTTTTCAGACACGGGAATCGACGCGCGATTCACAGGGCCAGTGCGTCTGTTCGGGCATGCGTCATTTCAGGCCGAGATCACGATCCTGCCGATGGTATCCCACGCGCCTCGGGCGTGGGCGATTTTCATACACGATCGCACCGCAGCGTTGCAGGCGGAGTCAACGCTGCACGAGGCCCGCCTGAACGCAGAGACGGCCAACGCAGCAAAGACGGCCTTTCTGGCGCGACTGAGTCACGAGCTGCGTACGCCGCTCAACTCGATCATCGGCTTTACCAAGATCGTCCGTCGCAGCAGAAGTTCACAGCTCGCGGAACGGGACAGTCACTATCTGGATCGCGCGCAGGTTGGCAGTGAGCACCTGCTCGCCCTCGTCAACGACATTCTCGATCTGTCGCAGATCGAATCGGGGCAGTCCGCTCTGGTGATGCAGTCGACCGACATCGCTCCGGTCGTACGCAGTGTGTTCTCGCAGTTTGAAGATCAGGTGACAAATCGTCCCGTGGTTCTTGACGCCGACCTTCCAGACGGCGAAGCCTTTGCAACGGTTGACGAGTCGCGGCTCCGGCAGGTGCTTACCCATCTGATCGCAAACGCGCTGAAGTTCACCGCCCGCGGCACCGTGCGCGTCTCCGTCATGCTGCACCGGGACACCGGACGGGCGGCCGCAGTCAGTGTGCGCGACACGGGCATCGGCATTCCCCTCGGACGACAGGTCGAGATCTTCGACTCGTTCGAGCAGGGCGACGACGCCACCAGTCATCGCTACGGCGGGACGGGCATTGGCCTCACGCTTTCACGACGCATTGCACAACAGATGGGGTGCCTCCTGAGCGTCGAGAGCATGCCCGGTGCCGGCAGCACGTTTACGCTCACCTTCGCGCACAGCGAGTCGTTGACGGCGGTATCGGCGCCCTGCGCCGTCAGCGACGCCGCCTGATCGCGCTGGCGAATGACGGGTACGCTGCGATAACGTGAGGCGTGCAAACTCTTGACGCCATCACACACGCAGATACCTGCGGCGGGCTCGCGCGCTGCCTGAGTGCAGCCGAACGCCGCACACTGTCAGCCGCGATTCAGCGGATCGTGCTCGATCCCCCCGACGATCTGGGTGCGCGGGTTGAACATCGGATTGCGGGACTTGTTCCTCACAAGGTGCACGAGGTGTGCGCCGGACTGCGTCTCTTCGGGAGTGGCGCCGCCACGCTGATCAGCGTCCAGCGCCCCGGAGCGTTTCACACACTCGCTCCAGCACTGCAGGATCGCATGCTCACGGCGTGGGGTGACAGTCCACTGCCGCAGGCCCGCACGCTGTATCAACTCGTGCGGCAGCTGACGCTGGCCACGCACTACGCTGATCCGCGCACATACGCGTCGATCGGCTATCGGGGCCCGCTGCACCTGCGTGAGGCTGCTGTGCCGTGGGAAGGGCCGGCCACACCGCTCGAGAACGCCGAAGGCGTCGCCGATCCCGTGTTGCGCGATGCCAGTCAGTGGATCCGCTCTCCTGCGCGGCGGCCTGCGCCGGCGGGCGTGATCACGGCCGCGACCTTTCGCGATACGGGTGTCGTGACCGCCGATGCCGTCGTCATCGGCTCCGGTGCCGGTGGCGCTGTAGCGGCGGCACGGCTGGCGGAGGCGGGAAAGTCAGTGGTCATTCTCGAAGCGGGGGAGTTCATCCCGAGCGATGAATTCACCGAGCTGGATGGTCCCATGACCGGCCGGCTTTTCGCCGAACGCGGCATGCGAAGCACAGACGATCTGGCGGTATCGATGCTGCAGGGCGCCACCGTCGGTGGTGGCACGACGGTGAACTGGATGATCATGTTGCGCACCCCGGCGCATGTGCTGGCCGAGTGGGCCAGCCGGCACGGCATGGACGGCATGAGCGCGACTGAGATGGAGCCGGTCTTCCGTCGCATCGAGACGGAAGTGCATGCTGCGCGCGTGGCCGATGACTCACACTCGGTCAACAATCGTTTGCTGATCGATGGGGCGCGCAGGCTGGGGTGGCGGGTGGAATCGGCGGTGATCAACGCACGCGGCTGTGTGCGATCCGGCTTCTGCAGCCACGGCTGCCGGTACGACGCGAAACAGGGGACGCTCCAGACCTATCTGCCGCGCGCACTGGCGCACGGCGCCACGCTGTACGCCAATACGCAGGCCGCGCGGATCGACGTCGTCAGTCGTGGGGAAGGTGTGCGCGGCATGACCACCAAGCGCGTCACGGCCACAGTGCGTACGCCAGCTGGCGACGCCCGTGCGCAAACGCTGACCATCGAGGCGCCGGTCGTGATCGTTGCCGGTGGCGCCGTCGAGACGCCACTGCTGCTGCAGCGGTCCGCGATGGGCGGCGGCGGAGTTGGCCGGTTCCTGCGACTGCATCCGACCACGGCGATCCTTGGCGTGCACGACTCCGAGGTACAGGGGGCAGCGGGGATTCCGTTGAGTGCAATGTGCGACGAATTCATCCAGCGCGACCGCAACGGTTACGGCTTCTGGCTGGAGTGCCCGCCGATGCATCCGATGGTGGGGGCGGCAGCGATCCAGGGATTCGGTGCGACACACGCGGCAATGATGCGGAAGTTTCCCTATCTGGCGTCCACGGTTGCGCTCACCCGGGACGGCAGCCAGCACGGTCATTCCAGCGGCAGCGTGACCCTCGACTCTCAGGGATGCGCCCGGATCCGCTACGCACTCAGCCCTGCCGATGCGAGCAACGTCCGGGCGTCGATCGAAGCCAGTGTGAAGCTGCAGCTCGCCGCCGGCGCGCGCGAGGTGTACACCATGCACAGCACACCGATGGTGTTCGATCAGGGCACCGATCTCGCGCCACTGCGTCAGCGTTCGGTCGCCGCAAACCGGCTGTCACTCTTCAGCGCGCACGCCAACGGCACCTGTCGGATCGGGACGGATGCGGCGACCAGTGGCGTGTCGCCAACGGGTGAGCGGCACGGCGTGCGCGGGGTCTACGTCCTTGATGGCTCCATGCTTCCAACCGGCGTTGGTGTGAATCCGCAGGAAACCATCATGGCCATCTCCTCCGTGCTCACCGAACGGCTCCTGGATCGCTGGCCGTGACGGCGCATCCGCGTCCGGTGGCATATCTCACACGACGCCACACCGACGCGGTCGAATCGGCGTTCGCGGAACACTTCGACGTGAGTCTGAATTTTGGTGATGTGCCGCGCACCGCCGCCGAAATCGTTCGGGCGTTTCAGCACGCCGATGTCGTCGTGCCGACGGTGAGCGATCCGATCGACGATCAGATTTTTCTGCACGCACCATATCGCGCGACACTGATCGCCAATGTTGGCGTCGGGGTGAATCACATCGATCTCAATGGCGCGTCGCGCGCCGGCATCGTCGTCACCAACACCCCCGATGTGCTCACCGACGACACGGCCGATCTCACCATCGCCCTGCTGCTGATGGCATCGCGACGGTTAGGCGAAGGTGAGCGTCTGGTGCGCAGCGGTCACTGGCACGGAATGGCGCCGACCCATCATCTCGGCCACGCCCTCAAGGGTCGCACCCTCGGAATCATCGGTTACGGACGGATTGGGCGTGCCGTCGCGGCGCGCGCGCGGGTCTTTGGATTGCGGGTGCAGTGGACCGGCCGGCACGGGGGCGACGCAGCGGCGGATCACGAGATGGCGGCGGGTCTCGATGAGCTCCTCGCTACCAGCGACATCGTCACTCTGCATGCGCCGGCGACCCCAGACACACGCCACCTCATCAATGCGGCCCGACTCGCCCGGATGCGACCGGGTAGCCTGTTGCTGAACACCGCTCGTGGTTCGCTCGTGGATGAATCGGCGCTCGCCGAGGCGCTCCGATCGGGCCATCTGTTTGCCGCCGGCCTCGATGTGCACGAGCACGAACCGCGCATTCACCCGGCGCTCCTCGGCCTCGAGAACGTCGTGCTCCTCCCTCACCTCGGGAGCGCCACCCTCGAAACACGCACCGCGATGGGAATGCGGGCTCTGGAGAACGCCCTCGAATGGATGGCGGGACGGCCGCCCCGGGACCGCGTCGTGTAGCCAGGGAGTGACGGTATCAGCGGCGGGGCTGAGCGGGTAACTTTTGTAACTGTGCCACATGTTCCCGCGCCTTTCTGCGCGTCCCCGTTGCCTGCCCAACCGTGACTGCCTCCGCTTCCACAGCGTCGCTTGATCTTCTCAGCATCAACACCATCCGCACGCTCGCCATGGACGCGGTGCAGCGGGCAGAGTCCGGGCACCCCGGCACGCCGATGGCGCTCGCGCCCCTGGTCTACCGGCTGTTCACGGCGCATCTCCGGCACGACCCCGCCGCGCCGCACTGGCCCGATCGCGACCGCTTCGTTCTGTCCGTGGGACACGCTTCGATGGTGCTCTACGGTGCGCTGCATCTGAGCGGCTATGCGCTCTCGCTCGACGACATCATCAACTTCAGACAGTGGGGCTCCAAAACGCCCGGCCACCCTGAGGTTGGGCACACCGCAGGTATCGAGACGACGACAGGCCCGCTCGGTCAGGGCTTGGCGAACGCCGTTGGAATGGCGATGGCCGAAGCGCAGTTGGCCGCCGTTACCAATACCGCGGAGCACACCGTGGTGGATCACTTCACGTACTTCATCGCCGGCGACGGATGCCTCATGGAAGGCATCAGTCACGAAGCGTCGTCACTCGCCGGCCACCTCAAGCTGGGCAAGCTGATCGGCTTCTACGACGACAATCGGATCACCATCGATGGCAGCACAGATCTCGCGCTCAGCGACGATGCCGCCCAGCGATTTGCGTCGTACGGCTGGCAGGTGCTGCACATCTCGGACGTCAACGATCTGACGGAGATCGACGTGGCGATTGCCGCCGCGAAGGCGGAACACGAGCGCCCGACGATGATCATCACGCGAACGGTGATCGGCTTCGGCAGTCCGAATCGCGCCGGCACGGCGAAGGCGCACGGTGAACCGCTTGGTGCGGAGGAGATCATCCGGTCCAAGGATGCGCTGGGCTGGGTGTCGCACGAACCGTTCTTCGTTCCTGCGGAGGCACGTGCGCATTGGGCGAGCCAGGTCGCCGCGCGCGCCGCACTGCACAGAGAGTGGGCGGAAAGATTTGGCGCCTTCACGGCATCAGACAGTGTTGGTGCCGCCGAGTTTACGCGCCGGATGTCCGGTGACCTGCCAGCCGGCTGGGACGCTGCACTCCCCGCCTTCACCGCCGAGACGGGAACCGTGGCCAGTCGAGCCGCGTCCGGGGCCGTGCTGAACGCCATCGGCGCCGGCATCCCCGAACTGATCGGTGGATCGGCAGACCTCTCCGGCTCCAACCTCACGCTGCGAAAGGGCGACCAGACCTTCAGCGCCACCAACCGCGGCGCGCGCTACATCCACTACGGTGTGCGCGAACACGCGATGGGCGCGATCATGAACGGCCTCGCGCTGCACGGCGGCGTGGTACCGTACGCCGGCACCTTCCTGGTGTTCAGCGACTACATGCGTCCTGCCATTCGTCTCGCGGCGCTGATGCACGTGCGCAGCATTTACGTCTTTACGCACGACTCGATCGGGCTCGGGGAGGACGGGCCGACCCACCAGCCGATCGAACAGCTCTCGGCGCTGCGCGCCATTCCGAACCTGCTCGTCCTGCGTCCCGCCGACGCGAGCGAAGTGGCCGAGTGCTGGCGGGTGGCGATCAATCATCGGACCGGCCCCAGCGCCATCGTGCTGTCGCGCCAGAAGCTCGGCTTCCTCAACACAGCCGCTGCAACCGTGCGCGCCGGTGTGGAGCACGGCGCCTATGTACTCGCCGATTCACCGACGCCGCCGAAGGTCGTGCTGCTGGCCACGGGCAGCGAGATCGGGCTCGCGCTGAAGGTGCAGGAGGCGCTGGCAGCGCAGAACGTCGCGGCTCGCGTGATCAGCGTTCCATCACACGAACTGTTCCGGGCGACAAGCGCCGCCTACCACGCCAGCGTGCTCCCCGAAGGCGTACCGCGGCTGGCGATTGAAGCCGGCCATCCCATGTCGTGGTGGGAGATCGTCGCGGGACATGGGGATGTCGTCGGTCTCGACCACTTCGGCGCTTCGGCGCCCTTCGATCGGCTCTACAAGGAGTTCGGCCTGAGCGCCGAGGCCATCACCGCCCGTGCGATTAAACTCGTCTCATAGTCGCCTGGCAGATCAAGCGTACGCGACGGTCGGTTGCGCGACTCACAGGGACGCGCAACCCGTTGCACGACAGCGGTTTGAACCACCAGCAGTTGACGCGGATGGCACACTGCGTTCGTATTAACACGACGCCGCTCCCTTCTGCCGGTTCGACTCTGCGCACGAACGTCATCGCATGAACACGATTGCACTCGCCGTGCCCGTGGTTGTGGGACTCGAAGTCTTCGCGGCGCTCGGTTTGGCGTGGCTCTGCTGGCGACTCGCAGAGCGTCGAAATCTGATCGCGCTGCGCGACATCTCCCGTGCGTTCATCGCACTCGGTGTGGCTGCGGTGATGATGCTGTTCGACCCGGCTCAGTTCTCCGCGACTGACGCGACGCTGCTGGATCTGGTGCGATCGTTGGCCATCTGGATGTACCTCGGATTCATGGTCCTTGGCGCCGCTGAGCTGGCGACCAACAACCTTGTGACTGGCAAGGTGCGCCGTGATGCGGTGCTCAGCTCGGTGCTGGCAGCGCTGCTCACGTCCGGAATCAGCCTTCTCGCCGCACGCGACGCGATTGCGCAGGACATGATTCGCAACGCACTGCGGGCAGGCGGTACGATCGTCGCCTGCATGATCATTGCGCGCGTGGTGACGAAGGCGCCGGCCCCCCCGACGATGGTTCTTGGGGCCAGCGTGGTTCGCGTTGCGTTGGCGATGGTGACGATTTGTGCGATGCTTCGCGCGAGCATCGCGATGTTCTACACCGTGGAGTCGGTCGCGATATGGGTGCAATGGAAGCCACTGCTCACACTGGAGTTCCTCGCGCACTGCTCGCTGTGCGTGGGACTCGTGATCTGGCTGCTCGATCGGGACTGGGCCATCGCCGATGCCTCCAAGGAGTCCGCTGAACACCGGGCGGGAAGCGACGCACTCACCGGCTTGCCGAACCGAACGATCGTGCTGGACCGGTTGGACATGGCGGTGGCGGCCGCGCGACGCGGCGGATCGCAGGTGGGAGTGGTGTACATCGACCTCGATGAGTTCAAGCAGGTGAACGATCAACACGGCCATCTCGCCGGTGACGCGGTGCTGAAGGCCGTCGGTCACCGCCTGCAGCATCTGCTGCGCGCTTCAGACACGGTGGGACGGATCGGTGGCGACGAGTTCGTTGCGATCTCTCCATTGCTCAGGCACTCGGCGGACCTGGACGTCGTGGTGGCAAAAGTCCGCGATGCGCTGAAGCATGTGGTCGTTCACGAGGGCATTGCCATCCATGTTGATGGGAGCGTCGGCGCGGCCCTCTTTCCGCGAGATGGCGATACGCCGACCGCACTCCGCACGCTCGCCGATACGGCGCTCTACCGCGACAAGGAAATCCGGCGCAGCGGCAAACGCGACCTGCCTCGTCAGTCCATCCGGATGGCGTAGTACAAAACGTCCTTTGAGAACTCCGTTCAGGAACGCCGGTTCGGAACGCCGCCAATGCTGCGGAGTGTTAGCCTCGGGTGACTCATTCATCACCCACCGCGTCTGCGCCGTCATCCTCGCCCGTCACGCTGGTACTCATTGCGCCGTGGGAATGCTCGCGTGCAGTCGCGCAGCTGCCAGCGAGCCCCGACGATTCGATCGTCGCCTGTTTCATCGAGGCGGTGGACAAGGGGGCATCGCTGCCCTGGCACCGACAGAAGTTGGTCTTGATCCTCTCGGCGATGCGCCACTTCGCCGATGCGCTGCGCGCGGCCGGATATCGCGTGGACTATCGACGCGCCGCCAGTTACGAAGCGGGACTTCTGGAGGCAGCGACCGTCCACGCCGCGACACGGGTGGTCGCGACGGAGGGGCGCGAATGGGAAATGATGCAGGCGCTCGAACGTGCCGCCGAACTCCTCAAGTCCGTCAACATCCCGCTGGAGCTGCGTGAGGATCGGGGGTTTCTTGCCTCGCGCGCAGACTTCAGTCGCTGGACTGCGGGCCGCAAGGAACTGCGGATGGAGTTCTTCTATCGCGAAATGCGTCGGAAGTACGCGATCCTGATGGAGCCGGACGGCAAGCCGATCGGCGGTGAGTGGAATTTCGA
>Ga0209591_10003603_pt1 | contig 17927 bp, 15 predicted proteins | sample MAT01_FD_187207 | JGI IMG/M metagenome (GOLD analysis project Ga0209591, IMG submission 187207) | Freshwater microbial communities from Lake Fryxell liftoff mats and glacier meltwater in Antarctica - MAT-01 (SPAdes) (version 2) | ecosystem: Environmental > Aquatic > Freshwater > Ice > Liftoff... | reverse complement strand
CCGCAGTAGAACCTGTTCCTAGCCCCACAACCATTCCTGACTTGACCCGTCTAGCCGCAGCAATTCCTACCATTTGCTTCATTTGTTTTATTAATTCAGATGATGAGGCTTCAGGTGATGGAGTCATGATAAAAATATATTAATTGTTTGATTGAATTATTTAATAAACCCATACGATCTTAGCGTAGAAGGGATATCTGAGCTTAACTAGACTGGAATTAGCTAAACTAAATTATGACTATAGAACGTGGACATTTACTTACAGAACAAGCAAACCCTAAAAGTGCCAACCTCGATCGCCTTGAGATTTCTGAGTTAGTTGAATTATTTAACCAAGAAGATGCCTATACCGTAGAAGCTGTGGGTAAGGAAAATCATCATATTACCCAAGCGATCGCCCTAATTACCAAGGCTATGCAACAGGGTGGACGGCTATTTTATGTGGGTGCGGGAACCAGTGGTCGTCTCGGAGTCTTAGATGCCGCCGAATGTCCTCCTACCTTTTGTACAGATCCAAACCTCATTCAAGGCATTATTGCGGGGGGACTTCCTGCTTTAGTCAAAAGTTCTGAGGCACTAGAAGATCGAGAAGAAGATGGGGCAACAGCGATCGCCGAGGCAAATGTAACAGATCAAGATGTGGTATTTGGGATTACCGCAGGTGGAACAACGCCTTACGTGCATGGAGCCTTAAAAAAAGCGCAAATCATTGGTGCTAAAACTATCTTCTTTGCTTGCGTACCATCGACCCAAGTCCCAACCAATTATGACCTCGAAATTCGTCCCCTAGTCGGAGCAGAAATTTTAGCAGGATCAACAAGACTGAAATCTGGGACTGCCACCAAGTTAGTCTTAAATACAATCTCCACGGGCGTAATGGTACAACTCGGCAAGGTTTTTGGTAATCGCATGGTTGATGTGGCTGTGACTAATTCTAAACTGGGCGATCGGGCAATCAGAATTATTATGGATTTAACTAAGCTAGAAAAATCAGCCGCCACTGAGTTACTCCAAAATTCAGGAAATCGAGTAAAGTTAGCCTTGCTCATGCACTGGACAGGACTAGATTCAACAGAAAGCGATCGCCTACTACAAAAACATCAAGGTCATCTCAGGACTGCCCTACAGCACAAATTAGAAACAGGAGAAAAAGTAAATAACTAAGTTTTGGAATAATCTGCGGACAATATAAACATTTAATTCGATCTTTACCCTTAAAAACTTAATAAAACGCTAATATCTATGTACTAATATCTATGTAAAAGTTTTGCACACTTCACATCAAAATAGTTATGCCACCATCAAGCGGTACCAACAACAGAAATAATGCTCTTGCAATTAGAAGTGGAAGAACTCCCTTTGAGGCAAAATTAATCGCAGATGGGCAAGCCACCCAAGAACAAGTTGATCAAGCTCGAAAAAATAGTCAAGAATCAGGCATCCCACTGATCTCTGCCTTAGAAAAAATTATTGAACAATCGCTTTCGCCCGGGATTGTCCGCTTTTATAAACAAGTTAATTTATTTGAACTCAAGATCCTATTTGGGCTAGAGAGTATTGACCCTGCGATCGAAATTGAAAAGTTTAATCCAGCTAAATTAAGCGATCTGATTGATGCCAATGTTGTGCCTATTTCTGTTTGCCGAGAATGTCAAGTCTTACCACTTTCTAAAGATGAACAATATCTATCCGTAGCCGTAGTCTCCCCCGCAAATTCTAAAACTGTAAGTGAGTTAAATCGCCTCGCAAATGAGCAAAAAGTCACCTTAAGACGTCGAGTTATCTCCCAAGAGGACTTCTTAACAATTTTCGACCAAATCATTGACTTACAAGTTTCCAAAAGTAAGAGTAATGATTCTGTTAGCGAAAAAGACCTAGAAATAGCCGACTTTGATGATGACGGAGCTACCCTAGCCGATATTGGTGATACGGATGATGATCTAGATAAGTCCGTTGGCGAAAATTCCGCCCCAATTATTAAGCTCGTCGATCAAATATTAGTTAGGGCACTCAAAGAAGGGGTATCAGATATTCATATAGAACCTCAAGAAAAATACCTAAGAGTTAGGTTCCGAAGAGATGGTGTGCTTAGGGAGATGATCACCGATGAAGATAAACAACTACCTCGTAAAATTGTTAATGCCGTAACTTCCAGATTCAAAATCATCTCCGATCTCAATATTGCTGAACGTCGTAAACCCCAAGATGGTAAGCTCAAGCGCAACTTCCAAGGACGCAGGGTAGATTTTCGGGTCAGCACCCTCCCCACTCCCTACGGTGAAAAAATCGTACTGCGGATTCTAGATAACTCTAATACTCAACTGGGATTAGATAAGTTAATTACCGATCCAGAAAGCCTAAAGATCATGCAGGAAATGGCAAGGAGACCATTTGGGCTAATCTTAGTTACAGGACCAACGGGATCGGGTAAAACTACAACTCTTTATTCCACTCTATCCGAAGCCAATGATCCAGGTATTAATATCAGCACTGCCGAAGATCCCATCGAATATAGCTTACCGGGTTTAACTCAATGTCAAGTAATTCGGGACAAAGGGATGGACTTCCCAATGATTTTACGCGCTTTCCTCCGTCAAGATCCCGATGTGATTCTTGTAGGTGAAACTAGAGATAAAGAAACTGCGAAGACGGCGATTGAAGCGGCTTTAACAGGACACTTAGTATTAACTACTTTGCACACTAATGATGCTCCTAGTGCGATCGCTCGCCTTGACGAAATGGGTGTAGAGCCATTTATGACCAGTACAGCCTTACTTGGAGTTTTAGCCCAAAGACTATTGCGTAAAGTCTGTGATAACTGTCGAATTCCCTATAATCCTAGCAAAGCAGATATTGAGCAGTTTGGATTACCTAAAAGTGATATGGAACTAACCTTCTATAAAGCTAATACCATCGGGCACGCTGAAATTGCGGCGGCGAAAGGTGGAAGAGGTCGAATTTGTCCTAAATGTGGAGGAAATGGCTATAAAGGACGGGTAGGCTGCTATGAAATTATGAAAATGACCGAGCGTTTACAAAGTGCAATTAATAAAGGCGCAACCACTGATGTCATTAAAGAAATTGCTGTGGCTGAAGGCATGAAAACCCTCATGGCATATAGTTTTGACTTAGTGCGTGAAGGCAGAACTACCTTAGACGAAGTCCTGCGGGTTACCTATACCGATAAAGGGCGAGAGGCAGAAGAAAGGGCAAAACGCAAAACTAGCCTTGAATGCGTTGCCTGTCATGCCATCTTAAAACCAGAAATGACAGAATGTCCCTACTGTACTACCGTTAGAGATATTTAAGCTTGGCTAACCTCAAATAAAAATTCAAAAACTAAAAAGGAGAAAATAACTATGGTGATGGATTACATTATTGAAGACTTGATGGAAGAAGTAGTAGAACGTAAAGCTTCTGATCTTCACATCACCGCAGGTCTGCCTCCTTATATTCGCATTAGTGGACACCTTACCCCAACCGATCGCGATCCCCTCACGCCCGAAGAAACGCAAAGACTGATTTTTGCCATGTTAAACAACAACCAGCGTAAAATCTTCGAGCAAAACTGGGAATTAGACTGCTCCTATGGGGTTAAGGGCTTAGCAAGATTTCGGGTTAATGTCTACAAAGATCGAGGTACCGTTGCTGCTTGTTTAAGAGCTTTATCCTCCAAAATTCCTGACATGGATGATTTGAAACTTCCCCCAATTGTCAAAGAGTTATCAGAAAAACCTAGAGGCTTAGTTCTAGTTACAGGACCAACGGGTTCGGGCAAAACCACCACTTTGGCGGCAATGATTCAAACGATTAACAAAACTAGGGCAGAACATATATTAACCGTTGAAGATCCCATTGAGTTTGTCTATGAATCCGTCAAAAGTGTGATTCACCAAAGGCAAGTTGGAGAAGATACAAAAAACTTCGCTAATGCCCTTAGAGCTGCCCTTAGAGAAGACCCTGATGTAATCTTAGTAGGAGAAATGCGGGATTTAGAAACCATTCAACTCGCAGTTTCCGCCGCCGAAACAGGACATTTAGTATTTGGGACATTACACACCAGTTCCGCCGCTCAAACCGTAGATCGAATGGTGGACGTTTTTCCGCCCAGTCAGCAGTCACAAATTCGGGTACAGCTTTCCAATTCCCTAGTTGCCGTTTTGAGTCAGACCTTAATTCCTCGGGTTAATCCTCAGCCTGGGCAATTTGGTCGGGTCATGGCACAGGAAATTATGATTGTAACTCCAGCTATTTCCAACCTGATTCGTGAAGGTAAAACTGCCCAAATGTATGGTTTTATCCAAACTGGGGGGAAAGAATCCATGCAAACCCTAGAATCAGTTTTAGCAGATTTGTATAAAGAGGGGGAAATTAGCTTTGAATCTGCTATTTCTAAAACTTCTCGTCCAGAGGAATTACATCGGTTAGTTGGACCAAATCCATCGTCGGTGGTTCGGAAGAAAGCCATCTACGATCCCAAAGATCAATCTCTGATCAAATCTCGTTCTATTAGTGGTTAACCATAGATTTTGAAAACAGGTAACTAAAATAGGTAAAAATATGCCCAAATTTAAATGCGATCTCAGAAATTCTCAAGGTATTCCCGTCAAGCAAACAATTATTGCGGAGTCGGTAAAAGAAGCAAGGGATAAAATGCGCTCCCAAGGTTTCTCCATTGTCGAAATTAAAGAAGTAGCCGAAGGCTTTAGTCTTGAGAAACTTTCGATGTCCATGAAGAAAGTTACAGTTAAGGACAAGGCTATTTTTTCTCGGCAACTAGCAACCCTTGTGAATGCTGGGGTTTCGATCGTGCGAGGTCTGGGTGTACTAACAGATCAGTGCGAGAATCCTAAGTTAAAAGTAGCTCTACGAGGTATCCTCGATGATGTGCAGCAGGGTGCAAGTCTTTCCGATGCCATGCGTAAGCATCCTGATTCCTTTGATAAACTTTACTGCGCTATGGTCGAAGCTGGGGAAGCTGGTGGGGTTCTTGATGATGTCTTGGGACGCTTAGCTAAACTTTTAGAAGATTCTGCGCGCTTAAATAACCAGATCAAGTCAGCTATGACCTATCCTGTGACCGTATCTATTCTTGCCGTTGCAATTTTTGTAGGGATGTGCGTATTCATCCTACCGACATTTGAAGGTGTGTTTAAGCAATTAGGGGGTGAGTTGCCAGTTTTCACCCAAATATTAGTGAATATTAGTAATTTTTTACGCAGTCCTCAGGTCATAATTATTCCGATCGCAATATTTATATTTGGGTTCATCTATGGCTATATTTACAGTACTCCACCGGGTAAGTTGTATTTAGATGGGGTATACCTCAAACTACCTTTATTTGGTGATTTACTCAGAAAAACTGCCGTAGCTAGATTCTCTCGGACTTTTGGTTCTCTTTCTAGGGCAGGCGTACCGATTTTAGGGGCTTTAGAAATTACGGGTGAAACTGCAGGTAATCAAGTTTTAACTAATGCTTTAACTTCGGCTAGACAGGTAGTTAGGGAGGGGGGGCAGATTTCTCCTGCGATCGAGAAAGAAAATATTTTCCCAGTAATGGCAATTCAAATGATCACCATTGGGGAAGAGACTGGGGAATTAGATAAGATGTTAATGAAAGTAGCTGACTTCTACGAAAATGAGGTAGAAGAGGCAGTAAAAGCTCTGACGAGTATTATGGAACCGATTATGATTGTGGTCTTAGGCGGGATGGTAGGTTCGATTCTAGTGGGAATGTACTTGCCAATTTTCTCGATTATGGATCAAATCAAGTAGGTTTTTGATATCTTCACCGCTATTGACCCAATTTATATTTTGATTGGAACCTGCTTGAAACCAAGTTCTTTGATGTTTGGCAAATTGCAAAGTGTGGGTAATAGTTAGGTCTTGGGCAGTGGGGAGATTAGTTTTACCTGATAGGTAGTCTGACATCTCGGCATAGCCCAAGGTTTTGAGTAGAGGTAAATCAGATCCATATTTGGTTTGAATAAATCTAATTTCCTCTAACCAACCTTGATTTAGCATTTGAGTTATGCGATCGCTCACAATTTTTCGATAGGTTTCCAGTTCAGGTGAAATCATGCCAATCTGTAGAATTGGATAGGAGGGGGGTATTTGTCCCTGCTGCTCGGTTAAGGGTTTACCTGTCACGTAATAAACCTCTAAGGCTCGGATGATCCGAAATTGATCGTTAGGGTGGATTTTAGATTGGGGATCAACCTGTTGTAGGATTTTGTAACATTGAGTTTGTCCTAGTCCTAGAAGCTGCGATCGCAATTCATAGTTAGGCGCAACCTTGGGAATTTTCATACCAGAAACTATGGACTTAATATAAAGCCCAGTCCCTCCCACTAAAATTGGCGTAATTCCTTGATTATGAAACTCTGTAATTAATTGTTGGGCTTGTTCTTGGTATTCTGCTAGGGTCAGGCTTGTATTCGGCTCAGCAATATCAATTAAATAATGGGGTAAACCCTGTCGTTCTTCTAGGCTCGGCTTGGAGGTGCCAATATTGAAATCTCGATAGACCTGTCGGGAATCTGCGCTCAGAATCGGAGCATTGAGAGCTTGAGCTAGGTTAATTGCTAGACTAGTCTTTCCTGTAGCAGTTGCTCCTAAAACTACAATTAAACCCTGCACTTTAAGTTTGTAATTAATTTTGAGTATCGTTAAGTGGACGATTTAAGGATTGTCGATGGGGTAAAAGCTTGGCTAATAGACGGTTGAGATTTTCCTGTCCGTAGACTTGATGTGTAGATTCTGTACCTTTAATTGATTCTTTGATCACTATAGAAGTTTCAGAGCGATCAGGAGGCGACTCAATTACTAGGGTGGGTTTATAGCCTTGAGGTTCTTGATATTGATTATGCTCAAATTCGGGTAAGGGATGATTTGTGGTCTGGATTTGAGATGGTGGTGATTGAGCTTCTATAAATTGAGTCTCAGTTTGGGTTTTAATCTGTTCTGGTACTTGAATTGATATTTGGTTTGAAGACTGATTTAGTAGCTGATCGGTTACCTCGACAGGATCTCGAAGGGGGTTCCTCTCTACCATTAAAGAACCAGCAATTATTAGATCTGAGGGCGGAATAGATTGATTAAATACAGTAGTCATGGAACCAACGCAGGCATTTGCTCCAATTTTAACTGCGCCGATAATTAATACCCCAGTGCCAATAGTCACCCCAGATTTAATCTCTATATTTCCTTGAGAGGCATGAATAATTGTCCCCATGCCAATACAGGTTCCAGATTCAATAATGATATGACTATCAGGATCGGCTTGAATTAAGACTCCAGGGGCGATCGCTACGTTGGGGTGAATAGTGACATCGCCACTGACATGAAAGTCAGAGTAATTTACTGAATGTAGTGGCTGTAAGAGCATTTTATTTGGTTGGTCTTTGCACCATGAGTTCTAAAACTCGGCGCTTAGATTTAGTATCAGTACCAATGACTCGAATGTATTCACCACTATGGTCTTGAATAATTTGATCAAGCTCGGCGATCGCACTAATAATACCCGCTGTTTGCCAAGAACCAGTCTTAAATCTACGACTGTCTACAGTTTCTACGGTTACACGATGTCCTTGGGCAAAAAGTTGACTTACTTGACTAGCTAAATCGCTATTGAGACTGGAGGATGACTGGGCATAATAAGATGAATGATTAGAAATTACAGTGCCAAAACCTACAGCCTTAGTAGTTGAAGAGCTAGTCGCAGCACCGCTAACTTTACCATGGGGACGTTGGACAATAGTTTCGACAAGGCGGCGTTTAGATTTTGGATCGATGCCAATGATCTTGACATAATCACCTTGGTGTTCGCTGGTAATTTGGTCTAGCTGAGATACGGAGGTAATTGCGCCTGCGGTTTGCCAAGAGCCAGTTTTGAATCTACGCTCATCTACCCATTCCACCGAAACCCGATTGCCCTGTGCCAAAAGTTGATGAATTTGGGTAGAGGCATCAGAGTTAGAATTATTAACTCCACCATAATTCCCATTTGATTTAGGGGCAGAATTAGGAATGAACTTGCCGTTAGGACGTTGGACAACAGTTTCGACGAGGCGACGTTTAGATTTTGGATCGGTGCCGATAATTTTTACGTAATTCCCTTGGTGCTCGGCTGTAATTTGCTGTAACTCAGAGACAGACGTAATTGCGCCTGCGGTTTGCCAAGAGCCAGTTTTGAATCTACGCTCATCTACCCATTCCACCGAAACCCGATTGCCCTGTGCTAAAAGTTGATTGATGGTGACAGCGACATCAGAAGAGATCCCTGTAGAAGTATTATTGGAAGAAGCATGACTACGGGAACTTGGAGGAGTATAAGAATTGAGGGCAGAGGCATTAAATACTACTTTCTCATTTGGACGTTGAATGATTTGCTCTAAAACTCTACGCTTTGCTTTGGGATCAATGCCAATGAGACGAACATAATCACCACTATGCTCTGCTAGGCAAGATTCTAGTTCAGCAATGACTTCTGTTTCACGATTAGATTGAATAGGAGCGCAACTTGTCCATGAACTTGTGCGGAAGTGGCGATCGTCTGCGTGTTCGGTACCAATTTTATAGCCTTGGGATAGCAGTTGTCGAATCTGCCCTAGGACTTGAGTTGCCACATCCGAGGTAGTTGAATTTGTATTCATGCCAGTAACTATTTCTACACTTATAGGTTGATTAGAAGGTTGATTATGAGAAATTTTATGATTATCTTGGACTCGTAATGGAGTTATACAGGCAATATCATCAGCGCAGTGATAGCCCGATCGCAAGGCATCATTAATCCCAATTACGTGCTTCGCAAAGGACACATCGCCAGCTTGAACATCGGAAAGGCGATCGGCTTGATCTTGGGAAGTGATAATAGAACCAGACGGGACGTACTTACCTGCGGGAATTTCTACATCTTCAATTAGGCAGTGCATCATCACAATGCAGCCATCCCCAACCCTAGAGTTAAAGACTGTGGAACGGAAGCCAATAAAGCAATTGTCGCCAACGTAGGCAGGACCGTGGATCAGAGCCATGTGGGTAATGGATGTATCATGTCCAATCCAAACTGAGTAGGAATTGTCGTCATCGCCAGTGACTCTGCCCTGCTCTAAGCCATGAATGACCACACCATCTTGGACATTCGTACCCGCACCTATATAAAAAGGTTTACCTTCGTCTGCTCGGATAAAGGTGCCGGGAGCAACTAAAACATTTGCCCCAACTTTGACATCCCCAATAATGCTTGAGGAAGAATGAATGTAGGCGGTCTTGTCAATTTGGGGTTCAGCTAATCCTTGCGCCCAAGGTGTAGGGGGAGCCGCATAACTACGGACTGCCATAGGGAAATTCTCCTAACTAAATCACAAAAATATTAAAAAATGATCCATCACAATGATCTTAAAAACGGATCTTAAAAATCTAGTCGCAAAAACTAACTAAGATTAACGATCTTGGTCTCTTTTGCTATAAATCAGGCGATCGCTAACATTAATAGAATCAATAATTGCGATCACGGCGGCATCGACAGGGCGTTGTTCACCTCTGGGAATTTGGCGTGCCGCACTACCACGGCTGACTAAAACCCATTCATCTATGCCTGCGCCGATACTATCTGCTGCCACTTCGTACTTAGGTAAGGGCTGTCCCTCCTGATCCAATATTTGTAAAAGGAGGAACTTAACACCAGTTAAACTAGGCTCTTTTTGGGTGCTGACGATGGTACCCAGAACTCTAGCAATTTGCATTATGGTCTAGAAACAGGCAGAGGACGGATGCCACTGACATTTTCACGGAATGGTTCCACTGCTTCGGTGTAGCGAATTGGTAGAACGTATTCAAGGTTTTCGTGGGGACGAGCGATGATGTGAGTGGAAAGAACTTGTCCGCCGTTAACGCGCTTAACTGATTCCACCCCAGCCGCTACGGAAGCTTGTACTTCTGATACGTCACCACGCACAATTACGGTAACACGACCTGTACCGATTTTTTCGTAACCAACCAAAGTGACACGAGCGGCTTTTACCATCGCATCAGCTGCTTCTACAACGGCGGGGAAACCTAGGGTTTCAATCATTCCAACTGCAATTGCCATGAGTATTTATCCTTAATTTTCGTTAAATTAGTAAAAGTGAAAAGTGTAAAGTGAAAATATTGAGTCTGAATGGGGTTTAAGCGTGGATTAACAACTGCTTAAACTCTAAACATCTCGACATCTTCGGTGTAGCTAATAGGTAAAACATATTCGAGATTTTCGTGAGGACGAGCGATGATGTGAGTAGATAAAACTTCACCTCCATTCACACGCCTTGCCGCATCAACACCAGCCGCAACAGAAGCTTGTACTTCTGAAACATCACCACGCACAATGACGGTGACACGCCCAGTCCCAATTTTTTCATAACCCACAAGGGTTACACGAGCTGCCTTTACCATTGCATCGGCTGCTTCTACAACGGCGGGGAAGCCTTGAGTTTCAATCATTCCTACAGCGATCGCCATATTCGGTTCTCCGAAATTCTCCTATGAACTTTTTACTTGTTTGAGTTTTTTTGAGTAATAAGATAACTAGAAACCTTCAAGATTGTAAATCGTGACGGGAGTAGCCATTCTTCAACTTTGTAATAAACATCACTATCTTCATGATCCAGAATATCGCTACGGCTTGGCTTTTGCAATAAAGTAGGATTATAGTTTTATATTCTTAATATTAGAAAAACTAATACTTGCATTTATATAACTATCTATAGTACTAAGAAGTTAAATTTTCACCTTAATCTTCATATAACAGAATATCGCTGTGTGTATACTATCTGCCATTGACAGTTTATAGAAATACTTCTAGGAATCAATGAAACTATCTATGGACAGGTACTTTATACTCATCAAAATTGATTGAATTTTAATAAATCTAAGTAAAAACACTCAAATTTGCAAAAATATTATCAGGACTCAAACCCTTAGGGTTTTATATCTGTAGGATAAAGTGTATCTATAGAAATTTTAACTAGCTCCCAATCATGACTAATACTCTGTCCTTAACTAGTGTTGCTCAAGTCTCTATGTCGGTCAAAGGCATGAAGTGTGCAGGTTGTGTGGCGGCAGTGGAAAAGCGGTTATTAGCTTGTGCTGGGGTGAAGGCGGCTAGTGTAAATTTATTAACAGAGCGGGCGGCGATCGCCTACGACTCCGAACTTGACCAAGACCTAGTTATTAATGATGCCACCAAAGCGATCGCCCAACTGGGATTTATGCTCGAGCCAATTCAGCGTAGAGATTTTAACAATGTAAATGTTCCAAAACCAACCTCAATTAAATTTGAACTTTTACTAGCAGTTAGCTTAATTGTCTTGGCAATTATTGGGCATTTAACCTCAATGAGTATTTTGAGTGATATGTCTACCCACGGGGCGATCGCTACAGTAGCTTTAATTACATCAGGTTGGGATATTTGGCGAGATGGGTTTAGGGGGCTGTGGTATCGTGCGCCGAATATGAATTCCTTAGTCAGTTTGGGCGTAATTTCCTCTTATGTTGCCAGTGTGGTTGCCTTAGCTAAGCCAGAGTTAGGATGGCACTGCTTTTTTGAAGAACCTGTAATGCTATTGGGATTTGTATTGTTGGGGCGATCGCTACTGGCTTCGGCTACAGACAAGGCATCCAAGTCAATTCGGACGCTCATGAGCTTGCAACCCCAAATGGCACGGGTAATTATGGGTGAATTACGGGTACAGACTGCGGTTGAGGATTTGCAAATAGGCGATCGCCTTTTAGTTTTACCCGGGGAAAAGATTCCCATTGATGGCACAGTTATTTCTGGTGTTTCCACGGTGGATGAGTCCATGCTGACAGGTGAGTCTATGCCTGTGGTCAAGCACGAAAAATCTAGGGTCACAGGGGCAACGCTAAATCTATCTGGAGTCATGATAATCGAAGTTATGCAAACCGCAGAGCATACTACTTTAGCGAGAATTGTGGCTTTGGTGGAGTCGGCTCAAGCAAATAAAGCGCCAATTCAACATTTAGCGGATACCGTAGCGGGCTATTTCACCTACGGCGTGATGGCGATCGCTAGTCTGACTTTTTTAATATGGTGGGGAGTATTACAGGCAGAAATTTTATTTAGTCTCAAAAATGCGATTACAGTTTTAGTAGTGGCTTGCCCCTGTGCCTTGGGCTTGGCTACTCCCAGTGCGATTATGGTCGGGACAGGCATGGGTGCAGAGCAGGGAATTTTGATTAAAGGTGGTGCTAGCTTAGAAAAAATTTATGATTTAACAGCGATCGCCTTTGATAAAACAGGGACTTTAACCCTTGGGCAGCCTGAAGTTACAGATATATTAGCAATTAAAGATTCAATTAATGGTGAAGTGAATTTAATTCAAGCTGCTGCTAGTGCCGAAACGGGAGCCAATCATATTTTAGGGGCGGCAATTATTGCGAAGGCTCTGGCTATGGATTCCTTAGTTATCGAACCAGCCAATATTTCCGAAACGGGCGCAGGCGTAGAAGCTAAAGTCGGAAATCGGTTAGTTGTGGTTGGTAATCAAGATTGGTTAAGCGATCGCCAAGTAAATATTCCCGATCAGTGGCTAGAAACTGCTAGAAATTTGGGTAAGCAGGGAAAAACTCCCGTATTTGTAGCGATTAATAATGAATTTATGGGGATTATTGCGATCCAAGACCCGATCAAGCCTGAAGCTACACAAGTTATTAAGTCCCTGCAAGATTTGGGATTACAAGTATGGATGCTTACAGGCGATCGCCCCGAAACAGCCCAAGTTATTGCCCAAATGCTAAATATCAGTCCTGATCGAGTTATTGCCCAAGTTAAACCTGATGGTAAGGCACAGGCGATCGCGCAACTCCAAAGTCAGGGCTATAAAGTGGCAATGGTGGGTGATGGCGTAAATGATGCTCCTGCCCTAGCTCAAGCAGAAGTGGGAATTGCTTTACAATCTGGAACCGATGTGGCAATGGAAACGGCGGATATTGTGCTGATGCGAAATGATATTACTGATGTCTTAGCGGCAATCAAACTCAGTCGAGCTACTTTTGGTAAAATCCGCCAAAATCTGTTCTGGGCTTTTGCCTACAATACCCTCAGCATCCCGATCGCCGCAGGTGTCCTCTACCCAAGCTTTGGTATTTCCATGAATCCTGCGATCGCTGGTTTAGCAATGGCTCTAAGTTCGATCAGTGTTGTAATTAGTTCTCTCAGTTTACGTTGGGAAAATCACGCTAAAAGCCCATGAATGTCTGAATTTGATCTTAAAGAATATTACAAGGAATCTTGATGCTAGGTTTTATAGTGTCACTAATTTTTCGATCTATAGCTTTCCTTCCCACTTATGAATTTACGATATCACCCTAAAGATAGTTTGACAGTGCGATCTAAAGTAGGAATATACGGTATGTAATGACTTAACTGGTTAGAGGTAGTCGGAATGAGTTCGTTAGGCGATCGCTTTAATCGAATGATAGGTAAAACTCGCTTTGTGGTTTTTCGCCTATTTCTGCACTTGGCTGGTAAAGAAGTGGCTCCGTTATTAGGTGTCTTAAATAGTTCTGCACGTGATGCCATTGAAGCGGATGGAGATATTCAGATTTTTGGTGAAGGATTGGCAGAAATTTGTCAAAGCTTGCTGCAGTATGACATTTATTGGCAGTCAGTGGCAAACGAAGGAGATATTTTTAGTAATGAGGGCGAAGCTGGTGACTATGTTGAAGAATTATTTACCGATTCTGCACAGCGCTACCTTAGTGGTGTTGAAGTGGAAGGCTTGGAGTCATCTAACGACGTTTTATCTGTATCAATCACGCAAAACCTGATTGTGATGTTGACTGTTGCCTATGAAGACAACGTACCTGAATTGGAAACTGACCTTTCTGATATAAATGCTCTAAAAACTGCTCTGAAGGCACTGATAAATTTGCATTATCAAGACCGACTGCGTGCCGTTCAGGTTCACTTTTCTCCAGCCCAGTTAGGAGATGAATTGACCGCAGATCAGCTATTGAGCCATTTCCCAGAGTTGATTCCGTTGTAATGTATCTGACCTTGGAGCATGGCGATCGCATATTTTTATATTGCGCTTAAAATCATCCCTTTTTGAATCTGTTATCAATAATTTTTAACTCTTTTCTATTATGAATATGTTCCGTCGATTTTTGATCTATATGATGGTTTTGACTTTAACTGTAACGACTGTTTCCTGCGGAGTCAGTCCCACTCAAATTAGTTCATCACCAAATCCTCCTACTCGGACGGCAACTACTGTCCAAAATCGTTTAAGTGATGGGCAATATCCCCTACAGCAAGCTACTTATAACGATGCCGATGGTGAGTACACTGTTATGCTGTTAAATACAAAGCCCGGTGATTCCGCTGCTTATCGCACGACAGACCTACAGATGGCACAACTTACCGATGAAGAAATCTCAAAGGGACAGAAAAACTACCTAAAACTAGAGAACAATCAGGCTTCGATGCACATTGAAAAAGATTTTAAAATCGACTATGTGCATAATATAACTGAAGAGCAACCTAATCCCCAAACAGGACAAACAGAACGGGTTGTCGTGCGCCAAGAATCTAGTTTTTGGTCACCGTTTGCAGGTGCATTAGCAGGTCAGGCGATCGGCAGCTTGCTGTTTAGACCTCAATACTATGTCCCACCTATTTATCAATCTGGTGGCATTTTTGGTTATGGTGGTTATGGTAGAACCTATAATCAGTCGGTGACTATTTATCAACAACGCTACAATGCGCCCCCTGCCGCAGTTCGTAATCGCCAAACTATACGCAGTACACGCAATCTTAGAACGCCGACTACTTCTACGCCACGCCGAAATACAGGGATTAGATCGAGCGATCGCCCCACAGGATTAGGTTATGGGACAAATACCCTACGACGTAGCAACCGCCCTAGCTATCGCCAGCCTTCTAGAAATAATTTTGGTAGCTCTCGTACTCGTAGCCCTAGCAGAAGACGGTAGGTTTTCAATATCTCAAACTTAAAAATCGCCGCAAGTTTACTTTCAAACTTTGGTATTTCTATGAATCTTGCGATCGCTGGTTTAGCAATGGCTCTAAGTTCAATTAGCGTAGTAATTAGTTCTCTAAATCTCCGTTGGCAGGATTTGGACTTACAATAAGTAGTGTTTTAGGCTGCTTGATTAATATTGGTTAGTCGTTTAATCGAAAGTTCAACATGACAGTAAATCTATTTCATGGAAAATCAGAAACTTCAGCCCAGAAAAGCATCAAATAAAGCCTTTCTTAAGCAGGGTTATTTCATTCTAAAGAGAGATTTGAGTAACTTTAAGCCTTGCCCAGCCCTACGTTGAGCTTGTGCCATATTATCAAACTCATAGTCACGATATAAATTGAGGGCTAAATTACGGGCTAAGGCAAAATATTCGGTAAAGGCTGCACCCGAATTCTGGAGGCATCTTCACCCTGAGTTACATCGCGATCGCAATATCTCTCAATCTCTAACAAAGTCAGCGATCGCATTACTTAACAAATAGTTCGCAAAATCCTAAAAAAGTTCACTTGTGTAGATTTATGGGCTGACAAATAGATCGCCACATCTCTCAATCTCTAACAAAAACTATTCACCATTATAAGAACCGAACGAATATTAAAAAAAATTAATCATTAATCTGACAAATTCTTTTTATAAAAATTCCAAGATCGGTCTCCTCTAATTGTTCTTTAGTCATTGCTTGAGCAAAGCGCCAGTTTTCTGATTTAGCCCAATGTTGTATACCTTGAGTTGTCTCACCTAATTTTTGATAGGGAGTAAGTGCTTGAAAATTTTGACCTTTCACCTGTTTAATTACAATGTCAGGGAAATAATTATCTGTTGCTCGATGCTCTAGAATGTGACAATCAATGCTGAGATTATTGCAAATATTAACAAATGCTTGTCTACTGGAATCTAGGTTTTGATCTTCTGCTGTCTTTTCACTATCTATGATGGCAAAAATTTTATCAGAAGTTCTCATGAATTCTCTAAGCTCATCTTCAGAATGTCCACAAATGTACTGGCTACCTCCAAGAGAAACAATAAAAAACTCATGATCTCGATCATATTTGCGTAAAAACTGTTGCATGACTTTTATCTCAGTGCGCCCTTCTACAAGTAAAACTTTTTTAAATCCAATTTCTCTGTAAGCGGAATAACTTAGTTCACCTAGTAATTCAGATAGAGGTGAGCGCTTTTCAAATTCACGAATATTACTGATATTATCTTCTTTAAAGACGCTATAAACTTGATCAGCATGTCTAGCAAGACCAACACTATGAGTTGCATATAAAACTCCATTAGAAGCATAACTCTCAAGTATATTCAAGAATTCAAGTTGAAGTGAAGGGTGGAGATTAATTTCAGGTTCATCAATCAAGATAAAAGATGGTTGCTTGATAGCAATATTTGCTAAAACCACAAAAAATTGTGCAATACCAGATCCTATATCTGATAGGTTATAGCTTTGTTCGTCAATTATAAATAGAAAGTCACGTTCATTCGCAGAAGTTAAAATATCTAATGAATTAAACCTAAAAATCCTACAAATTTGTTTTGTAAGTTCAATAGCTTCCTGTCTACTTTGTCTATTTATACCAAGTTTATATTCTTTCCAAGATTGAATCAGTTGTGCTCCTATATTAATGTCATAATACCGACTATGCCATTCCTGAATAGTCCTTTGCTGAGCTAGGTCACTTGAATTAAATGGATTGATCGCATTACGGAATGCACCTATGTAAAAAGTGCTTTTTAAGGAGTCTATGATTTTAATGATATGTGAAATGTCAAAACATGCAACATTACCAGACAAATAATCACCTGCAACAACTAATGTAGAATTACTGTCAGAACTATTAGAACGATCTATATTTATTATGCCATTGTCAGAATAGAGTTCAATGTAGTAAGAGTTAGCTTTCCTAAAGACAATAATTTTTATCTTTCTAATGGCTGGATAATTAGTTTCTAGAACTATGCAATGTAACAAATCAATTTCAATACTTAATGGTCTATCATTACCATTGCAAAATATTTCTTGAGAATCTCTAACTTCTGATGGTAATGTAAGCCCACATGATCTGGATTTATCTATAACATCGCTTGTAATACCAGTAGAAAACAAATTGCGGAATTCATAAAAAAACTTAAGTAGTGAAGATTTACCCGCGTTATTAACTCCAATAAATGAAGTTAACCCATTTTTAAGAATGAATTGAGCAGGTTTAGTATCGGAAAAACAACGATAATTTTTGATAGTTATTTTTACGTCATCCATGATTTCGCAACCTTAATAATTTTCACTCAATGGGTTTATTAAATTTGTTATTAATTAAATCATGCTCTCTGACAAGATTATCTTTTGACTAATACGTTGATGCAATTTAGCTTCCGCACTTCACCTTTACCGAAGGTGAACGAGATCACCTCCTCACTCAAAGCAAATTAAAAAACGCAACATCCTGCCCATCGGATACGATTATCAAATCGGGCATAGCTAATTTATAAAGAACGATAACCTAGAAGCCTTCCGCTGGTAATGAATTTATGGAAGAAATCGCAATTGACCAGAATTTTAAATCTCTCTTGATTGAATTTCGCGATCCAGAACCTCAGTATGAAATTGTAGACTTACCAAATGGTGATGAATTTATTGCACCGCTTACAAAGTTAGCTAGTGGGCAATAAGCGATCACACATTGATACACTTTAGCGGTAATGATAGGCGATCGCCTTCTGATTGATATTTGGCTTGATATTGAAAACGGGCGATCGCAATTTAAGCACCTAAAAAGCTATCCTTATCACAAAGTAGATATAGATAAATATAGAATCGTTTACTATTTAGAGTAATAATTATAATTGGAGGATAGTCAAATGACAGTCAGAGAGCTA